>VAPK010107177.1_pt1 | contig 73478 bp, 80 predicted proteins | sample 3395031 | NCBI WGS metagenome assembly VAPK01 (sample SAMN08290443, study PRJNA428436) | hydrothermal vent metagenome | isolation source: Deep-sea hydrothermal vent chimney 1 | place: Pacific Ocean: Juan De Fuca Ridge
ATGGGGCAGGTAAGTTGACCCAAACTTTCCGTTAGTTTTAAGTTTTCGCGATAGTCTACAGGACAATCAATAATGGTGACGGTGTCTTGCGCTAAGGCATGCGTTAATGCGGGCATGAGTTGTTCTGTGGATTCAATTCTAACGCCCGTGGCGCCAAAAGATTGTGCATATTGCACAAAATCAGGGTTATTAAATTTGATATGGCTGCTGCGGCCAAATTGATTTTGTTGCTTCCATTCAATTAGGCCATAACTGGCATCATTCCACACTAATATGACGATAGCAATATTGAGGCGCATAGCGGTTTCTATTTCTTGGGAATTCATTAAGAAGCCTGCATCGCCGGTTACGGCCACCACTTTGCGTTCAGGATAAGCGAGCTTAGCGGCAATCGCGCCCGGTACGGCAATCCCCATACTGGCGAAGCCATTAGAGATGATACATGTGTTTGGATATTCACAGCGGAACATGCGCGCCATCCACATTTTATGCGCGCCGACGTCACAGATCACAATATCCTCTAGATCCATCGCGGTGCGGAGATCCCAAATTATTTTCTGCGGTTTAACTGGGAATTCAACATCATCTCGATACTGGTTCATTTCATTGATTAAGCCATTTCGCAAGGTCCGCATGGCTTTGCCTTGATGTGGCGTGGTTAAATCAGCCAGCTGGTTAAGACTGTGATTAATATTGCCGATAACGCTTAGTGCAGGCGTGTAATGTGCATCCACTTCAGCATGGTTGGCATCGATATGGATCAATGTGCGATCGCGCGAGGGATGCCATAAATGGGGGTGATATTCGACCATGTCATAGCCAATACAGATGATGACATCGGCACTCGCAAAACCGCAGTTCGCATAATCATTGGCTTGCAAACCCACGCTGCCCAGCGCCATAGGATGGCGGAATGGAATAATGCCTTTTGCCATAAAGGTATTGGCGACAGGGATATTTGATTTTTCTGCAAAATCAGCCAAGGCATCAGCCGCATCGGCTCGCACAATCCCATTGCCCGCTAAAATAATGGGGTTTTCCGCTTGGGAGATGAGTTGTGCGGCCTGCTTTAACTGTGCCATCGCAGGTTCAGAGGCTAAGGCAGAATTGACGCGTAATGGCATGTCATTTTCAGTGACGGCCATCTCCGCAATATTTTCAGGAAACTCAATAAAGCAAGCCCCTGTTTTTTCTGTCTGCGCGACATTAAAGGCTTTGCTCACAATTTCAGGAATGGTTTCTGGGCTAAGAATGCGAGTGGCATATTTGGTAATAGGTTGAAACATCGCTTCTAAATCTAATACTTGATGCGATTCTTTATGCAGACGGTGGGTGGAGGCTTGGCCTGCAATGGCAACGAGAGGCGCATTATCCATATTGGCATCGGCAACACCTGTAATGAGATTAGTCGCGCCTGGCCCAAGGGTGGCTAGGCATACGCCCGCTTTGCCTGTGAGCCGACCATACACATCGGCCATAAAGGCTGCGCCTTGCTCGTGGCGAGTGGTGATAAATTCAATTTTGGAATCTAATAAGGCATCCATGACATCGAGGTTCTCTTCACCCGGAATACCGAAGATATATTGCACACCTTCATTTTCAAGGCATTGGATAAAGAGTTGGGATGCGTTCATACGTCAATTATTCTCAAAAATATAGATATACAAATAGACTAACAGAATTACTCAGGGTTACAGAATAATTTGATTTATTTCAAGTGTTAAAGCCGTTTTTAATATTGGCTTGTTTTTTGTTATTTGCCTTCGTGAAGGGGGGGGGGGCTATACTTCGGTTGATATTCTATTTTTTTAGTGAATTTGGAGAGCGGTGTATGATGATGAAAAACATTCAAAAGTGGTTGAATAAAATGGGCATTATGATGGCGGTTTGTTTTATGGTGAGCTTGCCTGCCCACGCAGTACCTACAGTATTGGGAGGTGGGTGTTCAGTTGGCGATCCTACAGCGGGTCCGATGACTTGGCCTGATTCTAGTGACCAGTTTCCTGCCCCTGTTGTAGGTTTTAATTCGAATACTCTCGCAGCAGGAAGTGCTATCATTGCGCCAGATGGTTCTCTTTTGCGAGGATGTTTTTTGCCAAGCCAACCTGTCACAGCGCCAGACAGTTTGTGTGATGTAACGGCAACCGAATCAAGTCCTGCCACACCACAATATATTGCTCTTGTTGATACAACGAATTTGACCTATTGTTTGTATCAATATGATATCGATACTACGCTTGCGGATGTTCGATTTAACGGTGCGATTGCGACATTGTTAGCAGCAGCTCCAGCGGCTGCCATCCCTGTTTCTGGCCCTTTTGCATTGTTTGTGATGATGCTGGGTTTGTTATGGATGGGGCTTCGCCGCCGAACGGTATAAATATTGATCAGCATAAGCTGAGTTAAATAAAAAAAGGGTGGTGTATGTTGATACATCGCCTTTTTTATTGGGAATAAGAGGAGGGCTCTGGATTGCAATATACCGAGTCTATGGCTTGCGCCCAACTATCTGCTGAATTGAAATCATTGGCTAATCTCATTTTGATGCCCTCGGGAGAGCTCTTTCTTCCCTGATTAATGAGATAACGGGGGATATAGATCGGCGGTGGCGAGGTTGCTAGGAAGTGACAGAGTTGTTGCATACGATGGCCATCATTATCCAGTGCGTTGATGGCTAAGATTAAATTGGTTTGTTTATATTTTTCTAATGATCCCAGCTCTGTTGAGAAAAGGGTATCTAGCGGGTTATGAGCCGGTTTATCAGCAACGCGTTGCATATCATAAAACCTATAGGCGCTGGCGATAACAAGCAATTCTGCCGCTTGACTATATCGCCTGTCTTCGGCACATTGTTTGGCTGCCAGCGTAATCTCTACTGCGGAGTATGTGTTTTTAACAGATGCAGAAGCAATGCACGTTACAGATTGGCTGGTTTCTGGCCTGTTTTCGCTTTCAGGAGCCTGTGGCTCAGCATCACAGGCTGTTAACAATAGCAGCCCGACACCACAAATGATGCGATAGATTTTAGCCTGCAAAACCATCGGGCGATTGCTGATGCCAATCGGTCACTTGCTGATAACGATGGGCAACATTAAGCAGGCGCGCTTCATCAAAATAGTTACCGATAATTTGTAGGCCGACAGGCAGACCATCAACAAAGCCTGCAGGAATCGACATACCGGGTAAGCCGGCGAGATTGGTGCTGATGGTGTAGATGTCTGCAAGATACATGGCGACGGGATCATCTGTTTTTTCGCCTGCTTTGAAGGCGGTGGTGGGTGAGGTTGGCCCCATGATGACATCAACTTCTTTAAACGCTTCCACAAAATCATCGCGGATTAAGCGGCGGCATTTTTGGGCTTTGAGATAATAGGCATCGTAGTAACCTGTTGATAGGGCATAGGTGCCTGTCATGATGCGGCGTTTGACTTCTTCGCCGAAGCCTTCGCCGCGCGAACGGGTGTAGAGATCTTCTAGATCAACAGGATTATCGCAGCGATGACCAAAACGCACACCATCCATGCGAGATAGGTTGGTGGAGCATTCTGCCGGTGCGACTACATAATAGGTCGGTACGGCGAGCTTGGTATTGGGCAAGCTGATTTCTTTAACGGTGGCACCGAGCGATTCATATTGTTTAATCGCGGCTTGGATGGTGTCATTCACTTTTGGATCGAGGCCTTCGCCAAAATATTCTGTCGGGAGGCCGATGGTTAAACCATCAAGCGGCGCATCAAGATTAGCTGTGTAATCTGGAATGGGGTGTTCGACGCTGGTGGAATCACGTTCATCAAAGCCGACCATGGCTTGCATGAGCATAGCGGCATCTTCGGCGCTGCGCGCCATTGGGCCTGCTTGATCTAGGCTGGAGGCGAACGCAATCATGCCATAACGTGAAATACGGCCGTAAGTGGGCTTGAGGCCGGTTAGATTACATAATGAGGCCGGTTGGCGGATGGAGCCACCTGTGTCTGTGCCCGTTGCAATCGGTGCAAGTTGTGCGGCAACAGCAGCAGCAGAGCCACCTGATGAACCGCCTGGAACCCGATTGGTATCCCATGGGTTTTTCACGGGGCCATAAAAGCTGGTTTCATTTGAGGAACCCATGGCAAATTCATCCATATTGGTTTTGCCGAGCATGACCATGCCTGCCGCATTGAGCTTTTCAACCACGGTGGCATTATACGGCGCGATAAAGTTATCAAGCATTTTTGAGCCACAGCTCGTGCGCACGCCTTGGGTGCAGAAGATATCTTTTTGCGCCAGTGGAATGCCTGTAAGAGGGCCTGCGGTGCCTACTTTAAACTGTGCATCCGCATCGGCGGCTTGGGCTAAAGCACTTTCTTCACAAATGGTGATGAACGCGTTGAGTTCTCCATTATATTGTTTGATACGGTCAAGATAATGTTGGGTGAGTTCAACACTGCTAATATCGCCCTGATGAAGTGCGGTGGATAACTCGGAAAGTGATTTTGTGTGCATAGTATTGCCTGTGGTTCAGTTGTTCTAAAATATTGCTATGAGAAAGAAAAGCGTGCGATTATTCTATGACTTGAGGCACAAGATAAACACCAGCCTTGGTCTTCGGCGCAATAGACTGAAATAATTTGCGATTATCGGTCTCGGTTACTTTGTCTTCACGAAGACGTTGCACAGCATCCAGCGGATGCGCCATGGGAATAATGCCCGATGTATCAACTTCATTCATTTGTTCGACGAGGGCGAAGATATTGCTGAGGGTTTGCGCATATTCAGGAATATCTTGCTGATTAATGCCTAAGCGCGCCAAATGGGCAATCTTTTCTACATCGGTTTTATCTAAACTCATTACGGGTTCCGTGCAATTTAGTGGAAAAAACAGGTAGTTTAAATGATTCTGCGCTTGCTCAACAGCCCCTTGCATTGATAAAGTAGCGTCTTTAATTTATTAAATGATGTGGAAAGTGCATGTTTGAAAGTATTCGGGGCCTGTTTTCTAACGATTTATCGATCGATTTAGGAACGGCAAACACCCTTATTTATGTGCGTGGGCAAGGTATTGTTCTCGATGAACCCTCTGTGGTGGCGATTCGCCAAGAGCGTGGCCCAGGTGGGCCCCGTTCAATTGCTGCTGTGGGAGTGGAAGCAAAAAGAATGTTGGGTCGAACACCCGGTAACATTACGGCAATTCGCCCACTGAAAGATGGCGTGATTGCCGATTTCACGGTGACTGAGAAAATGTTGCAACATTTTATTCGCAAAGTGCATGAAACACGTTTTTTTAAACCGAGTCCGCGCGTATTGATTTGTGTGCCTTGTGGGTCAACGCAGGTTGAGCGACGCGCCATTCGCGAATCAGCAGCAGGCGCCGGTGCGCGGGAAGTCTATTTAATTGAAGAACCCGTGGCCGCCGCATTAGGTGCGGGTATGCCGATTGAAGAAGCCAGTGGTTCGATGGTGTTAGATATCGGTGGCGGTACCAGTGAAATCGCAGTTATTTCTTTGAATGGAATTGTTTATTCTGCTTCCGTCCGGATCGGTGGCGATTTGATGGATGAAGCTATTATTAACTATGTACGGCGTAATTATGGCACGCTGATCGGTGATGCAACCGCAGAACGAATCAAAAAAGAAATCGGTTCGGCGTATCCTGGTGCAGAAGTGAAAGAAATGGAAGTGCGAGGACGTAATTTGGCGGAGGGTATTCCACGTAGTTTTACCCTAACCAGTAATGAAGTATTGGAAGCTTTGCAAGATCCTTTGTCAGGCATTATCGATGCGGTAAAAATGGCTTTAGAGCAAACACCGCCAGAGCTTGGAGCTGATGTTGCAGAACGTGGCATTGTGTTGACAGGCGGTGGTGCATTATTGCAGGGCATAGATAAATTGATTATGGAAGAAACAGGTCTGCCGGCTATTGTGGCAGAAGATCCGTTGACTTGTGTGGTACGAGGTGGTGGACGCGCGCTGGAAATGATGGATGAGCGGGGCAGTGATATCTTTACATATGAAAACATTTAATATCAAGGTCGTATAATTCGACCACGGTATTTAAAACAGCGCCTTTGTGTGTAATACCCATGACACATGAAGATACAGAATTTCAGCAAGAGAAGAAGCCATACTATTCTAGGCAGAAAGTCGCCGAATTAGTCATTCTAATTTAAGACTTTATAACGACGAAGAGTATGGCTTATCCTCTTGCCCTGCGGGAGCTTATCACGAATGCCAGTGAGGCGTTACAATGCTGGGCACGGACGAGTCATTGCCTGCGCATTGTACCTTACTCTGACATCCGTGATAAGCTCTGAAACCTGCATCTTCATGTATCATGGGTATATATTCACAGAGGCGATTTTATTTTAGAGGCATAAAAGATTAAATCCTTATTCACCCATACACCCTCGTTAAATACGCGCCTATTGTTGGTTGGTATGCTGTCAGGTGTATTGCTATTATTAGATGTACGGTCGCATTATTTGGTGCAGGCGCGCGCGGTGATAACGAATGCCGTTTACCCTATTCATGTGATAGCGGCAGTGCCGAGCGAATTTGTTCAGGGATTGAGTGATTATTTTGCAAGTCGGCGCCAATTACAGATTAAGAATGAATCGCTTACGGCCACCCAACTATTGAATGATGTGCGCCTGCTTAAACTACAAACATTGGAAGCGGAAAATAATCGATTAAGATCTTTATTGGGATCTTCTTTTCGGTTACAAGAGCGCGTGTTAGTGACCGAGTTGGTGACAGTTGATTTAGACCCTTTTTCACAATGGGTGCTAATCGATAAAGGACATGATGATGGTGTGACTATTAATCAAGCGGTGTTAGATGCGCAAGGTGTGATGGGGCAAGTGGTTGATGTGTCTCAGTGGACGAGCACCGTTGTATTGCTCACCGATCCGAGTCACGCAATACCGATTCAAATCAACCGCAATGGATTGCGTGCTGTCGCGGTAGGGCAGGGCTTGGGCCAGCCATTAAAGTTGATTCATATGCCGCAAAATAGTGATATAAAAATCGGTGATGTGCTGAGCACATCAGGATTGGGTGGGCGGTTCCCACAAGGTTATCCAGTGGGCACTGTGTCAGAGATTGGTGGCCCAGCGGGCGAATCCTTTGCGGCCATTGATGTGATGCCGCTGGCAAATTTGAATACAAGCAGAGAGTTATTATTGGTATTGCCTGGTGAGAAAGTGACTTCCCCTATTCCACAATCACGTCAAGAGACCGTAATAGAGATACCTGAGACATTATCAGATGACTAGAAGTGCGATTCTTATTTTTCTGACCTTTCTATTGGCAATATTGCTGATGTTGGTTCAATTGCCTGAATCGTGGGAAATGTTTCGCCCAGAATGGGTGATGTTAGTGCTGGTATATTGGGCATTGGCTTTGCCGCAACGTTTAGGCGTTGTGTGGGCGTGGTCGATTGGGTTATTGATGGATGTTTTATTGGGAACGCATCTTGGCTTATTGGCTTTCGCTTATGCGGCTGTGGCTTATATTGCGCTAAAATTTCATTTGCAATTGCGACAATATCCTTTGCTGCAACAAACACTGCCGATTATGTTTTTAGTGATGCTGGCAAAATTAATCGCGGCAACCATGGCGACCGGCTTTGTTGCTAATTTGGTATGGGGTCCTGCCTTGGCTAGTGCAGTGGTGTGGCCCGCTATCTTTACCTTATTGCGTTGGTTAAGACGGCGTTTTCACATTCGATAAATATGGCGATTAGAGATACGCTCAAAAATCATGGGGATGAAAGTCGGCTAATCAATCGAAGATTACTGATTGCGGGCTTTTTTGCTTTTATACTGTTACTCGGCCTAATGACACGCCTTGTTGTATTGCAAGTGATGGAATATGCCCATTTTGACAAATTGTCAGCCAATAATCATATTGATATTACGGCAATAGGCCCACAACGAGGCTTAATATACGATCGCAATGGGGTGCTACTTGCGGATAATGTGCCGACTTTTAGCTTGGAATTAACAGCTGAGAAAGTAGCCGATTTAGATTTTACGTTGCAGACATTGGCCAACCTATTTGATTTGGATGCCGTCGCAATAAGCGATATCAGAAAAGAAATTAAGCAGCAACGTTCATTTCGAAAAGTGGTGATAAGACAGCGCTTAACGGAAGAAGAGGTGGCTAAGTTTTCTGTTAACCGACATCGCTTACCTGGTGTTGATGTGGTGGCACGATTATTACGGCATTATCCGCAAGGCGCTTTGTTTACCCATGTGGTGGGTTATGTTGGGCGGATCAATGAACGTGATTTAAAGCGTATTGATACACAAGCCTATAAAGGCACATCACATATTGGTAAAACAGGCATAGAGAAATATTATGAATCTACCTTACATGGCGGGGTAGGTTATCAACAAGTTGAAACGAATGCGAGTGGTCGAGTCGTTCGACAGCTCTCGCGGCAACCCGCCACGTCGGGACAAGATTTATTTTTACACCTAGATCTAAAATTGCAACAAACGGCAGCAAATGCACTCATAGAGGCGGAATTTAATGGGTCTATTGTGGCGATAGATCCGCGAACAGGGGGTGTTTTGGCGATGGTGAGTCAGCCTGATTTTGACCCCAATTTGTTTGTGTCCGGGATTGGTTATAAGGCTTATGGTGAGTTACGGGATTCACCAGATAGGCCTTTATTTGATAGAAGTTTACGTGGGCGTTATCCGCCGGGTTCTACATTAAAACCATTTGTGGCACTGGCGGGATTAGAGGCGGGATTACGGCGGCGGGAGGAGAAGACATATTGCCCCGGTTGGTATAGCTTGCCTGGAAAATCACATCGTTATCGTTGTTGGAAACGACATGGTCACGGTAGTGTTGATTTAAAAAATGCCTTGGGGCAGTCTTGTGATGTCTATTTTTATGATTTAGCGATGACGCTTGGTATTGATCGCCTCCATAGTTTTTTAGATTTATTTAATTTTGGTCGTAAAACGGGTGTTGATGTGTCGGGAGAAAGTGCTGGATTATCGCCTTCCCGTGAATGGAAACGGGCATCGCGAAATCAGGTGTGGTTTCCAGGAGAAACGTTAATTTCGGGAATAGGACAAGGATTTAATCAAATGACCCCGATACAGTTAGCGCATGCCACCGCTATTTTAGCGATGCGTGGACAAGTGATACCACCACATGTAGTAAGAGCAACGCGCAATACGGGCGAAGTAGATATCATGCCGTTACCTATTACACTCAGTGAAAATGTGCCCATTAATTATGCTCAGAACTGGGAAGATGCGATTGGTGGTATGGTTGAGGTGATGCATGGTCCAAGAGGCACGGCGCGTCGTTCAGCAGCAGGATTACCCTTTCAGATGGCAGGTAAAACGGGTACGGCACAGGTATTTAATATTAAGCAAAATGAACGATATGATGCGGCGACGATAGCCAAGAAATTACATGATCACGCATTATTTATTGCGATTGCACCTGCGGATAACCCACAGTTTGTGGTGGCTGTGGTGGTCGAAAACGGCGGCGGCGGGAGCCGAGTGGCCGCGCCCATGGCGAGAAAAATGATTGATGCGTATTTCAATTTTAAAGATCCAGATGAAGAAACGATACCGGAAGTTGAGACCGATTTAATTCCGGCACCGATACCAGAGAATCAGACGTCTGAGCAGAATGGAGAAATAATCGAATGACTTTGATTGATCGCCAACAACCTACGCGCTGGAGTTTAACCACCTTTTTAGCGCGATTGCATTTGGATGCGCTCTTATTGCTCGTATTATTGGCTATTTCAGGGATTGGCTTATTATTGTTATACAGTGCGGGAGGCCAAGATATGGATTTATTGATGCGCCATGGTATTCGCCTAGGCGCCGCATTGGGCATTATGTTTGTATTGGCCCAAATTCATCCAGATCGATATCAAAACATGGCCTATATACTCTATAGTTTGGGGCTGATTTTATTGCTTGCCGTGTTGGTGATAGGCACCACAGGGAAGGGTGCCCAGCGATGGTTAGATTTGGGGCTATTTCGATTTCAACCCTCAGAAATGATGAAGTTAGCAGTCCCTATTTTAGTGGCTGCATTTTTATCTGAACGATCGTTGCCGCCTAGCGCGGGTCGGTTATTTATTGGATTGGTGATGGTGTTATTACCCACTTTTCTAATTGCAAAACAACCTGATTTAGGGACGGCATTATTGATTGCGAGTTCAGGGGTTATTGTGCTTTTTTTATCGGGTATCTCATGGCGTGTTATTTTTGCTTTTATTGCCTTGTGTGGGGCAGCATTGCCTGTATTATGGTACGTTATGCATGACTATCAACGACGGCGGGTGTTGACGTTTATCAATCCAGAAAGTGATCCATTGGGTGCGGGTTATCATATTATTCAATCTAAAATTGCCATTGGTTCGGGGGGGGTTATGGGCTTGGGTTGGTTGCAGGGCAAGCAATCACATTTAGATTTTTTACCTGAAAGCTCAACGGATTTTATCTTTGCGGTAATCGCTGAAGAATTTGGGTTGATGGGTGCGTGTTTATTATTATTGAGTTATTTTTTAGTGGCGAGCCGTGGGCTGTATATCGCGGGGCAGGCACAATCAGGATTTGGACGTTTATTGGCGGGGAGTATTTCGCTGGTTTTTTTGGTCTATGTTTTTGTTAATGTGGGGATGGTGACGGGATTATTGCCTGTAGTAGGTGTGCCATTGCCATTAATTAGCTATGGCGGCACGTCAATGGTGACCTTATTTGCAGGATTCGGTATCCTGATGTCTATACATACGCATCGCAGAATGATGGGATAAAGGAAGTATGATGAAAAAATTAAAGTTTTTAACAATATTGGGTGTGGCTCTGTGTGCCAGTGTTTTGTATGGTGCGGGTAGTTACGCGCGCGGGAATGAACTGCCAGGGTTACCTGCTTTTATCGATAAAATGACACAGGAACATGGGTTTGATAAGCAGGCATTACGTAAGTTGTTTTCATCTGTGGAAGTGAAAGATTCCATATTAAAGGCTATTTCACGGCCCGCCGAGAAAAGTAAGCCTTGGTATGATTATCGTAAAATTTTCTTAGGCAAAAAGCGGACTAATGGTGGTGTGCGCTTTTGGGATGAATATGCCGATGATTTAGCACGGGCAGAAGCTGAATATGGTGTGCCGGCTGAAATTATTGTCGCCATTTTAGGCGTAGAAACACGCTATGGCGGCAATGTGGGGGGGTATCGTGTGATTGATGCCTTATCAACGTTGGCTTTTCGATATCCAAAACGCAGCAAGTTCTTTACCTCAGAATTAGAGCACTTTTTATTGTTGACGCGAGAAGAAGGAAAATCATCGTTATTACCCGTTGGATCTTATGCGGGGGCGATGGGGTTAGCGCAGTTTATGCCGAGTAGTTATCGCCATTATGCAGTTGATTTTGATGGTGATAGTCAGCGTGATATTTGGCAAAACCCTACGGATGCCATAGGCAGTATTGCAAACTACTTAGCGGAACATGGTTGGGTGCGTGGACAGAGTATTGTGCATAAATCAAAAATATTATCAGGCTCACCTGCAGCCATGCTTGAAGCGGGCTTGAAGCCATCACTTAGCCGAGCGCAGTTGAAAGCGGCGGGTTTGTCTCTAATGGATCTACCTTGTGGGGAAGATAAGGTGTCACTGATTGAGTTGGAAAATACATCTGGGCCAGATTATTGGTTGGCCCGAAAGAATTTTTATGTGATTACACGTTATAACCATAGCCCCATGTATGCGATGGCTGTGACGCAGTTGGCGGATGAGATTCGCCAAGCACGGGGCCAATAAATGCATTTAGGATGGCGCGTTTTTTTATTAACAGCCTTGTGTGGGCTGCTTGCAGCATGTGGTAGTACGCCGACACGAGATCGGGGGCCGATTGTTGATCGGGATGTTTCTCAGATTCCCGATGCGCAGCCTAGGGTAGAGCCGCGGAGTCGTTATGGTAATCCACCACATTATGAGGTGTTTGGAAAACGATATTATACGCTGACGAGCAGTGCGGGCTATGAAGAACGCGGTATAGCGTCATGGTATGGTAAAAAATTTCATGGTCGCAAAACATCGAATGGTGATACTTATGATATGTATGGGATGACCGCTGCCCATAAAACACTGCCATTACCAACCTATGTGGAAGTAACCAATTTAGATAATGGGCAACGAGTGGTGTTACGTGTGAATGACCGAGGCCCTTTTCATGGCGATCGTTTAATCGATTTATCCTATGCTGCAGCAAAGAAATTGGGGGTGGTGAGTCAGGGCACCGCGCGGGTTAATGTGCGTGCGTTACCGATGCGTGGTGGGCAAGATAGAGGTGAACATTCCGAAACCTTTGCACTGCCAGAAGATAACCTACCCGCAACGCGTTTGGATAATCAGTTAATATTTTTACAAGTGGGCGCTTATGCATCATTGCGAAGTGCGCAAGAAGTAAAAGAGGCGGTGCAAAGCCTCACAGGTGTGCCTGTTTCAATCAGGGAAATACAACGGCAAGGGATGGCGTTATATCGGGTGAGAGTGGGGCCATTAGTAAGCGCTGAGCAGGGGCAAGGATTGTCGCAGAGATTAGATAATCAAGGGTATGATTCGCAAATCGTAATCGAATGAGCAGCCTGAGCATGTGTGTTTTTCAGAGAAGCAAAATATTGAGGAGTAGTTGAGGTGGGAATGAGAAAATTTCAAAAAGTGATGGTGGGCTTATTATTGGGGATGTTCGCTGGATTATCTGTTGGTGTGATGGCAGGCGGTGGGCTACCCACAATTTCAACAGATGTAAAACCAACGGTTGACGCCCCTGAAATTGCGGCAAAATCCTATTTTCTGATCGACCATAGCAGCGGTCGCGTATTGGTAGAACAGAATGCAGAACAACGTTTGCCGCCTGCGAGTATTACGAAGTTGATGACCGCTTATGTGGTGTCGAAGGAGTTGACGGCAGAGCGGATTAACCTGGCGGATGAGGTGTTGATCAGTGAAAAAGCATGGCGGATGGTTGGGTCGCGTAGTTTTATTGAAGTGAATACAAAAGTGCCGGTGGAAGCATTATTGCGTGGCATGATTATTCAATCAGGGAATGATGCGGCGGTTGCGTTGGCGGAACATATTGCCGGCAGCGAAGAAAGTTTTGCAGGCATGATGAATGATTATGCGGCGCAGTTAGGGATGGAAAATACGCAGTACCGTAATTCAACGGGTTTGCCTGATCCCGATCACTACACAACGGCGAAAGATATTGCTATTTTGTCTTCGGCGATTATTCGGGAGTTTCCAGAACATTACAAATGGTATGCCGAGAAAGAATATACCTATAATGAAATCACGCAGCATAATCGTAATAAATTATTGTGGCGAGATAGCAGTGTTGATGGGCTTAAAACAGGGCATACGGATGAAGCAGGTTATTGTCTTGTTGCATCAGCAAAACGGGGTGAAATGCGCTTGATTTCTGTTGTGCTAGGTACCCGAAGTGAAGAGGCGCGCGCCCAAGAAACGCAAAAATTATTTGGTTATGGATTCCGATTTTTTGAAACACATATGTTGTATAAATCGCATGAAAAACTAGTGGATGTACGGATATGGAAAGGCAATGAGAAACAGTTAACAGTAGGTTTGACTGACGGACTAGCCGTGACGGTGCCACGTGGTCAATATAAATCATTGGCGGTAACAACGCATATTCAAACGCCAGTTGTCGCGCCGATCAATACCGGTGAAACAGTGGGGTATGTTGAAGTAAAATTAGGCGATACATTAATTAGTCAACATCCGATCGCCGCACTTAAATCGGTTGAAGCTGGCAGCTGGTGGCGGCGGCTTTGGGATCATGTGTGGATGATGGTTTTTGGATAGAGACACAAAAATGAAACAAGTCTATTTAGATGGTAGGTTCCTACCCGCAGATGAGGCAAAAGTATCCGTGTTTGACCGCGGTTTTTTGCTGGGTGATGGCGTGTATGAAGTGATTCCCGTATATAACGGACATTGTTTTCAATTAACCGGACATCTCGCACGACTCGAACGGAGTTTGGCTGGCGTGAGAATGGTGAATCCTTTGGACTTGGCAGCATGGCAAACGATGATTGAAACCTTAGTGGCTAAGAATGGGGGGGGCGATCAATCTGTGTATTTACAGGTAACGCGCGGTGTGGCGCCGCGTGATCATGTTTTCCCTGTTGGGGTGACACCAACGGTATTTGTGATGAGCAATCCATTGGTGCCCGTACCTGAAACATATAAAACAGTAGGCATTTCAGCGATTACATTGCCAGATATTCGCTGGCAGAATTGTGATATCAAAGCCATTACGTTATTGCCAAATAGTCTGTTGCGTCAGCAAGCGCAAGATCAAGGGGCGCAGGAAGCGATTTTAATTCGGGACGGTCATATGACTGAAGGCGCGGCGAGTAATGTGTTTATTGTAAAAGAAGGTCAGATTTTTACCTCGCCTAAGAATGAAGAAGTATTACCTGGCATCACGCGAGAATTGGTGATCGTATTAGCCAAGCAAGGCGGCATAAGGTGTCTTGAGGGTGAAGTAAGTGAAGCGCGACTACGGGCTGCCGATGAAATTTGGGTGACAAGCTCAACGAAAGAAGTCTTGCCTGTAACGAAATTAGATGACGTATCCGTTGGAACCGGTAAGCCAGGTAGTGTGTGGCAACAAATGGATGCCTTGTATCAACAATATAAACAGCGTTTATCGGTATGAGTGATGAAATAACGCCAGAATTACCTATTATTGCTGCGAATGACAATACGGAAACATTACTAGAATTTCCCTGTGATTTTGGTATTAAGGTGATGGGGCTGACGGGTGATGATTTTGTTGCATTAGTGCTCAGTTTAATTCAGCCGCAGGTGGAAAATTTAGATGCGTCACGCGTACAAACCAAGCAAAGTAAAAATGGTAAGTATACGTCTGTGACGGTGCCGATTTGGGCAACAAGCAAGGCGCAGTTAGATACAATTTATGAGGCTTTACATGCACATGAGCGTGTGAAGTATTTGCTGTAGTATTGATGAAGATAAAAAAACAGGGTCTTGCTGATTATGAAGAGATGGTTGTTAAGATGCAGGCATTCACGGCAAACAGAACAGCAGAGACGGAAGATGAGTTATGGGTGTTAGAACACGGCCCGGTCTTTACACAAGGCCTAAATGGGCAAGCAGCCCATATCCTAGCAGCAGGCGATATCCCGGTTATACAAACTGACAGAGGTGGGCAAGTGACCTATCATGGCCCTGGGCAACTGGTGGTTTATACGCTGATTGACTTAAAACGGTTGGGTATCAGTGTGCGCCAGATGGTGACGTTGATTGAAGAGAGCATTATCGAATTATTGGCTGGCTGGAATATTGCTGCACAAGCCAGATCGGATGCACCGGGCGTATATGTGGATAATGCAAAAATAGCCGCATTGGGTTTGCGTGTGAAACAGGGGGCTTGTTATCATGGGCTGAGTTTAAATGTCGCCATGGATTTGTCACCTTTTAAACGTATCAATCCTTGTGGATATGCGGGGTTGGCGGTAACAGATCTACAGCAATTAGGTGTAAAATCGTCTATCGAAATAGTGGAAGATAGATTAACCAAGATATTATCAATACGGTTAGCAACAGCGAGAAAAATACAGCATGACTGAACCAACAACGCCACAGCGAGATATAAAAGCACTGAAAGGTGAATCTAAGGTCTCTCGGATCCCGATTAAAATTGTGCCTAGCGATCCAAAGCGCAAGCCGAGTTGGATCCGTGCTAAATCACCGGGCGGGGCAGATGTGCAGCGGTTGAAAGCATTATTGCGTGAAAATAATTTGCATACAGTCTGTGAAGAAGCGGCGTGTCCTAATTTGGGCGAGTGTTTTTCGCATGGCACGGCAACCTTTTTGATCATGGGTAATATATGCACGCGGCGTTGCCCATTCTGTGATGTGGCACATGGTCGGCCTGATCCTTTAGATGAAAACGAGCCTGCACATATGGCATCAACGATTGCGGCGATGCAGTTAAAGCATGTCGTGATTACTTCGGTTGACCGAGATGATTTGCGAGATGGTGGGGCGCAGCATTTTGTGGATTGTATTCGTGCGGTTCGGCAGCAATCTCCAGAAACGGATATTGAAGTGTTAGTGCCTGATTTTCGTGGTCGAATGGATGTGGCTTTAGAAATATTGGCTTTGAGCCCGCCCGATATTTTTAATCATAATTTAGAGAGTATTCCGCGTTTATATAAAGCCGTGCGCCCTGGTTCGGATTACCAATGGTCACTGACTTTATTGCAGCGTTTTCGGGCACAGCATCCAACCGTACCAACCAAATCAGGCCTGATGTTGGGCTTGGGTGAAACCTTGGATGAGGTGGCGGCAGTGATGGCAGATTTGCGCGCGCATGATTGTCAGATGTTAACACTAGGACAATATCTACAACCTAGTCGACATCATTTAGCGGTGGCGCGTTTTGTAACCCCTGAAGAATTTGACCAATTGGGCGTGTTAGGGCGTAGAATGGGGTTCGAACACGTTGCCAGTGGACCGATGGTGCGTTCGTCGTATCATGCGGATTTGCAAGCCGCTGGAGAGAAAATCCCTTCAATTTCGCAATGAATTAGGAGCACTATATGTCACTTAATCGTCGTCGTTTTATCAAAACGGGACTGCAAGCCGGGATCGCAGTGCCGCTGAGCTTACAAATAGCGTGTTCGAGTAAAACAGCGAATAAAAATCAAGTGGTGGTGATTGGTGGCGGCTTTGCAGGTGCAACGGTTGCCAAATATATTCGAATGTGGGGTCCGGATATTGATGTAATCATGATTGAGCGTAATGCCCAGTTTGTATCTTGTCCGCAAAGTAATTTAGTGTTGAGTGGTCATCGAACACTGCAAGATTTAACCAAAGATTATGATGGTTTAGCAGCCCATGGTGTGCAGCGGGTGCAAGCATCTGTGACAGCGATTGATGCAGTGGAACAAAAGGTGACATTACATGATGGTGTGGTGATTGCCTACGATCGTTTGGTGATTGCGCCGGGTGTTGATTTTATTTATGACGATTTACCGATGTTGGCAACAGAAGCGGGCCAACAAAAAATCCCCCATGCATGGAAAGCGGGCCCCCAAACACAATTACTTCATGATCAACTGGTGTCAATGAAATCAGGTGGTGTGATTGCGATGGCAATACCGAGAACACCTTTTAGATGCCCTCCGGGGCCTTATGAGCGTGCTTGCCAAGTGGCGCTTTATTTACGACAGCACAATCCAACAGCAAAATTATTGATCCTAGATGAAAATGCAAAAATTGCATCGAAAAAAGCCTTATTTGAGGCGGCATGGGAGAAAGAATATAAAGGTTTGATTGAATATGTGCCAAATAGCCGTATCGAAACATTGGATGTGGCGAGTTTAACGGTTGAAACAGAGTTTGATACTGTGCAACCAGATGTGCTAAATGTCATCCCGCCACAAAAGGCAGGCCAAGTGGCCGCCATGGCGGGTGTGGTTAATGTGGATGAACGTTGGTGTAAAGTCGATTTTCTGAGCTATGAATCAACCGTGAAAACGAATGTTCATGTGATTGGTGATGCGATTGCAGCACGCTTACCTAAATCAGGCCATATGGCGAATGCACAGGCGAAAGTGTGTGCGGCTGCAATTGTTTCTCTATTACACGAACAAGCCCCAATTGCCGAACCGGTATTTAATAATACCTGCTATAGCTTTATTGATGATAAACAGGCTGTGCATGTCTCTGCTGTTTATCGATATGATGCAGAAAAAGCAGAAATGATGCCGATGAAAGGGAGTGGTGTGTCCAAGGAACCAACGAAGGCGGAAGGCACATTTGCGAATGCGTGGGCACATAATATTTGGCAGGATGCTTTAACCTAAGGCCTTTATAGATTGATGACACAACATTATTTATCAGAATTTAGCTTTCCCAAATTACAATCAGCAGAATCGATTAAAAATATTCCGCTGACAAGTAAAGCGCTCGCTATTTGGATTGAGAAATTACCCGTTTTTAATAGTAAAACGCTGGCATCCAGTATCGCGGATTATTTAATACAAATAAACAGTTTAGATTTACATGAAGGTGAGCGTTTTGAGTTATTAGAATTATTGCGGCCAACAGTGGCATATCTGACGACGACGATGATACGGCAAGGCAGAGGTCGAAGTGTTGAAACCACACATCAGAATCGTGCGCGGCAATATAGTGCGAGCACTATATTGCGTAATATGGCGCTAGGTTATCAACGTTTGCTCGTTTATGCCGTGCAGTCGAGCTGGTTAGGCCCGAGTAAAAAAGACCGTGCATTACTTGTTGAGCGCATTCTATTTTATTCGGCTGAACAATTACGATTGTCATATATGTTATGTGCCTTTGAACATAAGGATGTGTGGCAAGCGATTAATATTAGTTATCACTATGCCGTAATCGAAGCATTAGAAAAAAAGAAAATTAAAGACCCATTAGCGTATCAATCAGGGAAAGGGGCATTAGATTTAGTGTATAAACGTGCCGTGGTGTTAGCGATGGTATCACCTTATAGTCTGCGAGATGCGGAGATAGATCAAATTCATCATGGCCTTGCGGAAGTGGTTGCCGAGTTGAAAATAGAGCCACTGGCCGGCAATAACACCAAGCTGATGCATATCATTGACCTTAAGGTTCCCTATCCGCCTCGTGTTCAAGCGCAAGCTACAATAAATGATAGTCATTATCGGATTGATAATGAAGGTTTATATCTGCGTTTGAAAGATTGGTTACGTGCAGAAGAAAAATTAAAAGACACGCAAGCAGGTGTGTTACCAGAGTATTTATTACAGCATTTGTGTCATCAATTGAAGCCAATAAAGCATCGATTACGTCCCCGTATATCAGGTGGAAAAAAGGAAATCAATACGATAATTGGGCTCGAATACATTTATCAATTTTTAGCGCAGGTAGAAGCAGTCGACACCCCTAGCCTTAATCATATAGAAGAGGCGGTTCATTTCACAGAAATTGATCAGCCGGTCCGGCGAGAAGCTAAGAGAAAGGAATCGCTGATGGAGATACCAAAATATCGATTCCATATTGAAGATGAGAGCGAATTTGGGGTGCAATTAAGTTATCGAGATATACAAACCACAGGGTTGCATGTAGGGCAGTTTATGCTCTTAGAATCAATCGCGATAGGAGGTTGGTTGTTAGCGGATATTCGTTGGTTACGACTTAAAAATGAGCAGCAATTGTTATTAGGATTGCAACTGATTGGTTCCGCTATTGAGCAAGTTGAAGTGAGAAAGATTGATGTGTCTGAAGATCGCGTTACCGTTGTACCGTTGACCGTGTTTTTACTCAAGAATATGACTCAAAACGATACTTTATTATTGCCTAAAAGGCAGTATGAAAAAGGGGAACATGTCTTACTTATGCGGCAAGGAATAGAAATAACTGTTGTTTTACATGAACGGGGTTGGGAGAATAGAACACTCGATCAATTTAGTTATTCCGAGCTTGTAGAAACAGATCAGCTTGCCCTAGAAATACAGAATGATTTGCAGGTTTCTACTTAGGTGTGTTACTAATTCTGGTATGATCCTCTGTTCTTAAAATGAATATCACTGTTCTTAGCTAGCAGTGAAGAAGGTTCCGAAATGAGTGACTTTACTCCTGGATTAGCAGGTGTTGCAGCAACACAATCCTCTATCTCTTATATTGATGGTGAAAAAGGCTTATTATCCTATCGTGGCTATCCGATAGAGACGCTGGCTGAGCATAGTAGTTTTGAAGAAACGACGTTATTGTTACTCAATGGTGAATTGCCGACCGTTTCAGAGTTGAATGACTTTACAACGCAACTACGTAGCCATTACCGTATCAAATATCATATCCGAGAAATGATGCATCATTTCCCTGCAACCGCAGATCCGATGGATATGTTGCAAACTGCCGTAGCGAGTTTGGGGATGTTTTATCCAGGAACAGAATTTTTAACGGATGTTGAGCCTGAAGAAGAACGCCGTTATGTGCATGATATGACGGTAAATATTATTGCTCAAATGGCACCGCTCGTCGCCATGTGGGAGCATATGCGTGAAGGTTATGATCCACTTAATCCGCGTGAAGATTTATCTGTTGCTGAAAATTTATTGTATATGTTTTCAGGAAAAGAACCCGATCCCTTGATGGCAAAAATAATGGATGTGTGTTTGATTTTACATGCAGAGCATACCTTGAATGCCTCCACTTTTGCTGCCTTGGTATCTGGCTCAACTTTAGCAACACCTTATAGTGTCGTTTCGGGCGCGATTGGTTGTTTATCTGGTCCATTGCATGGCGGTGCGAACCAACGTGTAACAGGCATGCTAGATGAAATTGGTACGCCGGATAAAGTTGAAGCATGGGTCGATAAAAAATTAGCGAAGAAAGAAGTTATTTGGGGTATGGGGCATCGTGAGTATAAAGTGAAAGATCCACGGGCTAAAATCCTCAATGGCTTGGTAAAAGAGTTAGTGGAATCGCGTGGTGGTGAGCTGGATCAATTATTTGATACCGCGATTAAGTTAGAAGAAGTGTGTGAAGATCGGTTGGCGCATAAAGGCGTATATCCAAATGTTGATTTCTATTCGGGCATTTTATATGCCGAAATGGGGATCCCGAATGATCAATTCACTGCCATTTTTGCGGTGGCGCGTTCGGCGGGTTGGTTAGCGCATTGGCGTCAGCAAATTAACAATAACCGTATTTACCGGCCAACTCAGATCTATATCGGCCAGAAAGAACGGACATATATTCCAAAGGCAGGTCGTTAAATAATTGCCGTTTTGCTGGTTTCGCCAGCCTCTTCTCTAACGAGCTTGGGCACTAAATAACCGGCGACTTGTTTGCGTAACTCAGCGATTAAAGTTTTTCCTTCTGCGAGTGGCACATCAAAGTGGTGTGCGCCGGCAACGGGGTCGAGTAGATGTAAATAATAGGGCAATACCCCAGCATCGAATAAGGTTTCGCTTAGCTGTTTGAGCGCCGATATCGAATCATTAATCCCCCGTAGCAACACAGATTGATTGAGTAATAGGCAACCTGCCTCGCGTAAGTCTGTTAATGCTTGTTTATCTTCCATACCAATTTCGTTGGCATGATTAGCATGAATAACCATCACCACGTTCAAGCGAGTGTCATGAAGCATTGTGCAGAGTGCTGACGTAACCCGCTGTGGCAAAACAATGGGCAGTCGCGTATGAATACGTAATGTTTGGATATGCGGTATATTTGCAATATGTTGAATAACATCCGCCAATTTTGAGTCGCTGAGTGAGAGTGGATCACCGCCGCTAAGAATGACTTCGGTGAGCGAAGTCTCTGCTCGGAGTGCGTTAAGCGTCTCTACCCATTGGCTTGCTAAAGGATTGCTCTCACTATAAGGGAAATGACGACGGAAACAATAGCGACAATGAATCGCACACGCGCCAGTTAAAACTAACAATGCCCGACCTTGATATTTTTGTAATACACCACGTGACGTCACACTGGATAAATCACCAACGGGATCGGAGATAAACCCAGTCACATCCATTGCTTCATTAATCAGTGGGAATACTTGTCGCAATAAGGGATCATCCTTGTCGCCTTTACGCATCTTATTCACATAAGATTGCGGCACTCGCAGCGGGAATTGCGCGATCAATTTGGCGTCAATTTGATTGAGTTGGCCGAGTAAATCAAGCTGTGTGAGCAACACGTTGGGATCTGTAATTGCGTTGGCTAATTCACGTTGCCAGCTGATGTCTGCCACGGTGGGTAAAGATTGCGGTATCATATGTGCGTATATTATAAATGGGTTCCAGATCCAAAACCGAAAATGAGGAAATTATGGCAAGTTATAGTACGAATCAGTTAAAAAATGGCCTGAAATTTATGTTGAATGGCGATCCTTGCAATATTCTTGATTTGGACTTTGTGAAGCCAGGGAAAGGTCAAGCGTTTACCCGTATTAAATATCGTAATCTCAGAACAGGTCGTGTCAATGAACTTACGATTAAATCAAATGAAAGTATTGAAAGCGCTGATGTAATGGAAATGGAGTTAGAGTATTCTTATACCGATGGCGAATTCTGGCACTTTATGGACCCAGAAACATTTGAGCAGCATGCCGCCGATGCGACAGCGATTGCCGATGCCAAAGATTGGTTAAGCGAGCAAGTGTTATATACCATCACACTCTGGAATGGTGCACCGCTAACGGTTACCGCGCCGAACTTCGTTAATTTAAAGGTTGCAGAAACAGATCCAGGTCTGCGAGGTGATACTTCTGGTGGCGGTGGTAAACCCGCGACATTGGAAACAGGTGCCGTCGTGCGCGTACCGTTATTCATTGAAATAGGTGAATTGCTGAGAGTCGATACTCGTTCTGGTGAGTATGTAGAAAGAGCCAAAGAATCATAAATTTTTTATGCCGGCTAATGCGAAATATTCCCGTCATACCCGCGTAGGCGGGTATCCATTTTAATTAAACAACAATCATTAAAATGGCTAACTGGCAACCTTCAGCAAATATCGACACCCTAAAACGGCGCGCGCAGCTATTAGCTGATGTGCGCCATTTTTTTGCCACGCGTAATGTAATGGAAGTTGGCACGCCCATCCTATCTGCCGCCGCCCCAACCGCGCCCTATGTTGATAGCTTTCAAACGACATTACATGATAAAAACTATTATCTCCACACTTCCCCAGAATTTGCCATGAAAAGGCTATTGGCAGCAGACAGTGGTGCGATCTATCAAATTGCCACCGTATTTCGACATGGTGAGCAAGGCAAACAACATGCCCCAGAATTCACCATGTTGGAATGGTATCGACCGGGATTAAATTTGCGTGAACTAATGGATGAAGTAGATACATTGATACAAGCGCTACTCACCACTCGCCCAGCCAAGCGATTTAGCTATCAGGCTGTCATGGTTAAATATCTCGGTATTGATGTCTTACAAGTGGCCCCAGCGGCCTTGCAGACGATTGTAAGCGATAAAATACCGCATCATCCTTTAGAATGTAGTATGGATAAAACGGCATTATTAGAAATCCTGATGAGCCAAGTGGTTGAACCAGAACTCGCCAAGCTAGAAACGCCTGTCATGATTTATGATTTTCCAGCAGAACAAGCACAGCTAGCAAAGCTTGTGTCTGATAAAGCCGGTAATCAAGTTGCCGCACGATTTGAGCTCTATGCGGGCGGTATGGAACTCGCCAATGGCTATGATGAGCTGCAAGATGCTGATGAATTATTAGCCCGTTTTGAAGCCGACAATCAACAACGTCAAGCGGTAGGCAAACCTACCATGCCGATAGATAAAAATTTATTAGCCGCAATGCAGTATGGTTTGCCTGGCTGCAGTGGCGTGGCGTTAGGATTAGACCGATTGATGATGTTAATAACAGGCGTGCAGACGATTAGCGATGTGATCGCTTTTGATATTGAAAGGGCGTAAGCGGCATTTATTTCGTCTAATATAGATGATATGATCGTCCTTACTGGATATGAGAAGGAAGTGGTGATGGAAGCTGTTAAACAAGAAGCACTTAATGCGATCGCACAATTGCCAGATGATACCAATATCGAAGAAATGATGTATCAGCTTTATGTATTGGAAAATATTCGTCGTGGGCAAGAAGATGTTATGCAAGGCAAAACGCAAGATGCACAAGCAGTGTTGAATGATATTCAAACATGGTGAGATGGACTGAGCATGCGCTCACGCAGCTCAGGAATATACACAATTATATTGCCCAAGATTCATTATTTTATGCCAAGCGAGTGAGTGATGCGATAGTGCGCAAAACAATTGGATTAGATAAGATACCTTATATGGGGCATAAAGTGACAGAATTATCAGATGAACATATCCGTGAGATAGCAATGTATTCTTATCGAATTCTTTATGAAATACAGAATAATGAGGATGCAGTCGATATTTTAGCGGTCATTCATAAAAGGCAAAATTTTAGAGCAGAGGATTTGCCTTAAAATATACAGAATAACCCTATTCTATTCTTAGAAAAGATAATCAACATGACAAAAAATCAAGCAGGTTTTGCCACATCCCAATCCATATTATGGCTATTCGTTATCATTAATAGTATCGGGCTAGGATGTATTGTGTATAACAAAATCAAAACACAAACCACCATCCCTAATTTAGTAGGCACATGGAGCGGTGTTAATGTGACCGTGTCAGAAGTGAAAGGTTATAAAGAATGGGATAATAAAACCATTGTTATCACCGAGCAAAAAGATCGTCGCTTCTTTGGTACATTAACTTATGCCGATGGCACCAAGAATTTTTATGGCGTAATTTACCCTGATAATATTGCATTTACTTGGGTATCCAGACCCAGCAAAGGCTTTGTGCATGGCCGAATGCTAGGCACAGATAAAATGGGCGCGTGTTATCTAGAAGCTTATGAAGAAGGTACGGCGGGCTGTGCTACTTTGGAAAGGGAATAAATATTCCATTCGTCCTGAGTTTCTTGAAGGATGAGTGTTTTGGGATGTTACTCCGCTGCCGTCCGGGCGGCAGTGACTAAATATAAAATTTAAAGACCGGAGCCTAATTATATGCATAGCTAGGTTCTTTATTTAGGAGTTAAATACTTTAACTCAATCCATTGGTTTGGATATGAGTTGTTTACTCTAGCCCATGAATTGTGTAGCTGATAGGCTACTACTTCTTGTCCTTTTCGGTAGGAACCTGTTATTTTTCAGAAGTGGGTGATTTTTGTGCCATAACAGTATTTACAATAACGATATAGTGCAGGTCGGTTGATGGACTTCTTGCGGCTTGCTCTGAAGGAGTAGGAGAATATATGCCTACGGAAGACTTATTTTTTGTGTGTGAATAAGTTGATGTTAATTTAGGTGGTGAAAAACTAGGGTTGTGGTAAGCCTTTGTACCAAGACGGCAAACTTTGTTTTTAGAAATACAGGCGTCACCACATTGTTTCCCTAGGTCACAATTTTTTGACATTGCCGAATTGGAGAAGGTGAGAGTCAAGACTGTATAAAAACAGATAGAGATTAGTGCTTTCATGGTTATTCGGCTTCTTTGCGATAAGCCAATACTCTCCCATCCAACATCATCGGCACAATCACTAAACCATCAATCACTTCATGATCGGCGCTTCCCTGATTAAAAGCAATAAGTGTATGTGCTTCGCCTGCAGGGGTGATGTGTAATAAGGCGCCTCGCATCCAGTCGGTGACATAATAATTGCCTTTGCCATCGGGTTCTACGCCATCTAGATTGCCTGCTGGTAGGCCAGAACCTAAGGCGGTGATGGTTTTGTCTTTAAGCGAAATAGTTTTTAGATGGCCAGGGGTTTCAGTGGCGAAGCCATCGGTAATCACGCCCCAGCTGCCAACGATGAGTTGATTGTCTTCAACCAATAAGCCATTGGGAAATTCGAGCGCGGGGTCTTTTATCCATGATGAGAATTTACCATTAGCAAGGCGATATATTTGGTCAGTTAGCATATCGGAGACATAGATATTGCCATTATTATCGGCGGCGACATCATTTAGGAAAACGGCATCGGTGGTGGGATAGCGTTGGCTGATTTTACCGGTGTTGATATCAATCTCAACGAGTTGCTTAATATCGGCGACATAGAGTTTATCGCCAAAGATGGCTAAGCCTTTCGGCGCATCTAAGCCATCTACCCAATGCTGATTAATCAGTTCACCGGTTAAAGAGAGTTGGGAAATATAACCTTTGCCATTTTCTTCGGTTGCTTGTCCGTTCACATTGGAGACATAGAGTATTTTTTGTTTTGCATCATAGATAACAGATTCAGGGCCTTCAAATATGGCAGCAGTTTGCCATGCGGGCTGTAGGATGGGGAGGCTATCTGCGGTGGCGATGTTGGCGAGGCAGAGTAGGATGATGGTGAGTAATGTTTTCATGATTGTAACCATATTGTGACGGGTGGATTCCTGCCTACGCGGGAATGACGATTTAATAATACCAGTTATTTAGTGGTGAGCACCAATAGGCTACCCGCGACCATCACAAAGCTGGCGAATAAGCGGCGATAAAAGTGAGGTTCATTGAATATTTTATAACCGAGGAATACTTGCAATACCATAGCAAGCTGGAATAGGGCGAGCGAATAGGCGATCAGCATTTGGGAGAATAAGATGAGGGTGCAATATTGCAACACAAAGATAAGCGCACCCAAACCAATAAAATGGCTGAGATAGGGTTTGCTTCGCTTGAAATCTTGGGCGATATTATCATGTACAAATAAGCGATTGGCGAGTAAGGCAAGCGGCAGGCCAAGCAATGCCCAAAAAATAGTGGTGGTGAGTGGGGTGGAGAGCATGACGGCATTTTTGAGCGGCAGCGTGCCAATCGAGAATAGCAGAATAGACAGGAATCGATATTGCACACCGCGATCTCGCAATAGCTGGTGTATGGCTGCGCCTTTACTCTTGTCTTTATTTGGCGGGAATAGCAAGAAGCTGCCGATGATAATAATGGCAATGCCGATAAAGCCTTGTGTGTTGGGAACTTCATGCAGGAAGACGAGCGCCAATAGGGTAGAGAACACGACTTTATACGCATTGAGTGGGCCGAACACAGATAAATCAGTTCGCGCCACGGCAAGCACCATAAATAACCCTGCTGTCATATCAAATAAGGCAGCAAGGAACATATTAAGCCAGAAATCAGCGGATAAATTGCTAACGGAAATAGCAAATAAAAATGGCAACACCAGTAGGCTGATTAAAGCATAAGCAGCCAGCACAATATAAAAAGGGTGGAAGCCAGCTTGGGCGAGCTGTTTTTGCATCACATTGGAATAAGTGGCGCTGAGTAAGCGGCCAAAGAGGATGAGGAGTTCCATCAATATTGTGATATATACCCGTGATACTTGGAAATGCAGAATTCAGAACGAAGCTAGGCAAGCCAGCGCGGCGTTACAATATTGAGCAAGGGTGTGGCCATTCCTCAATATTGTGCCTTGCGCTGACTCGCCATCTTCATCCTGAAAAACTGCATTTCCAAATATCATGGGTATTTTCCGAATAAAAAATAAGGGCGGAATAATTATTCCGCCCTTATTTTGTTTAACGCAATGATTGAAACTTAATAAGATAACAACATATTAAGTGTTGCAGGATCTAAACGGCCTGTTGGATTCATGCCATTATCAGATTGGAATGCTGAAACTGCTTTGCGGGTATTGGCGCCGACCTTACCATCAGGTGTGCCTGCGTTATATCCCAAGCTATTTAATGTCGCTTGCGCTTTTCTGATTTTAGCTTGAAGGCTCATGCCAGCTGTTGCGGCAGGCGCCGCTGCGGGTGCAGGAGATGCACCATCGACACCTAACGAGCCACCTGTTCCAAGTCCATTAGGGCTATCAACAGTCTGCGCTTTGTAGTTTCTAGTTGATCTCACTAGTGTGTTAAATGCATCCATCATGGCGCCGACAATCACCTTGCCTTCTGGTGTTTTTGTATAGCCACCAAAACCACCGCCACCGCCACCGCCAAACAAGCCAATACCCGCTCTGATGTTGGTCGCGCGCGCACTACCTTCTGCAGCTGCAACTTGAACGCCAGAACGATTTTCAACCAACGTCATCACACTTTGCGCATCAGCAAAGCTGAGGCTACCACCAATTAAGGCACCAATAGAGCCACCGAGCAATCCACCTAAAAGACCACCGACACCACCCGTATCATCATCACTGAAAATAAGGCTAGGGATAATTGTATAATCTGCGGCCACTAATTGGCCTTTGCCAAAGTTGCTTGAGCTGCGGAGCTCACCCGAATCTTCTAATGCACGTTCACGCTCAATATGCGCTAAACCGCGTCGGCTACGCTCAACCACAATAAAACAGTTACTTTGTTGTGCCATTAAACGTAAAATAGGCACAGTCGAATCGACACCATAACGACCCATGCGGTTATACCAAGGAGAAGAGGTGTCCTCATCAATGGCCACTGTACCAAGGGCGCGGTCACATTTCTCTAAATCAGAACTTGCATCCTCAGAATTGGCACCACCGGTACCGCCACTAACAGAGGATTCTGCTTTTTTAGAGCCCATTTGAACACCTGTACTCACACAGCCTGCGAGTAGAAGTGAGAGTGCTGTTGTTACGAGTATGTTTGATACAAGATTGGATTTCATCAATATCTCCATGAAAGATTTAGTTAATTAGTTCGAAGCTGATTCTACTAGGGATCTGATGGTTAAATCAAGATGGTATTGCTTATTCAGACACCTTTCCACGCAGAGATTTGACTTTACCACGGCGGGTTTTGTTATCTACCCGTTTTTTCTTGGCGTTTCTGCTGGGTTTGGTCGCATGTCGTGTTTTTTGAATGACGGCAGCGCTTTGGATTAAACCTTGTAATCTCGCCAAGGCATCATCTCTATTTTTACTTTGGGTGCGAAATTTCTGCGCTTTGATGATTAAGATCCCTTCTTTGCTGATTCGCCTATCTTGTAAGCGCATCAAGCGAGATTTATAAAAATCAGGGAGGGAAGAGCGATTGATATCAAACCGCAAGTGAATCGCAGAGGAAACTTTATTCACATTTTGACCGCCGGCACCTTGTGCTCGAATCGCAGTAAGCTCGATTTCATCATCGGGGAGGGTGACGGTTGAGGAAATAGTGAGCATGGTGTGTTCTAGTCTTGTGGGTACTGGTTAAACACGCTTAACTTGCCATCTTGTTTGAAGCTAAACACGGTGTAAGGATCAACACGCTCACCATATTCCATACCGGGGGAACCAACAGGCATATCAGGCACGGCAAGACCATTAACTTTGGGTTGTTCAAGTAATAAGCGCTTAATATCATCCGCGGGGACATGGCCTTCGATAATATAGTCGCCAATGAGCGCGGTGTGGCAGGAGGTCATTTTATTGGGGATCTGCAATTGATCTTTAATGTCTGCGAGATTCATACTGATTTTATCGGCCACAATAAAACCATTTTGTTCTAAATGATCCATCCATTTAGTGCAGCATTCGCAAGTGGGGCTACGATAGACTGTGATTTCCTGTATTGCAGCTTGCACATCTACCACTTCCTCACCTTGATTACAGGCAATAAGAAGCGGTAGGCATAAAAATAGCGAGAGAATAAAACGCATTATTCGGTTAAAAACTCTTGCATATAGTTACTTTCTAGCCCTGAGTCCGAGGGATGTTGTTGACGAAATGTTTGATAGGCTTGGTAAACACGGGCAAATTTTGGATCGGCAGCCGCACCTTCAGCCAATGTTTCATCAGTGAGTTTTTTGAAGATAGCCAATACATCCTCTGGAAAACGGTGGATCTGGATATTTTTAAGTGCTTTAAGTTCAACTAACGCAGCACGGTTATTGCTATCCATATCAGCCAGCATTTGTAGATTTTCTTTTTTCGCTTCATCACGAACAATCGCTTGTAAATCGGCAGATAAAGATTCCCAAGCGCGTTGATTAATACCGAGCTCTAACACAGTGCCTGGCTCATGCCAGCCAGGATAATAATAATGTTTTGCTGCGCGATAGAGGCCGAGGCGTTGATCGTGGAAAGGGCCGATCCATTCGGTGGCATCGATGGTGTTACGTTCGAGCGCGGTATACACTTCGCTGCCCGCGAGCAACACAGGATTACCGCCCGCTTTGGCGAACACTTTTCCACCCAAGCCAGGGATCCGCATTTTGAGGCCTTGAATATCATCTAGGCTATTTATTTCTTTATTAAACCAGCCGCCCATTTGCGGGCCAGTATTGCCCAGTGGGAAGGGGATAACATGGAACGGCTGATACATTTCGCGCCAAAGCTCAAGGCCACCACCTTCATATAACCATGTATTCATGCCTTCTGCGGTCATGCCAAAAGGCACCCCAGAAAAAAACTGGGCTTCAGGCACCTTACCTGCCCAGTAATAAGCCGAGCCGTGGCTCATTTCAACGGTACCTTGTGAAACCGCATCAAAGGCTTGCAAAGCAGGAATCAGTTCACCACCCGCGAACACTTTTATTTTGATACGACCTTCGCTGGCCGCTTCAACATTTTTAGCGAAGCGCTCAGCGCCTTCTTGCAATACGGGAAAATTAGGCGGCCAAGTGGTGACCATTTTCCAGTTGTATTGGTCTTTATTTGCAGAACCGCCTGACTTGCTACCATCACCGCAGGCGGTAAGGAGGGAGAATAGGGCGATAAGCAAAATGGGTGAAAATCGTATATTCATGTTGTTTCCAATAACTAAGTTGTTTCAAGATTAGCATAAGCCAACACCAACCATTTGGTCCCTGCATGGGTAAAGTTGACTTGGATGCGAGCACTTTTACCAGAACCTTCATTATCGATTACGGTGCCCCCGCCAAATTTTTGGTGATGGACTTGTTGGCCGATGGTATAACCTGTTTCATTTAAGGTGCTGGTGCGTGAGCTGGTGGTGCTACTCGCTTGTGCAATATAGCCTTTGCGGGCGCGAATTTCTTCGGTGTGTTCTTCGGGAATTTCACGTAAGAAACGCGAAGGCGTAGGGTACATTTCTTGTCCGTAAAGCCGTCTAAATTCAGTATGGAGCAAGAATAATTTTTGTCGCGCGCGAGTCATGCCGACATAACAAAGCCGACGTTCTTCCGCTAAGCGAACAGGATCATCGCTGCTTTTCTGACCGGGGAATAAGCCTTCTTCCATGCCGACGATAAATACGGTGGGGAATTCTAAGCCTTTGGCTGCGTGTAGCGTCATCAGTTGTACACAATCTTCCCAGCGGTCACCTTGGTCTTCGCCCGCTTCAAGCGCAGCATGGGATAAGAAAGCGGCGAGCAAAGGCATGTCTTTGGTTTCTTCGGTGTGGGTGAATTGGCGGGAGGCATTGATCAATTCATCCAAGTTTTCGATCCGGCCTTGGCCTTTTTCAGATTGATCTTTTTCAAAATGGGTGCGTAAACTTGTTTCATCAATTACTAAGGTGGTGAGTTCATGCAATGGGAAATCAGGTTCTTCAGGTGTGAGTGAATCAACCAGATTCAAAAATCCAATCAAGGCATTGCCTGCGCGGGCAGTGAATACTTCTGCAGCTAATAGGGCTTTGGTGGCTTCCCACATGGTAAGCTGTTGCTCTCTTGCGTATTGACGCACTTCAGTAAGTGTTCGCGCACCAATGCCGCGTGTGGGTGTATTCACCACGCGCTCGAAAGCGGCATCATCATCGCGATTGGCAACTAAGCGTAAATAAGCGAGCACATCTTTAATCTCAGCGCGTTCAAAAAAGCGCAAACCGCCATACACGCGATAGGGCACTTGGGCTTGGAATAAGGCTTCTTCAATCACCCGAGATTGGGCATTGGAGCGATAGAGCACAGCATGATCGGCGCGCGGAGAACCTGCTTCATTTTGTTCTCTAACGATATTAACCAAAAAACGGGCTTCATCGCGCTCATCAAAGGCTTGATAAATTTGCACCGGATCGCCAGCGGCATCATCTGTCCAAAGTTTTTTGCCCAAGCGATCGGTATTATTTGAAATCACCGCATTGGCAACCGCCAGAATATTGCCCGTAGAGCGATAGTTTTGCTCGAGGCGAACCGTATTCTCGGTAGGATAATCAACATGAAATTGCTGGATATTTTCAATCTTAGCACCACGCCAACCATAGATCGACTGATCATCATCGCCCACGATAAATAAACAGCCTGTTTCACCTGCCAGCAAACGTAGCCATGCATATTGAATAGTATTGGTATCTTGGAATTCATCGACTAAGATTTGCTTAAAGCGTTTTTGATAATGCAATAAGATATCAGGCCGTTTTAGCCAGAGCTCATGCGAGCGTAGAATGAGTTCCCCAAAATCAACGACACCTGCACGCTGGCAAGTGGCTTCATAAGCTTCATAGATCGCTAACATTTTTTGTGAATAGAGATCATTGTCGACTTGGATATTCTTGGGCCGTAATCCTTCATCTTTTTGGCCATTGATAAACCATTGCGCTTGCTTGGGCGGCCACTGCGCTTCATCTAATTCCATACCGCGAATAATACGTTTGATCATCCGGAGCTGATCATCACTATCTAGGATCTGAAAGCTTTGCGGCAAATCGGCATCTTGCCAATGCGCACGCAATAATCGATGGGCGAGGCCATGAAATGTGCCTACCCACATACCACCAAGCGGATAACCCAATAAATCTTCAATCCGACCGCGCATTTCAGCCGCGGCTTTATTGGTAAAGGTGACCGATAGAATTTCAGCAGGGGAATATTCTTCCACCTCGATTAACCACGCAATGCGATGCACTAAAACACGGGTTTTACCACTGCCCGCACCTGCCAAAATACGTGCATGACCTGGCGGCGCAGACACGGCTTCGCGTTGCGGTTTATTCAGTTCATCTAATAATCGGGAGACATCTTCCATAGCGGCTATTTTACAGGGTAAAAATGGGCTTATGCACCTTTATCTGACCAAACAGCAAATTCATTTCCACTGGGTTCAGAGAAGTGGAAACGGCGACCACCCGGGAAAGGAAAGGTCGGTTCTATGATGATGCCATTTGCTTGAGTGATTTTATCTTGTGTTGATTCCAAATCATGGCTATAAAACACAATTAGAGCAGCGCCATGATTAGTCGAGGGGTGTAAGTCGGAATGAAAGAACCCACCATTTAGTCCTGCTCCAGAGAAAGCAATATAGGCATCCCCAAATGCTTGGAATGACCAGCCGAAGACGTGCTCAAAAAATGCTTGAGTGGCTGGGATATCTTTTGCTGGAAATTCGACATAGTTTATTTTTTCATGTTGATTCATCTATTATTTCCTTGAGCTGAAACGAAAATAGGCTGAATGGTTGCCCATTCAGCCTATTCGCTTGATAACTAAAATTGACTCGTTTAGATATTACTATCTAAAAATGCCGTCAATTGTGATTTAGTGAGCGCGCCGACCTTAGTCGCTTCTACTTCACCATTTTTGAATAGCATCAACGTTGGGATGCCGCGAATGCCGTAGCGCGGCGGTGTTTCTGAATTTTCATCAATATTTAATTTACAGACGTTGATTTTACCTGCGTATTCCGCACCAATTTCATCCAAAATTGGGGCAATCATTTTGCAAGGGCCACACCATTCTGCCCAGTAATCTACTAATACAGGCAATTCAGATTGCAGAACTTGGCTATCAAATGTGCCATCGGTTACTGCGGTGACGTGTTCACTCATGTTTCTTCTCCAGTGTTTATAAAGTATTGAATGGCAGATGTTGTTATACTCATGCCCAATTCAATTAGTAGTATTTTTTACGATCAGCGAAGGTAATGCAAGTATTTCTATGAGTACACATCTAACGGAGCAAGCTTTTTCAGCATTGCCTTTACACGAAACCTTACAGCAGGGATTAAAATCAGCGGGATTTACCCATTGCACACCGATTCAAGCGGAGTCCTTGCCTATCTTGTTGGCAGGGCGAGATGTGGCGGGGCAAGCGCAAACGGGAACAGGCAAAACCATTGCCTTTTTATTGGCGACATTCCAGCGATTATTGGATGAACCACAACCCAAAGACTGGGATGGAAAACAACCTCGCGCATTGATTTTAGCACCGACACGAGAGCTGGCAATTCAGATTGCGAAAGATGCAAATTTACTGAATTCTGCGGCAGGTTTGCGCATTGCTTTAGCACATGGTGGTAAGGATTACGATAAACAGCGGGATGCGATTAAAGCCGGTTGCGATATTTTAGTGGGTACACCTGGGCGGTTATTGGATTATCACAAAAGCCGTGTATTCCACCTTCGCCAAGCGCAGGCGATGGTGTTGGATGAAGCCGATCGCATGTTTGATTTGGGCTTTATTAAAGATGTGCGGTATTTCTTGCGCCGCATTCCGAAACCTGAAGAACGCTTGGGCATGCTATTTTCAGCAACACTCAGCTTTAAAGTGCTAGAGCTGGCGTATGAACATATGAATAATCCTGAGAAGGTGTTGATTGAGCCTGAGAAGGTATCGGTTGATCGGATTGAAGAAAGCGTATTTTATCCTGCGAATGCAGAAAAAATACCGCTGTTATTAGCGTTGATTAAGCGTTTAGCACCTAAGCGTAGTATTGTGTTCGTGAATACCAAACGCGCTGCAGATCGGGTGTGGGGATTTTTGGAAGGCAATGGCCATAAGGCAGCGTTACTATCGGGTGATGTGCCTCAGAAGAAGCGCGAAAGTCTATTAAAGCATTTTCAGGATGGTGAATATGCATTTTTAGTGGCAACTGATGTTGCTGCGCGGGGATTGCATATTCCTGAAGTAAGCCATATATTTAACTATGATTTACCGCAAGATCAGGAAGATTATGTGCACCGTATTGGTCGGACTGCACGAGCAGGGGCAAGCGGCGTAGCAGTGAGCTTCGCTTGTGAGGATTATGCTTTTTCTTTACCTGATATTGAAACTTATATTAAACATAAATTGCCTGTATTATCGACAGGTGATGAGGTGCTAGAAACCCCTGCTCCGGCAGCGAAAACAAAATATTCTAGCCCGCCACCGCGTCGGAAGCCGCAGGGGAACAAGGGCAATAATCAAAATAACCGACATAGACGGCATAGTTAAAACAACAATTAGAAAAGTAAGGAAAAGTCATGACATCACGTAGCGTATTTTTAGTTATCTTTATTGCTTGTGCAGCAATGTTGGGCGTTGCTGCCTATTTTCAATTTGTTGAAGGTATGGAGCCTTGCCCATTATGTATTTTCCAGCGGGTAGTTATGTTTGCAGTGGGTGTTGTGGCTTTGCTAGCCGTGTTGCATGGTCCGTATGGGTTCGGCAATCGGGTATATGGTTTTCTTGTGGGCACGTTGGCCGTCATTGGTGGCTTAATTTCAGCGCGCCATGTATGGATACAAAATTTACCGGAAGACCAAGTGCCAACGTGTGGCCCAGGTTTAAGTTTTATGCTAGATAACTTTCCGCTGATGGATGCTTTGAAAACGGTATTAACAGGATCAGGTGAGTGCGCAGAAGTCTTATGGAAATTTGCGGGATTAACGGTGCCAGGTTGGACGTTGGTGGCGTTTGTGATACTTGCGAGCTTGGGTTGGTGGCAGGTATTCCGCTCTCAGTATCGACGTGGTATTGGCCTTAATGTTGCTAAGTTTTAGGCCGATAGCGCAGACAAGCGCCTAGTGCATATTAACGCGCGCGGTAAGTAATACGACCCTTTGATAGATCGTAAGGGGTAAGTTGTACAGTCACGGCATCGCCAGTCAAAATACGAATATAGTTTTTACGCATTTTGCCAGAAATGTGGGCAGTCACAACGTGACCATTTTCTAACTCGACTTTAAAAGTCGTGTTTGGCATCGTATCAATCACAGTGCCTTCTAGTTCAATAGAGTCTTCTTTAGCCATAATTTCCTACATGGATAATAATAAAATCACCACACAATAAAGTGCAGTAACTCGACATTATACAACATTTTAGGGTTTTACTACTAATTCCCATTGAGAACCATTAAAACCCTCTAAAGCAGAGAAGCTTGTTTTATAACTCATTTTCTGGGATTGGGCGATCCAATATCCTAGATAAAGATGAGGTAAGTCTTGTGCCTGAATGATTTCAAGCTGTTTTAAAATGGCATAGGTGCCCAGGCTGCGTTTTGATTCGTTAGGGTCAAAAAATGTGTAAAAAGCGGAGCCACCATCGTGTACGAGATCGGTCACAATCACCGCAAGCAGCTTTAAATCCGATTGTGTGCGCAGTTCGATAAATCGAGTTTTGCTCCAGCTGCTAATGAGAAAACGGGTATAAATTTCTTCGCTGGTTTCGTCCATGCCAGCACCAAGGTGACGCGCCTTTAAATAACGACAATAGAGATCATAATGCTCATCACTAAATTCAGCTGGGCGTTGAATTACGATTAAATCATCATTTCGTTTGAGGCAACGGCGTTGGCTACGACTGGGTTTGAAATCAGCAATCTTAATCCGAACGGGGACACAAGCAGAACAGTGTTCGCAATGCGGGCGATAAGCTTGTTCACCACTGCGCCGAAAACCATTTCGAATAAGCTGACTATATAAGGCATTGCTCATCGGCAGATTGGGATCGGGGAAAATATTACGTGATTGCTCTTTGGGCAAATAACTACAGGGGCTTTCAGTGCCGAGATAAAGTGCTAATGATTCAGCCATTGAGAGTCTCCCAAGGTGTGTTGCTAGGCTGAGTCTGGCTTAGTAATGACATTTTCGCAATGAAGTCTTGGCGGGGTATATTTTCGGCTCCTAAACTCATAAGGTGCGGCGAACTGACTTGGCAATCAATCAAGGGAAAGCCACATTGAGAAAGCTGTTGGCAGAGATGAACAAAGGCAATTTTAGAGGCATTATTTTGGCGGCTAAACATGGATTCGCCAAAAAACATACTGCCGAGTGCGATGCCATATAGCCCGCCGACGAGTTCATTATCTTGCCAGCATTCAACACTATGCGCGAATCCTTGCTGGTGTAGAACCGTATAGGCGGCAATCATATCGTGGTTGATCCAGGTATTCTGTTCGGCGGGGCGGGGTGCGGCGCATGCCGTCATTACATCTAGAAAGGCGTGATCAAAAGTAATTGTAAACCGATTTTGGCGCAGTGTTTTTTGTAGGCTGCGGCTAATATGGATTGCATTGGTGGCAATCACTAACCGCGGATCCGGTGACCACCATAAAATAGGTTCGCCTTCATTAAACCACGGAAAGATTCCTTGTTGATAAGCGGCAATTAGGCGGGCAGGTGATAAATCGCCACCAGCAGCAAGCAAACCATCTGGTGTGGCGCTATCGAGTTCAGGGAAAAGAGCAGGTGCATCATCAAGCAGCCACGGTAAAGGCGGTTCCATTAGATTGTTGAACGGCCAGTGAAGGCATGAGAGAGCGTACCGCTATCAATAAATTCTAGCTCACCGCCCAGTGGAATACCGTGTGCCAAGCGGGTTACTTTGATATCGTACGCATGTGCGAGTTCGCCAATATAGTGTGCGGTGGCTTCGCCTTCAACCGTCGGATTAGTCGCCAAGATAACCTCTTGAATCTTATTTTCTGCAAATTGGGCAATAAGCTTTGGGATCCCTAAGGCTTCGGGACCAATGCCATCTAAAGGCGATAAATGGCCTGATAATACGAAGTATTGACCTTGATAATGCGTTGCTTGCTCAATGGCTAAAACATCACTCGGCATTTCAACAATACACAGCTGATCTGTTTGTCTACGCGTATCGGTACAACGTGGGCATAATGCTGTTTCGCTTAAAATACGGCAACGCTCACAATGCCGCACATTATCCAACGCTTGCCGCAAAGCCTTAGCGAGCAAATCGCCACCATCACGTTGACGTTCAAGTAAGTGGAACGTCATTCGCTGTGCAGATTTCGGCCCTACGCCAGGCAAACAGCGCAATGCTTCCATCAGTTGGTCTATGCTAGGGCCGAGGCTTGCCATGCGGTATCAGATGTTAAGTGAGGTAGGTTGATAGTTATGCATGAGATAGATTTTTTGTCAGGGCAAGGCAAAAATATTCTAAAAAGCGCAATGTACATGGAGTACATGAGCATTTTTATAATGTTTTTAACACCGCCATGGCGAAAAATATGAGTCATGGAAAGGTATCAATTTAGAAGGGGAAGTTCATGCCCGCTGGCATCATGCCAGACATCTGCTCTTGCGAGGTTTTTTCAACCTGACGCACGGCATCATTCACGGCAGCAGCGATTAAGTCTTCCAGCATATCTTTATCATCTTCGAGCAAGGCATCCTCAATAGAAACACGTTTCACATCATGTTTGCCTGTCATGACAACTTGTACCATTCCGCCACCCGACTTTCCTGTGACTTCCATCAGTGCGAGATCTTGTTGCGCTTTTTCCATTTTGGCCTGCATTTGTTGGGCCTGTTTCATGAGATTTCCCATTCCACCTTTCATATTGTGCTCCTAATTGGGTTTTATTGAGTTTTCTATCACTTCTGCGCCGAAGGCTTGCTGCAACTCATCAATTGTTGGATCGTTATGAATGGCATCGTGCGCTTGTTTTTGTTGTGTTTCTTTAGAAGTCTGTTTTTTCTTTGCAATCGTTTGTTTATCGCCGCTTAGCGCCTCATTGGAGGTTATAATCAAGGTAATATTGCTGCCAAGATATTTGCTTAATTCTTCTGCTATCTTATTTTTCGTTTTCTCACTGTTCACATGCTCATGTTTAGATTCAATTTCAAGATTAAGCTTTGAACCATTAAAGTCAGTAAAAACAGCATTATCCGCTAACTCACGGGCAAACCCTTTGAGCGGCAATTTTGCTGCGATAGGGTGCCATGTGTCTGTAGTGAGCTCTAAAGCGGCTGCGGGTGCAGGGTCCGTGGAGGATGTTTCTATAATAGGCTCAGCTGCACTTTCTTCGGCAATGGTTGGCTCCGCCATTGCCTGTACGGGTGCTTGTTTGGTAGCTTCAGCAACAGGTGGAGGCGTACTTTGTTGAGTAGGTAATTGGGCTGAGGGAGTGGCTGACAGGTGTGTATTTGCATCACGCGGCTGAAATTGCAACATCCGGAGCAATGTCATTTCAAAACCACTTTGAGGATCAGCAGCGAAGGGTAAATCGCGCTTACCATGCAAGGCTATTTGATAAAACAGCTGAATATTCTCAGAGGCAAATTGCGTGCTTAATTCGCGATAAGCGGATAAATCAGCGCTATCATTATCTTCCATTTCGGGCACCGCTTGCAATGTCGCCAATCGGGTTAGCGCACTGAGCAAGGCATCTAGAGAATAAGTGAAATCTCGGCCTTGTGCAGCGAGTTCTGATGCTTGTGCTAATAGGGCGGAACCATCTTGATTTTTTAAGGCTTCTAAAATATGTAGCACTTGCTGTTGATTCAATGTGCCTAACATTTCATGCACATGGTCTGTATTCACCGTGCCTTCGCCAAAAGAAATCGCTTGGTCAAGCAGGCTTAATGCATCTCGCATACTGCCATCAGCCGCCCGCGCAATTTCAACCAATGCAGGCACTTCAAATTTTATTTTTTCTTGTTTTAGAATTGTTGCTAAATAATCAGAGATTTGTAATGGTTCTAACCGGCGCAGGGTAAATTGTAAACAACGCGAGAGAATCGTAACCGGCAGCTTTTCTGGATCCGTTGTCGCAAATAAGAATTTCACATGTGGTGGCGGTTCTTCTAGTGTTTTTAATAAGGCATTAAAGCTATGTGTAGATAGCATATGAACTTCATCGATGAGATAGACTTTATAACGGCCGCGGCTAGGCGCATATTGCACATTATCAAGCAATTCCCGCGTATCTTCGACCTTGGTGCGCGATGCGGCATCTACTTCGATTAAATCAACAAATCGGCCTGCATCAATTTCATTACAGCTATCGCATTCACCGCATGGTGTAGCGCTAACGCCTTGTTCACAATTGAGAGATTTCGCAAAGATCCGCGCAAGCGTTGTTTTGCCGACACCGCGTGTGCCCGTAAATAAAAAGGCATGGTGAAGCCGGTCTTGTTCCAAACCGTTAATCAGTGCGCGTAGGACATGTTGCTGCCCGATGACTTCTGAGAATGTTTTGGGGCGCCACTTACGGGCAAGAACCAAATAACTCATATTGCGAAAGCTCTACTTTAGAGATTGGAGGTGAACCCGTACCAGCCTGATCTCGGCACACGAGTCGGAAGGCCCCGCTGCTCCCTTCCAGGCCTGACGGATTAACCAACGTATCGTTGCGAGGAGACCAGCACAGGCCACCATAGAACCCATCATTTTAAGGCTTTTTCAAAATTAATGCCATGTTATTTGATGGTTAAATGGGAAGAATAGACGTTTGCGAGGAAGCCGTTGTTAAAAAGTGAGTCTGGCTATTTTTAAAATAGGCATGTGATAATATACTGCTTTGTCTGATATCAGCATAAATGATATTTTGACGCACCATAATGGTAAAGAGAATTTAATGATGGTATCTAGATGGTTGGGCGGTATGATTCTGCTGTTTGGCATGCAAGGCGTCCATTCCGCAGGGCTTATTGTGAATGAGTTATCAAATGGTACCAGTGGATCAAAAGAGTTTTTCGAGTTGATCGTAGTGGGAGATAACGGCGCGCCATTAGCGCCGGTGAATCTAGATGGCTGGATTATTGATGACAATAATGGTGACTGGTCTGGAGCGGGAATTTCGAGTGGTTACTTAAAATTCAATGCAACGGCATGTCCTGCCCTTGCAGCGGTCCCGCCAGGTGCGATTATCGTTGTTTATAATGGCACTTCTGCCGCGACAAAAAATGATGCACTTGTTGCCGTAGATGATCTAGACGATACGGCGCCTGCAGATGGCGTATATATTATCCCGAATACCAGCGCGTGTATTGATGGTTATAACAATCCTAGGTACACAGGTGCATTAGGCAGTAGTAACTGGGGTAAAGCAGCACTTCGCAATGGGGGAGATGTTGGCCAGATTAGAGACCCGGCGGGTATATTGTTTCATGGGTTTTCGTATGGCGATGTCGGTGATGCGACGACACCCGGTAACGGATTTGATATTAATGATGGCAATGCGGCGGGTGGCGGGCAGCACTATTCATTCTCCTGTGGTGATTGGTTGGATAATACAAATTTTACAGCCGCGGCGGCGGCAGGGGATAGCCCGGGAATAGCCAATGATCCAAATAATACGATTTTGATTAGCAATATAACAACGGGTAACTTTGATTATTTAGATTTGGTTAATCCCGCTAACTGTATTTTGCCGATTGCAATCCCAGCCATTGCAGTGCCAGTCATGCATCCTTATTTATTAGGATTGCTAATTTTGATGATGTCGGGGTGGATTGCGAGGGTTTATCTCAGGGAATATAAATTTACCCCCTAAACAGAAACACCCAACCGAGGGTTGGGTGTTATTTGTTTGGCGGAGAGAGAGGGATTCGAACCCTCGGTACCTTACGGTACACACGCTTTCCAAGCGAGCTCATTCGGCCGCTCTGACATCTCTCCAAATAAGGCGCATGAGATTACAGCAGTTTGGGATGTTTAGCAATTTGAATGTCGCCAAATTTTATTTTTGGTGGTGATGCTTCCAGAGTCGAAAAAAGATAATCGTGGCTGCAAAAAAGAAGGTAAGGCCGGCTAAGATAAATACAATAATGGCTTGTTCGTGGAACACGATGCCGGTTCCGGCATCAAAATATCGCCCTGCTGAATTGAAGGGGAGGTGAGAGTAAGCAATCGCTAAATAGCCAAAAGCAACACTGAGCATGATGGAGAGGGCGCCGATAATTAATTTTGTGATGGGTGCATTCATTATTTAAGCGATACGATTAACCCACCGAGAACGAGGTGGGGAAAATATTCCATATAATCAGGCAGCAGCGGTAATAATTTTTCGGCATCGCCACCGGTGATAAGATAATGAATCTCGGTGTCTGAATCTGCATCAAGATCGTCGACTAGTTGATTGAGGCTGGCTGTAATGGTATAAAACGCACCGGCTTGGACGGCATGGTGGGTATTGGTGGCAAGACGTTGGAGCGTTGATGGATCAGGTTTTGTTGGCTCGATACCCTCTGTATTACTAATCAAGCTGCTTTGCATCAGTTGCAAGCCAGGTAGGATGAGGCCGCCTTGGTGTTGGCCATTGTCGATAAGATCAATCGTGATAGCGGTGCCACAATCGATAATGCAACTAATGGATTTGGGATTTAGCTGGTGGGCAGCGATCAGCGTTAACCAGCGGTCAACGCCGAGTTGTTCTGGTTTATCATAGCCATTCCTTACGCCAAAATTTTCAGCTTCACTTTGAACGAAGGTTGGAGTGAGCTGCCATTTCTTTTCGCTCCAGTCTGCAAGTTGTTCAGCGATTTTATCGCCAGCAACGTTACTGACATAGAGCGCTTCAATATCTGATAAGGTGTTCCAGTGCTTCTTAAAGGCAGTTTTCATACCTGTTTTTGTACGTGGGAAGGCATCATTACTTGAGAGGTGTTCGCCATCAAATAGTGCCCATTTTATTCGGCTATTACCGATATCTACTAGTAATTTCATGTTGTCCTTGAAGAATATTGTTTGGTGCTAGTTTGAGTGCGCATCTACAAACAGTATTGATATAAATATTAAGCTAATTTTATACTGTAATCACTGCTGGAGATACTCTGAATATCCATTTCTTTATCTCGTTGATAGCGAAAACTGCCATCTGAATTGATACCTTGCCCGATAGCGCTAATTTTTTCTTCACCACGCGTAATAAAAATAGGTTGCTGGAAGCAGGCATCATATTGCACCCATTGCTGGGTGAAAGGCACAACACCAGATTGTTCAAATTGGTCGAGTGCACCCATCAGGTTGTTAATAAGCGTGCCAGCAAGCGTGTTTCGGCAAGGTGGGGTGGGGTGTAATTCTGCGAGGGTGGTGATGGCTTGTGGGATCTGTTGTTGCGCGGCAGGAGGAAGATGATAATTCACGCCAATGCCAATGACCAGATGCTGCTGATTGCCGATCCGAGATTCAACGAGAATGCCGCCGAGCTTTTGCTGTTTGTAAAAGAGATCATTGGGCCATTTTAATTGCAGATCTTTAATACCATGCGCTGCTAGCGATTGAATCAGTGCGATGCCTGCGAGAATACTGATACCGTTAATATTGGTGGGTGTGTCTAAACGCCAGCGTAAGGAAAGGTAGAGATTACCACTGTCTGGTGATTGCCAGCGGTCACCGCGTCGACCACGCCCTGCCGTTTGGCTATTGGCTATACAAACACTGACTTGGCTGGATGAATTGCTGAGGTGTTGCCAGAGATAGTCGTTGGTGGAATCTACACTCTCGAGTAAATGTAGCGTATCTAGTCTATGATGATTTTTATCAGATAAAGCCGCTAAAATAGAGGCTTTAGAAAGCGGCAAAACGGTCATTTTTTGGCGTTAAATTTAATATAGTAAAGCGCGCTAATAAAGAGCAGGGTGCTAAAGAACACTTCCAACCATGCAAATAGGCTGGCTTGCATTGTCTCGGCAGTATAGATTTCTCCAATGCCATGAGCAAAATAAAATAGCATCATAAAGCCGACCCAATAATGGGTGTAGGGCTTGCCTGCGAGCAGGCCGCGGAGTGGGAATAATAAAGGTACGATGCCAATGACAATAAAGGATAAAGCTGGAAAATTGGGGTTGGCATTGGCTTGGGTGATGATCCATGCGGTGAGTGTGAATAATAAGCCAAAATAGCCAGTTAGACTCAATGTGCGGGTAAGTGTTTTAGGTGTCATGAATCTAGTTTTTTCGCAGTGTTGGCTAGGCGCTGACCGAGCGCTTGGCAGAGTTGAATTTCAGTTTCGCTGAGCGCGCGATCATTATTGGGTCCGGAGAAGTGGCTAGCCCCATAAGGTGTGCCGCCATCTTGGGTACTCATCAAAGCGGGTTCGCTATAAGGGATGCCAAGCATTAGCATGCCGTGATGCAGTAAGGGCAGCATCATTGAGAGCAGGGTGCTCTCTTGGCCGCCATGTAGGCTACCGGTGGCGGTAAATACGGCAGCGGGTTTGCCAATTAATTCACCCGATATCCAAAGATCGCTGGTTTGATCTAGATAATGTTTTAAGGGCGCGGCCATATTGCCAAAGCGAGTGGGACTACCAAGCGCCAGGCCTGCGCAGTCACGCAAATCATCATGGCTAACATAAGGCGGCCCTTCATCAGGAATACTATCTTCAGTGGCTTCACAGATTGTAGAAATGGCGGGCACAGTACGCAAAACAGCATTGCCGCCCGCTTTTTCAATACCACGCGCAATATGGCTGGCCATATCAGCAACATGACCACTACGGCTGTAGAAGAGCACTAATATATTCATGTGATATTACAAAATATCGAGTACGGATTCAGGTGGACGGCCAATTTTGGCTTTGCCATCATGAATCACGATAGGGCGTTCAATAAGCTTAGGATGTTGGCACATGAATGCAATAATTTCTGCATTGCTATGGTCGCTATTTTTCAAGCCTAATTCTTTGTAAACAGCTTCACCTGTACGGAGTAATTGGTGTGGTTCAAAACCAAGCTGGCCGAGAATATTACTTAATTCTGTGGGGTCAGGTGGTGTATCAAGATATAGGATGATCTCAGGTTCTATCCCTTTATCGGTTAGTACTGCCAGTGTTTGGCGAGATTTACTACATCTTGGGTTATGGTAAATTTGAACAGAACTCATGATTTTCTCTCGCGTAAGGTTTCGAGTGCAGATAGGTGGATTTCGGTAGGTCGGATGCTGCCCCATTGGCCACAGCCTGGGCAGAGCCAATGCAGTGTTTTTCCAGCAAAACCACAATGGACACAAGTATAACTGTAGCCGAGTTTGATCAGCCGACGGGTCACATCTTCGATCAATGGAATCAGGTCGGGATTATCATTTTGACCGAGTGATAATAGGCTATGTAAACCTTCGACAGAAGGATGTTTCCGCAATGCTTGATTGAGATAATCTTGCATCGCTTGTGGACCGTGTTCTTGTTTAAGCAATTCGGCGAGCATCAGCCGCGCAGCGGTCATTTCGGGGTAACGCTCAAGTAATTCACTTAGCCATGATTCAAATTTGGGTAGGCTGCCTAGCGCGGTGTGGCAGGTGAGCAAGAGCGGTAGTGCCTCCGGTATATATTCATTATTTTGCTGTTCAATGTGCTGCAAAACCTTGCGTGCTTTGCGATGGTCATCTGCAGCAATCAATAATTTGGCCTCACATAAGCTGGCGCGCACGCAGTTTGCATCATTTGAGTGTGCTTTTCGCAATAACTGGCGAATATCATTAGTCGAGGCATGTGGGTCTTGTTCTGCGAGCTCACAATAAAATTGTGAGATAAAAGTGCCCATATTGGGTTCACCACTGGCTTGTAATGTTTGTGCTGTTGAGATGGCTTGCGCCCAACTTTTCTCTTGTTGATAGATTTTAAGCAATTGCTGGTGGGCAGGCGAGATATGTTGTTTTTTTGAGATGAGTTCGAGGAAGAGTTCTTCAGCCCGGTCAAGTAAGCCGGCATGCATATAGTCCATACCGAGTTCAAAAAGTGCACTGCTACGCTGTGTTGGGGGAAGCGCAGGGCGGGCAATTAAATTTTGATGAATGCGGATGGCGCGATCGGTTTCACCACGACGACGGAATAAATTGGCCAATGCAAAATGCGTTTCAACGGTATCACTATTCACTTCTAGCAAACGGATAAAAACATCAATGGCCTTGTCAGGCTGCTCATCTAATAGGTAATTAATCCCTTTAAAATATTCGGGGTTAATGCCATTGTTTTGAACGCCATAGCGCGCCTTATAATGCTTGCGCGCAGAAAACCACCCCGACACTGCGGCGATAGGAAGCAAGAGGAGTAGCCACGCTGAAATCATCGTTTAGGGAATGTCACGTAAGGGTAAGACACGCAAACTATCAATTTCTTGCTCGGCTAGTTTGGCTTGCTTTTGTAGGCGACGATTATCATAGCGGAGACGCAAGGTGGCAAGTGATACGGCGAGCGCACCAATAAGTACGCCGATAGTAAGCGCAATCAATACAAGGCCGGACAGCGGTAACGTCAAACTGCCAAAGTAATAATTAAGGGTGACGGGATCGGTATTCACACTGGTGAAGGTCGCGCCTGCTATTAAAACGATGATAAAGATGAGTAAGGTGATGAGTCGACGCATAATGTGTAAGCTCCATATTTTAAAGTCTCACCTATTATAGGTAAAAGCGCGTCTGTGTGCTTGAATTTGGATAATTATTCAATGTGGTCGCCAACTCATGTAAAATAGCGGGGATTAGCGGTTTGTAGGAGAATTTAAAATGACTTTTGTTGTTGGTGAAAATTGTATTAAGTGTAAGCATACGACATGTGTTGAAGTGTGTCCGGTGGATTGTTTCCATGAAGGCCCTAACTTTTTGGTCATTGACCCGGAAGAATGTATTGATTGCACCTTGTGCGAGCCAGAATGCCCCGCAGAAGCCATTTATTCTGAGGATGATTTACCCGATGATCAAAGTCATTTCTTGGCGTTGAATGATGAGCTGACCCAGATTTGGCCTGTTATTTCTGAAATGAAAGAGGCCCCTGCGGATGCAGAGGAGTGGGACGGTAAGCCAAATAAATTGGAATTACTGGAACGCTAAATTAAGAGCGTTAAATCCTATTTTTGATTTGAGGTGCGCGCGATAGACCACGCATCTATTTGTTTTACACCAATATCGCGTAACGCTTTTGCGGCGATATTAAATGTCAGCCCGGTTGTCATGACATCATCAATTAGCGCAATATGTTGCGGTGCTTTTATTGCCCGCATGGGATTGGGCTTAAAGGATGATTTAAAAGCGCCACGCATGTTTTGTTGGCGTTGTTTCAGCGATAACCCCGCTTGAATCGGTGTGTTTTTTACCCGATCTAATAAATCAATGCGCACAGGGATATTAAGTCGAATGGACAGTGCGCGCGCAAACTCTAAAGCTTGGTTATAACCGCGTTGGCGGAGTCGTTCTGGATGCAGTGGAATGGCGATTAAGCAATCAGGCAAAGGTGTTTTATTTTGCGCAATTTGCTTTACAAATTCATCTGCGAATAAATCGGTGAGTGTCCGCTGGTCGTGGTGTTTGAGTGCGACAATAAGTGTGTTAACGGGCGGTTGGTAGTGATACAAGCTGAGGCTAGTGTCTTGAATAGGGGCTTTGGCGAGGCAGGCGCCACAGGTAGTTTGAATATTAAGGGGTGTTGCACATTGCGGGCAACAGGCGACTAGCCTTGGTAAATCGTCAGTGCAATCATCACAAAGTGCCGAGTTTATGCTGCGCGCGTGGCATAATAGACAGGGCGCAGGAAAAAACTTGCGTAATAAGAATGTTATTTTTTGCCGAAACATTTAAGACCTATATTAAAATTTTGTTAAGAGTACTATCATGTCTGAAGCTGTAAAAATCAATCCTGAAGTGGACCAAATCGATATTCATCATACTCTCCGCCAAGATTGGACGGTGGTAGAAGTTGAAGCCTTATTTGGTTTACCGTTTGCAGATCTGATGTTTCGCGCACAAATCGTGCATCGCGAAAACTTTGATCCAAATGTGGTGCAAGTGAGCACGCTATTGAGCATTAAAACGGGCGGTTGTGCGGAAGATTGCGGCTATTGTCCGCAAAGTGCGCACCATCCTTCGGCAGTAAAAGCCGAGCCATTGATGAAATTAGATGTCGTGTTAGAAAATGCACAACAGGCGAAAGACAGTGGTGCGAGCCGTTTTTGTATGGGCGCAGCTTGGCGTAATTTGAAAGATCGCGATTTAGAAAAAGTCGCCGATATGGTGACAGGCGTTAAGGATTTAGGGTTAGAAACGTGCGTTACGCTGGGCATGTTGGAATCGCATCAGGCCGAGCGCTTAAAAGAAGCAGGCTTAGATTATTACAATCATAATTTAGACACCTCGCCTGAATTTTATGGTGATGTGATCAGCACGCGGACGTATGAAGACCGTTTGGATACATTAAGCCATGTACGCGATGCAGGTATTAATGTCTGCAGTGGCGGCATTGTGGGTATGGGTGAAGGGCGTACAGGGCGCGCTGGCATGCTGGTGGGATTGGCAAATTTACCGACGCAACCAGAAAGCGTGCCGATTAACTTATTGGTACAGGTGGAAGGCACACCGCTAATGGGTAGCAAGCCTTTAGACCCACTTGAGTTTGTGCGTACCATAGCTGTGGCGCGGTTAATGATGCCAAAATCGTATGTACGTCTCTCCGCAGGCCGAGAAGCAATGAGTGATGAATTGCAGGCGATGAGTTTTCTTGCCGGCGCCAACTCTTTGTTTGCGGGCGATAAATTATTGACGACAGATAATCCAAGCGTCGATCACGATCAACAACTGTTTTCACGCTTGGGGATCTCTCATACCGTGAAAATGCATAACTAAAATTGAGACGATATTGGCCTCGCTTCCTTGGTCGAAAGCCTTAGAAAATGAACTCGCTGCCCGACAATTAGCTGGGCGCTATCGTAGTCATCGTCTGCGCCGAGGTGCGCAAGGTGTACGTATTGAAATAGATGGCAAAAAAATGCTGTCTTTTTGTAGTAATGACTATCTTGGCTTGGCCAATCATAATGATTTAAAAAAAGTATTCATGGCAACCGCTGAACAAGAAGGCGTTGGTAGTGGTGCGGCGCATTTGCTGACAGGACACAGCCAAGCACACCATGATCTTGCCGCGGCCTTAGCCGATTTTCTCGGTTACCAACGTGTCTTGTTATTCTCCTCTGGCTATATGGCAAATATAGGTGTGTTAGATGGCCTGCTGGGGAAAAATGATGTCTTATTACAAGATAAACTCAATCATGCTTCGTTACTCGATGGAGGGCGTTTATCTACCGCTACACAGCGACGCTACGCACATACGGATATGGCTGCGCTTGAGCGGCGGCTAGAACAAGACACCATGGGGCATACCCTGATTGCGACGGATAGTGTGTTCAGTATGGATGGCGATCTCGCACCGCTACCTGAGATAATGGATTTAGCGAGTCAGCATCAGGCAGGCGTGTTAGTGGATGATGCACATGGGTTTGGTGTGTTGGGTGATGCAGGGCAGGGTAGTGTAGCGCATTGGAAGTTATCTTCTGAGAAATCACCTATTATCATGGGCACATTCGGCAAAGCATTAGGCACTGCAGGCGCTTTTGTCGCCGCAGATGAAACCGTGATTGAAACGCTTATTCAACAAGCGCGAAGCTATGTCTATACTACCGCACAACCTGCGGCGATTGCAGCAGCAACATTAGCAAGCTTAAAATTGGTACAAACAGAATCATGGCGACGCGAGAAACTACAGGCTTTGATTGCCCAATTCAAACAAGGCGCAGCACAATTAGGATTGGCTATTATGCCCTCTATTACGCCCATCCAACCGATTGTTATCGGCGACGATAAGCGCGCTATTGACATTGGAAGGGCGATGGAGGCGAAAGGAATTTTAGTGGGTGTTATCAGGCCGCCAACCGTGCCAGAAGGGTCGGCGCGTTTGCGGATCACCTTATCAGCAAACCATAGCGAAGCGGATGTTATCCAATTATTAGATACACTTGAGCACGCGATATGTCATTGAACATCACGATGATAGGTTCAGGCCCTAATCTCGTTTTGCTGCATGGTTGGAGCATGCACAGCGGAATTTGGCAATCGATTACTGCGTTATTGGCCAAGCAATTTACTGTGCATTTAGTTGACCTACCGGGGCATGGCAAAAGCGCATGGCAACCGAAGGGATTGGAAATGGAGAGGGTTGTGACGCAACTGGCCGAGCAGCTACCGCATGAAGCGCATTATGTTGGTTGGTCACTAGGCGGCTTAGTGAGCATTGCTTTTGCAGTGCGCTATCCAGAGCGAATGCAGAAGCTGGTTTTACTGGCAGCAAACCCGAAATTTGTGCAATCTGATGACTGGCCTTGTGCAGTTGAGGCAGAAATATTCAAGCAATTTGCAGATAATTTACAAACCGATCAAGCACAAGCATTACAACGATTTTTAGTGCTACAAGCGCGCGGCACCAAGCACGGCAAAGACACCATCCGATCACTCAGTGCACAACTAACCGCCGTGCCCTCACCCCATCCAGATGCATTAGCAGCAGGGCTAGATTTGCTGATTAAAACGGATTTTCGAGCTGAATTAGCCGCGCTGACCTGCCCAATACTCAGCTTATTAGGCATGCGAGACACATTAATTCCACAGCAGATGATTGAGGCATTGCCGCGCCAGATAAGCCACCAACTGATTGCGGGCGCAGGTCATGCGCCTTTTATTTCTCACCCCCAAGAGTGTGCGCAGGCGATAATAGGGTTTATCGATGGATAAATCACTGGGTCGACAATGGCAAACAAGCCAAGTGGCGGCATCCTTTTCGCGTTCAGCTGCCAACTACGATTCAGTTGCCGTATTGCAACGGCAAACGGGTGATGAATTACTCGATCGCTTAGCCTTGCTGAAAAACATACCGAATACCGTATTAGATTTAGGCGCAGGCACAGGTAGGCAAACAACCATGCTCGCAGCGCGTTATCCAAAATCACATATCATCGCCCTAGATATTGCGCCTGCCATGTTGCAACAAGCACGTTTGCAACATCAAAAAGCATTGGGCCTAAGCCGATATCTACCTAAAAACAAACGAACGCGTTATTTAAGCGGTGATGCGGAAAGCTTGCCGTTGGCGGATAGCAGCGTTGATCTGGTCTATGCCAACCTCTGTTTGCAGTGGTGTGATCCGCGACGATGCTTTAACGAAATTCAGCGTGTTTTACGACCTGGTGGCGCACTAATGTTCACCACACTCGGCCCCGATACACTCACTGAATTACGTCAAGCATGGGCCGCAGTGGATAATTATCCGCATGTAAACCAGTTTATTGATATGCATGATGTTGGCGAAGCTATGGCTGTCGCAGGATTGGCGCAGCCTGTATTAGATACCGACCGCTACACGCTGACATACGATAATGTACACAGTCTCATGCAAGATCTGAAAATATTGGGTGCGCGGAATATCCATGCTGATCGCCGCCGCGGGCTAACGGGGCGACAAGCGTTTGTTAACGTTGCCGAAGCTTATGAGCCGTTTAGAAAACAAGATATTTTGCCGGCCACTTATGAGGTGATTTATGGGCATGCATGGTGTGGTGAAGTTCGCCAGCAACAGGGCGAAGAAGGCATCATTAATATTCCGATTAGTCAGATTCAAGGGCGGAAATAATGGATTTACGATGTGAGCATCAGGGTTATTTTGTAACGGGAACAGATACCGGCGTTGGAAAAACACTGATTTCGGTTGCATTGATGGCCGATTTACAAAAACAAGGCCATACGGTGATTGGCATGAAACCCATTGCCAGTGGATGCGAAAATACAGCAGAAGGCCTACGCAATGATGACGCCCTAAAGTTGCAAGTTCAAGCGGATATTGCCGTGGCGTATGAAGAAATGAACCCCTATGCTTTCGCACCAGCGATTGCGCCACATTTGGCGGCGGCACAAGTTGGCGTGGAAATGGACATTGATTTATTACAATCTGCTTTTGCCGAACTAGCAAAACAAGCAGATAAAGTGGTAGTAGAAGGCGCGGGTGGTTGGTTAGTACCGATTAACGATTCACAAACGATGGCAGACTTGGCGATCGCATTGGCTTTGCCTGTCGTGCTGGTGGTCGAGATTAAATTGGGTTGCATTAATCATGCGTTATTAACCGATGCTACAATTGAAGCATCGGGCTTAACTCTGCATGGCTGGGTGGCCAATGTGATTGAATCAGCTCCTGAAACACAAGCAATTATTGCAAGCCTGAAAACACGCATTTCGGTACCCTGCATAGCCGAAACTTTACCTTTGAATCAAGGTGAATCGCCAAAGATAGTAAGTAAGCTTAATATCCTGTAGACTACACGCCTTCAGTTAGCTAAAGCTGGCTCAAGATAGTCCATTTTTAAAATGTGTGCCTATTTTGAGTTCCTATTCGGAGGTTGGATAGGACAGATGAAATAATCTGCAAGGCTGACATATTCCAAGATAATAAAAGAGAGTTTTAATGAGCTTTGATGCTTTGGGCTTATCCGCCCCTATTTTAAAAGCCGTGGCCGAGAAAGGTTACGACACCCCCTCCCCAATTCAAGAGCAAGCTATTCCTGCGGTATTAGCTGGTAAAGATGTGATGGCTGCCGCTCAAACGGGCACAGGGAAAACAGCGGGCTTTACACTGCCGCTATTAGAGAATTTATTAAAAGGTGAACGCGCTAAGGCGAATCAAGTTCGCGTTTTAATCTTAACGCCAACGCGTGAGTTAGCGGCGCAGGTGCAAGAAAGTGTGGCGACTTATGGTAAGCATTTACCGCTGCGCTCGGCGGTGGTCTTCGGCGGAGTGAAAATTAACCCGCAGATGATGAAATTGCGCCAAGGTGTGGATGTATTAGTGGCAACGCCAGGGCGTTTATTAGATTTATATAGCCAAAATGCAGTGAAATTTAAACAGCTTGAGGTATTGGTGTTAGATGAAGCGGATAGGATGTTGGATATGGGCTTTATGCCGGATATTCGTAAAATCTTGGCTTTATTACCAGTTAAACGACAAAATTTAATGTTCTCCGCGACTTTTTCGGATGAAATTCGTAAATTAGCGAAAGGCTTGGTGCATGATCCTATTGAGATTTCGGTTAGCCCACGCAATACGACAGTGGAATCTGTTGAGCAATGGATTTATCCTGTCGATAAAAAACAAAAAACACCCGTGCTGATTCATCTAATCAATGAAAACCAGTGGCCGCAGGTATTAGTATTCAGCCGCACCAAGCATGGCGCGAATAAAATCAGCAAACAATTAGATAAAGTAGGCTTAAAATCAGCCGCGATTCATGGCAATAAGAGTCAAGGCGCGCGTACGAGAGCGTTGGCTGATTTTAAGAGTGGCAAGCTTCAGGTGCTAGTTGCAACTGATATTGCTGCGCGGGGCTTGGATATTGATCAATTGCCGCATGTGGTCAATTACGATTTGCCAAATGTACCTGAAGATTATGTACATCGTATTGGTCGGACAGGTCGCGCGGGCGCGACAGGGCAAGCGGTATCCTTAGTGAGCGCCGATGAATTTAAGCAATTATCTGATATTGAGCGCTTGATTAAGCAAATTTTGCCGCGTAAAGAATTAGAAGATTTTGAGCCAGAGCATAATTTACCAGAATCGCGATTAACCCATCAACCGGTTCGCGCGCGCAAGCCTAAAAAACCACGCACAGGGCATCGCGATGGTCAACGCTCAGCTGAAGACACACAAGGTCATCGTGCCAGACGTAGAAAACCTGCCGGTGGTCGTTCGAATACGAATAAGGGTAAAGGTCGTTCAGCAGGAAATCGGAATACGAATGATCAGCCTAGCAATAAGTCAGGCAATCGTAAGCCAGCGGAACGTCCAAATAATGCATCGGGTAATCGGGTTGATAATAGTCAGCCGAGCAATGTGAACGGAAACCGATGAGATTTTTTTGTACGTCGTTTTTTTACCATGGCGGCACATTGGCTGGATAATAATTAGGCAAGAAAAACAGAACGATCGTCATACCCGCGTAGGCGGGTATCTATTTGATTAAGTGTAATCCGTGGATGGGGTAGAGATGGATTCCCGCCTTCGCGGGAATGACGGTTAATATAGAGAATGTGACCGTTTATATAAACGACAGGCAAGAAAAAAGGCGACATCATGATGATGCCGCCTTTTTTGATTCTACTTACAACACGCTAATGTGTGAAGTAAGTGTGTAGTGCTATAAAATTATAGACCTACGATGTTCTCAGCTTGAGGGCCTTTCGCGCCGTCAGTAACAGTGAACTCAACTTTTTGGCCTTCAGCCAAAGTTTTGAAACCGTCGCCAGAAATTGCACTGAAATGTGCAAAAACATCAGGACCAGATTCTTGTTCGATAAAGCCGAAGCCTTTTGCTTCGTTAAACCATTTAACAGTACCAGTAGTAGTAGACATATAGATAAATCCTATTTTTAAAATAATAATGCGGCTAGTTCTAATTAAAGTGACCAGCCATTTAGCGAGAAGTGCTGCTATTTAATTATGAAAACAGGACGGAGTCTTAAACTAAGGCTTTCGAAATGGTGTGCATAAATATAAAACGTACTTTCAAGCAATGGTAATTATACACGTATTTTGCTTGGTGTCAATTAAAACATGAGGGGCTGGGGTTTAATTAGTTTTTGTAACCATGATAATGCACTCGCTCGCGCCTGAATGCATACATTGTGTTTCCTCAATACGGATTTCTTCTCCAAATTTAGTAGCGAGCCCTCTTAAAACCCCTCGTACAACAGGGCACATCTTTCTATCCGACTTGTAGTGAGCCTTCATCTTATTTGGATTAAGTATTTCAGCTGAGAGTTGGGGTGGTTTTCTATCAGGATTGTGTGCATGAATTTGGTCATGGATGTGGCCGCCCGCATATTGAACAACACTGAATACATCCGTATCATGCCCTTCAATATAGAAGTGGTAAAATTCTAATAGTCGGGGGCCGACATAAGAGCCAAAATCTTCCAGCACATCGGCGACTGATAAATTAAGTGCCTCGGCGGCAGACACGGCAAGGGCGACAATTTCTTTATCTGGATAATCTACAGTTGCAAAGTGAATTTTATAAGCGCTTTGCCCTGAAGATTTCATCAGTGTACGCCAAGTTTCTTCTCCGCCATGCTCTTTAACAACATATTCCCTTAGAAACCCAAACATTACACCGTACATGATAATTCCTTATTTAGTTATAAGTTATTTAAATATACACTGAAAATATGAAGCAAGCCTCAGAGTTTGATCATATATTGATTTAGATCAATAAACCTAGATAAGCCCCAAACACTAGTGTCTTCGTCATCGGCTATTTACGGCACCATGAATGGTTCGTATTGAACTCCTCTGATGGTCATGCTATTTTGACTATTGAAATTAAGCGGAAAGACCTCTCGGGAGAAACACATATGGCTGGACTATTTTCAAAAGAACGTATTGTTGCAAAACCAGGATTTAACCGTTGGTTAATTGCCCCTGCGGCGCTGGGGATTCACTTGTCGATTGGTTCGGTTTATGCGTGGAGCTTGTTTAATCCAGCGCTGGTGGCACGGTTAGGTGTGGTGACCAGTGCGGCAGATGATTGGAGCTTGAAAAGTGTGGTGTGGATTTTCACCGTTGCCATTGTTTTTCTTGGGCTGTCAGCAGCTTTTGCAGGTAAATGGCTAGAGACGGTCGGGCCGCGTTTAGTGGGCTCAATTGCAGCGGCTTGTTGGGGTGGCGGTTTTATTATTGGTGGCATGGGGATTGTGACCGATCAGCTTTGGATGCTTTATCTCGGTTATGGGGTGTTAGGGGGCTGTGGGCTGGGACTGGGTTATATTTCACCTGTGAGCACGTTGATTAGATGGTTCCCAGACCGGCGCGGAATGGCAACAGGTATCGCAATCATGGGCTTTGGTGGTGGTGCGATGATCGCGAAGTTTATGATTGGCCCAATGATAAAATATTTTTATCGAGCGCCTGAATATTTAGGCACATTGGACAGTGTGAGTTTAGTAACGGAAGCGGGCCGCCGAATGGTTGAAGTGGCCGGAAAGTTGCAGGAAGTTGTTGTCGTTGGTGCGAATGATGTAGCGAATATGATGGTGCCTGGACCAGAAGGTGTATATGTCGTTGGCACTGGCAATATTGGTGTAGCACAAACTTTCTTTACCTTAGGTGTCGCTTATTTTGTGATCATGATGATTGCGGCATTTGCGTATCGTGTGCCGAAAGAAGGCTGGGCACCAGAAGGCTATGTGGCGCCTGATGAAACAAAAGGCATGATTACGCAGCATGATGTGCATATTGATACTGCCCATAAAACACCTCAATTTTGGCAGTTATGGTTGATGTTATGTTTGAATGTGACTGCGGGTATTGGCGTTATTTCAGTTGCCAAAACGATGATGAAAGATATCTTTGGGGGCGCATTACCGGATGTAGTTAATCTTGAATTTGCGGCGACCTATGTATTAATGATCAGTGTGTTTAATATGCTCGGGCGTTTCTTCTGGGCAAGTAGTTCGGATTATTTGGGGCGTAAGAATACCTACTTTATTTTCTTCGGTTTGGGCGCATTGCTGTATGCCTCTATTCCGTTTGCCGCGCAAGCGGTGAGTGTATCGCCATCGATGACATGGTTGATTATGTTCTATGCGGCAACAATGTTGATTTTCACCATGTATGGAGGTGCGTTCGCGACGATTCCTGCTTATTTAGCGGATATTTTCGGTACAAAGTTTGTTGGTGGTATCCATGGTCGTTTATTAACTGCATGGAGTACGGCGGGCGTGTTAGGTCCGTTAGCTATTACCTCTTTGCGGGAAAGTGCGACAGCTAAAGCGATTCAAGGATTGGTTGAGAACGTTGAGCCAAGAGTGTTCCAAAGTACGTTTGGGGCAAGCTCAGATCAGTTGGCTTCATTAATGGAGGCGAAAACAGTCACGATTGCGAAGCTGATGGAAATTGCTCCTGCAGGCACCGTGGATCCCACATCAAGTTTATATAATCAGACGATGTATTTGATGGCCGGCTTATTGATTGTGGCGTTTATTGCCAATTTCCTCATGCGGCCGGTAGATCCGAAACATCATATGAAACAGTGATAATCCAATTACGCTGAGATTTATTGCGGTTATTTGATAGGTCTTACTGTGGCACGACGGCATCAATGACGTGGCTATATTCAAAGAAAACAATAAAGTCACTGTATATCCAACGAGTGATGGGGGGGTGGCCAATGGCGCCAACTTTACTATTCGGCTGGCCGAATTGTTTGATGACTGCATTCTTGGACGTGCCGCGGGTAGGACGAAGTACGCCAGCGCTTGAATTGGGTACGTTATAGCTAGGTTGTGCGATGGAAACCACATCTGCATGGCTTGCTTGCGCTAACACTAAAAGGCTGGCGAACAGGGTAATAAGTATTGTTTTCAACATGGGATACTCCTAAATCAATGTGTGAGTGTCAACATACCAGAAATCTACTTCGGTAGGAAATATTCGACTAATGTGTTGAGGTGGCGTTGCCCTAGCGCAGTGGGTTGGATGCGGTGAATGTCGCGTTGTAATAAGCCATTTTCCACGGCGGCGGATAATGCTGAATCAATATGAGAGAGTGGCAAGCCTGTGTGTTGTAAAAATAATGGCGCAGGGAAACCCTCGGTTAAGCGCAGGGCATTGAGCATAAATTCAAAGCCGATATCATGTCGGTGTAAGCATTCTTCAGAGACGATACTGTTTGGTGTGCCTGCGGATTCGATATAGGCTTGCGGCTGCTTTTGTTTTGCGATACGGGTAATACTTTGATCGCTGGCATGGCTGATTTTGCTATGTGCGCCTGCGCCAATGCCTAGATAATCGCCAAATTGCCAGTAGTTTAGATTATGCCGACATTGCTGTTTGTCGCGTGCGTAGGCAGAGACTTCATATTGATGATATCCCGCTGCAGCAAGTAGATCTTGACCTTGTTGTTGCCAATCGGCAATGGGATCTTCTTCTGGCAAGGGTGGCGGGCTGTGGTGGAAGAAGGTATTGGGCTCAATGGTAAGTTGATAATAGGAAATATGATTGGGAGAGAGGGAAATAGCGGTGGTAATATCGTCGGCAGCAGTGTTGGCGGTTTGGTTAGGCAGGCCAAACATCAGGTCGAGGTTAATATTATCAAACCCTGCTAATCGTGCACTTTCAACCGCATGAATCGCTTCATTACTATTGTGAATACGCCCTAATGCCTGCAAGGCATCATCATTGAAGCTTTGAATGCCGATAGACAGGCGGTTGATACCAATGGCGCGATAATCGGTGAAGCGTTGTTGTTCAAAGGTGCCTGGATTGGCTTCTAGGGTGATTTCAGCATGGGTGCTGATAGGCAGTAAGGCCCGCAACTGAGAAAAAAGATTATCGAAGGCATCGGCAGAAAATAAGCTGGGTGTGCCACCACCAATAAAAATGCTGGTGATGGGGCGACCCCAAATTTGTGGCAAGGCCATTTCAAGATCGCGGATAAGCGCATCAATATAAATTTGCTCTGGCAAGGTATCGCTTGCAGTGTGTGAATTAAAATCACAATAAGGACACTTTTTAACACACCATGGGATATGGATATAGAGAGAGAGGGGCGGTAAGGCCGTGAAGTTAAACATGTGGACTTATGAAAATGAAGCCATGAATTGACGCATAGCCTTACCGCGATGGCTCAGCTTGTGCTTCGCTTCGGCGGATAACTCAGCAGCGGTGCATTGTGTTGTTTCGACCCAGAAAATAGGATCATAACCAAAACCACCATCGCCTGTTGGTGCGGTAAGCAGGCGGCCTTCCCAACTGCCTTGGCAAATTAAGGGGGTGGGATCAGTGGGATGGTGCATATAAACGAGCAGACATTGATAGCGTGCGGTGCGTTGTGCTTCGGGTGTGTCTTTTAACGCGGCAAGCAAGGCATTGAGATTGTCACTATCGCTGGCATCGATGCCTGAATAGCGTGCGGAATAAATACCGGGCGCGCCTTGCAAGGCATCGACTTCAATTCCAGAATCATCGGCAATGGCAGGTAAGCCGGTTAATTCACAGGCATTGCGCGCTTTAATAATTGCATTTTCAACAAAGCTTAAGCCTGTTTCATCGGCTTCGGGTACATTAAAATGTGATTGCGGAATGATGTCAATGTTCATCGGTGCGAACATGTCGGCAAACTCTTTAAGTTTGCCGACATTGCCGCTAGCGAGGACAATCTTACTGGGCGAGTGCATCGCGTTGCTTTTCTAACAATTCGCCAATACTGGTGGATGCTAACGCCAACATTTCTTGTAATTCTTCAGGGCGGAAAGCATGGCCTTCAGCGGTGCCTTGCACTTCGATATAACCGCCTGCGTCATTCATCACCACATTCATATCCGTTTCAGCCGTTGAATCTTCGGCATAATCTAAATCAGAGACAGGCGTACCGTTATAAATCCCAACAGAAATAGCAGCCACTTGGCCGATGATGGGGTTTTTCTTGATTTTCTTGGTGTCTAGCAAGTGGGTAATGGCATCTTGCAGGGCAACAAAAGCACCGGTGATCGAAGCAGTACGCGTGCCGCCATCGGCTTGAATGACATCGCAATCAATCGTGATACTGCGCTCACCTAACGCCCCTAAATCAATTACAGCACGTAATGAACGGCCGATTAAACGTTGGATTTCTTGTGTACGACCGCTTTGCTTGCCTCGTGCGGCTTCACGCCCCATTCGGCTGCCCGTTGAACGGGGCAACATACCATATTCTGCCGTCACCCAACCTTGGCCTTTGCCGCGTAGGAAGCTCGGGATCCGTTCTTCAACAGAAGCGGTACACAATACTTTCGTATCCCCAAATTCAACTAAAACAGACCCTTCGGCATGTTTAGTATAGTGGCGGGTGAGGGTGACTTGGCGTGTTTCGTGGGGTTGACGTCCGCTTGGGCGCATAGTTAAATCCTAAAAGTGAATAATCAGCCGAGTATTATACGTTGTCATCCATATATTAAGCGGGATATTTTGATAAGATATGTGTATTGATTCAATAGGAAGCGTCCGTGATTAAAAGTATGACAGCCTTTGCAAGGCAACAACGAGCAACTGCATTAGGTTCTTTTACATGGGAACTGCGCTCAGTGAATCACCGGCACCTGGAAGTGAGCCTGCGGATTGGCGAGACTTTCCGACCCTTGGAAATGCAATTTCGCAAAGTGATTGCATCGCGGTTAAGTCGCGGCAAAATTGATGCGACCTTACGTTATGAACCGCCCGAAACACAGCAATCAGGTTTGGCAACGGATGCGGGTTTAGTGGCTGCGATATTAGCAGAGTGTGACGCCTTATCGAAGCAATCAGAACACGTTGCAAAAGTCGATCCGCTGGCTATTTTACAATGGCCAGGTGTCTTGCAAACGCCCACGCCAGATTTAGACGCCTTAACCGCGGAAGTGGAATCGTTATTGGTGGCCGCATTGGATGATTTGATTGCTACCCGAGAAACAGAAGGCGCGGCCTTGCAGCAGATGATTACCCAACGAACCACGGAGATTGATGCAATTTCAAATGCCGCGCGCGAACGGATGCCCGTTGTCTTGGCGACCTATCGTGCAAAATTAAACGATCGTATTGTGGATATGCAGGCGAATGTCGATCCAGAACGATTAGAGCAAGAATTAGTATTATTAGCTCAAAAAACAGATGTGGCTGAAGAATTAGATCGTTTGCAGACGCATGTTGCGGAAGTGGGGCAGGTATTACAGCGCGATGAACCTGTGGGGCGGCGGTTGGATTTCTTGATGCAAGAATTGAATCGCGAAGCGAACACCTTAGCCTCGAAATCAATTGATACGGAAATGACGAATATGTCAGTGGAATTGAAGGTATTGATTGAACAAATGCGTGAGCAGATCCAGAACATTGAATAGGAAGAATAAATGAGCATTAGCGGTCAACTTTTTATTGTCTCTGCGCCATCCGGTGCGGGGAAAACCACTTTGGTGAAAGAATTGGTGGCAAAACGGGCGGAGATTAGTTTGTCTGTGTCGCATACAACGCGTGCACCACGGGCAGGCGAGATGGATGGCAAGGATTACCACTTTGTAAGTCAGGCTGAATTTGATCGCATGCGGGAGGCGGGCGAGTTTTTAGAATCGGCGACGGTATTCGATCATGCGTATGGAACGGCGACAGCGGCAGTGGCATCGCAATTGGCGCAAGGCGATGATATTATTTTAGAAATTGATTGGCAAGGTGCCGAACAAGTGCGACGGAGTGATTTGCCTTGTAAGAGTATTTTCATTTTACCGCCGTCGCGGGCTGAATTGGAATCTCGATTGCGTGGGCGTGGACAGGATGATGATACGGTGATTGCGCGCCGAATGCGCGATGCGAAGAGCGAGATGACACATTATGTCGAGTTTGATTATGTGGTGGTGAATGATGATTTTAATCAGGCATTGGCTGAATTAGAGGCGATTATTGTCGCACAGCGATTCCATTTGGCACGACAATCACAAGTAGAAACAAAGTTAATACAAGAATTACTAGCGTAAGGCTCTGAATGCCCGTAGAATTGATAGATTGATTTTGAGGAGAATTCCGGAATGGCTAGAACAACAGTAGAAGATTGTTTAGAAAACGTGGATAACCGTTTTCAATTGGTGTTGATTGCGGCAAAACGTGCACGTGAACTCTCGTTTGGTGCGGATGCCTTGGTGGATGAAGACAATGATAAGCCAACCGTGATTGCGTTGCGTGAAATTGCAGCGGGTTTGATTGATGTCAGTATTTTAGATAAGCCAGAACCTGTGAAGCCGATTGAAGTTGAAGCGGCGGCGGGAACAGGAGCCGTTGGGGAGTAATTATCTCTTGTCTGACGAACAAACAGTTACTGCCGCAGAGCTAGCAGCTGTTCAGAGCAGTGAACCGACATTACATGTTGATGATTTATGTCTTGCTGCAGCAAATTATTTAACGTCAGAGCAAGTTGAAGAAATTCGGCGTGCCTATTTTTTTGCTGAAAAAGCACATGGCGATCAAAAGCGCCGTTCTGGCGCACCTTATATTACCCACCCTTTAGCGGTTGCCCATGTATTAGCGATGATGCATATGGATCATGAGTGCATTATGGCGGGATTGATGCATGATGTGATCGAAGATACAGCGGAGACGCATGAATCCCTAGCCGCACAGTTTAGTGAAGAAATTGCAGCGATGGTGGATGGGGTGACCAAGCTAGATAAAGTCGCTGAAGATACGCAACAGCAGGCGCAAGCTGAAAACCTACGGAAAATGCTATTGGCGATGACGCAAGATATTCGCGTGATCATCGTGAAGCTGGCGGATCGCTTGCATAATATGCGGACGCTAGGTGTGTTGGAAGCTGAGAAACGTCGTCGCATAGCACAAGAAACGCTAGATATTTACGTTCCTATTGCCCAACGATTAGGCATGAATTTGATGCGTTCAGAATTGGAAGATTTAGGCTTTCATATGCGTTATCCTTTGCGTTACCGTGCCTTAGAAAACGCGGTGAAAAAAGCCAGTGGCAATCGTAAAGAAATTGTCAATCAGATTATTGAATCGATGACGATGCGGATGGAGCAGGAAGGGGTCAAAGGCACTGTTCAAGGCCGCCAGAAATATCTATATAGTATTTATAAGAAAATGCAGGATAGGGGCTTACCTTTCTCTGAGCTAATGGATATTCATGCCTTTAGAATTACATTGGATGATGTGGATGCCTGTTATCGTGCATTGGGTGTGGTGCATAACTTATATAAGCCTGTGCAAGGGCAATTTAAAGATTATATTGCGATTCCAAAAGCGAATGGCTATCAGTCATTACACACTTTTTTGGTCGGGCCGCATGGCGTACAAATAGAAGTGCAGATTCGTTCTCAAGAAATGGATCAGATGGCGGAAGCCGGTGTGGCCGCACATTGGTTATATAAAACAGGTGAGACAGGTACCAATCAGGCACATCAACGCGCACGGCAGTGGTTGCAAGGCCTATTGGAGATGCAAAAAGGGGCGGGTGATTCGGTCGAGTTTTTAGAAAACTTGCGGATTGATTTATTCCCAGATGAGATTTATGTATTCACGCCGAAAGGTAAAATTATGTCTTTACCGCGCGGTGCGACCCCTATTGATTTGGCCTATGCGGTGCATTCTGAATTGGGGAAAACCTGTGTTGCAGCGAAAGTGGATCGAAAGCTTGTGCCATTGAGCACGCAGTTAGAAACGGGGCAATTAGTAGAAATCATTACGTCACCCAATGAAACACCCAAACCAGCATGGCTTAATTTTGTCGGCACCGCCAAAGCCCGCAGCCAGATCCGACATTATTTGAAAGAGCTGCGTTATGAAGAATCAACGGTTTTAGGACGTCGGATGCTAGAGCAGCATTTAGCGGCATTCTCAATGACCTTGAAAGAACTACCAGAAGAACGGATTGAAGCCGTGGTGACGGAATTAAAATTGGCTTCTTTCGCGGTGTTATTAGATGAAATTGGTTTGGGTAATTTATTGCCGCTATTGGTTGCACAGAAGTTGGTGCGAGAAGAGTCGATAGGCGACGCTGTGCAGCAAACCCCCTTGATGATCGCAGGCACAGAGGGCATGGTAGTGAGCTTTGGGCGGTGCTGTCATCCTATCCCAGGTGATTCGATTGAAGGTTTTGTGAGCGCAGGTCGCGGTATCACGGTGCATCAACAGAATTGTAAAAACACTATTAAATTGCGTGATCAGCAGGATAAGTGGCTAGATGTGGCGTGGGATGCAGAGATTGATCGTACCTTCCCCATTGAAATTGTGGCGCGGGTAAAAAATCAGCGTGGCGTATTGGCAACGATTGCATCCGTGATTTCAGCGTGTAATGCCAATATTGACAATGTGATCGTGGATGAACGAGATAGCACTTATTCCAATGTCAGGTTGGCGATAGAAGTGACGGATAGACATCATTTGGCAGAAATTCTTGTAGAAATGCGGCGTTTAGAATCAGTAGAGCATATAATTAGGCAATAAAACACTTAGCGTACAAAAATTTTGTAAATTTGAAAATTAAGGGTATAAACATGGCACGTGAGATTATTCAAACAGCACAAGCGCCGGCAGCAATTGGTACTTATTCTCAAGCCGTTAAGGTCGGCGACACGGTTTATTTATCAGGTCAGATCCCATTAGTGCCTGAAACAATGGAAGTGGTTGAAGGTGATTTTGCAACACAAACACGACGGGTGTTTGATAACTTAACGGCCGTTGCTGTTGCATCAGGTGGTGCATTGCAAGACATTGTGAAACTTAATATTTACATGACAGATTTGAATAATTTTGGCACGGTGAATGAAATTATGGCGGAGTATTTTACGCAACCCTATCCTGCTCGTGCGGCGGTAGGCGTGGCGTCATTGCCAAAAGGTGTGCCAGTTGAAATGGATGCAGTGTTAATCCTAGATTAGACGAGAGCATAGGGTCTCATATGGATACAAACCCTTTATCTGAATCAATTACCAGCTTGAAAGGCGTTGGTCCTAAAGTGGCTGAACGACTTGCTCGTCTAAGCATACATCAGGTGAAAGACATCTTGTTTCACCTGCCCTTGCGTTATCAAGATCGTACGCGGTTAGTCCCGATGAAAGATTTGGTGCATGGCCAAGAAAGCCTGATTGAGGGCTCGATATTGAGTAGCCAAGTCGTGTTTGGTCGTCGTCGTGCTTTGTTGTGTCATATCGAAGATGGTAGCGCACGGATCACGTTACGATTTTTTCATTTTTCCAAAAGCCAAATGCATCAGTTGAGTACGGGCGCGCGCGTACGCTGTTTTGGTGAGATACGCATGGGCCGTGGTTTGCCAGCAATGCTACATCCAGAATATCAGGTGGTGAAAGAAGACGTTGCACAAGCGGTTGATGCAACATTAACCCCGATTTACCCAACAACCGACGGCCTACACCAGCTGAGTTTTCGTAAACTGATTGTGCAGGCTTTAGTGATTTTAAAACAAGTGGCAGCCTTGCCCGAACTGATTCCTGATAAGGCAAAATTATTGCCTGCCGCGAAACCTTCTTTAGTCGAAGCGCTGAATTATGTACATCAACCCCCACCCGATGCGGATATTGCTTTATTGTTAGCGCGAAAACACCCTTACCAACGACGGTTGGCTTATGAGGAGCTATTGGCGCATCAAGTGAGTATGCAAAAGTTGCGCGTGAAAACACAGATAGAAAGCGCACCGATTCTAAATAGCAATGGACTACAGAGACAGAAATTATTAGATAGCCTACCTTTTGCGCTGACAGGTGCACAACAACGCGTTACCACCGATATATTAGAAGACATGGCTGTGCCGCATCCGATGCAGCGATTAGTGCAAGGGGATGTTGGATCGGGGAAAACGGTGGTGGCCGCGCTGGCAATGATTGAAGCGGTTGCATCAGGCTATCAAGCCGTATTGATGGCGCCCACCGAGTTATTGGCAGAGCAACATTTCCAGACTTTTTCAGCATGGCTGAACCCATTAGGAATTACCGTCGGCTGGTGTGCGAGCAAGCAAACGGCGAGTAAAAAACGAGATACGCTAGCCAAGCTGGCGGAAGGCACCATTCAGCTGGCAGTGGGCACACATGCCTTATTCCAAGATGCAGTGCGTTTTAATAAACTAGGTTTAGTGGTTATCGATGAACAGCATCGTTTTGGCGTGCATCAGCGTATGGCGCTGATGGAGAAAGGCCAAGGTGATATTCAACCACATCAACTCGTGATGACAGCAACGCCCATTCCACGCACCTTGGCGATGACAGCCTATGCTGATCTAGACGTCTCGATGATTGATGAATTACCGCCAGGCCGTAGCCCAGTAAAAACAGTGGTTATTCCTGAAGAAAGGCGAGGTGAAATAATAGAGCGGGTGCATGCTGCATGCAATGAGAGTCGGCAAGTTTATTGGGTATGTACGCTGATTGATGAATCGGAGCATTTACAATGCCAAGCTGCAGAAAATACGGTGGAAGATTTGCAGGAAGCCTTAGCAGATTTACGGATTGGTTTAGTGCATGGGCGATTGAAATCGGCAGAAAAAGAAGCCGTTATGCAACGTTTTAAAGCAGGTGAATTAGATTTGCTGGTGGCGACGACCGTGATTGAGGTGGGGGTGGATGTGCCCAATGCGAGCTTGATGGTGATTGAAAATGCCGAACGTTTAGGTTTGGCGCAATTACATCAGCTACGTGGCCGAGTGGGGCGAGGGAGTGTACAAAGCCATTGTGTGTTGATGTATGCTTCTCCTTTATCTAAAAATGGTCAGACCCGATTAAGCTGCCTACGCGATACCAATGATGGTTTTGAAATTGCCGAGCAGGATTTATTACTGCGTGGCCCAGGAGAGTTATTGGGTACGAGGCAAACGGGCTTACCGCAATTTAGGGTGGCTGATTTAATAGAAGACCAAGATTTATTGGCGGTTATTCCGCGTGCGGCAAATATTTTCTTATCAGAAACGCCAGATTTAGTGGATAGCTTAGTGCTACGATGGTTTGGCGATAAAATGGACTTGGGGCAGGTGTAGGATATGACCGTAGAAACAACATGGTTACCACCACAACAACACACTATGCCAGAAATATTGCAGGGATGGTTAACGGATACCGGCTCTTTAACGCGCAGTTTACAGGCACAGGCAGAACAAGGATTTTCGGTTCGGTTGCTTGGAGAACAGTGGATACTGCCTTTGCCGAATGAAGCGCACTTATTAGGCATAGCGCCTGATGCCTTGGTCTATCAGAGAGAAGTACAGTTATTGAATGGTGCGAATGTGGATGTCTATGCCAGAACCGTGATTCCTAGAGAGACATTTGATAGCCTTTCTGATCATTTTACGAATTTGGGTACGAAGCCGTTGGGTGAGTTACTGTTTACGGATCCAAGTGTGCGACGTGGTGATATTGAAGTCGCCTGTATTCAGGCCGAGGAAACGTTGTTTACATTGGCTATGCAAAATGAATCTGAATTGCCGATGAATTTATGGGGCCGACGTTCGCCTTTTTATATCGCTGATAAGATATTATTAGTGAATGAAATATTTTTGCCTCACCTAACGAGATAATATGCGACAAGCTTCTTTCCCTTGGCCAGCAGCCTTCCAATTAATGCGCCTTGATCGGCCCATTGGTATTTTATTATTACTCTGGCCGACACTCGTGGCGTTATGGATCGCAGCAGCCGGTTGGCCTGAACTTAAAATACTGCTTATTTTTATATTGGGCGTGATTATCATGCGCAGTGCAGGTTGTGTAGTGAATGATTTGGCTGATCAACGCTTTGATGGTTTAGTGGCGCGGACACAAAATCGACCGTTGATTACAGGCGAAATCCAGCAAAAACAGGCTATCATTTTGTTTGTAGGCCAGTGTTTGTTTGCGCTATGCCTCGTGCTGATGCTGAACAAACTAACAATAACCTTATCCATTGTCGCGGTATTATTGGCTACGAGCTATCCTTTTATGAAGCGTTTTATCCCCTTCCCACAGGTATATTTAGGGATGGCATTTGGCTGGGCGATTCCCATGGCGTTTGCGGCACAAACAGGTGAAATACCTGCTGTAGCCTGGTGGCTTTTTGCCGCTAATGTTGTGTGGTCAGTGATTTATGATACGTTTTATGCGATGGTGGATCGAGAGGATGATCTGAAGATTGGGGTAAAGTCGACTGCGATATTATTTGGTCAATATGATCGCGTTATCACTGGAGTATTACAGTTCTTATTCCTGGGTATCATGTGGCTTGTTGGCGATATGATGGCGTTCGGAGTGGTGTTTTATGCGGCGCTGAATATTGCATTGTATTTATTTATCTATCAACAATGGTTGATTCGGGATCGAGAACGGTCAGGGTGCTTAAAAGCTTTTCTAAATAATAATTGGGTGGGTGCTTTATTTTTCGTGGCGGTATTTATCCATTATGGGATGGTTGGATGGTGAGCCGTTTATTATTATTGCTTTTGTTAGCATGGCAGAGCATTGCAATTGCTGAAATCTATAAAATTGAAGATGCCAATGGCGTGTATTATTCAGATCAGCCAAGTGTGGGGTCAACCGCCCTTGAGGTGATTGATAAAATACAGCGATATCGGCATCAAGTAAAAAAAGTATACGATGGCGATACCATTATCCTAGCCAATGGGGAGCGGGTTAGATTGTTGGGGATAAACACACCAGAGATCGGCAGCCAATATCGTAAGTCGGAAGTGGGTGGTAAAGCGGCATTGGCATGGCTAAAAGGACAATTATCGGGTGGCGTTGTGTATCTTGAATATGATCAAGAAAAACGCGATAAATATAATCGTTTATTAGCCCACATTTTTTTGCCATCGGGAGAGCATCTTAATCTCGGCCTAGTAGAATCGGGGCTGGCTATTATGAGTATTGTGCCGCCTAATGTACGGTATGCAGAGGATCTTTTAGTGGTGCAACAGCAAGCAGAAAAGCAGGGGCTCGGAATGTGGTCGATTGCTTCTTACAAGCGGCGTGAGGCAAAGCATGTCGCACGCCATAAATTTAAGGGGTGGCGACGCTATTTAGCCGAGGCAAATAGGATAACGAGTAGCAAGCGATTTTACCGTTTAATCATTAGTAAAAAATTTGATATTCGGATCCCCCGAGAGAATATGGCCTATTTCCCTGATCTCGCGACCTATCTAGATAAACCGATTGAAATTAGAGGGTGGGTCTCGCGTCAAAAAGGGCATTATTCGATGTTAATACGACACCCGAGTGCAATTGTTATCAATCCCACGCAGTAAAACTGCTATTTGCGTTGTCCCACTTTGAATGGCGTATTATTTTATGTTATTATTTGCACATTAACTTTGGGGAATTGTTGCCGTGATCAAACAAAGAACACTAAAAAATATTATTCGCGCCACAGGCGTTGGTTTGCATAGCGGCGACACGGTCTACTTAACATTGCGCCCTGCAGCAGCCGATACCGGCATTATTTTCCGCCGCATTGACCTAGAACCCGTTGTTGAAATTGAAGCGAAAGCTGAGAATGTAGGCGACACATCGATGTCAACTACCTTGGTTAATGGTGATGTGAGTGTGTCAACGGTTGAGCATTTATTATCTGCCTTTGCAGGTTTAGGCATTGATAATGCCTATGTTGATTTGAATGCGGCAGAAGTGCCGATCATGGATGGTAGCGCAGGTCCTTTTGTTTTCTTGATTCAATCAGCAGGTATTGAAGAGCAGTCTGCCGCGAAACAATTTATCCGAATTAAAAAAACAGTTATGGTTGAAGATGGCGATAAGTGGGGGAAATTTGAACCGTTTGATGGCTTTAAAGTGGCCTTTGAAATAGACTTTAAACACCCTGCATTTACGGAACGCCCGCAAAAAGTTGAGGTTGATTTTTCATCAACTTCTTTTGTGCGCGAAGTAAGCCGTGCGCGTACTTTCGGGTTTATGAAAGATATTGAGTTGTTGCGTGAAAATAACTTGGCGCTAGGCGCAAGTGTTGATAATGCGATTGCCTTAGATGATTATCGTGTTGTCAATGAAGATGGATTGCGTTATGAAGATGAATTTGTACGGCATAAAGTATTAGATGCAATTGGCGATTTATACTTATTAAGATATAGTTTGATTGGTGCATTTAGTGGCTATAAGTCGGGTCATGGGGTGAATAATCAATTGCTTCGCGCTTTATTAGCACAAGAAGATGCATGGGAATTAGTAACCTTTGAAGATGAAGCAACTGCACCAATTTCATTTAGCAGGCCGGCGGCGGCAAATTAAGTTCAGTTAAGAATTTTTAACGCGCTTGGCCAGTTTGGTCAGCGCGTTTTTTAATGCAGGATCGTTAATTGTTTCTGCTGTGGCAGAAATGATGGCAATATTATCAGCTGAGATGGCTATCGCATGGCGTGTTGATTTTGCTTTGCTTTGCTGCAACGTCGTCAGTGGGCGAACCTTGATTTTTAGTTGTGAGATATTAAGCTGACATTGTGTTGATATTTGCTGGCAAATGGAATCGGCTTGGAAGCGCAATAGATTGGCAATGGATGCACTGTCTGTCTGTAGAATTATGCTGTTGTCGCGAATATTAGCAAGGTGGCAACGAGAGATAAAATCAGCAGGTAGAATCTGCTGTAGAACGAGATTAATTTGGTTGAGCCGTTGTGAATGTAGGGATAAGTTGTGAATGGGTTTGTTTTTCTGCAACACATCGGTGATGGGATGAAGTTTTTTCATGATTGTCGACATGTGTTTTTGAACATCGCTTAAGGATACACGATGCAAGTTATTATTATTTCAAAAAAATCAGGTTTACATCGCCATTGGCATGTGAATAAATGGTTACTGGGTGTGCTTATCGTTTTATTGTTGGCAGGGGTGTCTGTGGCGGCAATGACAACATATTATGCAGTACAAGCGCCCATGGTTCCCCTTGATGTTGTGTCTAAAACATTACCGTTACCGGAAGGATTAACCCCCATCACCTCCATGTCGGCAACAGAACAAGGGCCAACAGAACTGACCGATTATTATGCACGGCGTATCGGCGTTTTGCAGGCAGAAGCGATACGATTGAAATCATTGATGACGAGATTAGCAGAAGATGCAGAATTAGACGCAGCGGCTTTTCTATTATCAGAACCACCAGGTCAAGGTGGGATAAACGAAGAAGGCACTTGGTTATCGCCTGTCGACTTTATGTCTGAGTTGGATGCGCTTGCCGTGTTATTCCAACAACAAGATGAAAAGATAGCGGTGATGCAATCGTTCAATATGATGAATACACACTTCCAATCTGCGATTCCAGCAGGCCCACCGACACAATCAGGCTATATTTCATCTAGCTATGGCAATCGAATTCATCCCATTTCAGGGAAGCGCTCTTTTCATAAAGGTATCGATTTTGCGGCGCCTTCAGGTAGCGATGTATTGGCGGCAGCGGATGGTTTAGTGATTAAATCATCACGGCGTGCTGGTTATGGCATGTTGGTTGAAATTGAGCATGGAAATGGCTATATCACACGCTATGCACATAATAAATCTAGTGCGGTAAAATCGGGTGATCATGTGAAGCAAGGACAAAAAATCGCATCAGTGGGATCAACTGGAAATTCAACAGGCCCTCATGTGCATTTTGAAATATTACAGGATGGAAATAGCATTAACCCATACACCTACGTGAAGGCACACTAGAAAATATTTCGCTGCATTTTTATAAGATGCGCATTCGTTTCTAAATCCACTTGAGTTCGTGTGCTGCGAACCCCATACCATACCAATCCCACTATGAATATTAGGCGTGAAGGCGCTTAATTAGCTATAATGCTTTGTTAATTTTCGGCGGGAATAACCCGCTTTTTAAGAATGTGATGGACAGTAATCTATGTTGAGTAAATTTTTTAGTAAAATCTTTGGTAGCCGCAATGATCGCGTGCTGAAGAAAATGCGTAATACCATTGATCAAATTACAGCGTTAGAAAGTGACTATGAATCGCTCAACGATACAGACTTTCCAGCAAAAACAGCAGAACTCAAGCAGCGATTCCAAGATGGTGAAACCTTAGATACCTTATTGCCAGAGGCGTTTTCCATTGTGCGGGAGGCGAGTAAACGTGCCTTAGATATGCGGCATTTTGATGTGCAAATGATTGGTGGTATTGTGCTCAATATGGGTGAAATCGCTGAGATGCGTACAGGTGAAGGTAAAACCTTAGTGGCGACACTAGCGGTGTACTTAAATGCCTTATCCGGTAAAGGTGTGCATGTGGTGACCGTGAATGACTATTTAGCACAACGTGATTCTGCATGGATGGGGCGGCTTTATAGTTTTTTAGGTTTAACAACCGGTGTGATTGTATCGGGTATTAGTCCGGACGAGCGCCGCACGGCTTATGCTGCTGATATTACCTACGGTACGAATAACGAATTTGGCTTTGATTATCTGCGTGACAATATGGCTTTCTCAATGGAAGAAAAAGTACAGCGTGAATTAAATTTTGCGGTCGTCGATGAAGTGGATTCTATTTTGATCGATGAAGCGAGAACACCGTTGATTATTTCAGGCCCGGCCGAAGATAGCTCAGAAATATATAAACAAATTAATGTGCTTATTCCTAAACTAACGCGCCAAGAAAATGAAAATATCGAAGAAGAGGGTGGTGAACCAGGAGATTATACGGTTGATGAAAAGGGTAAGCAGGTACATTTCACCGAATTAGGTCATGAGCATATTGAAGATCTATTGACTGAGGAAGGCCTACTGTCGTCAGATTCAAGTTTGTATGATGCGGGCAATATCATCTTGATGCATCATGTCATCGCGGCATTGCGCGCGCATGTATTGTTTACACGTGATGTGGATTATATTGTGCAAGATAATCAAGTGGTTATTGTTGATGAATTCACGGGTCGCACCATGGCAGGTAGACGTTGGTCAGAAGGCTTGCATCAAGCGATTGAGGCCAAAGAAGGTGCTGATATCCAAAATGAAAATCAGACCTTAGCATCGATTACCTTCCAGAATTATTTCCGTCTCTATAATAAGTTATCAGGGATGACCGGTACGGCAGATACAGAGGCCTTTGAATTTCAATCTATTTATGGCTTAGAAGTGATTGTTATCCCAACCCACCGCGATATGGCGCGGAAAGATGAAGCCGATAGAATTTATCTCACAACACCTGAAAAATACAATGCGATTATTGAAGATATTAAAGAGTGTATTGCGCGCAAGCAGCCTGTTTTAGTGGGTACTTCTTCTATCGAAAGTTCTGAGCGCGTGAGTAATGCGTTGAAAGAACAAAAAATAAAGCATGAAGTATTGAATGCAAAATTCCATGAAAAAGAAGCGCAAATTATTGCTAATGCAGGCATGCCTGGCGCCGTTACGATTGCAACCAATATGGCGGGTCGGGGAACAGATATCGTATTGGGCGGTAATTTAGATACGGAATTAGATGCGCTAGGTGAAGAGGCGAGTGAAGCTGATAAAGAGAAAATACGTCAGGCATGGCAAGTTCGCCATGATGCTGTATTAGAATCGGGTGGTTTACATATCGTGGGCACAGAACGCCATGAATCGCGCCGGATTGATAATCAGTTGCGTGGCCGTTCAGGTCGCCAAGGTGATGCAGGCTCGAGTCGGTTCTATTTATCTTTAGAAGACAATTTAATGCGGATTTTTGCCTCAGAACGCATGGCAGGATTAATGCAGAAATTAGGGATGGATGAAGGCGAAGCGATTGAGCATCCTTGGGTATCGCGGGCGATTGAAAATGCGCAGCGTAAAGTAGAAGGGCATAACTTCGATATCCGCAAGCAGTTATTAGAATATGATGATGTGGCCAATGACCAGCGTAAAGTGGTGTATGAGCAACGTGATGAATTGATGGCAACGGATGATGTATCCAGTAATATTGTGTCTATCCGTGAATCTGTCATTAATGAGTTTATTGATAACTATATTGCACCAGAAAGCATTGATGAAACATGGAATGTCTCTGGCCTAGAAAGCGCATTGAAAGATGAGTTTTTATTAGATTTAGATATTACAGGCTGGTTAAAATCTGATGATAGCTTACATGAAGAAACATTACGTCAGCGGATTATTGAAGCGGCAGTGTCTGCATCTCAAGCAAAAGAAGAGGCGGTGAGCAGCGAGGTCATGCGTCACTTCGAAAAAGCAATTATGTTGCAAACTTTGGATAGCCATTGGAAAGAACATCTCGCACAAATGGATCATTTGAGACAAGGTGTCGGTTTGCGAAGCTATGCGCAAAAAGATCCAAAACAAGAATTCAAACGCGAAGCCTTTAATTTATTCACTTCATTAATGACTAATATTAAGCATGAAGTGATTTCACACATTTCTAAGGTACAAGTACGCACTGAAGAAGATGTTGAAGCTATTGAGGCACAACGTCGTCAAGCGGAAGAGGTTGAGTTACAGCATGCAGAAACAGATGGCTTTACAGGTGAAGAAGCCACAGCTGAAGCGAATGAGCATGCTGCGCCTATTGTCAGAAACGGTAAGAAAGTGGGCCGAAATGATCCTTGCCCTTGTGGTTCGGGTAAGAAGTATAAACAGTGTCATGGCGCGCTTACTTAAACCCTATTGCATGCTTTATCTTTTTCGCTGGGGCAAGCAAAATACTTAACGTGCAAAAGGTTTAAATAAAATAAATTGTCTTTTTGTCCAAACTCGGCGTTGGATTGTTTTTTCTGAGTCTCATGTATTAGATATACACTGCGGTTCTCAAAAACAATCCGCCTTGATTTTGAACAAAAATCCTAATTTACTGAGAGATACCCTGTAAAATATTTTAAAAATACATTTTAGAG
>VAPK010559909.1_pt1 | contig 73450 bp, 69 predicted proteins | sample 3395031 | NCBI WGS metagenome assembly VAPK01 (sample SAMN08290443, study PRJNA428436) | hydrothermal vent metagenome | isolation source: Deep-sea hydrothermal vent chimney 1 | place: Pacific Ocean: Juan De Fuca Ridge
AAAAGATCATAAGTGCCAGTAAGGATAAGAAACTGGCATCTAGTTATGGGGTATTCTGGTTGGAAAAGATCATAAGTGCCAGTAAGGATAAGAAACTGGCACTAAAAAAGCCGAGTAAAACTCGGCTTTCTCAACATTAAAAATGTTATTTAGTTCATGCGAGGGCCTGTCGCATTTTTTTGTTGCTGGTATTGTTGTAAAGCCATTGTGCCTTGAGCTTTTGCTTTATTGGCCAGTTTAACGGCTTTGTCAAAGTTTCCAGCTTTAAGTGCTTTTTTCGCTTTTTTGATGATTTTGCCCGTGTCGCGCCATTCATAGGATTTTTTCGCAGCGCGTTTTGCTTGATGTTCTGCTGCGGCAATAGCGCCTTTAGCATCGTTTGCGGTGTGGGTAGGCGCTGGAGCTGCACATGCAGCGAGAGCTAATGTGGCTGCCGCCATTAAGGTTATTAGTAACTTTCTCATTTATTCCTCCAAAGTCGTCAAAATTCTATTGTTGTTATACTATTTTTATATGTTTTCAGTCGACTAAGCGTACTGAAACGCTATAAATTCGGGGGTGTGGTAAACCCGGACTTGTTTTGATTATGCGTGGTTACATACTGAATGGCAACACTTGATTGGCTAATCTTTGGAGATTATTTGCTTAATTTACATTTATATTGGGTATCCATATTGGCTAAATAGTGAAAATTCTTTATAATCCACGGTTTTACTCAGCCTTGGAATCCCAATTATGCTGCGAATAGCTGAAGATGCTCTCACTTTTGACGATGTTTTATTATTACCTGCTCACTCGAACGTATTACCGCGTGATGTCTCTTTAAAAACCCAACTAACACAGTCCATTTCACTGAATATTCCGTTGATGGCGGCGGCAATGGACACTGTCACCGAGGCCCGTTTGGCGATTGCCATCGCTCAAGAAGGTGGCATTGGGATTGTGCATAAGAATATGACCGCAGCAGAACAGGCGAAAGAAATTCGTAAGGTGAAAAAATTTGAAAGTGGGGTGATTAAAGACCCTTTCACAGTTTCGCCAACTACCAGTATTAGAGAAGTCTTATCTTTAACTCAGCAAAAGAACATTTCGGGTGTTCCTGTTGTTGATGGTGAAGATTTAGTTGGTATTGTGACCAGCCGTGATATGCGTTTTGAAACCCGTTTTGATGATCCTGTGTCTAATATCATGACCCGCAAAGATCGCTTAGTAACAGTAAAAGAAGGTGCGAGTAAAGAGGAAGTGCAGGGTTTACTGCATGAACACCGTATTGAAAAAGTACTGGTTGTGAATGATGATTTTAAATTACGTGGTCTGATCACGGTCAAAGATATCCAGAAAGCCACCGAAAACCCGAATGCCTGTAAAGATGATCAGGCTCAGCTCCGTGTTGGTGCTGCGGTAGGCGTGGGCGATGGTACCGACGAGCGTGTTGAAGGTTTGGTACATGCTGGCGTGGATGTGATTGTTGTTGATACGGCGCATGGGCATTCCCAAGGTGTACTCGATCGGGTGCAGTGGGTTAAAAAGAACTTTCCTGCTGTGCAGGTGATTGGCGGCAATATTGCCACCGCCGAAGCTGCACTCGCATTGGCTAAAGCCGGTGCTGATGCGGTTAAAGTGGGCATTGGGCCGGGTTCCATCTGTACTACCCGAATTGTATCGGGTGTGGGTGTACCACAAATCACAGCCATTGCTAATGTTGCCGAAGTGCTAAAATCGAAAGGGATCCCCTTAATTGCTGATGGTGGTATCCGTTATTCCGGCGATATCTGTAAAGCACTGGTTGCTGGTGCACATGCGGTGATGTTGGGCAGTATGTTTGCCGGCACGGAAGAAGCACCGGGCGAAGTTGAATTATATCAGGGCCGTTCCTATAAATCGTATCGCGGTATGGGCTCTCTTGGTGCGATGACACAACAGTCAGGTTCCAGTGACCGTTATTTTCAGGAAGGCAGCGAAGCAGAAAAACTCGTACCGGAAGGCATTGAAGGTCGTGTACCTTATAAAGGGCCACTAGCTCCTGTGATTAACCAGTTAACTGGCGGTATTCGTGCCAGCATGGGTTATACCGGCTGTGCCTCGATTGATGAAATGCGTACTAAACCGCAGTTTATTAAAGTGACCAATGCAGGCATGGCAGAAAGCCATGTGCATGATGTGTCCATTACTAAAGAAGCGCCAAATTATCGCGTTTAATCTTTTTTATTTAGGTAACCCACTGTGACGATGGCAAATATCCATGCGGATCGCGTTCTTATACTCGACTTTGGTTCTCAATACACCCAACTGATTGCTCGACGTGTGCGTGAAGCGGGTGTTTATAGCGAAATCTACCCTTACGATATTGAAGAATCGGCTATTACCGATTTTAACCCGAAAGGGATTATTCTTTCCGGTGGCCCCGAAACGGTCACTGTTGGGGAATCGCCGCGTGCGCCCGAATGTGTTTTCCAAATGGGCGTACCCGTATTAGGTATTTGTTATGGTATGCAAACCATGGCGGCACAATTAGGTGGGCGGGTTGAGTCGGCCGATACACATGAATATGGCTATGCTCAAGTACGCGCACGTGGCCATACCGAATTATTAAAAGACATCGAAGATCATCAAACCAAAGAAGGCTATGGCTTGTTGGATGCCTGGATGAGCCACGGTGATAAAGTGGTCGAGTTGCCTAGCGGTTTTATTTTAATGGCTTCAACTGACAGCGCACCCATTGCCGGTATGGCCGATGAAGCGCGGCGTTTTTATGGCCTGCAATTTCATCCTGAAGTTACTCATACCCATCAAGGTGAGCGCATCATCAATCGCTTTGTGCATGACATTTGTGGTTGCGCTAATTTATGGACCGCTGATAATATCGTTAACAACAGTATCGACACCATTCGTAAACAGGTGGGGGACGATGAGGTTATTTTAGGTCTATCCGGCGGCGTTGATTCATCGGTAGTGGCGGCTTTGTTACATAAAGCGATTGGCTCAAAATTAACCTGTGTGTTTGTGGATAATGGTTTGCTGCGTCTTAATGAAGGCGATCAAGTGATGGCCACCTTTGCAGAACACATGGGTGTAAAAGTGATCCGTGTCGATGCAGAACAACGTTTTCTAGATGCTTTAAAAGGCGAAGCCGACCCAGAGAAAAAACGCAAAATTATCGGTAATCTGTTTGTTGATATTTTTGAAGAAGAATCGAATAAACTTAAGAATGCAAAATGGTTAGCGCAAGGCACGATTTACCCCGACGTGATTGAGTCGGCCGGTGCCAAAACAGGTAAGGCTCATTTAATCAAGTCCCACCATAATGTCGGCGGTTTACCCGACTATATGAAATTAACATTGTGCGAACCTTTACGCGAATTATTTAAAGACGAAGTACGCAAGCTAGGTGTGGAACTGGGCTTACCGTATGACATGGTGTATCGCCATCCTTTCCCCGGCCCCGGTTTAGGTGTACGTATTCTGGGTGAAGTTAAAAAAGAATACGCTGATATTTTGCGCCTTGCAGATAATATTTTTATCGAAGAACTACACGCGCATGATTTGTATCAAAAAGTCAGTCAAGCCTTTACGGTTTTCTTGCCTGTAAAATCAGTGGGAGTAACCGGTGATGGTCGTCGTTACCAATACGTTGTGTCTTTGCGTGCAGTAGAAACTATCGACTTTATGACCGCACGTTGGGCACATTTGCCGTATGATTTTTTAGAAATCGTATCGAGCCGTATTATTAACGAAGTGACGGCCATCTCGCGGGTGGCTTATGATATTTCATCTAAACCGCCTGCTACGATCGAGTGGGAATAACGGGGCTATATTTTTATATTTTGTAACGCAAGTAAGAATTAATAATGAGCATTCAAACAGAGCAAGATATTAAATGGATGCAACATGCCATTAAACTTGCAAAGCACGCCGAATCTATCGACGAAGTACCGGTTGGTGCGGTGCTAGTTAAAGATAATCAATTAATTGCCGAAGGCTGGAACCAGCCTATTACTTCGAATGATCCCACCGCACACGCCGAAATGGTTGCCTTGCGTGCGGCTGCGCAAACTTTAGCTAATTACCGATTAGTGAATACAACCTTATATATCACCTTGGAACCCTGTTCGATGTGTGCGGGAGCTTTAATCCATGCGCGGGTAAAACGAGTTGTTTTTGGTGCCACTGACTTACGTACAGGTGCGGCGGGTAGTGTGTTTAATATTCTAAATACAACCAAATTAAATCATACCATTGATATTCAACAAAATGTATTAGCGCAAGAGTGTAGTGAGCTATTAACAAATTTCTTTAAAAATAAACGGAAATAAAAAAGCCATCTTTTATATAAGATGGCTTTTTTGGTTGTTCTGTTTTTTATAAAACAGGTGACGAATAAGCTAAAATTGATTCTGGCACGTCATTGTTTAAGCCTTTAGCAAGTTGCCAACGAAGAATGTCATAATAACTGCGGATGTTTTCAACATATTTGACCGGTTCAAGTCCACGCGCATATCCATGACGTGTTGTTTTATACCATTTTCTGCGTCTCAGTAAGGGTAAACTCTTTTTTACATCTTCCCATTTATAAGGATTACCACCGCGTTGTTCGGTAATCAATTGTGCATCTTTAACATGCCCATAGCCTACATTGTAAGCGGCAAGTGCGAGCCAAGTACGATCGGGTTCGTCAATTTCGGCAGGTAATCGATCAAGTAATGAACGCAGGTATTCTGCACCACCGTTAATACTTTCTTCTGGATCCGTGCGCACCGTGACACCTAATTGTTGAGCGGTCGCTTTAGTGAGCATCATCATACCGCGTACACCCGTGGGCGATTTAGCGCGTGGGTTCCAATGTGATTCTTGATAAGCGGTTGCGGCTAATAAGCGCCAGTCAATTCCATTTTTCTGAGCAGCATCCGTTAACATGACTTGATACTTCGGTAAACGGTTATTAACGTGATACATATAAGTATAAGTACCAGCGTAGTCATAACGATTAATATGGCCGTAATGGCGTTCGATTAAACTAGCGAGTTCACCACTGTGTTTTAAATTATTAAAAAAAGTGACGGCTTTGTTATACAGTGAGCGATCTTTACCATTTTTAAATGCCCAAGCTAATTGTTGTGGTTGGGAAATATTAAAGGCAACACTTAACTGAGGATAATAGCGGCGGTTAATTGAAAATTCATTTGAATCTGCAACTGTATAATCAATTTTCTTTTCAGCAACCAAATTCATGAGCTCACTAGCACCCGCAGTGGTATTTTCTTCCCAATTCAGGTTTTTCCAGGTTTGTTTAATTTGAGCTAAACGTTCAACGTGGCTGCTATTTGCAATAACTTCAATTTTGCCCGCTTTTAGGTCGACTAAATTACGTGGACGTGAATTTTTCCGATTGTAAATAAGCTGTTGTGTTATGGACTGGTAGGCTGGTGCAAACAATACTTTCTGTTTACGGTCTTCTGTTATGGTTAAACCGGCTGCGGCAACCTGTGCGTCACCATCTTCAACTTTTTCCAGAATGTCTTTTAAGTCGTCAGAAGTGATTAAGGTTAATTTTACATTAAGGTAGGTGGCAAAACGCTGCAACAGATCGTATTCCATCCCGGTAGGGCCGTGTGGGCCTTCGTAAAAGGTAGTGGCAGCATTACGTGTCACCGCACGTAATTCACCCGATGAGCGAACCTGTTGGAGTAAGTTTTTGTGTGGCGTACACGCATTTAAAACAACGCTAAATAAAATAGCGAGACCAATAATTCCTGCAAAAATACGACTATGCATAATGTTTCCCAAACCCTGTACACTTTGTAGCGGCAATGTTGATAAAATCTAAAGTGGTTTTGTACATAATGAACTCTAGATTAATATTCAATGCAGCATAATGGTATATTATAACACACTAATATTCGCCTCCGGGACTATTATATATAAGGTATAGTCTATATATACAGTAAATAGTTCATAGTTTTTATGTTAATTTTCAATATGTTACTATTAGAATAGAGTGTTCGTGTGGTTAGTTCGGTTATGTTGTTGTATTTTATCAGTTTTTATTAAATACTTTAAAATCAGCAACTTACATTATTCAATATTTTCTGAAGCAAATAATCCAATTTTTTAATGAAGGTGTCATATAGTTATGCAAGACGGTTCGCCTAAAGTCGGTTTTATCAGTCTGGGTTGTCCCAAGGCATTGGTCGACTCAGAACGTATTTTGACCCAACTACGAGCCGAAGGTTATGAGGTGGTGCCAAGTTATCAGGATGCCAATCTGGTGGTGGTGAACACCTGTGGTTTTATTGATGATGCGGTGGCTGAGTCGCTAGACACCATTGGTGAAGCATTGGTTGAAAATGGCAAAGTAATCGTCACCGGTTGTTTAGGCGCAAAAGGTGATATTGTTAAACAGACTCATCCGAACGTGCTTGCCGTGACCGGGCCCCATGCCACCGAAGAAGTGATGCAGGCCATCCATACACATTTACCCAAGCCACATGATCCGTTTATTGATCTTGTACCATCCGGTGGCGTTAAATTAACCCCACGGCATTATGCCTATCTCAAAATTTCGGAAGGGTGTAATCATCATTGCAGGTTTTGCATTATCCCAAGTCTGCGAGGGGATTTGGTTAGTCGGCCAATTAATGAAGTGATGACAGAAGCCGAAAACCTCGTACAAGCAGGTGTAAAAGAGCTACTGGTTGTGTCGCAGGACACCAGTGCCTACGGTGTTGATGTTAAATATAAATCCGACTTCTGGAAAGGCACTCCGCTAAATACGCGTATGCTCGATCTAGCCGCTGCTTTAGGTGATTTGGGCGCGTGGGTGCGGCTGCACTACGTTTATCCTTATCCACATGTGGACGATGTTATCCCCCTGATGGCGGAGGGTAAAATTTTGCCTTATCTGGATATTCCATTGCAACATGCTAGCCAGTCTATTTTAAAAGCAATGAAACGCCCGGCGAATACAGAAAATACCTTAAAGCGGATCCAACAATGGCGTAGCGTATGTCCGGATATTACTTTGCGAAGCACTTTTATTGTCGGTTTTCCCGGTGAAACCGATGACGATTTTGAACAGTTATTAAACTTTTTAGATGAAGCACAATTAGATCGTGTTGGTTGCTTTGCTTATTCACCTGTTGAGGGTGCTACTGCAAATTCACTGCCCAATCAAATTGATGAGGAGCTTAAACAGCAACGTTTGGAAATCTTTATGCAAAAACAGGCGAGCATTAGTGCCAATAAATTACAACAACGCGTAGGAGAAAATTTGCGAGTTATTGTTGATGGTATTTCTGACGATGGACATGCGCTTGCACGTTCAAAAGCCGAAGCCCCCGAAGTTGATGGTTGGGTGATTATTGAAAATCAGCAACAATTAATTACTGGTGAGTTTGCAAATGTTAAAATCACAGCTGCTGATGAACACGATCTTTGGGCTGAATTAATATAAAATTCTAATTTATATTTTCTTTTAATAAATAACGCTATACTATGAAAATAGTATACTAGAAAATAAAATAACTCATGGCGAGTTAACATATATAATATGTGGTATTCCCCCCCTTCACATATTAATAAATAGTATTAAATACGGATGCTGTAACAGCATTGCAGCGTTGTAAAGCAGGTTGTTTATGCGTTGATTCAAATACTAAATACCCAGAATGAATTTATCAGTATGAACGCACAGAATCGATCACATACATTACCTTCAGGCACTCGACTTGAATGTTATGAAATTGAGAATGTTTTAGGCGTTGGTGGTTTCGGTATTACCTACAAGGCCAAAGACTTAAACTTGGGTTGTTATGTCGCCATTAAAGAATATTTTCCTGCTAGCTTTGCCATTCGTGCTGCGAATACCTGCACAGTTAATTCAAAGTCTGATAATGATAATGAGATTTACGCGACAGGTTTACATCGTTTTCTTGATGAAGCGCGTACCCTTGCACAATTTAAATCGAGAAGTATCATTCATGTTAATCGTTTTATCGAAGCGAATGGCACCGCTTATATTGTTATGGACTACGAAGATGGCATCCCTTTAAGTCGTTATTTACTAAAGTCTAAAGGTTTAGCTGAACATGAAATTGCAATGGTAGTGGTGCCTATTTTAGAAGGGTTGCGTACGATTCATCAGAGTAAATATTTACACCGTGATATCAAACCATCTAATATCTATTTACGCAAACACGGCAGGCCGGTATTAATTGATTTTGGTTCAGCACGGCAATCTATTGATAACAGTGGGGCAGCAGTTACCGGTTTTGTTACCCATGGTTACGCACCCTTTGAACAATATAATACTCATGATGAGCAAGGCCCATGGACAGACTTGTATAGTTTAGGTGCAACATTGTACCGTTGTATTATGGGTAAATCACCGGTTGATGCGTTAGACCGTTTGGCATCAATACAAGCACATGAGCCAGATCCATTAAAATCTTTATTAATTGAAAAGCCAGATAATTATGGTACTGAAATACTCTCATGTATTGACTGGATGCTAAGTTTTCGTATTGAAAATCGTCCTCAATCAGTAGATGAAATTATTCATCGCTTTAAAACTATTCGTAAGCAACGTTCACAATCTGAATTAGCAAAAACAGTACTAAGCCAGAAAGATATTGATTGGGATGCAGAATTTATTACAGCGATTGAATCAGAATTAGCCGCGTATATTGGCCCGCTTGCGACGGTAATGGTAAAAAAAGCATTAAAGGAATCAACAAATCTGGATGAACTACATCGGTCTTTATCCGTTAACATCGACAGCCCCTCGCATAGAGAACAATTTCTGCAATTATTCTCAGTGCGTGCTTCAAGTTCAAATCATTCAATGATGACAGAAAAAATAACAACACAAAACAGTCCTTTATTAAATTCAGGTGGCGAACAAAAAATCGATATAAAATTCAGAGATAAAACGGAGCAGATTCTAGCTAAATTTATCGGTCCGCTTGCAGGTATTATTGTTGATGAAGCAATATCCAACTCGTGTAGTCATGATGAGGTTATAGGTAAATTAGTAAAAGAAATTCAAAATGAAACAGATAAAACTACATTTATGAATGAAGTAAATAAAAACCAATACAAGGACACATAAAGAGTGAAGCTTACAACAAAATTTAATTTAATTCTGGTGCTAGTATTATCTATTAGTTTTATAGTTTGCGCCTATTTTTCATTTAATATTTTGCAAAAAAATGCAAAGCGTGAAGTTGTTAAACATGCAGGTATGATGTTGGAGGCAGCATTAGCTATTCGTGGATACACGGTATCAGAAATTCGACCACTATTAGCAAAACAAATGCAAAGTACTTTTTTACCTCAGTCTGTGCCTGCCTATGCAGCCACGCAAAGTTTTAACAGTTTAAGAAAAAAGCATCCTCAATACTCCTATAAAGAAGCAACGATTAACCCGACTAACTTACGTAATCGAGCTACCGACTGGGAAACAGATATTATTCAGGAATTTTCAAATAACAAAAAAAGAAAAGAAGTAATAGGAGTAAGACAAACACCAACTGGGCCGGTGTTATATCTTGCACGACCTATTCAAATTAAAAAACAAGGTTGTTTAACTTGCCATAGTACACTTAGTGCAGCTCCCGCCACGCTGGTTGCCAAGTATGGTAATGCAAATGGTTTTGGTTGGAAATTAAATGAAATCGTTGGAGCACAAATTATTACTGTGCCGATGTCGCTTCCTATACAAAAGGCAAACGAAGCTTTTGTAACTTTTATGCTGTTATTGATAGGTGTATTTTTGTTTATCATTATTGTTTTAAATATTATGCTAAAGCAGATTATTATTAAGCCAGTTATGCGTATGGCGGTGGCGGCAAATCAAATCAGTATGGGTAAATTTGACACCCCAGAATTTGATGAAAGCGGTAAAGATGAGGTCGCCATTTTATCGGCATCGTTCAACCGTATGCGCCGGAGCCTGCAAAAGGCGATACAAATGTTACAACAGCGATCTAACCGCTGATAACTGCGTTTATTGTATGATGAAGTTGAAGATAAGGGCATTTTAGTATACCCTGCGCGTTGTTCTGGAGAAGTGTCCGAGTGGCTGAAGGAGCACGCCTGGAAAGTGTGTATAGGTTTATCCCTATCGAGGGTTCGAATCCCTCCTTCTCCGCCATCTACTTTTAAAGAATACTGAATAAAATTAATAGACAGCATGTTAATGGTATTCGAACCCTCGATGAAAATATATCAGCAGGTTTGACGAGCGGCTTTGCCGCGAAGAACATCGTTGCTTTGCAACGATGGCCCCGTAGGGGTGAGGCCATTGGCCGAATAATCCCTCCTTCTCCGCCAGACTAATATTATCTGGTTTTGACCAAATACGTTTTATTTAGCCGCGAGTACTTGCTCGATAACTCGTTTCATTGTTTCCCTATTAAAATCTTTTTCAATGGCGCCATTAAAGCCATACTGCAAATAATTTGTCATTTCATGGCTAGTTGAGTGGCCGCTTGAAATGATAATTTTTGCATTAGGGACTATTTCTCGTATCTTTTTCGCAACTTCTTTTCCGTTTAGACTGCCGGGGATAGATAAATCTAGAATAACGACATCAATAGGATTGTTATTCTCAATCGACCGTAGATATAAAGCAATGGCTTCGTCACCATCGCAGGCAGTGATCGTTTTGTAGCCCAACTTGTCAAGATTAAGTTTAAATAATTCACGTATATCTTCTTCATCATCCATGATTAGAATTGTTGATTTTCTCAGTATTTCTTCATCTTCTTGTGAATTAAATTTATTCAGTAAATTTTGTACTCGAGTGAGTAATGCGTCTGAAGTATAAGGTTTATAAAGTATATTTTGTTCGAGTTCCTGAACTATTTTGATGTTGTGCCGGTTATCCGCAAAACCACTGACCATCTGGATTTTAATTTCTGGATAATTTTGTTGTACATAAGCAGCAAGTTGATAACCGTCCATATTGGGCATAATAACATCGGTTATCACTAAATCGATTGTTTCGTGTTGTAATACTTCCATGGCCTTTTCTCCATCACTGGCGGTTAATACTTTAAAGCCACAAGAGTCGAGTATGGTATGCGCGAGTTTGAGTATGGTTTGTTCATCATCGACAACTAATAAGGTTGCATTGCCGTGAATTTCTTCTTGTTTTTTATGGTTTTGTATTTCTGGTTGTATGGTTGCTTGGGTAGTTCTAGGAAAATACAGAACGAAGCGACTGCCATGTCCCGGTTCAGAATAGACATTGATGGCACCGTTACTGCGTTGCATAAATCCGTATACCTGGCTTAGGCCTAGCCCCGTCCCTCGTTGACCTTTAGTCGTGTAAAAGGGGTCAAATATTTTTTGTTTTGTTTCACTACTCATGCCTTGACCCGTGTCTGCAAAACTTAAGGATACATAATCACCGGGTTCCAGTTTTAATAGTTGTGCATCGACGGGTTTGATATGTTCATTGAGTGTTTTTATAGTGAGATGGCCACTCCCTTTAATTGCGTGCATCGCATTAATACAAATATTAAGAATAGTATCTTCCAATTCATCTTCATCAATTGCAATTGGCCATAAATTTTCAACAAGATCATATCCAAGTTTTATTCGTGCGGTAAGACTCTTTTTGAGTATATTGATTTCGTCTTCTAACAGAGTATTAATGTTGATGACTTTGGTATCGGCTGGTTTTTTTCGTGCAAAAGATAATAATTTTCTGGTGAGTTTGCTGCCACGTTCACCGGCATGGTGAATTTCGTTTGCATACTTAGCCAGTTTTGGTTGCTCACTTAAGTTTTCTTCCAGTAATGCGGCATAGCCAAGAATAACTCCTAACATGTTGTTGTAATCATGTGCGATGCCTCCGGTGAGTTTACCCAGTGCGTCCATTTTTTGGGTGCGGCGTAGCGTTTCTTCCATTTGAACCTGTTGGGTAATTTCCTGGATTGTACCTGTAGATCGTATTGGGCCACCTGTCTCATTATAAAATGTCTGGCAACGTTCTTCGACATACTTGATACGGCCATCCGGCATACGTAAACGGTGTGTTATTGTATAAGGTCTTTTATCTTTTACAGACTGGTTATAAGCTTCACTGACTTTCTTTCGATCATCTGGATGTATTACCGTTATAAACGCGTCATACGATGCGACAAATTTTCCAGGATCAATTTCAAAGATACGGTAGATTTCATCTGACCACTTCAGTCTATTGTTGGATAGATCCATTTCCCAATTACCAATATGGGTCATTTTTTGTGCTTCGGCTAGCCGTTGTTCACTAATCAGTACGGCTGCTTCCGCTTCTTTACGTTCTGTTATATCGGTAATGGTGCCAATGTAACCCATAATTTCACCGCTATCATCGATATTTGCATGTGCCTGGCCTAATACACAACGAATGTCATCGTCGTGCTGAAAACGATATTCACATTTAAAAGGTATGTTTTTAGTGGTTAGTTGTGTCCACTCGTTAAAAATACGTTCTCGATCATCTGGATGTAATGTATCCACCCATCCATTCCCGCTAGCATTTTCAGCTGAAATTCCTGTAATTTCACTCCACTTTTCATTAACGTATAAGCATTGTCCTTGTTGGTCTGTGTAATAGATACCAACTGGCGCAATGGTTGTTAGAGCCTGATATTTTTGCTCGCTAATGGTGATAGCCTTACGTAATTTGTATTGTTCGGTTACATCATTAAACACGAGTACCATGCCTAATATCAGATCTTCATCTTTAATCGGTGCTGCTGAATCGACAATTTGGTATTGGGTTCCGTCTTTGGCTATTAACGTTGTGTAGTTACTCAGGTATACCGTTTCGCCATTAGCCATGACTTTATCAATAGGGTTGTCTATGGGTTCATGTGTTGTAGCATTAAAGACAGAAAAAATAGTTTTAATGGATTGCCCTTGCGCTTCATCAATTGACCAACCAGTGAGTTTTTCTGCCACTGGATTCATGCGGGTAATGTTTCCTTTTTCATCTGTCGTGATAACGGCATCACCAATACTGTTGAGTGTTTGCGCAAGATATTGTCGTTGTTGGTTAATTTTTTCAATTTGCTCGCATAAACGACCATGCATATCATTAATAGAATTGACTAGTGTGTCAAACTCATCAGGTTTTCTTTTGGATCTGTCTAGAGTAAGTGGCTCGTTACTGGATAATAAATTATGTGTTTCTGAAAACTTAGAAATTTTTGAGAGATGACGAGTTACAAATTGATGAAAAAGAAAATAAATAAAGATAGCGACTAACGATGTTTTAATCGCATTAGATACTAAAATAACCCAAATTTTATTGTATAGCCGATGGTATACACCTTTTAGACTTACAATAACGGTGAGTTGACCAATGTTAATATTCTTCTTTCGGTGTTGATAATTAATGGGATAGCTACGTTGAATGGTATCACCACCTGTTTGTTTACCTGTTTGTGCCCACAGTTGTTCCCCATCCCGTATTTCGACATATTGCATGTCGCGTATTTTAATAATGCCATCAATGTTTGTTTTTAGAAGCTTTCTGTTTGAGGCCCATAATGCCGCAGAAATACTGTTTAAATGAACTTGCTCAATTTGTTCAAGTTCGGAATGGATTTGATCTATATCTTCATTGTAATCGTGGTAAAGTTGTAATGTTGTTATTAATAAGGTAATAAAGGTGCTAAACAACACAATATAAATAATTAAACGACGTGCTAGGGGAGATTGGGGTAGATGAAAATTTAACATAGCTTATTTTTTAAGTTAAACTTAATTATGGCATGAGTGGTTTTAGTATTTGGTTGTACATTTTTTTTATGCTGCCATCTTGTTTCATTTTTTTAATTTGAGCACTTAATTGAGGTACTAGTTTTTTATGTTTTTTATGAAGATAAGTGTAAAGTGGCGTACTTATTAATGGTGGCTCGAGCATGGTTATATCTGTAATTTTATTATCTTTTAGAAAGGCTAAACCTGTCCAACGTTCATGACCTGCAAAATCAGCCCTGTTCTTTTTTAACATTGTGAATATTTGTTGAATATTATCTGTTTTAGTGATATCGACTTTTGCTCCTAAATTTAGTTCAAATACTTTCCAGCCCGTAATAATAGAGATTGAATGAGAACGAATACTATCCCAACCCTTTACTTTAAAGGAGGGCTTATTTTTTGTGAATAACATAACATCCATATCCATTATTTTTTCAGGAACCTGAATAAGATTAGGATATTTTTTTTGTAAGCCGCTAATTCGAAGTAAATCGCCATCATCAATACCTTTGTTGGCATTAATCAAGGCTCTTTCTGCAGGTAAACGAGAGGTTTCTAGTTTATAACCCATACGTTTAAAGGCTTCACTCAATACTTTATCGCCAAACCCTGTTTGTGTTTCGTTACTGATAGGGTTATTGAATGCGCTGTTAAGAATGATGGTCGTCTGTTGAGCAAAGGTGGGCATACTTGAAAAGAATAAGAGTACCGCTAGCATTGCTTTAACGTGAGCATTTATAAAAATAAAACGGTTTTCAAGTAGTTTCATATTAATGACTCTATTATTTATTAATTCTTATCCATTGGATAAGTGCGTCTGCGGACATCGGTTTTGCCATTAAATAACCTTGCGCAATATCACAGCCCAGAGTTTGTAGCTCATCCCATACTTGCTGTGTTTCAACGCCTTCTGCAACTAGTTTCATTCCTAGCATTTGACCAAGCATAATACATATTTTTACAATAATCATGGCTTCACTGTCTTCAAGCATATTCATTATAAAGCTTTGATCAATTTTAATTTCGGTAAAGGGCATTTTGTATAAATGCGATAGGGATGAATAACCGGTACCAAAATCATCAATGGACAATGCAAAGCCTTTCATTCTTAACCGGTTAAGAACATCCAGTGATGAAGTGAGATCCCCCATAACAGCACTTTCTGTAATTTCCAGCGTGATTTTTTCTGGATCAATCGCGTGTTTATCGGTGAGTTCTTTTAATTGTTCAGGCAAACTCAGGCTGGTAATATTTTTTGTTGACACATTAATTGAAATGGCGATATTAATCCCTTTTTCTTGCCACTGTCGGGATTGTTCTACGGCCAATCGAATCACTTCCTCTGTTAAGGGCTCAATTAAACCACTTTTTTCAGCTAGGCCAATAAACTGATCTGGATAAATCATGCCATGTTCAGGATGTTGCCAACGCACTAGAGCTTCTACCCCATGTAAATCACCTGTTTTCATATTAATTTGTGGTTGATAACAGAGTAGCAAATGATGCTGGTGAATAGCTTGATCCAGCTCAGTAAAAGAGACTGGATTTTCAGTGAGCGGTGATTTTGAGGTGATTTCCGATTGCGGCTTAATATTAGTCAATGTTTGTGCAAATTCCTGAATGGACATTGGTTTTGTTAAACTGGCCAAAACTTTAAAATGGTGGGCTTCTGCCAGTTGTTGGGCAGAATGTAATACGCGGGCATCAAAACCACTCACTAATATAAGCAGTAGGTTGATTTTTTTCTCAGCCAGTGTGCGAATAACTTCAATACCGTCCATTTCCGGCATATTCAGGTCGAGCACTAAAACGCTGCCCTGTAATATATTATTTTGTAGAAAGGTAACGGGGTTTTGTTCGGTAATGACTTCCCAGCCAATATTGGAGGCGACTTCTGCAAGCAACATCGCATATTGCTCATCATCATCAAGAATATAAAGTTTTAGCACCATGACCCATCAGGTTCTACTGTTTTTGTTTAAGCCTAACAAGTATATCCAGTTTTGGTAGGGGCTGCCTTATTTAGTGTATGCAATATTTCGAATTTAAGGGGATAGAAAATAGTCCGTATACTTTTTTTTGTGGTATCCTACGCGCGCTAAAGCTTAGGTGATAACCTCAATTTTAGATATTGACCTGCCTATATAAAGGTATAGCCTGTTTATGGTAGTTTGTATGGGTTCCCTCGCGACGATAAGCCGCAAACCCCGCCAGGCCCGGAAGGGAGCAACGGTAGTGGTGGATTCGGGTGCCGAGGTGTAGCTTGTACAGACTGCCACCCAATTATCTTCTAAAACAATAACTTATATAGCGATAACAGATTCTTAGTAGTGGCATTAATTACTGGGATCGAGGCTCATAAGCCGCTAGAATGGTACATTTAATCTATCGTTTGATGAGTTTTTGAGTCCTTATGAGTTATTTAGCCTTGGCGCGCAAATGGCGTCCGAAAAATTTTAGTGAAATGGTCGGACAGGAGCATGTGCTGCGAGCCCTAATTAATGCGCTCGATGCCGACAGGCTGCATCACGCTTTTCTATTTAGCGGTACTCGTGGTGTGGGTAAAACGACCATTGCGCGTATTTTAGCCAAGTCGATTAATTGTGAGCAGGGCGTTAGCTCGACACCGTGTGGCGAATGCTCAAGCTGCAAAGAAGTGGATGAAGGCCGTTTTGTTGACTTAATTGAAGTCGATGCCGCATCACGCACCAAAGTTGACGATACCCGTGATTTATTAGATAACGTGCAATATGCACCCACCCGTGGCCGTTATAAAGTTTACTTAATTGATGAAGTTCATATGCTTTCAGCGAGTAGCTTTAATGCCTTATTGAAAACGCTTGAAGAGCCACCACCGCATGTTAAATTTTTATTTGCGACAACGGAACCGCAAAAATTACCCGTAACGATTTTATCACGTTGTTTGCAGTTTAATTTACGTCGTCTTTCGGTTGAGCGTATCTACAACTATCTGCAAAGCTTACTCGATAAAGAAAGCATTCCTTACGAAGAAGGGGCCTGTAAACAATTAGCCATTGCCGCTGATGGCAGTATGCGTGATGGTTTAAGTTTATTGGATCAGTCCATCGCCTATGGTGCCGGTAGTATTAAAATTGACGATGTGACCGCTATGTTGGGTAGCTTTGACAACCAGCTTATTATTCAGTTACTTGAAAAACTATTAGCTCAAGATGCCGCCGCAGTGATGACCTTGTTAGCTAAAATAAGTGAGCAGGTGCCTGATCTAAATGGTGTATTGGATGCGATTTTAAATTTATTGCATGGTATTGCTTTGTACCAACAAGTGCCTGATGCCTGTGATGCCATGTTAGAAGAACAAGGTCTTACATTGGCAACCATTGAAGCATTGGCAGCAACGGTGAGCGCAGAAGAAGTTCAATTATTTTATCAAATTGGTTTAACCGGGCAGCGGGATTTAAAACTGGCACCGAGTATACGTAGTGGTTTAGAAATGGTGCTATTACGCATGTTAGCCTTTAGACCAACATCGGCTGCCGACATACACGTCAACCAAAAGGCTGGAACAACGGTTATAAGCACCAATGCAACAGAAACAGTGGTAGAAAGAAAGTTGCAGGCATCAACAAACGCCGAGGCAGGTATAAGCCAAGGGGCTGAGATTAAAGAAGCGATGGCCTCCTCTTATAATGAAACACCACAACCATCTACCCCTGTGAGTATACATTCACCTTGGCATGAAATTGTTGCGAGTTTGGATATTGCGGGGCTGGACAAACAGGTTGCCGAACAGTGTGTTTTAGTACAAGTTATTAATAATAAATTTGAACTTGCTTTAGCACCTGCGAGTGCGCCGTTTTTTAATCAGGGTCGTGAAGCACGTATACAGCAGTCACTACAGAAATTATTAAGTGGAGATATATCGTTAAGCATTAAGATGGAAGCGGTGGCGGGCGAGTCACCGTCTTCAAGAGAACAACGTATGGGTAAAGAAAAAATAGCATCTGCTGAGTCAATTATAGACGAGGATGCCGATGTAAAGTCTTTACTGGATGCCTTTGGTGGGCATATTGAGCCGGACTCAGTACAACCCCGTTAATAACCATATTAGTAAAAATGAGGAATAAATAAATGAAAGGTGGAATTGGAAATTTAATGAAGCAAGCGCAAAAAATGCAAGCTGATATGCAAAAAGCGCAAGAAGAAATGGGTAATATCGAAGTGACTGGCCAGTCTGGTGGTGGTTTGGTAAAAGTAACAATGACATGCAAACATGATGTTAAGCGTATTGAAATTGATGATAGCCTTGTCGGTGATGACAAAGATATGCTTGAAGATTTGGTGGCGGCAGCAATGAATGACGCGGTACGTAATGTTGAAAAAACAACACAGGATAAATTTTCGGGTTTAACTGCCGGAATGAATTTACCTGATGGCTTTAAAATGCCATTCTAAAAATGGTATTGTTGATTTATGTCGTATAGCCCTCTTATTGGTCAACTCATTAGTGCATTAAAAAGACTCCCCGGTGTTGGACAAAAATCTGCTCAACGTATGGCGTTTTATCTGTTACAACATGATAAACAAGGTGCGATGCAAATTTCACAGTCTTTAGCCGCTGCAATTGAGTTGGTGGGTGAATGTTCACAATGTCGGGTGCTATCTGAGTCAGAACTTTGCGAGGTTTGTAATAATCCTAAACGCAGTCAACAACAGGTTTGTGTGGTTGAATCTCCTTCTGATGTACAGGCTTTTGAACAATCGACACATTACAGCGGGCGTTATTTTGTTTTAATGGGGCATTTGTCTCCTCTGGACGGTATTGGCCCGCATGAACTTGGTCTTGATATTTTTGCCCAGCAATTAGATGCAGGTGAGATTACCGAAGTTATTCTTGCAACCAATCCCACGGTTGAAGGTGAAGCGACCGCGCATTATATTTCTGAAATGACTAAAAAACGTAATATAAAAACAACACGTATTGCACACGGTGTGCCGATAGGGGGGGAACTTGAATATGTTAATGGCTCAACGCTGTCACATGCACTTGATGGACGCCGTGCGGTATCTATTGATTAAAAAATTATTCCCGAAGCTGTAACGATTCCAGTTTTTCCATTGCTGTAATGGCATGGGTGCAGAGTGACTTGAATAAACGATAACTGGTATCGTCTATTTGACAATCAATAGTGTGCCGGTCGGCGTAAAAAATCCCAACTTCTTTATTGTTAACAAAAATGGACATTGCTAGGAATGAGTTGGTCACGATAAGTTTTTTAAAATCTTTGGGTATTAATTCCCAGAAGGTGCTGCGTGTTTTATTATTGATAACAATGGCCTGTGTTTTTTGCATCAGTCGACCAAATAGATTTTCTTTGTGTAATTTAATGGTAAAGCGGTTAAAAATAGGATCGTTATCGGCACCTTTGATGGAATAGGGTATCACTGTTTGCGTTTCAGGATCTCTTGTTGCAAAAATAACTCGGTTTAAACCGATACCATCGTGCATTCCCTGTAGAACAAGATGAATAAGTTCTTTTAGCGTGTACGGTGTTTGTGGGTTTTTTATCAGCGCTATTGTTTTATCCAGTACTTCTTTTTGTGGCATTAGGCAAATATCAGCATGTTCATTTGGATTTTTTGCCTGAATGGTTTCTTCTTCAAGGGGATCGTCTAGCATCGGTAATAAAGCAGCGGCCGGACGTACGCCATAAAAATTGGTTTGACGTGCCACCTCTACGGCAAGCTTATGATTCGCATAGGCTATTTGAGCAACAGGGATATCTAAAAAATCAGCAATCTGATCCTGGATAACTTGTGTTTTTCCCCCATGCCAGTCAACGGCAGCACTGCGAGCGAGTTGCACAGCGAGCATAATACTATAAGCACGAGGATATTTTGCATTTTCAGGTTTAAGTGCTTCAAGTGCAAGGCTAGGTAAGTCCCATTTTTTTGCGAGTTCATAACTAAGTTGGTTAATGGCAAAACCTAACACCAGATATTGCGCTTCTTCACTAGCGATTTGTCGTCGCCTTCTAAAGCGATCAATTTCTGCAAGTTTGTCTGGACAGATCATAGCAAGTGCCATTTCACCGATAAAATGTATTTGTGTTGCGACAAATATTTCGTCGGTGTTCATATCGCGGCGGTAATGTGCCCATTCAGTGGCTTGCTCTGCCGCATGATAGGCGCGACTAAAGGTCATAAGTAAGCGTTGTTTAGCTGGATCTTTGAGTGTTTTATCTAAATTTGGTAATTTAGCCGGAAGTCGGCTTACCTGTTCAATACCTAGCATCATTAAGGCTTGGGAAATGGAGGTGATTTCACTTCTTAGGCTGCTATTCGATTTTGTACTGCAAACACGCAGTAAATAAATGGTAAGACCGGGGTCACGGTGAACAATATGGGTAATTTCTTCCGTCTTGGCATTGTCTTTGGCACATATTTTTTTTAAAGCCGTGATCGTTCTTTCCATAACTGGAAAGTGCTGATTCCCAACCTTGGTCAGAATATCCTGTAAAATATCGGCTGTGCGGGTTTGCTGTAACATTTTGTTATGTCTAATAATAATAGATTATCTATAAATATCGGACCAGAACTTGAATTACTTTAGTTTAAAATGCGGAATATTAGAAAATTTACAATAGTGACAATATTTTCTCAAGTTTTAGGGTCTTGGGTCGATATTCTTTAAAAGAAATGGCCACAAAGAAGATTTACTAAAGGACGAAATAAATGAAGTTTTTAATTGGCGTAATCATGGTCATGGGAGCCGTTATTGGCGGTTACCTGGCATCCGGTGGTGACCTTTTAGCATTATACCAACCGTTTGAATTAGTGATTATTTTAGGGGGTGCGATTGGTGCCTTTATTATTGCCAATCCAGCCAAAGTGGTTAAAGAATCTGTTGGGGGTATTCTTGGTTTATTAAAAGGCGCAAAATATAATAAACAAGTGTATATGGATTTATTAGGTTTAATGTATGCACTGTTTTCCAAGTCACGTAAGGAAGGGTTAATGGCATTGGAAACTGATATTGATGAGCCGGATCAAAGTGAAATTTTTAAAACCTACCCCAAGTTAGCCTCAAACCATCATTTAATCGATTTTATTTGTGACTATTTACGCTTAATGGTTGGCGGTAATATGAATGCTTTTGAGTTAGAAAATTTAATGGACATTGAATTAGACACCCATCATGCCGAAGGACACAAAGCAAGCGATGCGGTAACGGGTATGGGCGATGGCTTACCAGCATTTGGTATTGTTGCAGCAGTAATGGGGGTGGTTATAACCATGGGCTATATCAGTGAACCCCCTGAAGTACTTGGGCATCATGTGGGGGCAGCATTAGTGGGTACTTTTCTTGGTATTTTAATGGCGTATGGATTTGTTGGCCCAATGGGTAGTGCAATGGCGGCACAAGCAGAAGAAGATTCGAAATTATTTGAGGTCACCAAAGTTTGTATTATGGCGACACTTAATGGTTATACCCCGCAAATTGCGGTTGAGTTTGGGCGTAAAGCATTGTTTAGTAATATGCGGCCTGGTTTTATAGAATTAGAAGAATTTATAAAGGGTAGTTAGGTTTAAGTTAAGGAATAACTCGTGGCTGGAGATGATAAAAAACAACCGATAGTAATCAAGAAAGTTGTCGCTGGTGGGCATGGCCATCATGGTGGTGCGTGGAAGGTTGCTTATGCAGATTTTGTAACAGCAATGATGGCCTTTTTCTTACTGCTCTGGTTATTAGGTATTACCGATGAAGCGCAACGTAATGGTATTTCGGATTATTTTAAAAATCCGGCCGGTATTAAAGGAATTGGTGGTGCAAGTACCAGTATGATTAAACTCGGTGGTGCAAAAGAAATGCCGCGTGGCGATAGAACGCGAAATCAGGATGTCAGTCAAAAAACAGAACAACCAGAACGTAAAAAAGGTGAAAAAGATTTACAGGTCGATGGCAACAAAGCAACCCCAACAAAAGAAGAACAGGCAAAGCGTAAGGCAGACAAGAAAGTTCTGGACAACTTACTAAAAATATTAAAGAAAGCAATTGAAGAAAGTGCTTCATTAAGAAAATTCAAGGATCAACTCTATCTGGATATCACACCAGACGGACTGCGTATTCAAATTTTTGATAAAAAGAATCGTCCAATGTTTGATTTAGGCAGTGCAAAATTAAAACCGTATACAAAGAAAATACTCTATGAAATTGCAAAAATAATTCGTACCGTTCCAAATCGTATTAGTATTAGTGGGCATACTGACGCAACCCGTTTCCATAAAGGCTATATTCTTTATGAAAATGACTATGGTGAAGAAGTTAAGTTACCGTACACTAACTGGGAATTATCGGCAGACAGAGCCAATGCTGCACGCCGAACCTTGTTGAAAGGTGGGGTTAAATCAGTACAGATTGGTCGGGTAGTTGGTTTTTCATCCTCTGTTTTATATAACAAAAAGAACAAAACGGATCCAAGTAATCGTCGTATTACTATTGTTATTATGAACAGAAAGTCCGAGTTTGATATGAAGTTAACCGAAGGCTCGGATACGGTGAAGCAAAAAGTGTTAAATTAGATTGCGAGGTAGCAATTTTTAGTGAAAACAGATGCTTGCGTTAGTTTTATTTTTCTACAATAGATTCAAATATAGACAAGTAACTTTCATAGCGCTGTTTACTTATACTCCCTTTATTTACGGCTGTGACAACCGCACACCCCGGTTCGGCATGGTGTAAACAATCTCTAAATTTACAGTGTTCACTGTAGTGCTGTATTTCACGAAAACCTCGAGCAAGTTCATTTTTTTTAATATTCCATAAACCAAATTCGCGTATGCCTGGTGAGTCGATTAATTTACCTTTATTGGGAATGTTGTATAAATAAGCGGTCGTGGTTGTATGCTTGCCTTTATTGGTGCTATCCGATATTTTTTTGGTTAATGCAGGTTGTTCCGGCAAGATGGCGTTGACTATGGATGACTTGCCTACACCGGATTGGCCGACAACAATATTACTTTTATTGGCCATTCTATTAAGGAGAGCATCAATACCCTGATTATTTTTAGTGCTGATGTAAAAAACGGGTATGTTGATGTCAGAATATATTTGCATATTTTCTTTTAGTTGTTCCAATTCTTCTTTAGAAATTAAATCAATCTTATTTAAAACAATAACGGGGGCGAAGTTGGAAAAAGTTGCTGCGATTAAGTAACGATCAAGAAGACCAAATTTAATTGAATCATTAGCGCTAACAACAATAATCATTTGATCAATATTGGCGGCAATTTGTTTAGGCTTGGGATTTAAGTTATTGCGTCGGGAAAGGATACTTGAACGAGGTAAAATATCGGTAATAACTATTTCATTGTTTTGTTCATTTTTATACTTAATTTTATCGCCACATAAAGGCTTACCAATACTTTTAAGTGATTTTGCGGTAAGTAATTCTTTATGGGCGGTTTCAATTTTACACTGGTTGCCATAACTGGCAATGACGGTTGCAGAGTATGTATTCTTATCACTCTTTGACATATATAAAGTGCTATTCTTTAAAATGGTAAAAATTGGAATTTAAGTAGTACTGCACATCAAGTATCTGATCTTTAGGCCAGTTGGTTCCCAAACTATTTTTACAGCGTTTTAGTTGTTTATTTAATGCCGCCAGTGTTTCTATTTTGCGGTTTTCTCGAGTGTATATTTTATTCCCTTTTGCACCGTAGATAGCGGCATGGCAACTGATGCAGTTACTGTCGTGCAAGTCGAGGCCTCGCTCAATATCCACTGCAAAACTATTAATGGGGGTTAATAATAAAAATGTGACAATGGTTATAACTAAAGTTTTCATTTATAATTTTTCTAAATGTGCAATTCTAACGGGTGCCGGTGGATGTGAGTCATAAAAAGCCGAATAAAGCGGGTCGGGGGTGAGCGTGTTAGAATTTTCTTTATATAATTTAACCAGTGCGGTGATTAAATTATTGGCATCCGTATTTTCTGCGGCAAATTCATCAGCCTCAAATTCATGTTTGCGGCTCATTAATGAAAAAAGTGGATTTAAAAATAAACTGATTAATGGAGTGACGAGCATAAATAAAATTAAGGCCATGTATGAAGAAACCTGAGAGACACCTAAAGCCTGATAAATAACGTCTTGATCAATTAACCACGCTAATAATGCGAGTCCACCCAGACTCATCAGTGCCATGGTAAAGATACGTTTCTTTATATGGTTACATTTAAAATGCCCCAGTTCATGTGCAAGCACCGCTTCAATTTCATCGTGCTGCAACGAATTTAGCAATGTGTCAAAAAAAACAATGCGTTTGTTATTACCAAAACCAGTAAAATAAGCATTGCCATGACTAGAGCGTTTGGAACCGTCCATAATAAAAACACCATTGCTGGTAAAGCCACAACGTTCGAGTAATTGAGTAATTTTAGATTTAAGTTCTGGCTCGTCTAGCGGTGTAAATTTATTAAAAATAGGAGCAATCACCGCAGGGTATAGCCACATCATGAGCATACTAAAGCTAAACCAGCTTCCCCATACATAAAGCCACCAATAGGGGTTAGCTGTGCGTAAATCCATTAACCAAAGTATGAAATATAAAAACGGTAGGCCAATAATAAGCATAATGACTGTTTGCTTTAGCATATCGGAGATAAACATTTTTAGTGTTAGGCGATTAAAGCCAAATTTTTCTTCAATCACAAATGTTTTGTACAAAGTGAAGGGAATGTCTAAAAGCCCTGAGATAACACTTAAACCTACAATAACGCAGATACCGGTGATAATGGGATTAAACTCAAATGAGCGAATCGAGTCATCCAGTAATTGCAGCCCACCACCGAGTGTCCATACTGCAAGTAAAAGAGTACTAAAGCTGAGTTCGAATAAGCCAAATTTGCTGCGAGTGATTGTATAATCGGCTGCTTTTTGATGTGCTTCCAATGATATTTTACCAGTAAAAGCAGAGGGTATTTCTGCGCGATGAGACTGAATGTGCTTAATCTGTCGGTGTGATAACCAGAATTGTAACGTATAAGAAGCGATTAAAAGAAAAATAAAACCAGTTTGAATGTCGGATGCAGTCATTGAAGCTCACTTTAAATGTATGTTTTTAGTGTCAGTTTTTTTCGTGTTGGGCTTTACCGCACTGGATCTTACTCTACTGGTATTTTATCCTGTAGGCACTTAAACTGTTAAACTCTGTTAATTATATCGAGTTCGTTCACTGATAGCTAACATATATGAAGGAATAACCATGGGACAAAATGCAAATAATCTAATCTGGATTGATTTGGAAATGACTGGGCTAGATACCCAAAATGATCTAATTATTGAAATAGCGACTATTGTGACTGATGCAGAATTGAACATCCTTGCAGAAGGGCCAATGATTGCGGTACATCAGGCTGATTCAGTGATGGCCGGAATGGATGATTGGAATACCAAACAACATGGCGGCTCAGGTTTAACGGGAAGAGTGAAGCAAAGCCAATATAATGAAAAGCAGGCCGAGCAGGAAACCATCGATTTTTTACGGAAATATGTGCCTGCCAAAGCTTCTCCTATGTGTGGTAATAGTATTTGCCAAGATCGACGTTTTTTAGCACGCTGTATGCCTGAATTAGAAGCTTTTTTTCACTACCGCAATCTGGATGTGAGCAGTATTAAAGAACTGGTAAAACGTTGGAAACCTGATATTTCAAGCGGTTTAACGAAGCAGTCTTCTCATCTAGCAATGGATGATGTGAAAGATTCCATTAACGAGTTAATTTATTACCGTACACATTTTATTAACCTAGCCTAGAAGTTAGCACTTAAAATTATTCTCTCCTGAATTTATTCGAGTCAGTAACTCGACAAGTCTCCCTGAATATTGCGTCAATGGATTGACGCGCATACTTATCCAACTTCTAATTCATTGATTTTACTGTAATAAAATTTTATTTTAGCATGGCATGTGTTTTGCAAATTAGCTACACAAGTGCAGACTATATATTCTAATGAATTTTACAACGATACTTTCTTTTAAGGAAAAGTCATGGCGGAAAAAGAAAAAGAAAAAGAAAAAGAAAAAGATCTCGATCTTGATGTAGACAAAGCAGGTAAAAGCAAAACCAACATGCTGATTATCATTTTAATTGTGGTGATTCTGGCCGTCGGGGGGGGGGGTGCAGCCATGTTTTTATTATCGGGTGGAGACGGTGATGGCGAAAAAGGAGATCATAAAAGTGAAGCAGCCGAACATGCTGCACCCACAGAACCCATTTATTCTGCAATGCGTCCTACTTTTGTGATTAATTTTGAAGACACAAGCAAAGCTCGCTATGTACAGATTGATTTAACGGTCATGTCTTATCAACAACATTCCATTGATTTGGTTCAGGAATATTCTCCAGTTATTCGTAATAACATTATTACCATATTAAGCAGTCAGAAGTATGAAGTGTTAAATACCCGAGAGGGTAAACAAAAACTTCGTACCGATTTATTAAATTCAATTAACAAAACAATTGTAGCCGAAGAAAGTCATGCGTCACCTGCCAAACATGAAACTGAAGGCGAAGACAAAGATAAAGAATATGCCTCTGCACCGCCCGTTGCTGGACATGGCTATATTCAGGCTGTGTATTTTACCAGTTTAGTTATGCAGTAACGGGGGTAATGTATGTCGGTTAATGAACTTTTATCCCAAGATGAAATTGATGCACTGTTACATGGTGTCGATAGTGGTGATGTCGAAACGGATGATGTTGACTTAAATGATGGTGTCGCAAGACAGTTTGACTTTGGCTCACATGATCGCATTGTTCGTGGTCGAATGCCAACCCTTGAAATGATTAATGAACGTTTTGCGCGGCAATTTCGAATTAGTATCTTTAATTTATTAAGGCGTTCTGCAGAAATTTCGGTTAATGGCGTACAAATGCTTAAGTTCTCTGAATACTTGCATAGCATGTTTGTTCCTACCAGTTTAAATATTGTAAAACTCCACCCTTTACGCGGCCCAGCTTTATGTGTGTTTGATCCCAAGCTGGTTTTTATTTTAGTGGATAACTTTTTTGGTGGCATCGGACGGCATGCAAAAATTGAAGGACGTGAATTTACCCCAACTGAACAACGTGTTATTAGCCTAGTACTTGATCTTGCGTTTAAAGATTTGCAAGAGGCATGGAAACCCGTATTACCGGTCAAATTTGAATTTTTAAGCCGGGAAGTGAACCCACAATTTGCCAACATTGTGAGTCCCAATGAAGTGGTTGTCTTAAGTACTTTCCATGTGGAGCTTGATGGTGGTGGTGGTGACTTTCAGGTAACGCTGCCGTATTCAATGCTAGAACCGATTCGTGAATTACTGGATGCCGGATTACAAAGTGATATATCAGAAAAAGATGATCGTTGGACACTCTCACTTTTAGAAGAAATAAAGCTTGCAGAAATACCGCTGCATTCAGAATTAACAGAAGTAGACCTGTCACTTCGTGATGTTTTAAATTTTAAAGAAGGCGATGTTATTCCTATTGATTTGCCAGATGAAGTCACTTTGCTGAGTGAAGATATACCCTTATTCCGCTGTGAATATGGTCTTTCGGAAGGCATGATGGCCGTTAAAATTAAACGCCCGATAAACAAAGGGCTTCCTGTTGTTGATTCGATATTGATGTTAGAAGGAGAGAGTAATGAGTGATTCAGACAATGAATCGGACGTAATGGACGAATGGGCTGAGGCGTTAGAAGAATCGGGTGATACTAGCTCGGATTCCAGTTCTACTGATACTGCCACTGCCACTGCCACTGCCACTGCCACTGCAAGTCCAGATCTGTCTGCCGCTGGCTTTGATAATCTGGAAGATAATTCATCAGGTAGTGGTGATGATATTAATATGGATGTTATTTTAGACATTCCAGTAAAACTTTCGATGGAAATTGGACGTACTAGCGTCAATATTCGTAGTTTATTACAACTTAATCAAGGCTCGGTTATTGAACTAGACCGGATGGCGGGTGAACCGTTAGATGTTCTGGTCAATGGTACTCTTATCGCCCATGGCGAGGTGGTGGTTGTTAATGAAAAGTTTGGCATTCGTTTAACCGATGTGGTCAGTCCGGCCGAACGTGTAAAGAAATTGCGTTAATTGATATTGCTATGGACATAAATAGAGGCAGTATTGTTTGCAATAAAATTATATTCATAATAAGTCTTGTATTACTAGCAAACTTATCTTATGCCGACGTTGTTAAAAACAAAGGTTCTAACGAAAATAAACAAAGTATTTCTAAAGTAAAAAAAGATAATATTCACTCTCCACTTTCGGTTAAAGATCCCAAAGAAAAAACCGAAAAAAACAAAACAGGTTCATTAGAAACTCATTCTCAAGTTGGAGTGTCCAGTTATTTACAAATGATTTTAGGTTTGTTTGGTGTGATTGTCTTTATTCTGGTAATAGCATGGTTGGCTAAACGTATGGGCGGATTAAATTCTACACATTCAACTAACTTAAAAGTTATTGCAGGTTTAAATGTTGGGAATCGTGAAAAAATTATTGTTGTACAAGTAATGGATGAACAATTATTGGTGGGAGTGACACAAACAAATATTCAGTTATTATCAAAACTGGAATGCCCCATGTCTGGCAATAACACTCCATCTTTCGGTGGGTTTCATGAAAAATTACAGACGGCCATTAGCGGTTTAAAAAAGAAGAATACAGAAAATAAAGTATCAGGTGATCGAAAGTGAAACATACTTGGGTGTTTTTATGTTTTATTTTGTTGCTACTTCCCACGGCTAGTTTTGCCGGAGGCACTTTCGATGCTTTCTCGGTTGCAACGCAAGCTAATGGAAACCAGGTTTATTCTGTAAGTATTCAAACTCTGGCACTGATGACCGTGTTAAGTATGCTGCCAGCCGCACTTATGATGATGACATCATTTACACGCATTATTATAGTGCTTGCCATTCTTCGTCAAGCATTAGGGCTTATGCAAGCACCTTCTTCGCAAATATTGATTGGTTTGTCATTATTTTTAACCTTCTTTATTATGGCTCCAGTCTTTAATCAGATTAATACCAGTGCATTACAACCCTACCTGAATGATTCTATCTCTTTTCAAAAGGCGGCTGAGAAAGGTGAGGAGCCCTTGCGTGAATTTATGCTAGGGCAAACGCGTGAAGCTGATATTAGTATGTTTATGAAAATATCGGGTGATAAAGACTATTCGTCAAACAAAGATATTCCTTTTACAGTTTTAGTCCCTGCTTTTGTAACCAGTGAATTAAAAACAGCCTTCCAGATAGGGTTTCTGCTTTTTATACCCTTCCTGATTATTGATTTGGTTGTTGCCAGTGTTTTGATGTCAATGGGGATGGTGATGTTGTCACCGATGATCGTGTCATTGCCGTTTAAGATTATGTTGTTTGTTTTAGTGGATGGTTGGAATTTAATTATGGGTACGCTTGCGTCCAGTTTTTATATTTAATATTTCCAACGCTGTATATAAATAGAGGTTAGGTATGACACCAGAAAGCGTTTTGTCAATATTTCAACACACACTTGAACTTATGTTGTTACTCATCGTGGTGGTATTAGTGCCTGCATTGGTGGTGGGTTTATTAGTCAGTATGTTTCAAGCTGCAACGCAGATTAATGAACAAACATTAAGCTTTATTCCAAAATTAATTGTTACGCTTGGTGTGCTGATGGCGGCAGGTCCGTGGATGTTACGTCTTTTAGTTGAATATACGATTAATTTAATACAAAGCATTCCCTATTTAATAAGGTGAACCATGGTTATTACAGGCGCAGAATTAACCGCATTAGTTGGTTCATTTCTATGGCCTTTATTCAGGGTGAGTGCGGTGGTGATGACGGCTCCCGTGTTTGGTGCAAAAGCAGTTCCTACTCGGATTAAACTTATGGTGAGTCTGGTGTTAACGAGTATTGTTGTACCACTGTTACCACCGATGCCGGCTGTCGATGTTTTTAGTTTGCAAGGTTTAAGTATTTCTGTAAACCAGATATTAATTGGTATAGCGATTGGTTTTACAACGCAACTGGTTTTTGGTGCCATTATCATGGCTGGTCAGATTGTTGCGATGCAAATGGGGTTGGGTTTTTCATTAATGGTTGACCCGCAAAATGGTACTCAGGCACCTGTTTTAAGCCAGTTTTATATTATTTTTGTGGTACTTATTTACTTAAGTTTAGATGGACATCTAGTGTTAGTCCAAATAATGATTGATGGTTTTGAAACCTTACCCATCACCCTAACTGGACTGTCAACGGATAGTATGTGGCAAATTGTAAACTGGGGTTCTTATATATTTTCAGGTGCAATAGGTATTGCGATACCAACTATTGCATCACTACTGGTTGTTAACTTGTCATTTGGCATTATGACTCGAGCTGCACCCCAATTAAATATTTTTGCAATTGGTTTTCCAATCACAATGATTTTTGGGTTTGCTTTAATATTATTAACTATTTCAAATGTTTCACCTAAGTCAAATGAATTGTTTTTAAATGTGTACCAGTTAGTTAGAGGTTTTCATTAGCAATGGCTGAAGATAGCGGACAAGAACGTACCGAAGAGGCGACCCCCCGACGCAAACAGCAAGCGAGAGAAAAGGGGCAGGTTCCTTCGTCACGCGAATTGAATACGATGATTATGATGTTAGCTGCGGCCGGTGCGATGGCATTGCTTGGGCCAGGTATTGTAAAAGGAATAGAAGAATTAGCAGTATGGAATTTAAAGGTTACTCGGGAACAAATATTTGATGTAGGCATGATGGACTCCTTGTTAAGAGAGTCTTTGCTTCATGCCCTATTAAGTTTGGCGCCTTTTTTTCTGGTTATGATTGTTGCTTCTTTTATTGGCCCATTTCTGATTGGCGGACTCAATTTTAGCATGGAAGCTATTATGTTTAAATTTGATAAGCTTGATCCTATTAAAGGATTAGGTCGTGTTTTTTCTATCAAGGGCTTTGTCGAGTTAGCAAAAGCATTAGTTAAATTTTTAATTATTGGTACGGTAGCCATATTATTTTTATATCAGCAATTTGAACATTACCTTAATTTAGGAAATGAACCTATTGGCTTGGCTCTACCTCATGCCACACATTTATTAATTGATGCCTTTATTACCATTGCTTCGTCGTTAATATTAATTGCATTAGTTGATGTGCCATTCCAGATTTGGGATTACAACAAACAATTAAAAATGACCTTTCAGGAAATTAAAGATGAAAATAAAGATACTGAAGGTAACCCTGATGTTCGTGGACGAATAAAACGAGTACAGCGTGAAATAGCCCAACGGCGAATGATGGAAGAAGTTCCCAATGCCGATGTTATTATTACCAACCCTGAGCATTATTCAGTTGCTCTAAAATACGACCCAAAAACAATGATTGCACCATTACTGGTTGCAAAAGGCGCCGATATTATTGCTATGCAGATAAGACGTATTGCGAATGAAAATAATGTTCCAATTTTAGAAGCACCACCATTAGCTCGTTCTTTATATCATACAACTGAAATTAACGCGGCTATTCCCGCCGGTTTGTATTTAGCCGTTGCACAAGTTCTAGCATATATATTCAAGTTGCGAAAAACAAAATCCAATCAATATGCAAATCATAAAATAAAGGATTTAGATATTCCTGATGATTTGCAGTTCGATAGTTAAATAAGGTGTCAACATGGCAGAACAAACACTTTTATTAGGGCGATTAAAAAGAATAAACTATCAGGGCTTGGGAGCTCCATTATTAGTTATTGTCATGATAGCTATGATCGTTGTGCCACTGGCACCGCTTGCTTTAGATATTTTATTCAGTTTTAATATATCATTATCTCTGATTGTATTATTGGTAACGATCTATTCACTTCGGCCACTCGATTTTGCCTTATTCCCAACCATTTTATTGATTACTACATTATTACGTTTGGCCTTAAATGTTGCTTCAACCCGTATCGTGTTATTGGATGGACATACAGGGCCGGGTGCTGCCGGACAGGTTATTAAAGCCTTTGGTGAGTTTGTTATTGGTGGTAACTATGCTGTTGGTATTATTGTTTTTGCAATTTTAGTGATTATCAACTTTGTTGTTATTACAAAAGGTGCAACACGTATATCTGAGGTGAGCGCACGTTTTACTTTGGATGCGATGCCAGGTAAACAAATGGCGATTGATGCGGACTTGAATGCCGGCTTACTCGATCAGGATGAAGCCCGCGCTCGCAGGCAGGAAGTATCGGACGAGGCTGAATTTTATGGTTCCATGGACGGTGCAAGCAAATTTGTTCGTGGTGATGCGATTGCCGGTATCCTTATTTTATTTATTAATATTTTAGGTGGCTTATTAATTGGTGTTGGTCAACATGGTTTATCCTTTTCCGATGCAGCAAGAATTTACACATCGTTAACGATTGGTGACGGTTTGGTTGCACAAATTCCTGCTCTACTCTTATCCACTGCTGCCGGTATTATTACAACCCGGGTATCGAGTTCTCAGAATATGGGTGAGCAGGTTTTAAAACAACTGTTTGCCAATCCACGTTCATTAGCTGTAACGGCCAGTATTTTGGGCTTAATGGGTATTATTCCCGGTATGCCTAACTTTGCATTTTTAAGTCTTGCTATTATTTGCGGAACCGGGGCTTATTTGATTTCACGTAAGAATAAAAAAAATATTGCAGACAAAACACAACAGCAACAACAGGTTTCTAGCAATAAGGAAGTAAAAGAACTGAGTTGGGATGATGTGACACCATTGGATGCGGTTGGTTTAGAAGTGGGTTATCGACTTATTCCAATGGTGGACAAAGCACAGGGAGGTCAATTAATGAGTCGCATAAAAGGGGTGCGCAAAAAACTATCACAGGAACTGGGATTCCTTATTCCTTCGGTACATATTAGAGACAATCTGGAATTATCACCAACTGGCTATCGGATTACCTTATTAGGTGTCACCGTGGGTGAAGCCGAAATACAACCGGACAAGGAACTGGCGATTAATCCGGGGCAAGTTTTTGGCAGCTTGCAAGGCATTGAAACAACGGATCCTGCTTTTGGTCTGGATGCGATCTGGATTGCAAATAATCAACGTGATCAGGCGCAAACACTGGGGTATACCGTGGTCGACCCTAATACGGTTATTGCTACTCACTTAAGCCAGCTATTGCAAAGTCATGCCCATGAATTGTTAGGCCATGAAGAAGTGCAGCAATTACTCGATTTGTTGGCAAAATCAGCACCTAAACTGGTCGAAAATTTAATCCCCGATACCTTGACATTAGGGGTCATGGTGCGTGTATTACAAAACTTACTTGAAGAAAATGTGCCTATTCGTGATATTCGAACCATTGCCGAGACATTGGCGGAGCATGCTGCGAAGAGTCAAGATGCTGACATTTTAACAGGTATGGTTAGGATCGCCTTAGGCCGCCTAATTGTCCAACAAATCAATGGGATGGAGAGAGAATTACCGGTAATCACGTTGGATCCAACATTGGAACAGTTGTTGCATCAGTCTATCCAGTCCACGGATGGAATGGGCGGGGGTGTTGAACCCGGCTTGGCGGAACGCCTGCACAGTGCATTAGAAGAGTCAGCACAAAAGCAGGAATTAGCAGGACAGCCCGCAATATTGCTAGTTTCGGCAGCACTTCGAACCATGCTAGCAAGATTTGTAAAACATACGATTTCAGGTTTAAACGTATTGTCTTACAACGAAATACCAACGGATAAGCAAATAAAGATTATTGCAACGGTTGGTCAAACAAACGAAGTACCTGAAAACTGAAATAAAAGTGAGTAAGAATAGAATGTTTTATCTGGAGGCAGCAGTAAAATGAAAATAAAACGTTTCCATGCTGAAGATGTACGTACAACAATACGTAAAGTAAGAGACGCTTTAGGCCCTGATGCCATTATCTTATCGAATAAACGAGTTAGCGATGGTGTCGAAATTGTAGCAGCGATTGATTACGATGAGTCTTTAGTCGGTGGGATGGTTGCACAACCTGATTCAGCTAGGGAAGAAGTTAATCAAACGGTACCCAGAACATCAAAAGAGTCATTAAGACAACAGGCTGCCGACGATGTACGTTATAGCCGTAATATTCCCGCCTCACGACCATCTTATGAAAAAACGGCATCAGCAACGCTTAATACGGGTCGCTTAGCTGATTCGGGTTCAGCGGTACATTCAAAACAAACCCCAAACAAAAATACCTCAGGCAAAAACACTTTATCAGGACAAGATTTGTCCGATGTTCAAAACGAAATAAAATCACTTCGGGGTTTACTGTTAAATCAGTTGTCGGGAATGGCTTGGGAATCAGAATCAAAATACCACCCAACACGTACACGCTTATTACAACGTTTAATCGCTTTAGGATTAAGTCCGTTACTTTCCAAACAGCTTTGTGAAGAAGTGAATGAAACAAAAGAATTTGATGTTATGTGGCGACATGCGTTAGGCATTTTGTCTCATAAGTTACCCGTTACAGATAATGGGATTTTAAAAACAGGTGGGGTGATGGCCTTGGTTGGGCCGACGGGCGTTGGTAAAACAACAACCATCGCAAAATTGGCTGCACGGTATGTTTTGCAGCATGGCAAGGATAGCGTTGGTTTAATTACAACGGATAATTTTAGGGTTGCGGCACATGAGCAGTTAAGAAGTTATGCACGTATCTTAGGTGTGCCATTACGGGTTGCTATTGATAAAGATGAGTTAAATGATGCTCTTTATGATTTGCGACATAAAAAATTGGTACTCATTGATACCGCTGGCGTGAGTTTACAAGACTCACAACTGCGAGAACAACTCGATTTATTAAACAGCGGTGCAAAATCAATTCATATGTTTTTGGCACTTGCGGCAAATACTCAGCGCAGTGTTTTGAATGACGTTGTAACCACCTTTAAACAGTCAAAACTGGATGGTTGTATTTTGACTAAAGTGGACGAAACAACCAGTTTAGGTGGTGCGATTTCTATTGCAGCAGAACATGAGCTTGCCATTTCTTACTTCTGCGATGGACAGAAAGTACCTGATGATTTACATATTGCACGCGCACACAATCTTGTGAGTAAAAGTGTTGCCATTATGCAAAGAATTACGATGGCTGCTCAGCAAGACTTGGCAACCGGCTTATCCAGTGAGCAATCTATGACATTAACGGTTAATGGGATGGTTGCACATGCTCACGGCTGAAGCACAGAATATTTATCAAACAGCTGGAATCCAGACAATGCAAAAAACGCATCCGGTACGTGTTATTACGGTGACAAGCGGAAAAGGTGGTGTTGGTAAAACAAATGTATCAGCTAACCTAGCCATTGCCTTATCGAACCTGGGTAAAAAAGTCTTAATTATGGATGCGGATTTAGGCCTAGGTAATATTGATGTATTACTCGGATTGCACCCAAAATATACATTGGAAAGCGTTATTCAGGGTGAGCATACATTAGATGAAGTCATGGTAAATGGGCCCAGTGGTTTAAAAGTTATACCGGCTGCATCGGGTATAAAAAATATGGCTGAACTCAGTTCAAACCAACACGCCGGTATTATTCAGGCTTTTAGTGAGATTAATCAAGATATCGATGTGCTAATTATTGATACCGCAGCCGGTATTGCAGACAGTGTGGTGAGTTTCGCCTGTGCTGCACAAGAAGTTCTGGTGGTCGTTTGTGATGAACCTGCATCGATTACCGATGCTTACGCATTGATTAAACTGCTACACAAAGAGTATGGACTATTTCGATTTAGAATTTTAGCCAACATGGTTAAGAGTGTTCAGAAAGGTCGTGAAGTGTACGATACTTTAGTTAAAGTAACCGATCGTTTTTTAGATGTTGCTTTGGAATTTAGCGGCTCTGTGCCTTATGACGAATCAGTATTAAAAGCAATAAGAAAACAACGTGCGGTGGTTGAAGCTTTTCCACGGAGTCAGGCTTCAATATCGTATAAACAGATTGCAGAAAAAACAATACGTTGGCCAATACCTAAAACAGCAAATGGTCATCTGGAATTTTTTGTGGAACGACTTATTCAGGGAAATACATTAAACGCGGGGATAAATTCATGAACGGACTAGCAATGTATGCAGCAACACAACCAACCGTTGAGCATAATGATCTTGTTACACAACATGCTTCATTGGTAAAAAGGATTGGTTGCCATTTAATTAATCGGCTGCCAGCGAGTGTACAGTTAGAAGATTTAATTCAGGCCGGTATGATTGGTTTATTAGAAGCCTCGCGTAATTATGATGCCGGTCAAGGTGCCAGCTTTGAAACTTATGCCGGTATACGTATCCGTGGCTCAATGTTAGACGAAATACGCAAAAACGACTGGGCACCACGCTCTGTTCATCGTAAAGCACGTGAAGTGGCTGCTGCTGTTCGAGAAATTGAGCATGAGTTTGGCCGTGATGCGCGTGATACTGAAATTGCCAAAACACTGGACATGACGTTACCGGAATATTACAAGATTCTTCAGGATAACAGCTATCATAAAATATTAAGTTTTGAAGACATGGGAACGGGCGAAGACTCCATGTTGGATAATGTCAGTAACTACGACCCAAGTATACTCGATGGTTTACAACGCGATGATGTACGTCGTATTGTTTCGGCAGCTATCGCTGGACTGCCCGAACGTGAACGTTTGGTAATGGCTCTTTATTATGACGAAGAGCTTAACTTACGTGAAATTGGTGCGGTGATGGGTGTGAGTGAATCGCGTGTGAGCCAAATCCACAGTCAGGCGGTCATTCGTTTACAAGCGCGTATGTCCAACCGAAGCGAAGCAGAAAAATTATAGCTAAAAGACAGCTTACTCATAAAATAGCTGCTTTTTTTAGCGATAACATATAAATTCACCGATATCCTTCGTCAACAGTCAACTGCGTGCTGTTACCAAGTCTTTCCTTCCTCAAATTCTTTAATTGCCATGGTCTGTGGTAATACGGCTGAAATACTCAATTTTCAGCAAAAAATATCCTAATCAAATAATAATACTGAAAATTTAAAATTTATTCCTATTTTCTACTTAAGTTCTTCTCGATTCCGGCCGATAAAGGTAACGAATATCACTGAAATTAATCGTGTAATTTCAGTGAATAAGCCAAAGAAAAGAATACCTTTTCTAATAGCTCATTTGGAGGGACGCTGTGGCTATTGATACAAAAATGAAGATATTAATTGTTGATGATTTTTCAACAATGCGTCGTATTATCAAAAATTTACTCCGTGATTTAGGCTTTACCAACACGGAAGAAGCCGATGACGGTACGACGGCATTGCCCATGTTACAAACTGGTAAATTCGATTTTCTGGTTACCGATTGGAATATGCCGGGTATGCAGGGCATTGACTTGTTAAAACATGTGCGTGCAGATGAAAAATTATCAACAATGCCAGTGTTAATGGTAACCGCGGAGCAAAAGCGTGAGCAAATTGTTGAAGCAGCTCAAGCGGGTGTCAATGGTTATATTGTAAAACCGTTTACCGCACAAACACTAAAAGAAAAACTCGATAAAATTTTTGAACGTATAGATGGGTAGGAGTTGTTATGGAACAGCAACATAATTTGCTATCCACTGAGACTATTGCAAAAGTAAAAGATCTTTTAACGAGTATGGAAGCCGGTGAGCTTGAAAAGTCACAGGATTATCTTGATGAATTAGCTGAAATGCGTGAAAGCGAGCTGTATCAGGAAATTGGTAAATTAACACGTGAGTTGCATGATTCAATCAATACGTTTGGATTAGATGACCGTTTGACGGACATTGCGGAAGATGAAATCCCAGATGCACGGCAACGTTTAGCGCATGTTATTACAATGACGGATGAGGCAGCAAATAATACACTGACGGCCGTTGAAGAATCAATGCCATTATGTGATCAAGTTTTAAGTGCTACACGCAGTATCGAAAATGAGTGGCGACGATTTTCAAATAGAGAACTTAATATTAATGAATTTAAAAAATTAACAACAGAATTAAAAAATTATTTTGAAATAAATTCAAATAGCGCAACAAAAATTAACGAACATTTAAACAAAGTATTAATGGCTCAGGGTTTTCAGGATTTAACGAGTCAAATTATAAAGAGAGTAATTTCTTTAGTCGAAGAAGTTGAAATAAGCATGGTCAATATTATTCAACTTGCAGGTACCCGGTCGAATAATAGTACGAAAACTGAAAAAGACAATAGCGGTAAACTGGAAGGGCCGGTTGTTCCCGGGCTGGAAGCGTCTGGTACTGTGTCAGGCCAAGATGAAGTTGATGATTTACTTTCGAGTTTAGGTTTTTAAGGAATACAATCGTGGATGATGAACTACTAGAAGATTTTTTAATTGAAGCAGGTGAAATTCTCGAGCGCTTAAATGAAGAACTTGTTGAGCTAGAGAATTCACCCGATGATATGGAATTATTAAATTCTATTTTTCGTGGCTTTCATACAATAAAAGGTGGCGCAGGGTTTTTAGCGATTGATCCTATGGTTGCCGTTTGCCACCGTTCTGAAGATGTTTTTAATATGGTTCGTAATGGTGAACGAGCCATTAATGCCCACTTAATGGATACCATATTACCGGTACTTGATGTCCTTAATGATCAGTTTGATGCATTACGTGCAGGTAATGAAACTGAAAAAGTTGATCCCAACCTACTGGCAGCATTAGATGGGATTATTAAAGGTGAGGCAGCAGCTGAGCCTGAACAAGCAACAGAACAACCCACAGCAGAACAAACCGGTGCCCAGACGAGTGACGAGCAAAGCGATGATGCTCTCGTTGGTGGCGGCGAAGATATTACGGATGATGAATTTAATGTTTTACTCGATGCACTTGATGGAAAGGATACGCCAGCAACTGCAACAGAAGATTCTGTTGATGAAGACGATGATGATCTATTTGGTCTAGATGATGATACCAGCAGTGCTAATTCAGATGAAATTAGCGAAGACGAATTTGAAGCGATGTTAGATCAAATTCATGGTGCAGGTTCAATCGATACCTCCAATATTGACAAGGCCAAAGAAGATAAATCCAAAGAAGATAAACCTGAAGTCACTGCTTCTGTGAGCGATCCTGTTAGTGACGTAATGAAACCTAATAATGATGATATTAGCGATGATGAATTTGAATCACTTCTGGATGATTTACATGGTGTGGGTAAAATTGATACCGCTAAAGTTGTCGCTACTCATTCAACAGAAAATTCGGCAGATAAGTCCGCTGAAAAACCGGCCGCTGCACCTAAAACAGAACATGTAGCCAAAAAAGAAGTATCCAAAGAAACAGGCACTCCCAAGCCTGTAGCAAAAACCAAGGCGGCCGAGAAGCCCAAATCTGTGGCAGCAAAAGAGGCTAAACAGCCAGTTGAAACATCGGTTCGTGTCGATACTGCCCGACTCGATGAAATTATGAATATGGTGGGTGAACTGGTACTTGTACGTAATCGTTTGACTCGATTAGGTTCGATGATTGGCGGCGAAGAAATGTCGAAGGCCGTTGCTAATCTGGATTTGGTAACAGCAGATCTGCAATTGTCTGTCATGAAAACCAGAATGCAACCCATTAAAAAAGTATTCGGGCGTTTCCCTCGCGTGGTCAGAGATTTAGCGCGTAGCCTGAAAAAAGAAATTCGTTTAGAAATGATGGGTGAAGATACTGATCTTGATAAAAATTTGGTTGAAGCCTTAGCTGATCCACTGGTGCATCTGGTTCGTAACTCCGTCGATCATGGTATTGAAATGCCGGATGATCGGGTTGCAGCGGGTAAAGAACGACAAGGCGCGGTTATTTTGTCGGCATCGCAGGAAGGTGACCATATTTTACTGTCGATAGAAGACGATGGCAAAGGAATGGATGCCAATGTATTGCGTAATATTGCTGTTGAGCGCGGCATGTTTGATAAAGATGCCGCTACACGAATTGATGATCATGAAGCCTATAATTTAATTTTCGAGCCAGGCTTTTCAACGAAGAAAGAAATTTCCGATATATCCGGTCGTGGAGTGGGGATGGATGTTGTTAAAACCAGCATCACTCAACTTAATGGTACTGTCGAAGTCCATTCTAAATTTGGAAAAGGTAGTCGTATCGAAATTAAAGTTCCGCTTACTTTGGCGATTATGTCAACCTTAATGGTTCGATTAGACGAGCAGATGTTTGCTTTACCGTTAGTCAATGTGAACGAAATTTTCCATCTTGATTTATCAAAAACAAATATTATGGATGGCCAACTAGTAACGATTGTTCGAGGAAGAACCTTGCCTTTATTTTATTTAAAACATTGGTTAGTTAAAGATGGTATGGGTGCTGAACTTCCAAAGGATGGTCATGTCGTTGTGGTATCTGTTGGTACTCAAAAAGTTTGCTTTCTAGTTGATGAGTTAATTGGTCAGGAAGAAGTTGTAATCAAACCATTAGGGGCTCTATTGCAAGGACTATCTGGGTTAGCCGGTGCAACAATAACTGGTGATGGTGGTATTGCTATTATACTTGATGTGCCGGGTTTAATGAAACGTTATGTGTAAAAGACAATCGTCATGAGAACTGTTTATTTTTCAGAGTAATAAGGTCAGTCGTTTTATTCGGCTTATGGATAAATTAATTGGTGAGGATGCTACGTGACAATTCGTGTTTTAGTCGTTGATGATTCTGGTTTCTTTAGACGCCGGGTAAAAGAAATACTGGACTCTGATCCAATGATTGAAGTCATCGGTCTTGCTGAAAATGGTGAGCAAGCGGTTGATGCAGTTAAAAATCTAAAACCTGATGTTGTAACAATGGATATTGAAATGCCCATTATGGATGGCATAACAGCAACGCGTAAAATAATGCAGACGTCTCCAACGGCGATCATTATGTTTTCTTCTTTAACCACGGATGGTGCAAAAGCAACATTAGATGCATTAGATGCAGGTGCTGTTGATTTTCTCCCCAAACGTTTTGAAGATATTTCAAAAGACAAAGAAGAAGCAAAAAAATTACTTTGCCAACGTGTTAAGGATTTGGGCCGAAGTCGCCCTGTTATTAGTCATAAATTATCGACACCTTCTACGTTAAATAAAACAACACCAGTGAGTAGCAACGTTGCAAGCATGGCGACAAAGGTAGCTGCTTCTCCGCGTTTAAAAGTAAAAGAAAATCTGACAACTAAAATAAATCTGGTTGCCATTGGTACTTCTACAGGTGGCCCAGTTGCATTACAAAAAGTATTATCCGAACTACCTGAAGAGTTTCCGGTGCCCACCGTTGTTATTCAACATATGCCGGGTAGTTTTACAGGTGCTTTTTCAGAACGATTGGACCAACAATGCAAAATCCATGTAAAAGAAGCTGAATCTGGTGACAAGCTGAAAGCCGGCGTTGCTTATATTGCGCCGGGTGGTAAACAAATGATTGTGGAAAAAATTGCCGGTCAATTGTCATTACGAATTGTCGATGAAATACCAAATCAAACATACAAGCCTTCTGTGGATGTGACCTACGCATCAATTAATAAAGTTGTACCCGCGAATACTTTAGCCATTATTTTAACTGGAATGGGTGCAGACGGGTGTAAAGGTGCAACCCTGTTGCATCAATCCGGTTCTATTGTATGGGCACAGGACGAAAATAGTTGTGTTGTTTATGGTATGCCCGCCGCTGTTGTGGATGCGGGTATTACAGAAAAAATTATAGACATTAGTAAAGTGGGTACCAGTATCGCCAAGCGAGTATAAAGATGGATTTTTTAAGCATAATTGGATTAATTGTTGGTATTAGCGCGATTCTTTTTGGCCAATATTTGGAAGGTGGCGCTATTTCTACTTTGGTCAATGGTCCTGCTATGCTAATTGTATTAGGAGGTACCTTAGGTGCGGTTATGCTGCAATCGCCTTTTGCTGTTTTTATGCGCTCGGTACGGATGTCGACTTGGATTTTTGTTGCACCCAAACATCAAATAGAAAGCACCATCGATAAAATTGTTTCATGGAGCAATATTGCACGCAAAGAAGGCTTGTTAGGGCTGGAAAATATTGAAGAACAGGAAAAGAATTTATTTGCGAGAAAAGGATTACAGTTACTTATTGATGGCAGTGAACCTGAAAATATTCGTACTATTCTGGATGTTGATATCGATACAAAAGAACGTTTCGATATGCAGGCTGCAAAAATATTTGAAAGCATGGGCGGCTATAGTCCGACCATTGGTATTATTGGTGCGGTATTAGGTTTAATTCAGGTGATGGGAAATTTATCTGATCCCAGTAAACTAGGCAGCGGTATTGCGGTTGCGTTTGTGGCTACAATTTATGGTGTGGCTGCGGCTAATTTGTTATTTATACCCGTTGCTAATAAATTAAAATCGCTGGTTGCCGAACAGGTACAGTTTAGAGATATGATTGTAGAGGGCATGGTTTCAATTGCAGAAGGGGATAATCCACGAAATATTGAAACTAAATTATTAGGTTATCTTTTGTAAGTATTGGCGATATATGCGATGCGACGTAAAAAAAAACAATATGAAGAAGAAAAGCTAGATCGCTGGTTGGTATCTTATGCCGACTTTATTACATTGCTGTTTGCCTTTTTTGTTGTTATGTATTCAATGTCATCTATCAATGAAGGAAAGTATCGGGTTTTATCCGATACTATGGTGGCCGCATTTAAAACGCCTCCCAAATCTGCTGATCCTATTCAAATAGGTGAAGAACCTAAAACAATGATAAAAGAAGAAAAGGTGCAGCAAAAGATAAATCCCATCGATCTTCTCGAAAAAAAAATAAATATAGAAAATAAAGAAATGGCGATAATAGCGAATAAAGTAAGAGATTCACTAAAGCCGTTAATAAAAAAAGGATTGGTTAATATTGACAAAAACAAGCTTTGGGTAAAAGTTGAATTGAATAATAGCCTTTTATTTGATATTGGCAGTGCCGATTTAGAATCGGAGTCTCGAAATGTAATTAATAAGTTGGGTAAATTATTGGCACCCTTGCCTAACCATATTGATGTCGAAGGGCATACTGACAATATCCCCATTCGCAATGAGATTTACCCAACTAACTGGGAATTATCTGCGGCTCGTGCGGCGAGCCTAGTTCGTGCATTAAGCCGACGAGGCGTTAAACCTACACGTTTAACGGCCATTGGCTATGGCCAATATCGGCCTAAAGTAAGTAATAAAACGTATAAGGGAAGGCAAACAAACAGGCGTGTTGCAGTTGTTATTTTAGCAGACAAAAATGCGCGCCGTATGGTTGCCATTGAAGGCAAGAAATAAAAGTGTTGGTGATATTTTGAAAGTTTGGGCAATCGCAAATCAGAAAGGTGGTGTCGCTAAAACGACAACGGTGGTAACGCTTGCCGGGCATCTGGTTAAGCGTGGTATGCGTTGTTTATTAATTGATCTGGATCCACATGGGTCGTTAACCTCTTATTTTAAGGAAGATCCGGATTCAATCGAAAAAAGTGTTTATAACCTGTTTCAAATGCATCAGTTTTCAATTAAACATGAAATTAATGACTTGATAAAACATTCTGAAATTGACGGTATCGATTTTATTCCAGCCTCTATTTCAATGGCAACATTAGACCGGCAATTAGGTACTCGGGAAGGTAAAGGTCTTGTTATTAAAAAAGTCGTTGAACTGCTTTGTGATGAATACGAATATATTTTGATTGATTGCCCACCTGTTTTAGGTGTATTGATGGTGAACGCACTTGCAGCCTGTACGCATGTACTGGTTCCGGTGCAAACCGAGTTTCTGGCTTTAAAAGGTCTGGAACGAATGCATCATACTTTGAATATGATTATACAGGCGCGCCATCATGATGTGTCCTTTACCATCGTTCCTGTAATGTTTGACCGGCGTACACGCGCATCAATAGACAGCCTGCGTAGCTTACGAGAAAAATATGTTGAGGAATTATGGCAGGGTGTTATCCCAGTTGATACGGCTTTTAGAACAGCCAGTCAGAAAGGCTTACCCTTGTCAACAATGCTACCATCCTCCCGAGGTGCTAAAGCCTACGCGGAGTTACTCGATAGTTTGCTGAATACCAATACACAACCTGATTTAAAGTTGGTGACGAATGAGTAACGATAATAATACTGTCGTTGATTCTAAAGTAGCCTTGTCTGTTTTCCTAGAGTCCTTATTAAAAGAAACGGAGTTACCAGAGGCGGTTACTCAGGTTGAGGTTGTTGAGGAAACAGTCCAAGTTGAAGTTATTGCTGAACCTGTTGTGAGTCTGGTTGTTGAAGACAAAATTCAGCCTGAGGTTATTGTTGTTCCTGAGGTGGAATTAACCCCGAAAATAATTCCTGTTAGTGATGAAATCGTTGAAACAACGCAAACACTTGATACGGTTATGGCGACTGATGTTTCCGAGTCTGAGATGGTGGAAACTTTTGATATTCCAAAAGAACCATTTCAAGTCTTGCTGTTTAAAGTTGCAGGTTTAAGTCTTGCTGTACGTTTAATTGAATTGAATGGTGTTGTGGAGTGGGATGAAACTAAAATAACCGAAATGCCTGGCCACTCTAATTTTTATTTAGGCTTGTTGCAGTATTTAGGCAAGAGTATCCCTATCATCGATACAGCAAAATTAGTCTTTCCAGCCGATAAACTTGTGTCACTTTCTGCCGATAAACCTTATGAGCGGGTAAAACGCATTGTGCTGATTGATGATAGCAAATGGGGGTTGGCCTGTGATGAGATTGATGAGGTGATTGAACTCGTGAGTGAAGCGGTAAAATGGCGAAAGGATCGAGCTAAACGCAAGTGGATGGCTGGTACGGTGATTGAACATATGTGTGCACTTATTGATGCAGTGGGTTTTGCTGAAATGTTGACCGATGGCTCTCACAACCGGAAATAAATTGACGTAAGACATTGAACTTAATAGTAATTTACTAAGTTTGGCATAAATTATGCTTTACTTTATTAAAGTCGTCCATTTAGACAATATTTTGACGGCTTTCAGGATAAAAGAGGGTAACAACAATGAATCAGGCAGCAGAAAAGAATAACGACGAAATTATACAGTGGGTTACTTTCCGGCTGGATGATGAAAAATATGGCATTCGAGTGATGCAGGTGCAAGAAGTGCTGCGTATGACCGAAATTGCCCCCGTGCCGGGAGCGCCAGATTATGTACTGGGTATTATTAATTTACGTGGTAATGTAGTGACAGTGATTGATTCAAGGAAACGCTTTGGTTTAGCTGAGGCCGAAGTCGATGATTCGACGCGTATCGTTATTATTGAAGCCGATAAACATGTGGTGGGTATTTTAGTTGACAGTGTTGCCGAAGTTGTCGATTTAAAAACCTCTGAGATTGATGCGGCTCCGAACGTAGGTAACGATGACAGCTCTAAATATATTCAGGGTGTTTCGAGTAAAGATAAAGAATTATTGATTTTAGTAGACGTGAATAAATTATTAACCGATGATGAATGGGATGACGTGGTTGCATTGTAATACTGTCAATTAGATGAGGGGTCGAATAAGATGGCTGAAACAAGCACAACATTAACATCATCGATGACAGCATGGACGACAACATCGGCAGTTCATCCAACACTGGATGCGAAACAGTCACCAAAACGGCAGCAAAAAAAAGATAATCAACAAAAACATGATCAGTCAGAAGATGTAAAGAAAAATCTAAAAAAGAAGCCACCTGATAGTGGTATAAATTCACATATAGATGAGTACGCGTAATATGGATAATATACAATTAATTACAGATAATTTAGATAAAAGTGCATTACCTCTTTTTGTTTTTATCGGGAATATTGTGTTTTTACTGGTAACGGCTGTTTTATTACAACGTATGACACAAAAATTAAGACGTGAATATTCTCAAGTTAAAGTGATGCGTGAAGACTTAAAAGCGTTTTCAGTGGCCGCTATTGGAATGGGCAAACGAGTGTTACAACTTGAACACCGACAACGACATGCTGTTGAAAACATACAAACAAAAAAAGTAGTGAGTTATGTTGAGCCAGCTAATCAATCTTATGACGAAGCTGCACATATGGCACGACAGGGGAAAAATGTTGAGTCTATTATGCACCAGTGTGGCTTAAGTCATTCTGAGGCCGAACTTATCTTCTTAATGAATCGCCTTGATAAAGCCGGTTAAATATTACCGTTTGGCTCAAATCCTTTGGGGCGTTTACCTTTTAACATATAAGTGAACGCAATAATCTCTGCAACGGCTAGGTAAAGTTCCTGTGGAATTTGTTCACCCAATTCCAGTGTTGACAATAATTGCACCAGTTCATTATTTTCTTCTAACGGCACATCATGTTGTTTTGCGATAGCGATAATTTGTTCTGCCAGCTCACCTGCACCTTTTGCGGTTACTTGTGGAGCTGTGTCACCATCATAATGTAATGCGACGGCGATAGAGGGTGGGATTAAATCTTTATTCATGTCGTTTCATCTATAAGCTGTATATCCGGATAGTTTATTTTTTCAGGTGCTTTGTCGCAGCGGCAGTTTAAGTGACCTGTTTCTAATCCTGCTTTATCAAATTGTTTTGTTAACAGGTTAAAATGTTCAGAAAATAACGTGGATACTCGCCTGTTTTCAGTCCAGAAGTTCACTGAAACTTGACTACCCTGTAAGGTGATATGAGCTTGTATGGCCCCCAGTTCTTTAATATCGAATTTCAGAATCACTTTCCAAGGAGTGAGGTAATTTTTATTTTTAGTGTTGGTATTATCCTGTTCAATATAAATTTGCATATGATCAAGTGCTGTATTGGTTCTAACGGGTAATTCAAATAACCATGCCGGTTTATTCTGGTCGGTCGTTTGTGCATGTTGTAGCTGTAAGGTTTGTATGCGGGCAATAACACCGTCAGTCTGGTTTAATAATTTATCAACAAATTGCTTCTGCGTGAGTAAAGTTGTTTTTATATTTAATGACTCTTGCTTTGTTACGGCTGACGGTTGTATTTTTTGTTGGGTATGAATGACGGGTTCTATGTGCTTTTTATCTAAAGCTACATGTTCTTTGGGTATGCTTAGTTTATTAGTGGAGTGGCTTTCGACCTGTAAATTCCTTAATTGTTCAGCTAGACGTAATAATGCAATTTTTAGGTCATTATTGGGAAAGGTGTATTGTTGGGTTGTATGCTTTAACTGTTGTGCAAGCAGGTGTTCAGTAAATAGACCTGATTTTCGTAATATTTCAGGCAATATTTGTGCTTCTTTATAGGCCTCCATTGGTGGCAAGGACTGTGAAAAACGATGGATGACCTCCTTCAGTGCCGGAGAGTTCTCCATAAAACTATTTGTCGTGAGTAATTGTATATTTTCCAATAAACCTTTTATGGACTGCTGTAGCGGCATTATTTGCCTTAGTGTTGAGTTAATAGCAGATTGTGGTGCGGTTGGTTGATTGAGTATTTTTAATTGTAGCAGGGGCTCGGTTGAGGTGATTTGAGCTTTTAATTGCTGACCAATTTGCAATAGTTCTTTGTCCGTTGTGTGAACGCGCAGCTCGCTGCCAATAATATCAAGAATAGCTTCTGATGATGTTATCTTTATCACCAATAGCTCAATTTGTTGACCTATTTTAATGGGGTCATTATTGGCTAATTTGAAGTTACCTAAATCAGGTTGTGGGGTTGTCTGATTTTGCGATGTACCCGTTTGTCGGGTAATGGAAGGCGTGCCACCATTAAACAAAGGAGAATCAGGTTTTTTTATATCCATTATTGCTACCAATAATATTTCCGCGTAGGGGTTATTACTGATAATTAGCGTCCAAAAGTCAAGAAATTATAGGATTGGCCGACTATAAATAAGGAATAGATAAGAGAAATAGGCTAAATGTCTGACGATTCTGAAAAAAATGAACAACAACAGGAAGTGAAGGAGATACCTTCACCAGAAAACCACCATGTCTGGTATTTGCGTAAGAAGGGTAAGATCACTGGGCCATTTCCGGTTGGGCAAATATCACAATTATTAATTGTAGGGCGATTGAGTGTTGATGACGAAGTGAGTCATGACAAAGATGAATGGTTTACTATCCAGTCTATTCCTGCACTTATTCCTGAGGTATTAGCTGAAACCGATGAAGGCAAGCAGTCCGAACGTCTGGCGGCCGCACGGCGTTGGGCCGATGAACGCCGTGAAGAACGTCGGGAAGACAGCTCTAAAGCACCCAGTCGGACATCCGATGGACGCCGTCACCATGAGTTAAATCAGGAGCTTGAATATCGTCAGCATCGAGAGTCTATATATAAACAATTTCGTGAAAAGCCGAAGATGGCCATTGCCAAACTGGTACTATTTACAGGTTTTGTCGTAGCGATACTTTGGGGTTCATTTAATTATTCACCGCTTACTATTATTGATGAGCCCGATTGCACCGCACAACCCAGAAAAGGAGTGAACTGGCGTAATTGTAATAAGGCAGATTTGGTTGCGATACGTGCAAACATGAGTGAATCAAATTTACATTCGGTTATTCTTCGCAATGCAAATTTGTTTGCCAGTAATTTTTCAAAAACACGAATGGATTATAGTGATTTAAGTGGGAGTAATTTAAGTTTTGCAATATTTAAAGAAGCAAATCTAAAAGGTGCCAATTTTAAGAAATCGGATTTACGACGAGCTGATTTTACAAAGGCTAATTTAAGTTATACGGACTTTAGCAATGCAAGTATTGGTGATGCTATTTTTACTGGAGCTGATTTGAGTCATGCTATCTGGATTGATGGTCAGGAATGTCAACAGGGTTCCATTGGCCAATGTAATAAAAATACCAGTTAATATAAGCTAATATAAATTAGTATTCTAATACACTAATCGCTATGATAGATGCTTAAAATCTAATTTGAGACGCGTTGGTAAATATGGTAATTACAAAAATTGGTATTGTTACGGTGTCAGATCGTGCCAGTCGTGGTGAATATAGCGATCGTGGTGGGCCTGCTATTGAAGCATGGTTAAATACTACTTTAGCATCAGAGTATGAACCGGTTAAACGTTTAGTACCTGATGAGCAGGATCAAATTGAAGCTGTTTTAACGGAATTAGCTGACACACATGCTTGTTGTTTGATTGTTACCACAGGTGGAACCGGGCCCGCTAAACGTGACATCACGCCAGAGGCAACCCTAGCCATTGCCGATAAAGTTATGGATGGCTTTGGGGAACTGATGCGGAGTGTTTCTTTAAAAGTGGTGCCAACGGCTATCTTGTCAAGACAAACAGCGGTTATTCGGGGCTCATCACTTATTATTAATTTACCGGGTAATCCATCTGCTATTTCAGATTGTCTAAGTGCTGTTTTCCCTGCTGTGCCAACGTGTATTCGTTTACTGGAAGGTCCCGAACTTAAAATAAAAGAGCCTAAAATAAAGCAAACAACGACAGCCAGCTTTAGTCCCAATATAAAATGAGTTCCTTTGATATTCCTGATGAACAGCTCACCTTACGAGATGTTATTATTTGGGCAGAAGATTTATTTAAAAAAAATAATCTTTATTTTGGTCATGGAACGGATAATGCGTTAGATGAAGCGGCTTACTTGCTCTCTTATTGTGCAGAAAAACCGGTTGATTTTAATGATAATGATTTAACATATGTACTCACGGGCAAGCAACGAGAAAAAGCAAAAAAAGTGCTTGAGCAACGTATTGTTGATAAAATACCGGCTGCCTATATTACCGGCACTGCTTATTTCTTTGGTCTAGCGTTTGAGGTTAATGATAATGTGTTAATTCCACGTTCACCCATTGCGGAGTTAATTGGCGAACAATTCTTTCCATGGTTTGATTATGCAGAATGGTCAAACAAAAATAAAAACAATACTTTAAATATTCTGGACATGTGTACTGGGAGTGGTTGCATTGCGATTGCATGTGCAATGGCTTTTGAACATGCACAAGTAGATGCGGTGGATATCTCCTCACTGGCCTTAGACGTGGCCAACCGAAATATTAATAAGCATGATATATCTGAGCGAATTACAACACACCAGTCTGATATGTTTGTTAGTTTACCTCAAAAAAAATATAACATTATTGTAAGTAATCCGCCCTATGTTACCCAGAATGAGATTGACCATTTACCCGATGAATATCACAAAGAACCAAGTCTGGGTCTCTATGCTGCAAACAAGGGTTTGCAGTTCGCAGTAACACTTTTACAACAAGCTTTTTATTATTTAGCAGATGATGGACTTATTGTTATCGAAGTAGGAAATAGCGCTCAAGCTCTACAAACTCTTTTCCCGCAAGTTCCCTTTACTTGGTTAGAGTTTGAAATGGGCGGTGAGGGTGTTTTTGTGCTTGATGCTACGCAAATAAGGCAATATCATGCGCAACTACAAAATACGAATATAATAGGTGAATCATGAATATTAAACGTCCGCAGACAATGGAAGAATATATTGAATTAGTCGATCAGGCTGTTTTTGAAGCATCGGATTTACGTGCATCCATTGAGTACGATGGGGAATTTATGGAAGGTGTATCTGGTTTTGTGGCTGAGTTGGAAAAGGAGCTTAATACATTGCTTACGTCACTCAAAGACGGAAGCTATTCTTTTTCTGAAAAAGATTTACCTTTTATGTCTCTAGTAAATAGTGTGAATGATATGTTATTACCATTTAAACATTTATTACGACAAATTAATAATACCCATACCCTTGGATTTGAAAATAAGTAAAATCTGGTTCCCACGTCCGCTTGCGGCTGGCACAAACCAATGGGGTTTCCAAAGGGGTACATACTCCGTTGACGATATATAATGGATTATATTATCTTGCTGTATTTTTTAAGTAGATTATTTATTATTATCCAACTCGTAAAGCTCAAGTGCTTTCGGTTTATCAATATAATAACCTTGCGCAAAATTCACCCCAATGTTCTTAAGTGCGTCTAATGTATCCTTGTTTTCAACAAATTCGGCAATGGTTTCTATGCCCATAATATGCCCAATACGATTAATGGCTTCAACAAAAGCAAGGTCAGTTTCATCGTCACAAATATCAACGATAAAGTGTCCATCTATTTTAATGTAATCAACAGGCATATTTTTAAGATAACTAAAAGAACTTAAGCCGCTACCAAAATCATCGAGTGCAAAACGACAACCAATGGCTTTTAATGATTTCATAAAAGCGATTGCGCGAGATAAATTACTGATAGCGGCTGTTTCTGTTATTTCAAAACAAATGATTTTAGGGTCGATTTTGTTATTAACCAGTATGTTGATTACAAATTTATCAAACCCTTTTTTACCTAAAGACTGTCCAGATAAATTGATGGTGAAAATATGATTCTGAATATTTTTTTGGTTGTCAGCAAGAAACTTAATAGTATTAGTAATTACCCATTTATCAATGTCAGGCATAATTTCATAGCGTTCTGCAGCGGGAATAAACGACATAGGCGGTACTATTTCGCCATCACTGTTGCGTAATCGTAACAGTATTTCGCAATGTCTTTTATTAGTATTAGTGATATCCATAATAGACTGGCAATGTAAAACAAAGTCATTGTTTTTAAGTGCATTTTTGATATGTTGCATCCATTGCAGCTCACCCTGACGTTTTTGTATGTCTTCGTCATTGGGATCGAATAAATGAATTCTATTGCGACCTTCTTCTTTTGAAATATAACATGCAGTATCGGCATTTCTCATTATTTCAGTCAAACTGGCTGTGGTATGGTCAAGTTTAGCTAAACCGATACTGGCGCCAACCTCAAAGGAGTTATTAGCCCAAATAAAACGAAAAGATTTAATTTCTTTTCTGATTTTTTCTGAAATGGATAATGCATTTTCAATATTACAATCTTCCAGTAAAATACCAAATTCATCCCCACCAAGTCGCGCAAGAATATCACTGCGTCGTAGTAACGATTGTAGTAGCAATGAAAGTTGTTTTAAAAATTCGTCACCGGCTTCATGGCCTGCCGTGTCATTTATAATTTTAAAATTATCTAAATCCATAAAACAAACAACATGCTGTTGTGTGTTTTCTGCTTCTATCAATTTGAGTGTGTTTTCTAAATGATGTTCAAATTGTCTACGGTTAATTAGACCGGTTAAACTGTCATGGCTTGCATAGTATTTTAATTGTGACGACAAGGCTCTTATTTCAGTAACATCCCTAAAAATAACAACTGCTCCCGATGTTTTTCTGTCTTCAGTAACAATTGGTGCGAGGGTATATTCAATAGCATATTCCCCCAAGTTTTTATTAACAAGAGTTCTCGGCATTTCTGCACTCATCACCACTTCGAGATTTGCAATGACTCTTTCAAGTTCTGTGTGTTTTGAAGGGAGTGTGTCGTACTCTAATTCAATATTAAATACACTATAAAAATCTTGGCCAATGGCTTGACGATATGAATAGCCTGTTAGTTCTTCTGCAATAGGATTAATTTGTGTCACTTTACCGTTTATATCAGTCGTAATAATGGCATCACCAATGGAGTGTAACGTAATTTCAGCAAGTTCTTTTTCCATATAAAGTTTGGCTTGCAGTGATTTTGTAATGTATACAATGATATAAGTTATTACAATACCCACCAATAAGGCCACAATTGAAAGGCCTAAAAGAATTTTCCAAGTATCTTGTTGTTCTTGTTCTGCCTGTTGTGCAATTCTTCGTGATGATTGGTGTTGTATTGCTTGTAGTTTTTTTAATAGCTTGAGTATTCTTTCTTGTAAAGGTATTGCCTTTGTAATAAGTAAATCATTTGCTTTATCGATTTCTTCTTGTTGTACTAATTCAGCAATTTTATTCTGTAGCGGAGCGGTAATTCGTGTGAGTCGGGCTTGTTTTTGAAGGAGTGCCTGCTCGCTATTGGTCAGTTCGGTTTTAAGTAATTGAATACGTGCATTTGCAAATTGAGAGGCATAGGCATTAAATCTTAAAAAGTTTTCGTCACGAATAAAAGGATCTTGAATTGATACCATGATGAACAGGCTGATACTGCGTTCGCGTGCAGCATTATACATGCGAATGATTAACTCCGATTTCATATCATATTGTTGTACAATTTCACTGACATGCTGATGGGTTTTTTTGTTTTGTACAACACTGGTGATCAGGATAAGACTAAACAGCACCACAATAACAACATAGCCCCAAATAATAATTTGAGGGGAACGTTTATTTTGTTTTTTATTTTGCAGCAAATTGAACAAAAGACTACCTAAACCATTGTTTATCGTTATACGGAGTCTGGGGTGAACTCATCGCAGAGAGACTAATTTTACCTCATTTTTAGCAAAAAACATGCGGTTTTGCTGAAATACTGCCTACCGCTAGAAATGGTTAGAAAATAGCCTGATAGCGAGTTTTAAGTATAGTCTGAAATTTTATTTGTAGATACGATTTGTTGCTGATTTAGTCTATAGATGCCTTAAGAATTGGTGTAGAATCAATCACTTCGTACGAAATTACGTTTAACCTTTTAAAAATGAATGGTTTATATGTCTGGTAATACTATTGGAAAATTGTTCACCGTCACCAGTTTTGGTGAAAGTCATGGTGCCGCTATTGGTTGTATTGTTGATGGTTGTCCACCGGGACTTGCGTTGTGTGAGACCGATATTCAAAAAGAATTAGAACGCCGCCGTCCGGGTAAAACCCGACACACAACCCAGCGGCGCGAGACGGATGAAGTTGAAATTTTATCCGGTGTTTTTGAGGGGAAAACGACCGGTACACCGATTGGTTTATTGATTCGAAATATGGATCAGCGCTCGAAAGATTACGGTAATATTAAAGACCAATTTCGTCCTGGCCATGCCGATTACACTTATTTACAAAAATATGGGATACGCGATTATCGTGGTGGTGGCCGTTCTTCGGCACGTGAAACGGCGATGCGAGTTGCTGCCGGAGCCATTGCAAAAAAATATTTAGCCGATAAAGCCGGTATCGTGATTCGTGGTTATATGGCGCAACTGGGGCCAATAAAACCTAAAACATTTGACTGGAGCGCAGTGGAACAAAATCCTTTTTTCTTTCCCGATGCGTCGATGGTTGATGAACTCGAAGCCTATATGGATGCCTTGCGAAAAGAAGGTAATTCGATTGGTGCGCGAATAAATGTTGTTGCAAGTGGGATGCCACCCGGGCTCGGTGAACCTGTTTTTGATCGGCTTGATGCCGAACTTGCGCATTCTTTGATGTGTATTAATGCGGTTAAAGGTGTGGAGATAGGCGCAGGTTTTGCTTGCATTGAACAAAAAGGAACTGAGCATCGTGATGAAATGACGGAGCAGGGTTTTTTAAGTAATCATGCAGGTGGCATATTAGGCGGTATATCAAGCGGGCAGGACATTATTGCCAGTATTGCTTTAAAGCCGACGTCAAGCTTACGTCTTGCCGGACAAAGTGTTAATGCAAAAGGGCAAGCAAGCGAAGTGGTAACAACAGGTCGGCATGATCCTTGTGTTGGAATACGTGCAACACCGATTGCCGAAGGGATGATGGCTATTACAATACTTGATCATTACTTGCGGAATCGTGGTCAAAATGCTGACGTGGTATGCGATACTCCTGTCATCCCTGCTAGCATATAAATTCCAGTTTAAATAACATATCCATGCGATATATATGAAATCTGTTAAGGCTTCTTTTTTATATTGGCGCCTGTCCGGATTTTATTTCTTTTATTTCGCTAGTCTTGGCGCGTTAATTCCATATTGGAGTTTATATTTAAAAGATATTGGCTTTAATATTCGTGAAATTAGTGACCTAATGGCGCTGATACTGATTACCAAAATTATTGCGCCGAATATTTGGGGCTGGATAGCTGACCATACGGGCAAGCGAATGCGCATTGTTCGTATCAGCAGTTTCTTGGCGGTCTTTATTTTTGCAGGAATATTCTTTGTTAATGGTTTCTGGTCGATAGCGATGGTGATGTTGGCCTTTAGTTTTTTCTGGAATGCCGCCTTGCCTCAGTTTGAAGTAACCACCTTACAGCATTTAGGTGAACAACCACATCGCTATAGCTCGATTCGTTTATGGGGTTCAATTGGTTTTATTTTAGCGGTGGCCAGTTTAGGTTATATTTTTGAATCTTATTCTATAACACTCCTACCCATTACTATTTTCAGTTTTATGCTGGGAATTTTATTGATGAGTCTGTTTGTACCCGAACGGGCTGCAGCTCATTTATCGTTAACACACATTAAATTAAAGCAAATTATTTTACGCCCAGAAGTTTTGGCTTTAATTGTTGCATGCTTTTTATCTCAGGCAAGTCATGGTGCGTATTACACTTTTTATACCTTATATATGGAAGGTTATGGCTATAGTCGTGGTGTTATTGGGATGTTGTGGGCGCTAGGTGTGGTCGCAGAAGTACTGGTATTTTTGTTTATGCATCGTTTAGTCTCTTATTTTGGGCTACGGAAATTATTTCTAATAACCTTTTTACTCACGACATTGCGTTGGTTGTTGATTGCTCTGTACGCAGACTCTCTTGCAATTATGCTTTTTTCGCAAACTCTACATGCAGCAAGTTTTGGTGTTTTTCACGCGGTGGCAATCCAATTGTTTCATCAACATTTTTCAGGAAAACATGCAGGGAAAGGTCAGGCAATTTACAGCAGTATTAGTTTTGGTGCGGGTGGTGCTATTGGTACCTATCTTAGTGGCATTTTGTGGGAATCCTCGAGTCCCCAAAGTAGTTTTTTTCTATCAGCGATAATGGCTTTGATTGCTTTTTTTGTTGTTTTACGCTGGATCCATGCTAAAAATGGTCAATATGATTAATATATTAATGGTAATTTTGATGTGTTCAAGCAGATAAACTCAACTTATTGATAAATATCAAAATAAATAACTTCAGATTTGTTTACCAGAACCGATATATAAAGTAGATTTAATATAACTCAACCAACGGAGTGGATTTTTCATGGACAAAGGGCAATACGATGTACTCATCATTGGTGGTGGTATTTCGGGAACCGCACTTTTGTATGAACTCGCAAAATTTACCGACCTTTCTCATATTGGATTGGTTGAGAAATACGATCGTCTGGCCGATGTTAATTCCCATGGTCGTAATAATAGCCAAACCCTGCATTGTGGCGATATTGAAACCAACTATACGTTGGATAAAGCCATTCAAGTTAAAGAAACCGCCGCAATGGTACTTCGTTATGCAGAAAAACAGAGCAATCGAGATCGATTAATCTATCAATATCCCAAAATGGTATTGGGTGTGGGGCGACATGAATGTGATTTTTTACGTGATCGCTACAAAGAATTTGCTAGCCATTTTCCAAATATGCAAATGATGGAAAGTTCGGATATTGCGGAGATTGAGCCAACTGTTGTTGATGGTCGAAAAGATGAAATTGTCGCACTGGGTATACTCGATGAATATACGGCGGTTAATTACGGTGCCTTAGCTAATTCATTCGTCGAACAAGCGAAGCTAGTGACGGATAAAACCATCGACTTACTGCTTGAAACTCAAGTGGCTGATATTGTTAAAGATGACAACGGGTATCTTGTAAAAACCTCAAAAGGAGAAATGCACGCAAAGTTTGTAGTGGTCTCCGCAGGTGGACATAGTTTATTGTTTGCACACCGTATGGGCTTCTGTTTGCAATATTCCTGTTTACCGATGGCCGGTAGTTTTTATTACACGCCCAATATGTTGAATGGCAAAGTTTATACCGTACAAAATGAGAAGTTACCTTTTGCTGCAATTCATGGCGACCCCGATATTTTAGTGCCAGATAAAACTCGTTTCGGCCCAACCGCATTAGTCTTGCCAATGCTAGAACGCTATAATATGAAAACAATTCTAGACTTTTTGCAGGTAATCAAACTTGATCGTGATGTACTAAACGTTCTTTGGGATCTTTTAAAAGTTCCTGATATTCGTAATTATATGTTCAAAAATATGTTATTTGAAATCCCTGGAATTCGTACACGCTTATTTTTAAGTGACGCGCGTAAGATTATTCCGCAGATGCAGTTAAGTGATTTAAGTTTTGCTAAAAAAATTGGTGGTATCCGACCCGTTATGATTGACAAGAAAAATAGAAAATTACATTTAGGTGAAGCCAAAATTAACACCGGGCAAGGTGTTATCTTTAACATGACGCCTTCCCCCGGAGCGACTAGCTGTTTGGGTAACGCGCAAGGTGACCTTAAAATAATTACCGAGCATTTAAAATGTTCTTTTAATGAGAAAGAATTTAATAAAACACTCCGGGATTAATTTTTTTTACACATTAACCTTTATTAACACTGCTTCGATTTAAGCCCAAAATTCATTCCGATTGACAGACGATGGTGTTGACTGTTATTGACCGATACTTCATGTAAACAATCGGCTTTAAACAAAATAAGTTGTCCTTCTTTTGGGGTAATTATTTTTTTATCACTGTTATTAAGTAAAATCAGATTACCTGAATCTTGTGGAACAGATACATAATAAACACCCGATAACATTTCATCATCGTCATCATGAGTATGAGGCAAGGTGACACTGGTGGGTGGCATATCGTTAAACCAGAAACCAATATCCAGATTTATGGATAGTTGAAGTGTTTTTTGGGCGCACTGGTTTGCAAATTGAAGAACCGATGCTAATTCCGGTATTAAAATTTTATCAATATAGATATTTTCGTAACGGTTATTAAAAAAATGGCTACGTTTAATATCTGTGTGTTTATTAAGTTCTAAAAACTTTGTATGGATCTCTGGATTAAGGGTGCTGCCTGAATTGAATATAAATGTTGAATAGTTAAATTTTGTATCGTTGAACATATTTTAAGTGATGAAAATAGTGAAAAAAAATAAAGCGGAGTATTAATGCTGTATAAAATGTAAAACTTAATATTTAATCATGGAGTAAGTCATATTCAGTCGTTTTTTTTACTGAATCTTTGGATAGAATTTTATTATTTAAAATAAAATCATCCAATATTTTAAATAATAAACCGCGTTGAATAGGTTTGGAAAGAAATTCGTTTGCGCCTAAACGCATTCCCCAGAATTTTTCAGTGGCTTGTTCATTGCCACTCATAATAATAATAGGAATATCTTCAGTACGCGGTTGCTTGCGCAATAGTCGCGTTGCTTTAAAACCGTTGATTCCTGGCATTACAATGTCCATTAAAATCAAATCAGGTTGGTATTCAATCGCAAGCTCAATACCACGTTTTCCATCAGACGCTGCAAGGGTAGAATAACCGGCTTGTTCTAAGATGGTTTTCAGTGCATGAACAACGGTGCGTGAATCATCAATGATAAGGACAGTTCGATCGGAAACAATTTCCCGCTGTTTTGTGCGTTTATCTTTACTTTTATTTTTACCCGGGCGTAAAAAAAGATCTTTAAAAATGATTCGTCCCATAATGATTTTCTTATCTGTTCGCCCTGTTAGTATCAAAACGAAGTTTAACACTGTCTTCTATAAAGGCAAAGTTAAACGTAGACTGTTTTGTTATGAAATAAGTGTGAAAATGGGAGATAATTCTTTGAATTCATTCACAATAACTTTAAATTTCGTGCCTTAAGGATAAAAATGGGTTAATCTAAAGTTCTACTCTAGCTTAAGGAAGGGGCGTAAGCTTAAGTCTGCCCGATGAGTGAATAAGCAATGACTACTACTAGCCCGAACATAGCCAAGCAGGTTCTCATTTTTATGGTGTTGATGAATCTGGCTTTATTGGCATTATATTCAAATACCCTAATACAATTGTTTAAATTTTGGTCAACTTCGTATGGCTATTCGCACGGTATTCTTTTGTTCCCCATTTTATTGGGGCTTTACTTCTATGAATTGTATAAAGCACCAAAATTAAATCTATCGCTTATTAATGGCTTTAGCCTTATTTGTTTATTGGGTTTGGTTTTTCTTTGGTTTGTGGCCGATTTATTGACTATTCAGTTTGTCGAATTTTTTTCTTTCTGGTTAATTCTAATACTTTTTAATCTGCTTTTAACATCCGGTAAACTTAAAAATACGATTCATTTATGGCCGTTATTGTTAATCGTTTTTGCTCTACCATTATGGGATTTTTTGTCAGAAATTTTACGTACGATTGAAACCCCAATGGTGGTGTTGGCCTTAAATGCGACGTCAATTAAGGCCGTTCAGGATGGATTTTTAATTTATATTCCAGCAGGTACTTTTCTGGTTGAGAATGCTTGTAGTGGCTTTAACCAGTTTATTGTTTCTATCCCGTTGGCGGTACTTTATTCTTATACCCGAAAATTAAATTTTGTGACGGGCTTTAAATTTGCCCTTTTCTTATTACTGTTGGCTATATTATTTAATATACTTCGTATCTACATTGTCCTTGTTGCAGGACAATTAACACATATGAAATCACCATTGGTTGTGGATAGCCATGAATATCTGGCATGGCTTATATATGGTATAGGCGTCTTTATTTTATTTTTTATTGCCGACCGGCGTCTTAAACCGGCCATTTCTAATGTACCGAATATTATATCTACCAACATTCATATTAATAGTTTATGTAAAATGAATTCGGGTAAATTAATATTATTAGCGGCTATATTAGTTGTGGGGCCGCTCTTTAGTATTAGCTATCCTGTGTTTAGAAATAACTCTCTGATTAATTTTGAACAGCTTACTGATAAGCTTTACTGGAAAGAAGTAGATAATGCATCAAAATCTCAATTCACACCGGCATTTGTGCCGGGTGATCGAGTGTATCAGCGTAAATTAGAAAGTTTGATTGGCCAGAGCATCACGTTATATATTAATTATTTTGTTCATCAGGAACAGGGACGCGAAGCGATTAATGATTCAAATAGTTTGGTTAGCCGTGATGATAAGCTCATTGCCGATAAACCCTATATTGTTAAGTTATCGGATGGGAGAGAACTCAAAGTGAATGAGTCCATTGTAAGATTGAAGTCGGGTGAACAATATCTTGTTTGGCAATGGTATTTTACCAATGGACAGTATTTTAATGGTTCGATGGATGCACGCTTGAATAACTTACGTGGTATCCTTAAAAATAAGCCTGCGATAGCAAATATTGTGCTGTTTAAGCGGTTTGGGTCAACTCAGCATTTGACACGTAACATATTAAAAGCATTTGTGGTGGATAATATCGCTGTTTTAAGTCAATACCTAAAAGGGTGATTATCTAATCAATTTACAGATACTTTGCGATGGTAAAAATTCATATAAAATAAGGTATAAATGCCTTATGATCCTAATATAATCATTTATATATAATTATCAGTCGTTTATAGTGTCGGTTTATTTGCTCGAATAGTTTTTATAAAGATCTGAATATCATTTAACTATAAAAATCAGTGGCTTATAATGGATGTGGTCAGTCAGTGTAATAATAATTTTTACAAATTTTGAGTAGAGGGTTGTGATATGAGTAGCTACAAAGTTGTGATGGGGTTGGCCGGTCTTGGTCTAATAATAATGTTGAGTGCCTGCAGTAGTACGCCTCGATCAACCTCAAAGGATTTGAATACACCCGTATCAAACCGTGTATCTGAATATTTAATTGGAGCCGGTGACCTGCTGAATGTGTTTGTCTGGCGCAACAAAGAAATCTCAATTACGGTACCCGTTCGTCCAGATGGTCGGATTTCAACACCGTTAGTTGAAGATATGGTTGCTGTTGGTAAAACACCGACACGTTTAGCGCGTGATATTGAAAAACGGATTTCAAAATATATTCGTAACCCGCAAGTGACCGTGATTGTGACTAACTTTGTGGGTTCCTTAAAACAGCAAATTCGAGTGATAGGTCAGGCAACACGCCCGCAATCTTTACCCTATCGAAGGCAGTTAACGCTACTTGATGTGATGATTCAGGTTGGGGGCTTGACAGATTTTGCCGCAGGAAATGATGCAAAAATTATTCGTAAAATAAATGATGTGAATACAACTATTCCCGCGCGCCTAAATGACTTAATTAAATCGGGTGATATTAGTGCCAATATTGTAATGCACCCAGGAGATATTTTAATTATTCCTGAATCTTGGTTTTAGTCGTTGAGTCTGAATTTAGCCTTAGTATATTCATAATTTACCAGTAGCAGTATTTATTCGATGCGTGATCAACTTTTACAACTTTTAACTTATGCGCGAGGCATGTGGCGTTATCGCTGGTATGGCCTGATTTTAACCTGGTGTGTTTCAATTATTGGTTGGGCCGTTGTTTATTCCATTCCAGACAAGTATGAAGCGTCGGCTCGAGTACAAATTGAACGCCAATCTGCTCTTGACCCTTTGTTAAAGGGGCTAGCGGTTGATACCGATATGTTGTCAAAAGTAGCCTTAATGACTCGTATCATCATGGGGCGCAAAAATCTTGAGAGCATTATTGATAATACTGATTTGAAGAATTATGTTAAGAACTCTGCCTCAAAGCAGGCGCTTATTAATAGCTTAAGAATGAATATTCAGATTGGTTTACCAAAAAAACGAGATGATACTTTATTTACATTTAAGTACGGCCATGAGGAAGCCTATATAGCGAAGCAAGTGATTGCGAATGTTTTAACGACGTTGGTGAATGGTGCGGTGCTAGACAGCTTAACGGACAAGAGAAGTGCACAAAAATTTATACTTGAGCAAATTGAGCAACAGGAAGTTCGGCTCACCGTTGCCGAAGAAAAATTGGCTCAATTTAAAAAGCGTAATGTGGGAATGATGCCGAGTGATGGATTAGGTTATTATACACGCTTACAAACAGCCTATGATGCAAGAGATAAACTTCGAAGTGAATTACGTATTGCAAACAATAAATATGCCTTACTGGATAAACAATTAAAAGGTGAGGCACCTGCTTTTGCGGGTGACAGCAATATTGATAAGCAGATACGTAAACATACTGCCGCATTGGATGAATTACTTTTGAAATACACAGATCAATATCCTGATGTGATCGCAAAGCGTGAAATAATTGCACAATTACAAAAGAAGAAAGCGAAAGAAGCAACGGAAAGGTTAACGAATCCAGCGAGTCTCGATATACAAAAAAGTGATTTATCATTAAACCCTGTATATCAGGATACTAAAATAGCACTAAGTGCCGCAGCCGTTGAAGTTAAAACGATTCAGTCCAAGCTTAGCGAGCAGAATAGTAAAATAAAAAAATATGAAGCATTAGTGGATACTATTCCAGAAGTTGAAGCTCAACTTGCCCGCTTAAATCGTGACTACTCTGTGATTAAAAAACAATATGAAGCACTGCTAGGTCGCTTGGAGTCGGCCAAGTTATCGGCAGAGGCTGACAAAGGCCGTGATAATGTCAAGTTTAAAATTATTGATCCTCCTTTTGTTCCACTTGCACCTGCGAGTCCCCTGCGGACATTACTTATGTTTGCCGTGCTATTTGCAGGTATTGCGAGTGGACTAGGACTTATGTTTTTACTCTATATGTTAAGGCCTGTTTTTATTACAACACAGGAATTAAATACGACACTAGGCTTACCTGTTTTGGGCTCGGTCAAGATTCGTTGGTCGGATGCACAAAAAGAAAAATTAAAGTTTGAGTTAACTAAGTTCTTAGCTGCGGCATTTTGTTTAATTATTATTTTTGGTGTGGCACTTATTTTCAAAGATAGCGGTAGTTATTATATACAGGAAGTGTTATCAGGTCAGTCGGGTGATTTGTCATGAGTATTATTGATAAGGCAATGAAGAAGTTGCAAGATAATAAATCGACTTCAGTTGCTAAACGCATTACGCCTCAAATTAAGACTACTAAATATAAAGCAAAAATTGCGAATTCGCGGAGTAACGAATGTAAATTACACCTCGATCGGGAACAATTAATCAGTGCTGGTTTGAGTATATCTTCGGCTGATGGCAGTTTAACGGTTGATAACGCTTTTCGACGAATTAAACGCCCAATATTAGCGAATGCCTTTGGCAAAGAATCTGCACTGGTTGAAAATGGTAATATTGTGATGGTTTGTAGCTCCCTGTCGGGTGAAGGTAAAACTTTTAATGCGATTAATCTTTCTATGAGTATTGCGATTGAGCTGGATAAGACCGTATTACTTGTTGATGCGGATTTACCAAAGCGTAACACTACCAGTTTATTTAGTTTGGAAGGCGAGGCAGGCTTAACGGATGTGCTAGTGGGTGAAAAGAATTTAGCCGATGTGATTGTTAGTACGGACTTACCCGATTTTAAGATTATTCCAGCCGGTTCCAAGCACCACCATGGTACTGAATTATTAGCCAGTGACAAAATGTTTAATTTAATAACAGAACTTGCCAGTCGTTATCAGGATCGTATCATTATTTTTGATACACCACCACTGTTGATTACCTCAGAGGCACAAGTGTTGGCGGGGCTTGCAGGACAAGTTGTTTTAGTTATTGAGGCCGACCGTACTTTAAAACATGACGTTGAAGATGCGGTAGCGATGCTTGATAGTTCCAAGCCAATAGGTCTAGTTTTAAATAAGACTCAAACGAGTTCAGGGTCAGACTATTATGGTGATTCAGCATATGGAGCATATTGAATCTCAGCCCGTTAAATTTTATTTTCGTACAGGTTCCTTGTTGTTTGGTTTGTTACTGGTGCATACTTCTTTTGCTGGTGAAGTAAGTTTTATACCTTCGGTTATGTTAAAAGAATCCTATAGTGACAATATTTTATTGTCACCTAAAGGCCAAGAACAAAGTGACCTAGTTTCTGAAATCTCACCGGCTTTTCAGTTACAATCGAAAAGTTCTCATTTTACTGCGAATATAGATTATACATTACAGAACCTTTTTTATTCAAAAGACAGTAATAGGAATGAGACTTACAATCAATTGGCTGCAAACAGTAATGCAGAGTTAATGGATGATTATTTGTTTTTTGATGCAAATGTATACCACACTCAACAAATTGTGAATGCTAATCAACCAGTCAGCAATAACAATATTGCAGTAACCAGTAATCGGACTAATGTGAGTAGTTATAGTCTCTCGCCTTACTTTAAACATTCATTTCGTGGTGTTTTAGATGCATCATTACGTTATTCTTACTCCAATGTTGACTATCGACGTGGTGGTTTAATTGATTCTGCACAATCCTCTTTTAATTTTCAATTAAATAGTCCGACGCGTGTAGTTGGTTTTAATTGGGGTTTAAATTATTCAAATTTGAAAACCGATTTTGTGAGCGGAAGTGATTCTACATTTAGTCGGGGAAGCCTACAGTTAGGCTACCGATTGACTAGTCGAACTAATATCTATGCTACTAGTGGGAAAGAGAATAATAGTTTTACAGTCAGTAATGGTCAGAATATCGATCAAACATTCTGGAGTGTGGGGGCTGACTGGCAACCCGGTGCAAGAGATAGCGTTAAGCTTGAATTAGGTGAACGTTTTTTCGGGAAAACAGGACGCTTTAGTTGGCGACATAATACAAGGCGTTTAGTATTAAATGCAGACTATCAGGAAGAGCTTTCTACCTCTGCTTTAACCTTGCTACAGCAACAACAAACAAGCAGTATAAGCACGCAGAATCAGCCTGTTGATACAAGCGGGAATTCCATTACATCACAGGTCTTTGTTAGAACAATATCGACATTAGGGTTGACGTATACGATCTCTAAAACAAGCCTTGCGATAAGCTACTCAAATGAACGCCGTAAATTTCAGGCCTCGGGTGATGCGACCCGGTATCAAAATGCGAATGCCTCACTAAGATTAAAATCATCTTCTGTATTAAGCTATTTATTGGGGATGCGTTGGACTGGGCAATCTACGTCATCAACTGGTGCGAAAGCATTTTTAACCAATATTAATTTTGCCATCCAGCGACAATTATCACCTCGATTACAAGCTGAGCTAGCAATTATTCATAGTTTGCGAACTTCAACAACCGCTTTGACAGATTATAACGAAAATATTTTGTCTCTCGGTATAACCCAAACGTTTAATTAATTATGTATCAAGAATATTACAATTTTACAGCTAAACCTTTTCAGCTAATACCAGATGTAAACTGCTTGTTTGCAAGTCGTGGTCATTTGCAGGCTTTATCCTATTTTAACTATGGTCTGGAGCAGGGTGAAGGGTTTGTAACCGTTACTGGTGAAATTGGAGCTGGTAAAACAACACTCATTCAGGCGTTATTGGCCGAGTTAGAAGATAAAAACGTGGTTGTCGCTACTATGGTGGCAGCCAATCTTGATGCGGTTGGTGTGTTGGAAATGATAGCTTCAGTGTTTAACTTACCACATGAAAATATGAGTAAAGTTGTTTTATTAAAAACAATTGAGAATCATTTTCTTGAGTACCGTGAGCAGGGGCAGAATATACTTTTGGTTGTTGATGAAGCACAAACACTGAATGCTGATGCACTGGAAGAATTACGTATCTTGTCCAATCTTGAAAAAGATGGACGTGCGGTAATGCAGGTTTTCCTGGTTGGCCAGGCAGAATTAAGAACAACCATCTTATCGAAAGAGTTTGAACATTTAAGACAACGGATTATTGCATCCTATCATTTAGATGCATTGACTGAAGCCGAGACAGTCGACTATATAAATTACCGATTAGAGTCGGTCGGTTGGAAGAATAATCCCAGTCTATCAAAAGAAGTTTACAACGAACTGTATCGCTGGTCGAAAGGTATTCCCCGGCGAGTTAATTTGTTATGTGATCGTTTGTTTGTGTATGGTTACTTAGAAGAAAAGTCAAAATTAACCAAGCGAGATATTATGTTAGTCGTTGCTGACATGAATAAAGAGCTAGGTGGTGAAAAAACAAATGAATTTCTGCATACTGTCCCTGATTCAAATGCCGTGCAAGAGGTTGATGTTGTCTTAGATGGCAGTGATATCAATAGTCGATTGGATATGATCGAAGAAAAACTGGACAGACTGTTAGATGCTTTAGTCGACACTCAATCAAAAAAGACACAATAGACTCTTAGTATGAATAAGAATAACGTCATGAGTGTTGATGTGGAAGATTATTATCAGGTTTCCGCATTTGCAAAATCAGTTGCAACAAATGAATGGGAGCAACATGAGTCCCGAGTAGTTGCTAATACTCATCGTTTACTTGATTTGTTTGCAGAAAAAGAGATTAAGGCTACTTTCTTTGTTTTAGGCTGGGTGGCTGATCGAGAGCCACAACTTGTTAAAGAAATACATAATCAGGGGCATGAAGTTGCCAGTCATGGTTATAGTCATCAACTTATTTATAACCAGACTCCTGATGTTTTTAAAGAAGAAACCATCAAGTCTAAGAAATTATTAGAAGATTTAATTGGCGAAGAAGTGCTGGGTTATCGGGCTGCCAGTTATTCTATTACTAAGCGAAATTTGTGGGCATTGGATATTTTACACGAAGCTGGTTTTGCTTACGATTCAAGTATTTTTCCTATCCGCCATGATCGTTATGGGATTGCAGATGCAAAAACAATCCCGCATAAACTAGCAACGCCGAATGGTGGGGAATTAATTGAATTTCCGTTAACAACTCGCCGAATGGGTAATTTAAATATACCGGTTGCCGGTGGGGGTTATTTCCGTTTATATCCTTATTTTTTAACACGCCATTTTTTAAAAGCCGTAAATAAAAAGCAGGCTGAACAGTTTGTTTTTTATTTACACCCATGGGAAGTCGACCCACAACAACCTCGCATAGAAGCAAGCTGGTTCTCAAAATTCCGCCATTACAATAATCTAGAAAAATGCGAATCGCGCTTGGCTCAGTTAATGGATGATTTTAATTTTACAACGATGAAGACCGTACTAACGGAACTGAATCTTTTGCAGTAATGGCGAGAGCAAAATGAACTATAAATTTATTGATTTTAAACAAGCGATAGCTGTTACTGACGAAATCAGGCTTTGGGATCAATATGTTGCTTCTCACCCTGAGGGTAGCATTTATCATTTAACCGCTTGGCAATCTATTATATCCAAGCAGTTTGGGCATAATAGTTCTTATATTTATTCTGTTGATAATAAAAGCAATATCAATGCTATTTTACCGATTGTGCAATTAAGAAGCCGTTTATTTGGTAATTATATGGTATCAGTGCCTTACTTTAATTATGGTGGTGTACTTGCGGATACACCTCAACTTGCAACTTATTTAATGTCTGAAGCAGGGCAGATTGCTAGCGACAAACAGGCAAGTCATATCGAGTTTAGAGATACTCAAGCCTATGAAGGAAATTGGGGCTTGCGTGAAGATAAGGTGGTGATGTTACTCGATCTACCTACAGAAGTAGAAACGTTATGGAAAGACATTGGTACAAAAGTGCGTGCGCAGATCAAGCGTCCACAAAGAGAGCCGGTAAGTGTTAAGCATGGTGGTCTGGATTTATTGGATGATTATTATCAGGTTTTTGCTCAAAATATGCGTGATCTTGGGACACCTGTTTATTCGAAGGTCTTTTTTAAATCTATTTTAGAAACCTTTCCCGATAATGCACATATCGTCTGTGTTTATCATCATAATAAACCCGCTGCGGCAGGTTTTTTATTGGGTTATAAAAACCGCATGGAAATTCCTTGGGCCTCGGCACTGCGTGAGTTCAATCGCATTAGTGTGAATATGTTGCTGTATTGGGAAGTGCTTAAGTATTCTATTGAGCAAGGCTATACACAATTTGATTTTGGACGTTCAACCATCAATGCGGGTACCTACCGGTTTAAGAAACAATGGGGAGCTAAACCCCGGCAACTCTACTGGCATTACTGGCTATCTGATGGACAGGATGTGCCTAAATTAAATCCTGATAATCCCAAGTATAAATTAGTGATTAGCATCTGGCAGAAGCTGCCGGTTTGGTTAACCAAAATTATTGGCCCGCCGATAGTTAAAAATCTTCCGTAAGTATTACTATTTCTGCGTGAGTAAATAATCAATTAAAGCTTGTGCGGGATTAGATAAGCTATGTTTATCATGCCAGATAATACCCAGTTTACGAGTCAATGTGATGGTTGGTGTTTTTAAAACCTGTAGTTTTGAGTCAACCATTGATGTTGGTAATACCCCCCAACCAAGCCCAACCTGAATTAACATTTTTATAGTCTCTAAATAATTTGTTGACATTTTAATATTAAGTTCTAGATTTTTCTGTGCGAACAGGGCCTGAATAATTTCACGTGTGAAAGTACCATGTGAAGGGAGTACGGCAGGGTAATGTGTTAATTTATTTAGGCTGACTTTCTCTTTGTTTAATGGGTGTTTCTTATTTACTACAAAAGATAAGGGATCGTCCCATATTAATGCCTGTTTTAATTTGGGTATTTTTGTTAAAGGCAAAGTGACGATGGCCAGTTCAATTTCACCTTGTTCAATTAACTTACAGGCGTTTTCTGAATCCATAAAATCAATCGCCAGATCAACATCGGGGTAGGTTGCAACATAATGGGTTAGAACGGAAGGCAGTCGGTGCAATCCGATGTGATGGCTAGTTGCAATTTTAAGTTCACCTTGTGTGGTGGCAGACAGGTTAGCAATACTTTGTTTGGCATTGTCTATTTCTTTTAAAATGATTTGTGCATGTTTTTGCAAAGCCTTACCGGCTTCGGTTAAACGGACTTTTCTGCCGATTCGATCAAATAAAGGGGTATTAATTTCTGCTTCTAAAGCTGCAATCCTTTTACTAATTGCGGGTTGAGTAATAAATAATTCTGTCGATGCGACAGAGAATGACCCTGTTTTAGCAATGCTCATAAAGGCTTTCAGGTTAGCAATGTCCATCTCTTTTTCCCCATTTGAATAAAATATATAGTATAACCATAAGTTATGGCATAAATGAAAATAATGAATTTGAGTAATAATAGATCTGGCGTTATAATTTGTCCAGTTGCTAATAAAACTAAATATTGAGGACATGACAATGGCAAAGACATTATACGATAAATTATGGGAATCCCATGTTGTTCGCGACAATGGTGATGGCACCTGCTTGTTATATATTGATCGTCATTTAGTGCATGAAGTGACATCACCACAAGCCTTTGAAGGTTTGCGTTTAGCGGGTCGCACACCATGGCGGGTAGATACTAATTTGGCGACACCGGATCATAATGTACCTACGACTGATCGTGAACAAGGTATTAGCGATCCGGTGGCACGTTTACAAGTTGAGACATTGGAAAAAAATTGTCAAGATTTTAAAATTACCGAATTTACCATGGATGATATTCGTCAGGGTATAGTGCATGTGATTAGCCCAGAACAGGGCGCGACCTTACCTGGAATGACACTGGTTTGTGGTGATTCACATACTTCAACACACGGTGCCTTGGGTGCGTTAGCCTTTGGTATTGGTACTTCCGAAGTGGAACATGTGTTAGCAACTCAATGTTTGGTACAGAAAAAATCTAAATCCATGTTAGTTCAGGTTGAGGGTGAAACACCGGATGCGGTTACGGGTAAAGATATTATTCTGGCTATTATTGAAAAAATCGGCACAGCAGGTGGTACGGGCTATGCCATAGAATTTGCAGGCAAAGCGATTCGTGATTTGTCTATCGAAGGTCGGATGACCTTATGCAATATGGCGATTGAAGCCGGTGCGCGTGCAGGCATGGTTGCGGTTGACGATAAAACAATCGACTATGTTAAAGGCCGTCCTTATGCACCGTCGGAAACGATGTGGGAGCAGGCGGTTGCCGATTGGAGGGATCTGGTATCCGATAGTGATGCTAGCTTTGATAAAGTGATTAAATTAGATGTTGAGAAAATGCAGCCCATGGTTACATGGGGGACATCACCCGAAATGGTCACCAGTATTGACAGTATTGTGCCAGCCGCAAAAAGCTTTAATGATACGGTAAAACAGGAAGGCGCGAGAGCAGCATTAAAATATATGGGGTTGGAAGAAAATACCGCCATTGCTGATATTAACGTGGATAAAGTTTTTATTGGCTCATGCACCAATTCACGTATTGAAGATTTGCGTGCCGCAGCTGAGGTTGCTAAAGGACGCAAGGTTGCCGATAACATCAAGTTAGCCATGGTAGTGCCAGGTTCTGGTTTGGTTAAGCAACAAGCCGAACAGGAAGGGTTGGATAAGATTTTTATCGAAGCGGGTTTTGAATGGCGTGAACCGGGCTGTTCAATGTGCTTAGCAATGAATGCTGACAAACTAGAACCGGGTGAACGCTGTGCTTCAACGTCTAATCGAAATTTTGAAGGGCGACAAGGGCAAGGTGGACGAACCCATTTAGTGAGTCCAGCAATGGCGGCGGCGGCGGCAGTTAAGGGTCACTTTGTGGATGTACGTAAAATGATGAATACAGCATAGGATTAAAACAATGGAAAAATTAAACACAGTAGAAGGCATTGTTACCCCTATGGATCGACCGAATGTCGACACCGATGCAATTATCCCCAAACAGTTTTTAAAATCAATCAAACGCAGTGGTTTTGGCCCGAATTTATTTGATGAGTGGCGCTATCTTGATCATGGTGAACCGGGTATGGATAACAGTGGTCGACCATTAAATCCTGATTTTATCCTGAATCAACCACGTTATGCGGGAACCAATATCTTGATTGCACGCGAAAACTTTGGTTGTGGCTCCAGTCGGGAACATGCTCCTTGGGCTTTACTGGATTATGGTTTTAGGGTTGTGATTGCGCCAAGTTATGCTGATATTTTTTTCAACAACTGTTTTAAGAATGGTATTTTACCAATTATTTTATCTGCAAGTGATGTGGATACTTTTTTTAATGAAATAGCCACAACAGATGGCTACTCATTAAAAGTGGATTTAGCCTCACAAACAATCACTAAACCGAGTGGTGATATGATTCAGTTTGAGGTGGATGAATTCCGCAAGCACTGCTTAATCAATGGTTTGGATGATATTGACATGACATTAGAACATGTGGACGATATTAAAGCATATGAACAACGGCGTGCCCAACAAGCGCCGTGGTTATTTAGTTAATTTAGGAATAAAAAGTGATGACAAAAAAAATAGCAGTACTCCCCGGTGATGGTATTGGACAAGAGATCGTTGCCGAAGCCGTTAAAGTGATTGGGCATTTAAAAGATGCCTATGGCTTAGATGTGGAACTCGAACAAGGTTTAGTGGGAGGCTCCGCTTACGACAAAACAGGCTCACCCTTACCCGAAGAAACGCTTCAATTAGCGAGAGAATCCGATTCTATTTTACTTGGTGCCGTCGGTGGCTATAAATGGGAAACACTTGATATTGCGGTGCGACCTGAAAAAGGTTTATTAGGTTTACGTGCCGAACTTGAATTATTTGCTAACTTGCGCCCGGCAATTTTATACCCACAGCTTGCCGATGCGTCCACATTAAAACCAGAAGTGGTTTCTGGTCTGGATATTATGATTGTGCGTGAGTTAACCGGTGGTATTTATTTTGGACAGCCACGCGGAGTACGTACACTGGATAATGGCGAACGCGAAGGTTATAACACATTGGTTTATCGTGAATCTGAAATCAGTCGAATTGCGAAAGTAGCTTTTGATATTGCATCTAAACGTAACAATCGTGTCTGTTCAGTGGATAAAGCCAATGTGCTGGAATGTACCGAGCTTTGGCGCGAAGTGGTTATCAAAGAAGCGCAGGCTTTTAGTCAGATTGAATTGAGTCATATGTATGTAGATAACGCGGCAATGCAACTGGTGCGTGAACCTAAACAATTTGACGTGATGGTCACGACCAATATGTTTGGCGATATACTATCCGATTGTGCTGCTATGCTAACCGGTTCTATCGGTATGCTGCCATCAGCATCACTGGATATTAACAGCAAAGGCATGTATGAACCCATTCATGGTTCAGCGCCGGATATTGCAGGGCAAAATATTGCCAATCCACTCGCTACTATTTTATCGGTTGCTATGATGTTGCGCTATTCATTGAATGATGCTGAAAATGCAAACCGTATTGAAACAGCAGTAAATAAAGTATTAGATAATGGATTGCGTACACAAGATATTTATAGTGACGGCATGAAAAGAGTCAGTACGTCCGAAATGGGCGATGCAGTATTAGCTGAATTATAATTTATTTTTCACCATAATGAACACAATATTTTTTGTGTGTACTCAAAGCATTACGTGGGATAGGTTTTTCTTGATATTCACCGTGGTTAAGTTTTCTAAAATTAAATTTAAGAGTTAGAGGAATAAAAAATGAAGCGTGTAGGTTTTGTCGGTTGGCGCGGTATGGTGGGATCTGTTCTTATGCAACGGATGCGAGATGAAAATAACTTTACAAATATCGAACCGATCTTTTTTACAACATCACAAACGGGTCAGGCTGGCCCAAATGTGGGTAAAGAGGTTGCTAGCTTAAAAGATGCTAAAGATATAAATGAACTTAGTGCAATGGATATTATTATCACTTGTCAGGGCGGTGATTATACTAAAGAAGTTTATCCTGCATTACGACAATCAGGTTGGAACGGTTACTGGATTGATGCAGCATCGTCTTTGCGTATGGTAGATGAAAGTATTATTGTGCTTGACCCTGTTAACAAAGCAGTCATCACTAACGGTATCCAATCAGGTATTAAGACCTTTGTCGGTGGTAATTGCACAGTAAGTTTAATGTTAATGGCCGTGGGTGGTTTATTTGAAAAAGATTTGGTTGAATGGATCACGCCAATGACATATCAAGCAGCTTCCGGTGCAGGTGCGCGCAATATGCGTGAGTTAATTCGCCAGATGGGTGCCATTAACGACAATGTAAAAGCACTCAATGACGATCCTGCATCAGCCATTTTAGATATTGATAAAAATGTGACCGACTTTATACGCAGCGATACCTACCCAACGGAACAATGGCCTGCGCCCCTGGCGGCAAGTTTAATTCCGTGGATTGATGTACCGTTAGAAAGCGGCCAAACTAAAGAAGAATGGAAAGCGCAAGTCGAAACCAATAAAATATTAGGTCGTTCCACTAACCCTGTGCCGATTGATGGTTTATGTGTGCGAATTGGTGCGATGCGTTGTCATTCACAAGCCTTAACCATCAAGATGAAACAGAATGTGCCACTTGATGAAATTAGCGATATGCTTGCACAGCATAATGATTGGGTTAAAGTTGTGGACAATGAACCGGCGATTACTATTAAAGAGCTTACCCCCGCTGCGGTCACGGGTACATTAACGGTGCCTGTGGGGCGGATGCGTAAGCTCTCGATGGGAAATGATTATTTATCTGCTTTTACCGTGGGTGACCAATTATTATGGGGGGCGGCTGAACCTTTGCGTCGTATGCTTCGGATTTTACTGGAAAGCTAAATTGCTATTAAACTCAGGCTAAAATCACATTGGTTGATTATGTTTCTACTATCGTTAATAGAAATGAGCGCCAACATTCAATCGGTGTGCTTTAAACCTGACTGAAAACGACAAAATTCTGACGCTCTAAAATTTATAAATTGTAAGCTATTGATTTATCAGGCGTTGATATTCAGGCACAGTTTTTGCTCTAACAATTCTACATTATTACGAGTTGTTGGAGCCCATCGTGAAGGCAGAGTCTTTACAAATTAATAATCCCCATGAACTGCAAGATGCGTTTAAGGCATTTAACGATTTATCGAGCCAGTTATCTTCATCCTACTTTGCTTTAGAAGAACAGGTGGCATTATTAACCGAAGAACTGGTTACCACGAAGTCTGAACGTATTAAAGAACTTCAGGAAAAAGAACAACTCGCAAAGCGTCTGGAATCTATTTTACA
>VAPK010207687.1_pt1 | contig 73054 bp, 67 predicted proteins | sample 3395031 | NCBI WGS metagenome assembly VAPK01 (sample SAMN08290443, study PRJNA428436) | hydrothermal vent metagenome | isolation source: Deep-sea hydrothermal vent chimney 1 | place: Pacific Ocean: Juan De Fuca Ridge
ATAACCTGCATTAATGCTTGCCTGTGGACTATTCCCTATCCGCAGCTCCTCTCGGATCCGTTCAAAGATCAATACATTGGCATCCACTGCCATCCCCACCGTCAATACAATCCCAGCGATCCCTGGTAAAGTCAACGTGGCTTGTAACATCGACAATAAAGCCACCACCAGCACCAAGTTCGCTGCCAAGGCCAAATTCGCCACCATGCCAAATACGCGATACCACACCACCATAAAGACCAACACAAATGCAAAGCCGATCATCACTGATCTAAAGCCTTTCGCAATATTCTCTTTCCCTAAGCTTGGACCAACGGTACGCTCTTCCACAATATCCATTGGTGCGGCCAAAGCGCCTGCACGGAGTAATAAGGCTAAATCCCGTGCTTCAGTGGTGGAATCCAGCCCTGTGATTTGGAAGTTCTTCCCTAACTGATCCCGAATCGTTGCCACACTGATAACTTCTGAGACTTGGCGACGTGTCCGCACTATCTCTCCATCAATTTTGCGTTGCTCACTCTTCGACTCGATAAATACCACTGCCATTGGTTTGTTAATATTTTTACCCGTCACATCGCTAAATTTACGTGCGCCCTTACCATCCAAGGTAACCGATACAGTCGGGCTGCCATTTTGCGAATCTAAGGTAGAGGCGGCATTCGTAACATGATCACCCGTTAACATGACCCGTTTTTTCAACAACACATGTCCACCGCCACGCTGCTTATATAGCTCTGCACCTGCGGGCACGCGGCCATTCAATGCATCCGCTACATCATGTTCAAAATCCACCAATCGGAATTCTAAGGTGGCTGTTGCACCCAATATTTCTTTGGCGCGCGCCGTGTCTTGCACACCTGGCAATTGCACCACAATCCGACTATCACCTTGCTGTTGCACGGTTGGCTCGGCAACACCCAATTCATTAATTCGATTTCGTAAGGTTGTAATATTTTGTTGTAATGCCAAGTTACGCGTTTCTCTGATGCTCACTTCTGTCAGTTTCATACCTAATGTCGGTACGCTTGCTGCTTCATCTATTGCCAGCACCAATGCATTATATTGTGATGTATTGTCAATCAAAGTCATCGCGGCATCGCGCGTTGTGGCATCTTTAAAAACAACCGATAAGCCGTTCGTATCGACATTGATTTTTTTGTATCGAATTTTCTCGCCGCGTAATAATGTACGTAAATCACTACCATAACCATTCAAAGCTTTTTTCTCAGCGGCCACCATATCCACTTCCATTAAAAAATGCACGCCCCCCCGCAAATCTAAACCTAAATTCATCGGTTCCGCACCTAATCCTTTTAGCCATGCAGGCGTGTCTGCCGCCAAATTTAAGGCAACCACATAATCCTCACTCAAAGTCTTATCAAGCAATGTTTGTGCTTTTAATTGCGTTTCATCATCTGCGAAGCGAATCATTAAGCGACCTTGCTCCAATTCAACACGGCGATATTCCAAACCCGCTGTTTTTAAGCTATCTTCCACTTTAGTCGCCAAAGCCAAATCTACCGTACCACCACGGCCTGATGAAGATAATTGCACTGCGAAATCTGTTGGGAATATATTGGGCATCGCAAAAATAAAACCGACTAACAGCACAACTAATACCAATAAATTTTTCCACATTGGATAATGATTCATATTTTTCTCAATTTAAAAATTAAAGCAGGCAATGCTAAAAAAGCATTGCCTGCGGTACATATACTTTAACTATATGGGGTTACTTAAAGCTGTTTCAACGTCCCTTTTGGCATAACGGAAGAAATTGATTCACGACGCATTTTAACAATCATATTTTCGGCAAACTCTACCGCAACTGAATTCTCACCAATCCCAATAATTTTACCCATCATGCCACCATCGGTTACGATTTCATCGCCAATGGCCAATGCAGCCACCAATTCACGATGTGCTTTCGCGCGTTTTGATTGTGGCCGGATCAACATAAAATAAAACAATGCCAATAAAATAACGGGAAAAGCAAAATCCATTATGCCAGGAGCGCCTTGCTCTCCTGCAGCCATTGCCGGCGAAATCAAAAAATCTAACATGTCCATTCTCCAAAAATAATTATTCTAGCGCGCTATTATATCGTTAGCTTGCCCGTAAGGCATAAAATTCTTTTTTATACTGCATTAACTGCCCGTTCTCAATAGCGGTTCGCAAACCTGTCATCACCGTTTGATAATAATATAGATTGTGAATTGTATTGAGTCTTGGCCCGAGCATTTCGCCTGTTTTATCTAAATGATGTAGATAAGCTCTACTATAGTTTTTGCAGGTATAACAATCGCACATTGGGTCCAACGGGCCCGTATCCGTTTTATAACGACTATTGCGGATCTTAACCACACCCGAATGCACAAATAAATGGCCATTGCGAGCATTTCGCGTCGGCATCACGCAATCGAACATATCAATTCCCAGCGACACGGCTTCCACCAAATCTTCTGGTTTGCCAACCCCCATCAAATAACGGGGCTTATCTGTTGGCATCTGTGTGGCTAAATGATTCAAGATCCGTAGCATGTCTTCTTTCGGCTCGCCCACAGATAAGCCGCCAATCGCATAACCATCAAAGCCAATGTCGGTTAAGCCTTGCAATGATTCCGTGCGCAATGATTCATGCATGCCACCTTGCACAATGCCAAATAATGCATTCGGATTATCGCCATGCGCTTGCTTACTTCGCAATGCCCAGCGCAACGATAAACGCATCGATTCGGCTGCCGTCAGTTCATCTGCAGGATAAGGCGTGCATTCATCAAAAATCATCACAATATCGCTGCCCAAATCACGCTGCACCGCCATCGATTCTTCCGGCCCCATAAATACCTTGCGGCCATCGATCGGCGAGCTAAAATGCACGCCTTCTTCGGTGATTTTGCGCAAGTCTCCTAAGCTAAACACCTGAAAACCACCTGAATCCGTTAGAATCGGCCCTTGCCACTGCATAAAGTCATGTAAATCGCCATGTTGTTTGATGATGTCAGTGCCAGGTCGGAGCATCAAATGAAAGGTATTACCCAGTACAATCTCTGCGCCTGTATCGGTCACCTCTTCAGGCGTCATCGCTTTGACCGAGCCATAGGTGCCCACAGGCATAAATGCAGGTGTTTGCACCTTCCCACGCGGAAAAGTTAGCGCCCCTCGCCTCGCAAAGCCATCTTCGGCTGATACATTAAATTCCATTGTCATATTCTTAAAAATTAAAAGCAGGACACAGGATACCATTCTCTGCCTGATTTTCATCACATAATCAGGTAAAATAAATCCAATTCAAGCCATTATCTGGATAGACTATTGCCTGCTTCCAACTCACCCATTATCGTCGCGCTCGATTATGCCAATGCGGATGATGCCTTTGCGCTCGCCGATCAGCTCGATCCGAGCCGTTGTCGCCTTAAAATTGGTAAAGAACTATTTACCCGTGCTGGCCCTGCCGTTGTCCAGATGCTGGCTGACCAAGGCTTCGATATTTTTCTAGACTTGAAATACCATGACATTCCCAATACTGTTGCCAAAGCCTGTGCCGCCGCCGCCGATCTCGGTGTATGGATGCTCAATGTACATGCACTAGGTGGCAATGCGATGATGATCGCTGCGCGCGAAGCTGTGGGCCAAGATGACAATAGTCCACTGTTAATTGCCGTTACCTTACTCACTAGCATGGATCAAAACACCTTTGAACAACTCGGGATGCAAGGCACTATTGGTGATGGCGTGTTGCGCCTCGCCCAACTCACTGCCGATAGCGGCTTGGATGGGGTCGTCTGCTCCGCGCAAGAGACGCGTTTATTACGCCAACAACATCATGTGAACTTCCAACTTATCACGCCAGGTATTCGCCCAGCGAATAGTGCACAAGGCGATCAACATCGCACCATGACACCCGCTGATGCTATCGAAGCAGGTAGTAATTATCTTGTTATCGGCCGCCCCATTACCACTGCAGCGGATCCCATGGTCGCCTTGGCAGATATTGAAGCCAGCTTGACTGTTTCAGGTTAAGCGTTCTTAATATGATAGATAAAACACATCTCTCCTTAATTGCCCATTGCCGGGAAATCATTATTGCGCATATCACCCAGCGCACTGGTTTTTTTCATAATTTAGACAATATTCTTTTCCAACAATCGCATCAGGCACCTTCTGAAAAAGAACGTAAACGTTATTTTTTCGCCATGCGGCAGCTGCAATCACATGAAACCGAGCTCAATGAAAACTTAAGCAGAAAATTATTAGAACGCTTTGACCAATATTGGGCTAACACATCTGATGCTGCATCTTCTATCCCCTTCGAAGCCAGCGATGTGATAAATGATTTCACCGCATTGCACGCACGTTTTTCCCACCTCCGTGGTCATGCTACACCGCTTAATGCACATCCCTTATCTGCTAACTTTATTATTACTTATTTCAAACAATCATTGGCCCCTCATATCAGTGTCAACTCGCCGATAAAGTCGCTCTCAGATCAGCAGTTTGAACAAGCAATGCGTAAACCCTGTGAACAACTCTACCAAGCATTAAACGCCTATTTAATCGAACATAACATTCTATCTGAATTGGACTATCGTCTGACTGAGATAGCGCTTAAATTCCCATTACCTACTCAAGATAAAATCATTGTCGAACCAACGACGAGTCAAACGCCCGATGCACCAAAAAGTGTTGATAAACAACTACAAGTTGGAGATCGTTTAAGTCGTAATGATATGAATCCAAGTAAAACTATTATCTTTGCTTGGCGCAGCCAATTGACAGGTCGTTATGTATTTCATAGTAGACAAGGTAAACCTGTTTTGGATTTAACTATGCTAGAGTTGGTGGATTGGTTTCAACGCGGTTTATTGACGCCCCTTTCTAGATGAGTTCGGCACAAAAACATATTCTCATTACGGGCTGTTCTAGTGGCATCGGACGTGCTGCTGCATTGCAACTTCACCAGCGTGGTGATCGTATTATTGGCACCGTTCGACGCCAAGCCGATATTGCCTCTCTTGCCAAGCAAGGGATTGAAACTATATTGCTTGACTTAGAGGATGCGAATGCAATGCCACATACCGTGACAGACATTCTGCAACGTTTTAATGGTCGTATTGATGTCTTATTCAATAATGCGGCTTATGGCCAGCCAGGCGCGATTGAAGATCTCCCCCGAGAGGTGCTTCGTAGCCAGTTCGAGACCAATGTATTCGGTACACAAGCGCTCACAAATCTCATCTTGCCAACCATGCGCCAGCAAGGCCATGGACGCATTATCTACAATAGCTCGGTGCTCGGCTTAGTCGCCTTTCCTTATCGTGGTGCCTATAATGCCAGTAAATATGCGATTGAGGGCCTTGCCGACACCCTGCGCTTAGAACTATATGGCTCTGGTATTCATATCAGCCTGATCGAACCTGGCCCGATTGAAAGTGCTTTTCGCAAAAATGCCTTTGCAAAATATAAAGAAAATATCGAACCCACGCAAAGCGCCCACCGCAAACAATATCTCGCCATGGAAAAACGTCTCACCGCTGTTGGGCCAGCGGTGCCTTTCACCTTGCCTGCTAGTGCAGTCGTGAAGAAACTGATCCACGCTATTGATAGCCGTCGTCCTAAAGTACGTTATTACGTAACGTTTCCCACTTATTTATTCGCCACACTCAAACGACTCTTGCCACATCGCATGCTTGATATCGTGCTCCGCAAAATATCATAAAATCACACAAAGTGTCGTAACATAATGTGGCACAATGTGTCCTATAACTTTGAATACACTTCATATCCTCAAGGATGCGTATGACACACCCCGATATCAACCCTATTTTACAATCCATCAACACTATTATTCTCGGCAAAGAGCATATCGTAAAACTGGCATTATCTTGCTTGCTTGCCAAAGGACATTTATTAATTGAAGATGTGCCAGGTGTGGGTAAAACCACGTTGGCACATACACTTGCCAAGACCTTAGGGCTGAGTTTTCAACGTATCCAATTTACCAGTGATATGCTGCCAGCCGATATTCTTGGCGTCTCGATTTTTGATCGTGAAAGCCAGCTATTCAGCTTCCATAAAGGCCCTATTTTTACCCAGTTAGTATTAGCCGATGAAGTCAACCGCGCTACACCACGCACACAAAGCGCCTTATTAGAAGCCATGGAAGAACGCCAAGTGAGTATTGAAGGCGAAACTCACACACTGTCAGATCCTTTTTTTGTCATCGCCACCCAAAACCCCTCCACTCAGATCGGTACATTCCCCTTACCTGAATCCCAACTTGACCGTTTTCTAATGCGTCTTGAAATTGGTTATCCCGATGCAGAAGCCGAGCGGGCTTTATTATTAGGATCCGATCGGCGAGAAATGCTGCAACAACTTAAACCGGCGGTCTCCAGCGAACAATTACGCGCATTGCAGTCTACTGTTGACCAAATCCATGTCTCCCCTGCGTTAATTGATTATATTCAACAGTTATTGGCCTATACCCGTGATTCAGGCCGCTTCCACTTTGGCTTATCGCCCCGTGCAGGATTAAGTTTATTGCGCGCTGCACAAGCATGGGCTTTTATTGAAGGGCGGGAACAAGTGATACCTGAAGATGTACAAGCCATATTACCCAGTGTTATTAGTCATCGCCTACAAGCACGGGATGAGCAGCTTAATAGTCATTTTATTACCGACATGATTGCCCAAGTCGCCATTCCTTAAACCACATGGCCAGCGCACTCAGTCAGCTTTATCAAAAGTTTAACCAACTCCGAGGTCGCCGGATCTTTATCGTGCCGACACGTTTTGGGTTTGTCTATGGCGCGTTCCTGTTTCTCATTCTGCTGGGTGCAATAAACTACGGAAATAGCCTCGGCCACGTGCTGGTATTCCTGCTCGGCAGTTTGGGCTCGGTTGCCATGTTGCACACCTATCGCAATATTGCCAAATTAGAACTCCAACACGCACATGCTGAGCCCGTATTTCTTGGCCAGCCTATCAATTTTATTTTACACTTTGATAATCCAAGCAAGCATCATAGCCACCAAGTCGAAGTGGCGAGTAAACAAATCGAGATAAAATCATGGCATCCTTATTGGCGGTTTATGGGCTTTCAACACCCGCACCTTATCGACACGTTAAAACACAAACAGATCACGCAGGCATCTTATTCCTTTCCCAGCCAGCACCGTGGTAAACAAACGCTCGGCCGCATTCGTATTGCCAGTCAGTTTCCAATGGGATTATATCGTCCGTGGACATACTTTAAAGCACCTTATACTGCCCTAGTTTACCCACGACCTATCGGTGACTTACCGCTGCCAAACACCTCAGAACAAGGCCAAAAACCCCATCGTCTACCGCAAAAAGGCATGGATGATTTCTCTGGATTCAACCCCTATCGAGCAGGAGATCCTACCCATGCCATTGCCTGGAAAGCCATGGCGCGTGATGATGTGTTGCGCACCAAACACTTTACCGCCACCCAAGGTGGTAACCTCAGCTTATCCTGGCAAAATGTGGCGCAACTCAATGAAGTAGAGGAGAAGCTTTCTCAGCTCTGTCGTTGGATATTGCAGGCCGAAGCGGCGGGGTCAACGTATAGCCTATCTCTCCCCAATACGACAATTAATATGGGCCACGGCGAGACACATCGTCACCAATGCTTGTCCGCACTCGCATTATATGAATAATAACGCCCCCTCAACCCACGCCCTGATTTGGCTGATCCTCGGGATCAGCTTGGGCGCGCTCCCGCATTTTAGCTATCAACCGCTCTGGGTTGCATTGATCTTCTCAGTGATGATCGGCTGGCGCTGCATGCATATTTGGCGTGGCTGGCCATTGCCCAGCAAACAACATCGCCTACTGAAATGGCTTCATCTCAGCATTGCCGCCCTCTCTATTTTCTTATTAATCACCAGCTATGGCACGCTAATCGGTCGCGATGCGGGTGTTGCCTTGCTTACCGTGATGCTAGGTTTAAAAGTTGTGGAGATCCGTAATCACCGTGATTATTACCTGAGTTGTTTTTTAGGTTATTTTCTCGTCGTCACCAACTTCTTTTACTCTCAAAGCATGCCGACCGCGGTATTGATGTTTGTGGTTGTCGCGATTATGACCACCTGCCTGATTAGCCTCAATGATCCCAAGCGCTTATTAAGTGACAAGGTCAGATTCAAATTAGCCAGCCAAATGTTATTACAAGCCATCCCCGTGATGTTATTACTCTTTATCTTTTTTCCCCGTATCGCGGGTCCCTTATGGGGGCTACCACAAGATGCCTATGGCGCTAAAACTGGGCTAAGTAATAGTATGTCACTCGATAATATCAGCCAACTAATTCAATCTGATGAAATCGCTTTTCGCGTTAAATTCGACAGTGATTTACCTAAGAAATCCGACCAATACTGGCGCGGCCCGGTGCTCTGGCACACCGATGGTACAATCTGGACCGCATTAGAACATGCCAAACTCGCTGCTGAACTTCCTAAGATTAATGCAACAGGTGCAGAATATGATTACACCATAACGCTCGAACCCCATAACGACCACTGGTTATTCGCGCTCGATTTCCCACAGCAACGCCCTAAATCGTTAAATAGCCATTTCACTCAAGATGGGCAATTACGCAGCAATCAACCCGTTAAACAACGCCAACAATATCACCTAACATCTCAGACAAACTTTAAATTTAATCCCACAAGTGACATCAATCTTACTGAGGCATTACAATTACCCGAACAACACCCTAGAACCAAACAACTTGCCCAACAATGGCTAACAGAAACGCAAAACCCGCGCGAACTCATTCAACGTGCCCTTTCCCACTTTAACCAACAAGACTTCTTTTATACCCTCACCCCACCGCCCCTAACAGGCGATACCATTGATAGTTTTTTATTTGAAAGCCGTCGTGGGTTTTGCCAACATTATGCCGCCAGCTTTACCATCTTAATGCGCGCCGCAGGCATTCCCACACGCGTCGTAACCGGGTATCAAGGAGGCGAAATCAATCCCGTTGATGGGTTTCTCGTCGTGCGACAACGCGATGCCCATGCGTGGACAGAAGTGTGGTTAGAAAATGAAGGTTGGATCCGAGTAGATCCCACTGCAGCCGTTGCCAGCGAACGTATTGAAGAGGGCATGAGCACGATTATGCCACTCAGCATGCGGTCACCCTTGTTTATTGCCAATAGTGAAAAACTCGCCAATATGTGGCAAAACTTGCGTAATAACTGGGAAGCGCTGGATAATAGATGGAACCAATGGATCATCTCCTATGGGCCCAAATTACAAAATAAATTCCTATCTAAATTGGGCCTCTCACCCAATTGGCAATCCATGGTGGTCTGGATGATTAGCTCTGTCAGTGCTATTTTACTCATTCTCAGTGCCTGCCTGTTTTACCAACGACGACGTCAAAATCCGCTTGCCCGCCTCTATCAAATTTTCTGCAAACGATCTGGTATCGAACGCCATTCCAGCGAAGGTCCGCTAGATTTTGCTAACCGAATAAAACAGCGGCATCCACAACATACAACTGAAATAGATCAGATCACCGAATCCTATATCAACCTACAATATGGCAATCAATCGGCTTCATTCGCTGCTTTACAACAAGCCATTAAGCAATTTAAACCTTAGCGGCCCTCAAACTTATTACAGGGTGATAAGGTTCACATTTTAATTAAACGTCAACACATTACTCACCAGCTCAACCTTAATACTATCCCCAGCGACAAATCGGCCAGATAATAAGGCTTCTGCCAACGGGTTCTCCAACTGTTGCTGGATCACACGTTTCAATGGTCTTGCCCCATAAACCGGATCAAATCCGGCTTCGGCAATATGGTCAATTGCCGCCAAACTGACTTCTAATTGTAAGTCTCGCTCTGCCAACCGAGCGCGCAACTCACCTAGCTGAATATCCGTTATCGAATGAATATGAGCGCGTTCTAAGGGATGGAACACGACCACATCATCCACTCGATTGATAAATTCAGGGCGAAAATGCTGCCCTACGATCTCCATCACCGCGGACTTCATCTCTTCATAAGGGGCACCCGCTTTTTCTTGGATCACATGCGAGCCCAAATTAGAGGTCATCACAATCACTGTATTGCGGAAATCCACCGTCCGTCCTTGACCATCGGTTAACCGACCATCATCCAATACCTGCAACAGCACATTGAATACATCCGGGTGTGCCTTTTCGACTTCATCTAGCAAAATCACAGAATAAGGCTTACGACGGACCGCCTCGGTTAAATAACCGCCTTCTTCATAACCCACATAACCCGGCGGTGCACCAATCAATCTGGCAACCGAATGCTTCTCCATAAACTCAGACATATCAATCCGTACCATCGCATCTTGGGTATCGAATAAGAATTCAGCCAAGGCTTTACAGAGCTCGGTTTTCCCAACACCTGTTGGTCCCAAGAATAAAAAACTGCCATTAGGCTTGTTCGGATCCGAAAGCCCAGCACGTGAACGCCTGATTGCATTAGATACAGCGGTAACGGCTTCATCTTGGCCAATCACCTGCTTATGTAATACCGCATCCATCTGCAATAATTTATCACGCTCGCCTTCCAACATTTTAGATACTGGGATCCCTGTCCACTTAGACACCACATCGGCAATCTCTTCCTCACCCACTTGGTTTCTCAGCAAAGTGAAATCTTTCTGATCCACTTCCACCGTTTCCGCCAGCTGTTTCTCTAATGCGGGGATTTCGCCATATTGCAAAGCAGACATTTTTTCAAGATCGCCACTACGTTGCGCCACCTCCAATTCCATCCGCGCCTTCTCAAGCGCTTCCTTAATATCTTGGCTGCCATGCAATGCTGATTTTTCTGCTTTCCAGATTTCTTCTAGATCAGCAAATTCACGTTCTAACGTCGTCATCTCATCCTGCAAGATCTGCAAGCGTTTTTTTGAGGCATCATCTTTCTCTTTTTCTAAGGCCACCCGTTCGATTTTAAGCTGAATTAGCCGACGTTCCAGCTTATCCAACACCTCAGGCTTAGAATCAATCTCCATCCGGATCCGACTGCCCGCTTCATCAATCAAATCAATCGCCTTATCAGGCAACTGTCGATCCGAAATATAACGATGAGAAAGCGTTGCTGCCGCCACAATCGCAGGATCGGTAATATTGACCCCATGATGCACTTCATAGCGTTCGCTCAAGCCTCGCAAGATCGCAATCGTATCTTCCACGGTTGGCTCACCCACCAACACTTTCTGAAATCGGCGCTCCAATGCCGCATCTTTCTCAACATACTGGCGATATTCATCCAGCGTTGTCGCACCAATACAATGTAATTCACCGCGCGCCAAAGCTGGTTTGAGCATATTGCCCGCATCCATCGCGCCTTCGCCTTTACCCGCGCCTACCATCGTATGGATTTCATCAATAAATAAAATGATCTGGCCTTCTTGCTTGGATAAATCCTTCAATACTGCTTTCAAGCGTTCTTCAAATTCACCACGGTATTTCGCCCCCGCAATCAATGCCGCCATATCCAATGACAATACGCGTTTATTTTTCATCCCCTCAGGCACTTCACCATTGATGATCCGCTGCGCCAAACCTTCCACAATCGCGGTTTTACCCACACCCGGCTCACCGATCAACACCGGATTATTCTTTGTCCGACGTTGCAATACCTGAATCGTGCGGCGAATTTCATCATCGCGACCGATAACCGGATCCAATTTACCTTTTTCAGCCTGTTCCGTTAAATCAATCGTATATTTATCCAGCGCTTGGCGTTGCTCTTCCGCATTCGGATCCGTCACTGTCTCACCACCGCGTATTTTCTCAATCGCCGCGCTCACCTTCGCCTTATTGCCACCATATTGCTGCAATAACTTGCCAGCCGCCTTGGTATCTTCCACCACAGCCAACACCAATAATTCACTCGCAATATACTGATCTTGCCGCTGCTGCGCCAATTTATCCGTTTGATTTAGTAAGCGGTTCAAATCCGATGAAATATGCACTTCACCGCCCGAACCCGACACTTGTGCCATATCAGTCAATTGCTGTTCTAATGCCTGCTGATAGCCCACCACATCCACGCCACTTTGAATCAACAAAGGCCGCACCGTGCCACCCTGCTGTTGCAACATCGCCAGCATCACATGCGCCACCTCAATAAATTGATGATCGCGTCCCACCGCAATGCTCTGCGCCTCTGCAATCGCCGCCTGAAATTTCCCCGTTAATTTTTCAATTTGCATTATCTTTCCCCTTAAAGCTATCTTGTTACTTACTAAATGGGGATATCCTCACCTAAAATCAAGCAATGTACATTAGCACTGGACTTCACCTTATTCCTCACCTACACTCATTCAATGCAAAAATCAGACACTAAACAACGTTTCATCCCTTATCGCAAAACAGATATTATTTCGATGTGTTGTGGCGATAAAGAGCTATCCCCAGATGAAACTACGCAATTCAAAGATGTTTGCCGCTTGCTCTCAAGCATATTTCATTTTCAATTCCATACTACACTTGAATCATTAAAGGCTAGCTACGCTCCCATTAACCCTGATTCAGATACACAAACGGTATATCCCATTACTAGCGCCGAGAAAACCCAACTAGAAACCACGCTAATTTCGGAACTCACACAATTACTCAACGCAGCCAACTTCGAAGAGATCACCAAAGCGGATATTGATCGCGCATTACAAGAAGAGTCGCTTTTTAAAATCCGCTTAAATGTTGATTTTGATGATTTTGAGAAGGTATTGTTCTTTCGCCGAGGTGAATCTATTAAACAAGAAACGCTCACTAGCTGGTTTGGGAGGCGCAAAAAAGAAATTACCTTTACCAATTATGATCGCGTGCTTATTTACGTTAAATACAAAGACCAATCCTATTTTGAGCGATTAGAGAAGAAGGATTTATTTTTTAAGCCCGGCTCAACCACGATTAAGCTCTTTCAGAACATCCCACGCGCCGATTTAGAAATGCTATTTCCCAATACCGAAGTGAAAATGAAAATGATGGATAAGCTGATCATTGGCATTCCCGCTGCGATTGGCGGCATGATCATGCTCGCCACCAAACTCGGTGCAACCTTATTGCTCACCGGTACGCTGTTGGCCTTTTGGTTAGGCATGCAAGATGAACCGGTTGTGTTAGATCAAAAATCGTTGCTGGCGTTAGCTGCTGGGTTTGGTGCTTTGGGCGCGTTTCTCTGGAAGCAGTTTAATAAATTTAAGAACCGCAAAATTAAATTTATGAAAACATTGGCTGATAATCTGTATTTCAAGAATTTAGATAATAATACGGGCGTGTTCCATCGGCTGATTGATGCAGCTGAGGAAGAAGAAGGCAAGGAAACCATTCTGGCTTATTATTTTTTATTGCGCGCGAAACGTGCGATCACTACCGATGAACTGGATCAGGATATTGAAGCGTGGTTTCAGCAAAAACATCAACAATCTCTCAACTTTGAAATCGACGATGCCCTCGCGAAACTCCAACACCTAGGATTGGTCAACATCACGGATAAACAATTATCTCCTGTGCCATTAAGCCAAGCGAGAATAAAGTTGGATACAATATGGGATAATTATTTTAAATTTAATGAATCGAATACGACACCTTAATCTATGAATGCACTCTCTTTTTTCTCCCGCTGGTTTAGCGATAATATTCTCTCGCTAGGCAAAGAAGTTCGTTTATCTTATATGCCACCATTGATGGTGTATATGGCTGCGGGGATCTCGGGTTTATCTGCTATCGTCGGTACCTTTTTTGTTAAGGAATATCTAGGGCTTTCTGCTGAGTTTTTAGCCGCGTTAGGCTTCTGGGCAACGATTCCTTGGGCCCTGAAAATGCCTGTTGGGCACTTGGTGGATTTGATTTGGCGATATAAGGGCTGGCTGGTTTTTCTAGGCGCTTCGCTTATTGCCGCCAGCTTATTGATTATGGTGGGTTTGCTGAGCGATCGTGAAGCAATGGAAACTATTATGTCGGCAGACAAATGGTTTATCTGGAGCACCCTGTTAGCGCCTATCGGTTATGTGATTCAGGATGTGGTCGCTGATGGGATGACAGTCGATGCGGTTCCGCTCCATGATGAAGCGGGTGACGCTATCCCAGAAGACCAACTCAAACTGATGCATATTACGATGCAAACGCTGGGTCGGGTGGCCATTATTGGCGGTACTGTTTTAGTCGCCTTGGTAAATCTCTATGTATTTCGTGATGCGGCGAACCTATCTGAATTAGAAAAAATTGGGGCTTACCTAAGCTTATATCAAATGTCGCTACTTATTCCGATTGTGTCGGTATTAGGGGTCGCACTCGCGGCCATTCTTGAACGACGTGAAACCAAACAATTACTCGCTACAGGCATGAGCAAAATAGAAGTGCTTGCCTTGCGCCATGATGCCATCGAAAAAACACAGCCTAACTGGTGGATTTTAGGCGGTAGTATCATCTTTGTTACCTTTACCATTACGATGGGCTTAAGTGATTTCAAATATAGCCAAGAATTAATTTTCCTCGGTTCTTTCTCAATTATCAGCTTCCTAATCTATAAGCTCACCAAAGAGCTGAAACCTGAAGCACGCGCCACATTAGTCGGGACTGCCATTGTTATCTTCGTGTTCCGCGCCTTGCCGTCTCCTGGACCGGGTATGGGTTGGTGGATGATTGATGAACTGAAATTTGATCAGCAATTCTTCTCCATACTATCGCTTATCGCCAGTGTGCTCACGCTCGCTGGCATGTTTATTTTCCGTCGCTTTATGGCAGGCCATTCCATTGCCTATATCGTCGGCATGCTCACCATCGTAACCACAGTATTATCCCTGCCTTTCCTAGGTATGTTCCATGGTATGCATGAGTGGACCGCTTCAATGACCGGCGGTGTAGTCGATGCCCGATTTATTGCCTTGGTAGACACGGCCATTGAATCCCCCCTCGGCCAAATCGCCATGATCCCCGTGCTCGCATGGATCGCAAATTCTGCGCCCGCCAACCTAAAAGCCACTTACTTCGCCATTATGGCCTCATTCACCAATCTCGCCTTGGCGCTCTCTCAGTTGGGCACCAAACACCTTAATCAAATATATACCGTGACCCGTGAAGTCAAAGATCCGTTAACTGATATTGTCACTACGGCAGCAGATTACACCCACCTAGGCACCTTAATTACCATTGCGATTGTGGTCGGCATGATAATGCCTTTTGTGGCCATTTATTTGGTTAGAATTTCACCGCTTAAATGGGCATAAAACAAGGTTGTCATCAAAGTTTTGTTGGGAAAACGAGCCTGAACTCTGCACCTGGATGGGCATTAACAATATCAATTTTTCCCTGCATATTGACCGTCATTTGATGCACTAATGCCAAGCCAATCCCCGTCCCCACCGTTTCACGGGTGAGCTCATTCTCGCTGCGATAGAATAATTTAAAGATCTTTTTCATCTGGGTTTTATCGATGCCCGGGCCATAATCTCGCACGCTAAACTGTACCCGCCCATTGCTTAACTTCTGGCAGGCTAAATCAATCTCTTTCTTATCAGCTTGAGAGGCGAATTTAATCGCATTATCCACTAAGTTAATCATAATTTGAGCAAACCAATCCATATCAACGTTGAGCGTTTCTCCTGATATTGAATCATCACAAAGTAGGTTTAAGGTAAACCCCGCCCCAGCCGCCTGTGTGGTCACTTTTGATTGCACATCCTCCATTAAAGCAGCCACTGTTTGCTCTGTGAATATCGGTTGGTTATCATTCCGCGTCATGCTCGCCAGATGCAAAACGTTATTAATCAAACGCGATAACCGTTCGCTTTCATCAAAAATAAAGTTGTAATAGCTTTCCTTTTTATCCTCACTGGCCCACCCTTGTTTGAGCATTTCACCATACATGCGAATTGAGGTCAGTGGCGTTTTTAATTCATGGCTCACTGCCGATACAAAATCTTGTTGCTGATTGGCTAAATTAATTTGGCCCGCGCCTAAGCGATACATTAAATAAAACCCAGCCAATAACACCGATGTCATAATCAATGCCAACCAAAGAATCACTTTGCCACCTGGTCCCGCGGGAAGCTGGGTGACGCTGAAGAGTAATTGCATCTCACTCAGTGGTGCAGATAAGCGTGTTTGGTATAACAATTCACCACTTAACTCACGCGCACTGGATAGATAACCGCGTGATGTCCTCCCCGTAAACGCCTTCAATACGTCTTCTTGATACACCACCAGCAAATCACTCATCTGTGATAACGCTGTTTCTCGAAACACGCTATTAATCTGCTGCTCCAGAAACGCAGTTTGATCAATCAACAAACCTTGCACATAACGCTGTTCATTCAGCCACACTTTCCGAAACAACACAAAATGACCACTATCCAATTGGCTAAATTCAAAAGGATCAATCTCACTTTCAAAGGTGCGTACCCGCACGGTTTCAAATTCAGTTTGCACAGACCCGCTTGCAGCCAGCCCTTCTTCGGCGGCTACGCTACGTGCGGGCTCAAGCGCTAGCCTTGGCGTTACAACGGATTCCGGCAATCTGTTTTGCTCCGTCCGTACTTGTTTTCTTGCGACGATTTGTGCTTGTTGTTCTTTTTCTTCCACTATCGACAGTTCGATTTGCTCTTCTTTATAGCGCTGGCGTAATTTAATATCGTCTAAGCGGCCTAAATTAGTTGTCTCAGCAGTTTTTGATGGTGCTGATTTGCTAGGGCTAGATTTGGGCACAACTTTATTCAACAAATCAAAGGCGCCTTGCCCTTTCACTGACGCCCTCTTCTCCACTTCTAATGGCGCAGGTGCAAGTTTATCTGTCATCATCGCAATATCACTCTCATCTAGTGACATTGCATCATCATTCGTTACAGACGTATTGCTATTTGCTACATCTTGATCAAACTTAAATTTTCCTCCTGCCGCATAGTCGACCAGATTATTCTGACTCAGGATCTGTTGAAGCGTATTCTGCAACGCTACCCTGGCCATTAATTCAGTCGACGTAATCCCATATTGGCTGGCATCCGTTTTTTTGTCAGGGATCAGCGGCGTCATCATCTCTCCGTCATCATCCACCTGAAAATACCCAATTAAACCAGGTATATGGGGCGATACTGGATAGCGGGATAATGGTGAAGGCTGTAAAAAATTAGCTTCCAACTCACCGGTGACATTCAAAAAAGCATAATCCGTAAACGGCCGCTGCTCTTCTATATTAATCAGTTGAGAAAATTGGCTATCAATACGATGCGCTAATTCGCCCGCTGCTAATTGATGCTGATGAAAGGTTTCCCATTTTAACCGACTATAGGACTGCTGAATTAAGATCGCGGTGGGGATCGCCAAAGCCAAAAAGAACAACGTTAGCCAACGGCGCAATGTTTTTTTATTCAGCCCAGCGAGTTTACTGCGTAACATCGTTATTCAACCACCAGCCGATAACCCGCACCGCGCACCGTAATTAGATACTGTGGTTTGGATGAATCGAGTTCAATCTTACGGCGAAGCTTAGCGATATGAATATCGACCGTACGGGTTTCTAACTGTAAATCCGCTGCATAGCCCCATACTTTGTTCAGCAATTCATCGCGCGATACAGGTCGCTCTGAATGTGCATAGAGATAATGCAAGATATCCATCTCACGGCGAGTGAAAGAAAACACATCTTCTTCCCGCTGGTCTCCCCGTTGACCAGACATATTCTGGCTATCAATCGTCAGCGTGCCTAATTGGATATGATTATCTTGCGCCCATGTGTTTTGTGTGCGGCGCAATACGGCTTGCACGCGCAACACCAATTGCGCCACCGAAAAAGGCTTGGCAACATAATCATCCGCGCCTAAAGACAATCCTTCAATAATATCTTCATCACTGCTTTTTGCAGTTAACATAATAATCGCCTGATCCCGATCCTGCTCACGCACACGATTACATATCTCAAAGCCATTCATATTCGGCAACATCACATCCAGCAATATCAAATCAAAGTCACCTGTTAATGCCCTCTGCAACCCTTCGGCGCCATCGCCGGCTGCTTCTACCTCATAGCCATGATAAATGAACACGTCGATCAAGCCTTCCCGAATGGCGGCTTCATCTTCAACGATTAACAGGCGTGTTTTATTTTGCATGCCAATAGTTTACCAAGAGAACGCTATCGCGTTATGTAAATTTCTTGTAAAAAACCATGGTCAATATTTTACTAAAACGTGTCTATTGTTCACCTGCCCACCCACCTACACTGTGAACCATGTCATCAACCACAGGAGAAAAACGACATGGCTTTAATCACTAGAATATCGCGGCTATTTCATGCCGATATGCATGCAGTTCTCGACCACATCGAAGAACCTGACTTATTACTTAAACAGGCTATTCGAGAAATGTCCGATACCTTGGCACAAAATGAAACCCAAATTAAATTGCTTGAACATGAACAGCAACTGTTTGGCCGACAAGAAATGGAGCTCAAACGATCCTTAACCGAATTAGACGAGCAACTCGCGCTTTGTTTCAAATCCAATAAAGAAGATCTCGCGCGCACCCTGATCAAGCGAAAATTGGAAACCCAGCAAGCTTTAAAAGAACTGGTTCGTAAGATAAATATAGCCAAAGAAACCATCGACAAGTTGCAATCACAACTGATAGAACAGCAAGCACAATTGGATAGCATGAAACAAAAATCTGAGATATTTAATCAAGAAAATAGGACAGAAACATCAGCTGCTCACTGGAATACATCTCACCCTCCCATTCTCGACGATGATATTGAAGTGGCTTTTTTACATGAAAAACAAAAATGGAGCACCTCATGAAAACCAAACAAGCGACTTTATTTGAAGGCATGATGGTTGCGCTTATTAGCAGCTTGATCGGTAGCATCGGCTATTTTGCATTATCAACGATATTCTCTGATAGCATCATTATTCGGTTCTTAATTAGCGGACTCGGCTTTGCCTATTTGCTCTATTTACTTAGCAGAAGTCGGGAACGTATTGGCCGTGTCACGGTGATCTTGATCTGGTCCATGATGGTCGTCACGCTGTGGTTTTTCTGGCCGCCAATTACACTATTTATCTTATTCCATATGATTGCCATTTGGTTAGTACGTTCCCTCTATTTCTATAATAGCCTGTTTTCGGCACTTGCTGATTTCGGCCTACACAGCTTGAGTATCGCGGCGGCTTTTTGGGCGGCTAGCCACACGGGCAGTTTATTTCTGAGCATCTGGTGCTTCTTTCTCACCCAAGCCTTATTTGTATTGATCCCCACCCGACACTCAAAACCAAATACACACACTAAAACCATCAATAATGACGCACAGTTTCAACGTGCCTATCAGGCTGCAGACGCGGCTGTTCGTAAACTTTCTACCCACTGAGGACTTACATGATGAAAACTAAACTAATTGCAATCAGCATCTTCACCGCTACCGTTGTCACGGTCAGCTTTTTCCCAACGATACAACATGCCATTGCGACACCCACCGATGTCCGACCGATTGTTGATCCGATTCAACCTGTTGCCACCATCACCCAACCCAAAATTGAAGTGGTCTTTGTGCTCGACACTACGGGCAGCATGAGTGGTCTGATTGAATCTGCCAAAGAAAAAATATGGTCTATTGCTAACACCATGGCCTCGGCACAAACCGCGCCTGAAATTAAAATGGGCTTGGTGGCTTATCGTGACCGCGGTGATGCTTATGTAACACAAACTGTCGCCTTATCAAGTGATCTCGATTCGATGTATGCCAAGCTGATGGATTTTAAAGCAGATGGCGGCGGTGATACCCCTGAAAGCGTTAATCAAGCATTGCATGATGCGGTGAATAATATGGCGTGGAGCGACGATCAGAACACCTATAAAGTCGTCTTCCTTGTTGGTGATGCACCCGCCCATATGGATTATCAAGATGATGTTAAATATCCAACCACGATGGCGCTCGCCGCCAATAAAGGCATCATCATCAACACCATTCAATGTGGACAAGATAGCGACACCACCACCAATTGGCAACAAGTGGCGAGCTTAGGACACGGTAATTACTTCCAAGTCGAGCAATCAGGTAATGCTGTGGCGATCGCCACACCGTTTGATAAGAAACTCGCCGCGCTGTCTGCCAAGCTAGACGGCACAAAGTTTTATTATGGTAATGAAGAACAACAAATCAAACAGGCTAATAAAACAGCGGCCATCGATAAAATATCTCGTGAAGCCAGTGTGGAATCGAAAGCACGGCGTGCCACCTTTAACGCCTCTGCGAGTGGTAAAGCCAATGCACTCGGTGAAAATGAGTTAGTTGAAGAAATTAGCAGCGGCCGTATTGCCTTAACCGATATCCCCCAAAGAGAGCTGCCTAAACCATTACAAGCTATGGCACCCGAAGCACGGGCAGGATTTATTGCTGAAACTAAAGCTGAACGCAGTAAAATAGAGTTTGAAATAGACAGCTTGGCAAAACAACGAGATGAATTTCTAAAACAAGAAGTTGAAAAGGATGGCGGCGCTAAAGATTCTTTGGATGCCCAAATCTATGGCACAATCATCTCTCAAGCCAAAGAAAAAGGGCTGGTTTATGATGATGATAGCTTAAAATATTAAGCTTCCTACGCGCCTCCTCCTTTGTTGGAGGGGGAGCGATTTAATCCTATTGATATTAGGGAAATACATGAAATATTTATACTGCTTATTCTTTATCTCCACATTGGCTTTTGCCGTTGATGAAACCGGCACCGTTGAATCTTTCGAAGATTACGTCAAAATTCGTTATATGCCTTCTCGAATGGAACATTTTGATAATAAAAAACCCATGACTGAACTCAAAAGCAAAGGGCTCACTATCATCGCTTCACATGACAATTCAATCATGACAACCAATGAATCTATCAAACAAATTTATCATCGTGCTAAATTACTCCATGATAAAGGCACCCACAGTAATCAACGATTTTTTCATGTGAGCTTTAAAACAATTGAAGTTTCCTATAGGGGCGATACCATTTCACTCGACTATGTCGGCCCTTCCCACACCGCAGAACTTGCTCAATATGAACAAGAATGGCTATCACTCTATGCTTTGGTATATCAATATTTAACGCAAGATCTAGAATGATATAATAATTCTTACTTTGGTCTGATAATGGTCCTCAATCCTATGCGAATTTATGTTCAAATTTTAAGTTTATGTTGCCTGCTCTCTTTTAACAGCCTATCCTTTGCCCAAGAAATAGTGCTCAAGGGGAATCTAGGTCCATACCCTATATTAATGATGTTAAACATCTCTGATAATGGTATCACTGGGCGATATGCTTATGACAACCAGCTTGTCTCTATCTATCTCGAAGGGAAAGACCTCAATCATCTAACAGAATTTAAACTCCCTCCTGAAATTGATGATTGGGATACCGCCAATAATTATGTGTTTGAACCCAATGCTGTCTTTAATGGTGCATTTACCAGCCCGCATTTTAAAGGGTTTTGGACATCCGTTGACAGCAAAATAAGATTAGCATTTAATTTAACGACCATTGAAGATAATAGAATAGATGCAGATAGCAATAGCTTCTTTGACTACCTGATTGCCAAACAAATCCATTTTAATCCTTTGGCTAAAGAAACACATCATGCCAACGGCCTTATCACACAACATTATCAAGAACCCATCACCCAAATCATCAACTCCCGCATTCTCAATTTAGGTAACAATAATGGGCGAGAAAACATTAATCAACTACTCGAAAACAATCACAAACAAGCCGTAGAACTTTCTATCTGGTGTTTATCCGAGGCTTATATCAATGCGAGAGATGCCGTCGGTTATGTGATGGACCACCCCGACTTTGAAACTGACTTTTATCACCCACCTTTATTAGAAATATCCTATTCTGGCAGTATTTATTGTGGCGGTGCACATCCTAGTAATTTTTATAATATTACCGTGATTGATACCGCTGTCGGTCATGCTATCGATTTGAAATCGCTATTCAACATCTACCAAGATGATGATGAAACCTTATCCGATGTATTTAAATCCATTTTGCTACGCCATATTGATCAAGATAAAACAAATGAGTGTCTCTATGAAGGAGGTGATGTCCCCAATTTAGGGAGCCTTGATTTCCACCTAGCATTCAAAGAAAATCATATTGGTGTTAAATATATCGGATTAGGACATGCCATGTTTGTTTGTGAACTTGATGATATCGCCACGATTCCCGTGATTGAATTGAAATCACTGGCGAGGTCCGATGCAGATAATTATTTCTCGGTTTTAAAATAGAACAGTAAATTAAGCCTTCTTCAAAAACTCCGTTAACAGCACAATTCGCGTGCCGTTCACGCGGCCTTCAATATGTTTGGGGTTGTCGGTGAGTGAGATGTTTTTGACCATTGTGCCGCGCTTAGCGGTAAAGCCCGCCCCTTTCACATCGAGATCTTTAACCAGGGTCACGCTATCACCCGCATGCAGCGTTGCGCCATTGCTATCTTTGCTCTCGCTTATGGGATCGTCATCGTCCTCAAAACCTTTTTCAGCCCATGCTTGCGTGTCTTCTTCAAGATACATCATTTCTAATGCACTTTGCGCCCAACCTTCAGCACCTAGCTGCTTGAGTAAGCGCCATACTACCACTTGCACGGCTGGATTAGGGTTCCACATACTGTCATTCAGGCAACGCCAATGATTCACGTCCACCGTGCCAGTCGTATCAGATACATCCATTTGGCCACGGCAAGTAACGCACGCTAAAATACAATTGTCCGCGCTCGCTGTCTCAACCGGCGGCACTTCCACTACATCCAAATCCACATCCGAACCACAGAGTTCACATTTTGATTCACTGCGTGTTAATAGGTCTTGCTCGATGGTCATAATGGGTTTATCCACTTAAATTCTAAAAGGGTTATTATCTCACGAAATATAAAAGTCATCCTCGTGCATACGGAGGTCCATGATTTATAAAAACAATAGATTCCCGATCAAAACACTTCGGGAATGACGGTGCTAGGCCATAGCTGTATTCCCCGCCCACACGGAAGGACAGGGCGCTAAAGCATATCTTGCGCCGCCAATACAGCTTGCGTTCTATTTTCCACGCCTAGTCCCCGTAGAATAGCCCGAACATGCAGCTTTACAGTGCTTTCACTTAAATCCATATCCAAGGCGATTCGCTTATTTGAATCGCCTTGGCAGAGCTTGTGGAGCACTTCTCGTTGGCGGGGCGTGAGCCCCTCTAACGTTGATGCTTGCGCTAGCGACTTATCCTTTTTCTTCACCGATATGGTGCTGGGATGAATGGATACACCGCTATTCAACATCAACCGCAAGGATGCCAGTATATCTTCGCTATCCGTTGATTTGAGTATTAATCCCAAAGCGCCTGCATCCAAAGCCTTGGCAACATCATCCGGTTTGTCGGATGAGGTGATCACGATGATGGGTGTATCAGGATAATCACGCGATAATTGGCCAATGCCTTCGTAATAGCTCATGCCAGGCATATTGAGATCAACGAGCATAACATCACATGAACCGCCTTGCGCGGCCAGCGATAATAGCGCGGCGTAACTACTTACTGTTTCTATTTCAACAGCCGAATCCAACCGTTGCACCAAAATGCTTAAAGCATCTCTATAAAGTTGATGATCATCTGCAATGCGTATTTTCATACAGGCATAATAATCTAATATTGAGATTAAAGGTATTGAATTGTTGATCCCATCTGCTAACTGGTGCAGGATAGCATCGTGGATATAAAGTCATTCTTAAACAAAACGAATATGCCCGCGCTGATTGCTTTATCAGTGTTGTTTTGTGGTCTCATTTTGTCAATTTTTGGCTTTCTAGCCTTACGCGATATCACCCAAGAGCGTCTACATATCGAAGCCGAACAAGGTGCACGCATTCAAGTTGAGCAACTGCAAACACTGATCACCCGTTCCCTGAGCATTTTGGATGAACTCGCTACAGCCTATCATGTGTCTGGTATTATCTCCCCGCAAAAATTATCTACCTTCTTAGACGATGCTACGCAAGCGGACATTGCAACACTGGGATTAGGCTGGGCCCCTAAAGTATTGGGCCGAGATTTAAATAATTTTGAATCGAATATGCAGCGAATTCATGATCCTGATTTTCATGTTTACGAACGTTCTGGCCATGGCTTTCCGCTTTCCGTTCAACCCACTGAAAGCTATTACCCTATCCAATTTCTCTCTTCCACCAGCGCAACCAATATGAAAGAAGGCCTTAATCTAGGCGCAATCCCCTCGCGCCGGCATATTATGGAAAAAGCCGCGCGCCAACAATCGATCGCACTCACTCAGGCCATTACTTTTTATATGGCTGATGAGGCCCATTCTGGTATTCAAGCCTTTTATCCCTTATATCAAAAAGGTGATTCAAGCTCAAAGCAACTCTTAGGCCATTTATTTGGTTTATATGACATCGCCTCGTTGATTAATACGGTATTCCACAATAAAGATTTATCTTATGACGTCGTGTTACTCAATCCAACCGCCGCCCTGCAACAGCAAATACTCTATTCTTCTCTTGATAAGATGGAAACAGCAAACGATGTTCGACAAAGCGACCGGCGCTATTGGATGTATCCCATTGGTGTGGCTGATCAGCAATGGTTAGCGGCCATTTTCCCAAATGCGCTCGCCATCCCAGCTCAGACATGGCTGCCGTATCTTGGCCTCATCGGTGGTGGATTATTAGCGCTCTTGCTAGCGCTCTATCTTTTCCTCGCTTTAATGCGTGCCAGCAAGGTAAACCAGCTGACTACTGATTTGCAAGGCAGCCAATCGCAACTGACCATTCAACGCCAATTAAAAACCGAGGCGAATAAAGCCAATCTCGCCAAATCACAATTACTCCGCGCCGCCAGCCACGATCTCAGGCAACCATTGCACACAATTAACTTGCTCACCACATTGCTCAAAAACAGTGAATCCAAAACGGAGCAAACCCAATTAATAGACCGCACCCTTGATGCCGTTGAGAACATGGATGATCTCTTTGGTGCCCTGCTTGATATTAATTTGCTTGAATCAGGCGAAATACAAGCCAATCCCGAACATTTCAGATTAGATAGTTTGCTCGCGAGATTAGCCGCTGACTATGAGGTTCAGGCTGCTGAGAAAGAAGTGTATCTCTCTTTGATTAACAGCACGGCTTGCGTGTTTACTGATCCCGCCTTACTGGAACGAATTTTACGGAATCTGCTGTCTAATGCCGTTCGCTATACACAATATGGGCGGATCTTACTCGGCTGTCGGCGGCAACCATCGTCTATTCGGATCTGCATATTTGATACGGGAATCGGTTTAAGCGAAACAGCCCAACTCCATATCTTTGATGCTTTTTATCGCGACGAGTGTGCGCGTCAGCTCGTTGATAATGGATTGGGCCTCGGCTTGGCCATTGTAAAAGAAACTGCTAATTTGCTGAACCTCAATCTTGGGGTGAAATCTGAATTAGCTAAAGGCACGCTGTTTTACATCGATGTACTGTATGGCGATATCAAGCAATTATCAAGCGTCGAAGAAGTTTCCCAAACCACTACACTCCCACCTTGCCAAGTATGGGTGATTGAAGATGATAAGAGCACCCAATATGCAATGACCCAGCTTTTGCAGCAATGGGGCTGCGAAGTAAAAGCATTCACCAGCCACCGTGAATTGCAGAAACTGCTTTCTCAAGAACAAGCGCCCTCGATCATCATTGCTGATTATCAGCTCGTTAATGAAACGGGTTTAAATCTCGCTCAACAAGCATGTGCTCATTATCAAAGCAGCCAGATCCCAGTCATCATCATGACCGGCACAACCGATCCTACTGTGCGAGACCTCGTACAGCAAGCCAGCTATGATCTTCTTATCAAGCCCATTAAGCCTGCCTCATTGCATAAACTGATTTACCAGCTGCTTTCTGAATAAATAACTGGAGACCTTTGCCCGCTAAATATTTTTTGCTAGGACAAGGCGAAAACAGTCTAAAAAAACGCAGTTTACACGTGTAAATGAGTATTTTGAGACTGTTTTCAACACCGTCATAGTGAAAAAGATGACGCGTGGAAAGGTCTTCTACTCCTAAAGGACTAGTCCGTCATGGGTATTTATTTCTGCTATCCACCCTCCGATAATGGAACCACCTTAATTACAAGGCCATTTGAGAGGATACAATAATGAAATTGACAACACTTAAAATACTCTGTGCAGCAAGCTTACTCACTATCGCAACAAGTGGTTGTGCAAGCAGCTTAAGCGTGAGCAAAGAAACAACGGTTAACGCCAGCCCATCAACAACATGGAAAATGGTCGGTGGCTTCAATAATTTAGATGTATGGCATCCCGTGGTTGTCGGCAGTGAATTAGTTGGCGACGAAACAGGGGTTGGCGCAGTGCGCGTACTTACACTCGGTAATGGTGCTTCAATTACTGAAAAACTCACCGCACAAAGCGCAAGCAGCTATTCTTATGCCATCACAGAATCACCACTACCTGTTGCTAACTATGAATCAACCATCAGCGTTTCCCCTGCTGCAGATGGGAAATCGGTTGTAAAATGGACATCCACTTTTGATGCCAATGGCGCAACAGACACAGAAGCAACGGATACTATTTCAGGTATCTATGATGCAGGCTTGGGTAATCTAGAAAAACACTTCAATCAATAAAGGTTCTTCCTGAAATTTCCTTTATTAAATCTAATCCTCAGTTTGCATATGCAGGCTGGGGATTTTTATTTCTTCTGGCCCATTAATAAATTGTTCAATTTGAGCCAAGCTTTCTGTCATTGATTCTGCATTACAATTTATCGGAGCGATATGTTCAACCGCAACATGGCTTCTAATAAAAGGGGCCAACATTACTTTCCCTCCCCCTTTAATACCACTAATCCTAACAGGATATATAGGCGCATTGCTCCACGAGGCAAGCCGCACCGTTCCGCCTTTCAGTTTAGAAACAGGTTGACCTTCATGTTGGATTTTTCCATGCGGAAATATACCCAGCACCTCACCCTTTTGCAATGCACGTAAAGCATCTCTCAATGCTTTTTCAGGGCGCTCTTTGCGATCAACAGGAATACAGCCAACCGCTTTAAACAACCATTGAAATCCAACTCTCTCATATTGCTCTCGGGCAATCATATAACGCACCGGTCTATCGCTAATAGCACACAATATCATTGGGTCTAAACCCGAAACATGATTGGCTGCAATAATAGCAGGCCCTGCTTCGGGAAGTGGCACTGTCGTCGGAGACAGACGATGATAATACCGACAAATTAACCGACTCAATCCATCTAGACAATTTACTGGCCAGCTCCCCCAATCAGCACGATGTGCCCGATGACCAATGTATAACACAATGCCAATAATACATATTAGCACCAGTAAAAATGTCCACATAGATATCTTCCCTTATTCTTGTTTATTCAAATGGTGTCGTGTCACCTAACCCCACGCGTAATACTTCAGGCATATCGTCAATAAACTCAATCACTGTCGTCGGCTCATTGCCACAAAACCCACCATCAATCACCAAAGCCACCTGATTGCCTAAGCGGTCTGAAATTTCCGCGGCATCCATCATCGGCAAATCTTCATCGGGCATAATAAGTGAACAACTCATTAGAGGCTCATTTAACTCTTCGAGTAGCGCCAAAGCAATTTCATTATCTGGAATCCGCAGGCCAATCGTGCGGCGCTTACTATGTTGCAAACGTTTAGGCACTTCTTTGGTTGCTGGCAAAATAAAGGTATATGCACCTGGTGTGTTTGCCTTAATTGCACGAAACATGCTGTTGTTTACTTTAGCATAAATAGACAGTTCTGATAAGTCCCGACACACTAAAGTGAAGTTATGGTCATCATCAAGCTGGCGAATTTGCCGCATTTTATCCATCGCACTTTTATCGCCAATATGGCAACCCAAGGCATATCCCGAATCAGTCGGATACACCACTAAGCCGCCTTTACGAATAATATCGCAGGCTTGGCCAATCAACCTTTTTTGAGGATTGTCAGGATGGATATGGAAAAATTGGCTCATGTAAAAATACTCTTAGGACCACACTGACCAAACAGGGGTGCAATTATCAGGAAAGGGCGTCAGCTGGCCTAACTCCAACCAATGCTGTGTGGGTGAATGGAAATCGGAGCCGCAAGATGCCAATAAATCATATTGTGCTGCCAAAGCAGCCAGCGTACGTACTTCTTCTAAATCTTGTTTACCAGACACCACTTCCAGTGCCACGCCGCCCGCCGCTTTAAAATCCTCAACTAACTTCCGTCGTTTTGTTGCGGTCATCTTATAACGTGCAGGATGTGCGATAACAGCCTGTCCACCCGCTGCCGTAATCCAACTCACGGCCTCTTCAAGGCTCGCCCAGGTGCCTGGCACATAACCCGGCTTGTTATGTACCAAATACTTCTTAAACACATCGCGAATATCTTTTGCCTTACCCGCTGCCACTAAAAATCGAGCAAAATGTAAGCGCCCCAGCATCACATCAGACGCATATTCACGCGCACCCTCCAGCGCACCTGGAATACCTGCTTTATCCAGTCGCCGCGCGATTTCTTCTGCCCGTTCAAAACGATGCGCCCGCAAATCGCTCAAGCCTTTTTGCAAAGCGGCATTGTCCACATCAACATTCAACCCCACAATATGCACAACATGACTTCCCCATGTCACCGAAATTTCAACACCCGGAATAAGGATTATGCCCTGCGCATCTGCTGCCTGCATTGCCTCACGTAAGCCTTCGGTGCCATCATGATCCGTCACCGCCAATACATCGACCCCTTTCTCAACCGCACGTGCGATTAAATCGCTTGGCGATAATGAACCATCCGAGGCCGTTGTATGTGAATGTAAATCGTAAGTCATCTCTCCCATAGCCATGATTTTACGTTAAAATAGCTGGCTTTACCCTAAAACCCTGAGACCCCATGAAAGTATTCTTTGATTTCCTACCCGTTATTCTCTTTTTTATCGCCTATAAGTTCGGCGGCGGCACCTATCAATGGGGTGGCGAAAGCCATGAAATCGGTGGCATTTATGTCGCCACAGCAGTGATGATCGTTGCCTCTCTCCTACAAGTTATTCTCACTTGGTTTTTCACCAAAAAGGTCGAGAAATCACATCTCATTACATTAGTGCTCGTATTAATATTAGGTGGCGCAACACTCTGGCTGCAAAACCCCAACTTCATCAAATGGAAGCCAACGGTTGTTAACTGGTTATTTGCCACTGGTTTCTTCCTCGTTCCCCTCTTCAGTAAACAAACCTTACTAGAAAAAATGATGCGCGAACAAATCACCCTCCCCAAACCTGTTTGGAAAAACCTTAATATTGCTTGGATCTTCTTTTTCATTGGCTCAGGCCTCGCCAATCTTTATGTTGCCTTCAATTACCCTGAAGCCACCTGGGTCAATTTCAAATTATTTGGTTTAATGGGCTTAACGATTCTATTTGTTATCGCCCAATCGCTCTATATCAGCAAATATATCGAAGAAGATGAGGAAGCGAAATAATGCTCTACGCCATTATTAGTCAAGACACGCCAAATAGCCTAGAAAAACGCCTCGCCGCCCGCCCAGCACACCTCGCTCGGCTAGAAGCCCTAAAAAATGAAGGTCGCTTGATTCTCGCCGGCCCACACCCCGCCGTAGACAGCAACGATCCCGGCGAAGCAGGCTTCACCGGCAGCTTAGTCGTTGCCGAATTCACCGATTTAGCTACCGCGCAAGCATGGGCAGATGCCGATCCTTATATAGATGCAGGTGTATACGAAAAAGTCACCGTCAAACCATTCAAAAAAGTATTACCGTGAACACCGTAGAACGCCTACAGCAACTGCTCACTAAGGCATTGAATCCTAGCGAACTCATCATAGAAGATGATAGCGCCAGCCATGCAGGACATGCGGGTAATACAGGCGGCGGGCACTATAACGTCACCATCACCAGCGCCCAATTTGAAGGCTTATCGTTGATTAAACGCCATCGGCTAGTTTATGATGCGGTTGATGAATTAATGGTATCAGATATTCATGCGTTGAGTATTAAGGCGGGAACGCCAACAGAAAGATGATAATGCACTGAAATATGTAATATACTCAAATATTGCCCATATCTTATGAAAAGGTAATTATTCCTTGTTTAGGCTTGATTATAGAATTACCTGGAAAATAATCCCGTCTATGTGTGAGAATTACAGGGAATTTTCATTCTTCTTAATAAACAAGTTATGCAACTTCATAGTGCACATGAAGATCTCGTGTGACTGGACTGGAGCTTGAAATTAAGTGACTAATAATACCGAAAACTCACAGCAAGCGGTAGCCTTAATTAAATTTTTCAGTACAGAAAAACATTACTTGGCATTCAAGGATGGTTCTTCTATGTTCAGGACTCCCCATTTCTACAGAAAGCGGGAAGATATAGGTAGGGGAGATAGAAGTGAATCTTGTCTGGGCTATTGGGATAAAGGATTGGGAGACCAAATGCCAAACCTTGTAAGTAGTAGCCACCAAGTCGATCTCAAAGATGCTGAAAGCCTCTTAATATACCCAGCGCATGAGGAACAAGATGCATGGCTACAATCTTGGTGTGTGATGGGACCATACAATGAGTTTGAACAGTCAATAGAACGAATGCTAGAAGAATTCGGAACTTATTTTGTTGTCTTGCCTGCTAAAAACATAAGCGCGTATGCCAATTTAGTTAATCAAGAAAGCGGCTATCGGGTTCGTTATGGCTTGGTTCAGTACTCTGACAATCCATTAGATCGTTCACTTACAGTTAAAGATTCTAAATTTAGTTATCAGAAAGAATTTCGGTTTTATGTTGGAGAGTGTGAAAAGCATGAGATAACGGACAAGGAGATCGGCCTACAAGGGATCAATAATATTTTACTTGAAGCCGCATCTTTAAAACTTGAAAGTCTTTCTGGTGAGATTAAGTACTGCTCTCTCGGGCGGAAAGAAGTCGTTACTGTATAAAACCTCAGCAAAAACCTCAGGGTCAGGTCTTGAAAAGCAACATTCCAACCCTCCCCAGCAAGAGAGAGCTTTACAAACAATTTTAGGGGTGCGCCAGTTACTGTAACGTACCCTTTCCCCTGTTGTCTTGCCGAAAAATCAAAAATATTCAAGGTCTGATGGCAGGGATGCCAGCAGAGCACCTCCATCGCAGGAGCGATGTTGGTGCGTGCCGCAGAATATTTTTGATTTTTCGGGGAGCCGTAGGCCAAGACATGGGGTGGCCTTTTCTTTGGTTCCGTTTCTTTTGGCCACGCAAAAGAAATGAACGCCCAGCGGCAGCGGAGTAACCCTAGCTACCTTTGCTCAATAATAGATTCCCATCTACACGGGAATGACAAAACTTAATAAAGTCTAAGACGCCACCTGCATCCGATCAATCCAAACGGAACCCGTACGCACATTGCCTCGCGATTCTGTGTCTGTTCCCACTGCTTGAATCCCCATAAACATCTCCCGTAAATTACTGGCAATAGTAAACTCATCAATCGCATATTGGATCTCACCATTCTCAACCCAGAAACCCGCCGCGCCTTGCGAATAATCACCGGTCACGATATTCACGCCCATCCCCATTAACTCAGTGACTAATACACCAGTACCCATTTCACGCAGCAAAGCTGATAAATCATATTGGCTCCCCGCGTCAATCGTAAGGTTTCGCACCCCACCTGCATTCGCCGTTGTTGTTAACCCTAATTTACGTGCTGAATAGCTGCCTAAGATATAACCTTCCAACCTGCCATCCTGCACCCAATTTTTCGCCCTTGTCGCCACGCCTTCGGCATCAAAACTGGCACTACCTAAGCCTTTTAGTAGATATGGCTGTTCGTGGATACGGATAAATTCTGGGAAAACCGGCTTGCCAACGTGATCCAATAAAAAAGAGGATTCTCGATAAATCGCCCCGCCACTGATCGCGCTGGTAAATGAGCGAAATAAGGCAGGTGCAACATCGGCGGCAAAAATAATCGGATAGCTGCCTGTTTTGATTGGCTTGGCATTGAGTCGTTTAACGGTTCTCATTGCCGCTTCTATACCAATCTCTTTAGCTGAGGTTAAATCAGCCGAATCACGCGCTACGGTATAGCCATAATCACGTTGCATACCTTGTGCATCTTCTGCAATCAGGCTACAACTAATGCTATGCCGCGAGCTTTGACCATAGGCCTTGAAGCCATGGCTATTGGCTTGAATACTACACCCTTGATGGCTAGAAACGCTGCCGCCGTCTGTGTTGCTGATTCGTTTATCCGCAGCCAAACCCGCAGCCTCACATTCAGTCGCCACCGCAATAGCCTGCTCAGGATCAAGCGCCCATGGATGATAAAGCGATAAATTAGGGAATTCGGTTGCCATTAAATCCGCATCTGCTAATCCTGCATACTCATCTGCTTCTGTATGCTGGGCAATATCACAGGCTGCTTTCACCGCATCGGCAATCGCATCAGCACTGAAATCCGATGTGCTGGCACTGGCTTTTTTCTGGCCAAAATAAACGGTTAAGCCTAGGCCTTTGTCATTATTATGCTCTAGCGTTTCCACGTCGCCTTGCCGTACATTGACCGACAAACCTTGGCTCTGGCTCACGCCCACCTCAGCAGCTGTCGCGCCCTGTTCTTTTGCTATTTGCAGCGTTAAATCCGCTGCGTTTGATAATGCTTGTTTATTCATTTAATTCCACTACAGATAGGACAATTTAATTTTGCCTTCAATTTAATTTCTCGCCATTCCATACGGAAAGCATCCAATAATAATAACCGCCCCGCCAGGCCATCGCCAAAGCCGGCTAATAATTTTAAAGTTTCTACCGCCTGTACGCCACCAATAATCGCTAATAAGGGCGACAACACCCCCGTATCCGCACAGGATTCTTGCAGCTCACCTGTGTCTTCATATAAACAACGATAACAAGCGCTACCAGCAATACGTGGGTCAAATACCGTTACCTGCCCTTCCATTCGGATCGCGGCAGCGGAGACTAATGGTATTTTCAATGCCTGCGTTATTTTATTCAATATAAATCGGGTTTCAAAATTATCGGTGCAATCCACAGCAATATCAACATGTGCCATCAAATCCGTTAAATCAATCTCGGTTAATCGCTTGGCCACGGTGTTGATATTTATCTCACTATTTAATGCTTGCAAGTTCTCTTTCGCTGAGTCTACTTTTTGCCGGCCAATGTTGGCTTCAGTATGCAAAATCTGTCGCTGTAAATTAGACAACTCAACTCTATCATCATCCACCAACGTCAGGGTGCCCACGCCCGATGCCGCGAGATACATTGCCACAGGCGATCCCAACCCTCCCGCCCCAATAATCAATACATGGCTTTGGCGAATTTTATCCTGCCCTGCAATATCAATTTGGGGCATGAGAATATGGCGGCTATATCTTAATAATTGATCATCATTCATTATATTGCCCATAGGTCACCCGATCTTGACCACCAAAATCCTGTACACCTGTCACGCCCTCAAATCCTGCTGCTAAAAATAATTGCTTCACAGGCTCGGCCTGATCATAACCATGTTCCACCATTAACCAGCCACCTATTTTCAAACAACGTGGTGCATCATCGATAATCAGACGTAAATCACCTAAACCGTCTAGCCCTGATACTAATGCGGTTTTCGGCTCAAAACGCACATCACCTTGCCTTAAATGTGGATCACCCTCCTCAATATATGGTGGATTACTCACCATTATATTCACTGACTCATTCGCTAATGCCTGAGACCAATTTCCGCGCCATAGGCCAATTCGCTTATCCTGACCATTCTGCTGTGCCACTTTCAATGCTGGCGCAGAAAAATCCATTGCAAACACACACACATCGGGCCTCACCGCAAACAAAGCACAGGCAATCGCACCACTGCCCGTTCCTAAATCTACGACAACATCTTGTGTGGTTAGTTTTTTTATCACACATTCCACAAGGGTTTCTGTGTCGGGTCGGGGAATAAGCGTGGCGTCTGTCACGGCCAAATCTAGCGACCAAAAGCCGCGGGTACCCGTTAAATAGGCGACCGGTTGGCCAGCTTTTCGCTGCTGGACAAGGGATTCAAATTGCTGTTGCTGTTCTGTTGTGAGTTGCTGTTCTGGCCAAGTATGGAATCGGCTTGCTTGGCATGACAATACATGGCAAAGCAACAATTCTGCATCCACTTTCGGGCTAGAGCTCTGGCTTAACGCCTGATTCGCCCACGTCAATACGGATGCGATATCTGATTTACTCACCCTAAAAAATAATCACCCATGCAGCTAATGCCACTAAGGCAATTGTTAACATTCTTATTTGTTTTTTAAGTGGATTAACTACATTCTCAGTAAGATGTTCAATCGTCGCATACACATCTTCTTGTACATTTGACTTCACTTTCAACATAACTTCATCCGTTAAACCCGCTTCGATATGCGCTGCAGATTCTGCCGCTAATTTTTTCTGCATCACGGGCAGCATGGTTTTTTCTAATTGTGTTTGCTGCATCACTAACCAAGCCGACGTTTGTGCAGCAATGGCTGCCTGGATTTGGCCCACCACATTAAACTCTGCAACCGCTTGCTCAACTTTTGACATCGCAATATTAGCGACGGCTTGTTCTGCTACTTCTTTGCTAATTTTCGCCGCTGCATCCTGCCCAGATCCAGCTTGCTGTTGCTGGCTTAGAATTTCTGCTGCCGCTTGTTGCGCCATATCGCGCACCAAATTTGGCAACACATTTTGTTCAAATCCCGTTATCAGTGTTTGTACATTTTCGGTCACCTCTGGCATCCACGCGGCGGCAGCCTCTGCAAACTGTTGATCTATGTTTACTTTCTCTTCGGCCACCAAGGCTTTTACATTCGTTGTTACTTGCGGCATCCACGCCTCTGCTGCTGCCGAAAATTGCCCTGCAACATCCGCTTTTTCTTGCGTTAATAAGGCTTCCACATTCATGATTACCTCCGGCATCCATGCCGCAGCCGCCACTGCAAATCGGGTATTAATCTCAGCGCGCACCTCTTCCATAAATGCATTTTCATTGAATGTGTTGTTACTTAATTCTTTAGTTTTCTCTTGTTCTGGTGATGGCGTATTCCAACTCATTGGTGCGGCAGGAATAGACTCTGGGACAACCTCTTCTACTACTGTCTCCCGCTCTATATGCTGGAAAGGAGCCAATGCTTGCTCTAATTCTCCCTCTACCGGTGGCTTGGCCACAATACTACTTGCACCTGCAGATAAGGCCGCCTGCCTCTCTGGCGACCCATCATTCCCTGTACACATGATCACGGGAATATGCTGCGTTGTTGTTTCTGCCTTGATTTGTGTCGTTGTTTCAACGCCACTCAAGCCTTGCATGACCATATCCATAAAAATAACATCGGGATGCCTGCCATTTCTTAGGCGCTCTAAAGCTTCTTCTCCACTTTCTATCTCAGTGACATCCAGACCCTGTGAGGTTAAGAGTCGCCCTAAAATAACGCGAGCCACACGAGAATCATCCACCACAAATGCTGTTTTTACTGCCATGCCGTCTCTCTCCAATACAGATTGAACTATCTTACGCGCGATGTGGTTCTAATTCCACTCGTTGCGTTTGCAATCCGAGCATGATCACCTGTCCACGGTATCGCCGCTCAATATCCGTTGAAAATTCAAAAAAATAAGTTCTCTCAAATTTAATACGACCTTGTGGATTGCGCTTTAATCGTATTTTTTCCCAGCCCACCGTATCATTTAAAAAATGGACTTCTGCTGTGTGACAAACTCGCTTTGCAGCAGTGATCGCCCGCTCAGCAGCGCCCCTACTCTCCCACCAAAACCAACCACCGCCCACGAGCAGCAACATTACAATAACACTTTCCACTAACCACAATCTCCCCACAACGTTTGTATCACAGCCAATGCTGCAACGCTTGCCGTTTCTGTTCGTAAAATTCTTGGTCCAAACCGTATGCGCTCAAATCCCGCCTCGCACGCTATCTCTATTTCCTTATCATCCAGGCCACCTTCTGGCCCGATCAGAACCGCAACCGACTCTGGCGCCTCCAACCCTTGCCAACCCCGTTCAGCCAAAGGGTCTAACACAAGAAATAATGCCGAATTACATATCGAAATAGCGGTCTGAAGATCCATAATTGGCGACAAAACAGGTAGGTTCGCCCGACCACTTTGCTCACATGCACTGATAATAACACCTTCCCAATGCGCCCACCGCTTTGCATCTCGGCCTTGTGATAAATTCACATTACACCGCTGAGTCTCAACGGGGATAATATGGTTCACACCCATCTCAACCGCCTTCTGTAATGCATAATCCATCCGCTCACCACGTGAAACACCCTGCAATAATGTCATCTTTAACGGCGATTCAGCACTATTTTCTATCCGCTCACCCAATTGCATCATGGCTTCACGCTTCGCCACATACGTCAATGTCGCCTCATATTCCCCACCCTTACCATCAAATACCTGAATAATCGCGCCCACCTTTAATCGCAACACTTGCACAATATGTCGCACCACCGGTGAAGGTAAGGCAATCGGTTCACTTGTTATTACAAGATCAGGACAATATAGTCGAGGAATTCGCATCAAAAATCATCATAAAAAACACAAGACGCTATACTATCAAAAACACACTGTTTATTTTGAGGTTTTCATGTCTTCTTTGCTTCCACTCATTAAACCTAACTGGCCAGCGCCTCCTCAGATCCATGCTGTTTGCACGACACGTATCGGCGGGGTCAGCCAATCACCTTATGATTCACTCAACTTAGGAGACCATGTAGGAGATGGTCTCGCTGACGTTGCTCAAAATCGTCTCCTCTTAAACAATGCGCTTAGCCTCCCAAGTGAGCCTTGTTGGATAAGCCAAGTGCATGGCACGCGGGTAGTGAATAGCCAAGATTGGCAAGCAGGTGATGAAGCCGATGCCAGTTACACCACCACGCCCAATGCAGTCTGCGCGGTGATGACTGCAGATTGCTTACCCATTTTACTCTGCGATAAAAAAGGCCAATATGTCGCTGCTATCCATGCGGGATGGCGAGGGCTTGCTGATGGTATTATTGAAGCGACCATTGCCAAAGCACCTTGTGAGCCAAGTCAAATAATGGCCTGGCTCGGCCCTGCGATTGGACCAACCGCATTCGAAGCAGATGATGATGTGCGTGATATTTTCCTCTCTCAATACCCAGAAAATGCATCCGGTTTTACCACTATTAACAAAAAAAAATGGTTGGTAGATATGTATCATATTGCACGCCAACGTTTCGCTACTGTAGGTGTCTACGATGTCTATGGTGATGTAGACTGCACTGTATTAAATCCTGACCATTTTTTCTCCTTCCGTCGTGATGGCGATACCGGCCGAATGGCCAGCTTAATTTGGATCGCAACACCTTAACCGCAAATTTGCTTCTCATTAGGGTTGGGGTTATAGTTAATCCCGCTCGACAAAAACTTAATTACAAATGCAAAGGAGAAAACCATGAGTAAGAAAGATGATTTAATCGCAAAATATGCAGATGACCTGAAAAATAAATGCGGTGTAACACCGGATATGGATCTATTAGCAAAAGTCACTACAGGTTGTGGCCCATCTATTTATAATGCTGACGCTTCAACTGTGTCTGGTGGCGATCCAAAGGAATTAGAAACCGTTAAAAATAATTTCTTAATTAAAAAACTCGGCTTATCTGATAACGCTGAACTTGATGCCGCCATTGCCTCCGTTATCGAAACATATGGCAAATCGAATCCTAATAAATATCGCGTCGTTGTTTATTATTTATTAGCAACACATTTCAAAAAAGAATCTGTTTACGGTTAATAGCCTACTCGTTTAAATCAAATGCCACCCTCCAGTAAATGGAGGGTGGTATTTTTTTGTCTGAACAAACCCACTAACGGTTTACTCATTCCATGAAAAAGCCGCATGGTTTCCCACACGGCTTTTTTTAATTCAGCCTATTTACTTTATTTCTTGGCTTTAGGTTTCGCTGTAATTCTTGAAGCCCAATTATCTGCCACAGTTTTAGCCGCATCTCGGCCACCAAATCCGAAAGCAAGCGCTAAGGCAACGGCCACACTACCAATCGTAAAGCCAAACGCCATATTCACAATATTATCGGCTAATCCCATCGCACGCAGACCCATTGCTAGCACCAAACCAATAATCGCTATGCGCGCAATGTTTGCCAACCCAGTATTGCCCGTCGCTGATAATTTTTGATATGCCAATGCGCTCAAGAAATTACCCACTAATAAGATAATCCCACCAATTAGAATACCGCCACCAAACTCCAGCACTTTACCAAATATGGTTGAGACCACCTCAATATTCAACACACCTACTGCCGCAGTTGACGCCGTTAGCATAGAGAAAAACATGATTGCGCCACCTACTAATCTTGTGAGTGTAAAGCTTTCAGTGAACATCCCTTGTGCGCCCATCTTTTCAGGCAGCGCATCGACATTCATCCCCTTTAATAAACTGGTCAACATATACACAACAAATTTTGCTGCAAAATAAGCCACCAATAAGATAACCGCTGCCCCAATGATATTTGGGATCGCCGCCATTAATTTCTGAATCATGGCCGAAGCTGGGCCAGAAATAGCGGGGATATTCAACACCCCTAAAGCACTGACTGCAATCGGTAATAAAATTGAAAGGAAAACAAAAGCACTACCAAAAGGCGATACTTTCATATCTGTATTACCCGTTTTTTCTGCTATTTGACTATCTACCTTGGCCAATGCCACACCTGCCAATTGCGATACAATTTTAGCAATAATCCAACCGGCATAAGCAATCACGCCCGCACCAATAATACTTGGAATCGCATTCATGAATTTATATAGCATTTCTTTTAATGGATCGAGCACATCCGTCAAACCAAAATGTTGCAATACTGCCATCAATACAAAGATCGTTAATATGGCCTTAATTAATGATGCAATCGGTGGTGTGAAATCAGTGACTGAACCATCATCATTCGCATGTGACAAAAAAGATGCTTTTGATAATATCCGCTGAATAAAGCCCGCAATAATTTTAACTGCGAACAGCCCCACCACCAAAATGGCCAAGCCAATTAGGGCATGTCCAAGTGGCCCTGAGCCAAAATTTGCTAGAAAATTTTCCATTTTATTTCTCCCCTCAATTAAAGAAAAACGCTATCATAATGATCAACGTCAAAACAGCGGAATACCGCTTAAGGGGACTATAGCATGGCCACTGAACATATCCAAGCACTCGACCTGATTGCGCAAGGTGATTGGGATGGTGCGCATACACTCATCCAATCCTATCACGACGAACTCGCCTGTTTGATACACGCCTACCTACACCGAGAAGAAGGCGATTTTAATAACGCCAACTATTGGTATAGCCAAATTGGCCAAGTCATGCCTGAAAACACCTTAGAACAGGAGTTTGATCGTTTGCATCAACTCGCTATAGATTTAATCGCTAAATCCTAATTAACCTGAATTCTGGATAATTACTGGCGACGTCGTGTTGCTTTGGGCCTTGATTTCGTTTTATTGCCCACTTTTTTTCCTCGTTCATGCTGGGTACGGATAAACTTCCCGGGCGCCGTTTTCGCTACCCGCCGTCCATCTCCTTGTCCACCCGTCCCCGCGGGTTGCCAAGTCGGGATAAGATGTTTTTTGCCATTGCCTATTAAATCAGTGCGGCCCATCTTCTCTAACGCATCCCGTAGTATCGGCCAGTTTTCTGGATCGTGATAACGCAAAAAAGCTTTATGCAGTCGGCGTAATTTAATGCCTTTCGGAACCGCGATATCACCCCCTTCACGCGTCACTTTATGTAAGGTATTCTTGCCTGAATGCCACATCGCAGCAGCCGCAGACATCGGCGAGGGTAAATATGCTTGCACCTGATCTGCTCGAAAATCATTTTGTTTGAGCCACAGCGCAAGATTAAGCATATCCTCTTCTGATGTGCCTGGGTGGGCGGCAATAAAATAAGGGATCAAATATTGTTCTTTCCCTGCTTCTTTAGAGTATTTATCAAACATTTTCTTGAAGGCATCATAACTACCGATACCTGGTTTCATCATATGCTCAAGCGGACCATCTTCCGTGTGCTCAGGTGCGATTTTTAAACGCCCACCCACGTGATGGGTGACCAGTTCTTTCACATACTCTGGCGATAGCACGGCCAAATCATAACGCAAACCCGAAGCAATCAATATTTTCTTAATTCCAGGCAAACCGCGCGCCCGTTTGTATAATTGAATGAGTGGATTATGATCCGTATTGAGATTTTTACAAATCGTGGGGAACACACACGATAGACGTCGACAGCTGGCTTCAACTTCCTTGCTCTTGCAAGCAAGACGATACATGTTCGCCGTAGGGCCACCTAAATCCGAAATAACCCCTGTGAATCCTGGCACAGTATCCCGAATGGCTTCCACTTCTTTGATAATCGAATCTTCACTACGGCTTTGTATAATACGACCTTCATGCTCGGTAATGGAACAAAAAGTACAGCCGCCAAAACAGCCTCGCATAATATTGACTGAGAATCGAATCATTTCGTAAGCAGAAATGTTTTTATCGCCATATTGTTTATGGGGCACGCGGCTATACGGCAGATCAAACACGCCATCCATTTCAGCCGTTGTCAGTGGAATCGGTGGTGGGTTGAGCCACACATCTCGTTCACCATGCTGTTGCACCAAAGCTAAGGCATTCCCTGGATTTGTTTCTAAATGTAAAATTCGAGAGGTGTGCGCATATAAAACAGAATCACTGCGCACATCTTGATAGGCAGGCAAGCGAATGACACTTTTTGAGGAATCTTTTGGCATCACTTTATGAAAGCGAATAATATTCGTTTTGACTGCTTCTGATTTCTTTTCAGCTTTGGTTTCGGCTTTTTGTGTGTCACAACTTTCCTGCGTTTGCATCGAATAAGGGTCAATCGGCGGATTGACTTTGCCCGGTGTATCCACACTCGTCGATTCTTTTTCCCACCAGTCTTCACGGGGGCCATAGGGTTTAATAAATGCCGTGCCGCGGATATTCGTAAGTTCAGATATGGGTTCATTAGCTGCCAATCGATGGGCGATTTCAACCACCTGCCGTTCACCATTGCCATAAACCAGCAAGTCAGCCTTCGCATCCATAATCACACTGCGACGCACTTTCTCAGACCAATAATCAAAATGCGCAATCCGGCGTAAACTCGCCTCAATGCCACCAATAATAATCGGCACACCTTTATACGCTTCACGACACCGCTGGCTATAAGGCACCACACAGCGATCAGGTCGCTTGCCACCCTCACCTGCTGCCGTGTACGCATCATTACTGCGAATACGACGATCAGAGGTATAACGATTCACCATCGAATCCATATTACCGCCAGTAACCCCAAAAAATAAATTCGGCTTGCCAAGCTGCTTAAAATCATCCGCACTCAACCAATCCGGCTGTGAAATAATACCGACACGAAAACCTTGTGATTCCAACAGTCGACCAATCAATGCCATTCCAAAACTCGGGTGATCAACGTACGCATCACCTGTAACCAAAATAATATCGCAGCTATCCCAGCCAAGATCGTCCATCTCTTCACGCGACATTGGAAGTTGTGGAGCCACACCAAAACGGTGTGCCCAAAATTGTCGATAGGAAAAAATGTCGGGGGCTGTTTGCATGCGCTCTATGTTCACCTTAATTATTAGCCAACTCTAATTTTCCTTATGATTTCAGCTACAAACTAAGAATGTACAGCTAGTTTCGGATTTATAAATTTAATAATTAAAACGTGATAGTTTACCTACATGAGCAAATACGCCTCTTCTTATACACAAATACTCTTTACGCCAGCACAGACACGGATCAACTACTGTTCAAAATTAGCATTGCTATCCTATTAAGCCTTGCGGCCTAACTCCTAAATGGTTTAGCCTAGCCCACCATCGCCTTCACCAGGTTCTACCCCTTCACCACCGCTGCCGCCACCACCCGTTCCTAAATCTGTAGGATCTTCAGTGTCACCGCCGCCGCCGCCGCCGCCGCCGCCAGTGTCACCATCGCCAAAAACAGGATCTTTTTTAACAATATCTTGTATTTCAAATTGCTGTGTTGCTGCCTGCCATTGTAAAGTAAGTGTATAAAATACATCTTCCGCAGAAAAATCCGTCAGAATAATTTGCTCACCTTCGATACTCACTGAAGCAAAGATCAGTGTCACATCACTAAAATCAGTAATAAATGCATTGTCTAATCTCACCACATTAAAAGTGGTGCTCGCATCTTCGGTAAGACCATTCACATCATGCAGTCTCACTAACGCAGTATGGCTACCGACTGATAATTCGGAGTATGGGAAAGCCATTGAGAATCCTGATGCATCTGAATTAGGATATTCTGGAAAAGCAGCCGCGACATCAGCACGCGAACTACCGAAAGGAATATCCGTACTATATTGCTCATCAATAAATAATTCTATTTTAGAGATTAACGTTAAACCAACAGCCCAACCTCGTAAGTTTGCAATACCATTACTCACGCCATTGTCAATAGGTTCTTCCAGCGTTATTAGCAATGGAGCACTTGCAGGCAACACTTGAACTGTTAATTCTCCATCCTCTATTGGGCTCGCTATTGAGAATGATGTTAAGGCCGTCGTAACCGATGTCAACTCCTCTATTTCAAACTGCTGCGTTGCCACACGCCAACGCAGACGGACATCATAATCCACACCGTTCGCATCGAGATTAGAGACCACAATATCTTCTCCTTCAATCGTACTAACTGCCTGTTGTAAACTAACTGCGTTAGGATCCGCAATAAAACCGCTGCTTAAACGCTCTACATTAAAAATAGTACTCGTGTTTTGAGATAACCCATTTACATCATGCGCTTTTATGACCGCGGTATGGCTACCTTCAGACAGATCAGAATAAGAGAAGGCCATTGAAAAGCCTGACAGATCAGAACCTGGATGATTTGGAAAAGCAGCCGCCACATCTGCTCGCGCACCGCCAGAAGGTACATCTGTAATATACTGACCGTCAATAAACAATTCTACTTTTTCAATCAACGCGAGTCCGATCGCCCATCCCCGCAAATTAGCAATACCCGAATTAACTGATTGAGGTGCAGGCTCCTCAAGAGAGATAGTAATTGTAGTGCTACCTCCACCGCCTCCTTGTTCGTCCTTATCTGTTACTGTTATTGCAAAAGCCTCACTATCTGTAAAGCCATCATTATCCACAATGGTGATAATTACGTGATAGGAGTTATTTGCATCTGTGTCCGTTGGATTTTCAAAATCTGGGGCATCTATGAATGATAAATCACCCGAATTCGCATCAATTGTAAATTTTGATGCATCAATACCGCCTGTAATACTGAAAGTAATCGTTTTTCCATCTGGGTTAGAGACTGCAACAGGTGTCGCTACAGCAGTTGTATTTTCTGGGACAGAGATAAATGCTTGGAGGATCACGGGAGGTGTCGTGCCTTCATTTACTACATCTGTAACACTAATGGTAAACACTTTGGTATCTGATAAAGTTTCATTATCTATTACCGTAATAGCAACATCATAGAAATTATCTATATTTGAATCAGTTGGATTTTCAAAGTCAGGCGGCACTTTAAAGGATAAATCACCTGAAACCGCATCAATTGTGAATTTTGATGAATCGATCCCGCCTGTAATAATAAAATTGAGTGGGCCACCTTCAGGGTCAACCACCACTACCGGCGTATAGACTGCTATTGAATTTTCCGGAATAGCTTTAGATGTGCCACTCGTAATTGTAGGTGCCACAGCAAAACTGGCCTGAGCACTCACCATAAAGTAAGCAAAAATCAAAAAACTCATCCAAGTTTTGAGACTACGTAACAATAAAAAATGATATTTTAATTGCATTGTTCTTACACCTCTCCATTTTCTGGGGCAATTTCCACTCAACAGACCCCAGCTATCTTGATAACATCACAAAGACATTGTACTACAAAGTTAAAACTATCGTTACCTCTCTAAAAATAAAAGGATATTTGTTCTTGTTCTGAAATAGGATATCTCCCACCCAGCGTGAGATACAAAATGACATTCCTCCCGTCCAAAAAACCAACACGTTTAGTGTAATACGGTATGATGCACACTCAATACCCCTAATCATCTAACAATTATTTTAGTATCAATATGACTTTATTAGCCTGGATCATCGGCTTTAGCCTAATTGGCGGCCTCCTCAGTGTAGTGCTTGCCTCCTCCATTCTATTGCTCTCAGACAAAACACGCAGCAAGATGATTCCACACCTGGTGAGTTTTGCTATCGGCACCTTACTGGGCGCGTCATTTCTCGGTCTTATCCCGCATGCATTGGAGCACACCGTTTCTGTCAATGCACACAATATCGGCATGACATTATTAGTGGGCCTACTCGGCTTCTTTGTGCTCGAAAAAATGGTGTTATGGCGGCATTGCCACCACGACCATTGCGATGCCCACTCACCTGACGCAGAGCGGCATGATCATCAACATAAAAATAAACAAGCAACCGGCACCTTAATATTAGTAGGCGACACTATCCATAACTTCGTCGATGGCATTTTAATTGCTGCTGCATTTCTAACCGATACCCACCTTGGCATTGTCACTGCACTCGCCATCGCTGCCCATGAAATCCCACAAGAACTCGGTGATTTTGTGATTTTATTACATAGCGGTTTTAAACGTAGCAAAGCACTTTATTACAATATTATTTCAAGTTTGGGTACCGTAGCCGGTGCCATTCTCGCCTATTTTTTCTTAGTCGATATGCAAAACCTATTACCGTATATTTTAGTGATTGCTGCTGCCAGCTTCATTTATATTGCGGTTGCCGACTTAATTCCAGGTTTACACCATAAAAATCAGCCTCGCGAAACAGCACAGCAAATTATCCTGATCACGCTTGGTGTTGCATTAATTTACTTCACACATAGCACGCTGCACTAGTTATGCACGAATCTATTCTCATTATTGGCCCCGCATGGGTAGGCGATATGATGATGGCACAATCTTTATTTATCGCGCTTAAACAACAAGAACCCACTGTCAATATTGATGTGCTTGCGCCAGCATGGTGTGAAGCCATTTTAGCGCGAATGCCTGAAGTAAGAAAAACAATTGTTCAGCCTATCAACCACGGTAAATTTGACTGGAAAACACGTAGAACATTAGGGCACCAACTGCGTGTTGAAAATTATAATCAGGCCATTACCTTGCCCAACTCTTGGAAATCAGCTCTGATCCCTTGGTTTGCCAACATTCCTGTTCGCACGGGCTGGCGAGGAGAAATGCGTTACGGTTTACTAAACGATCTACGCATACTGGACAAAACAGCCCTCCCTTTAATGGTACAGCGCTTCGTATCGCTCGCCAACCCAGCACAATCAGCAAATATCGCACCCACTTATGAAGCCCCTCAATTACAATCCACACCACTTTCTGACACACAATGTGCGCAATGGGGGATCATACAGGCACAACCCTTATTAGCCCTTTGCCCAGGCGCTGAATTTGGCCCCGCCAAACAATGGCCTGTCGAATATTATGCCGCAATTGCCACACACTACGCCGCAAAAGGCTGGCAAATCTGTCTACTCGGCTCGCCCGCAGATAAAGAAAGTGCCAGCCAAATTCGCAAACAAACCACCGCGCATCCAGATGCAATTTTAAATTTATGCGGTCAAACTGAACTCACCGATGCCATTGACATCATGGCCCATGCAAATGCGATTGTAAGTAATGATTCAGGGCTGATGCACCTCGCAGCTGCGCTTAATAAACCGCTAGTCGCCGTCTATGGTCCCACCTCCCCCAACTTTACCCCACCACTTAATACACAAGCCAAAACAATTCAAATTCCAGTAGACTGTGGCCCCTGTTTTCAGCGACAATGCCCTGAACAACATCACCGTTGTATGCAAGATTTATCACCGCAACAAGTGATCACACAATTGGATATCTTACTTGCCTAATATAAAACCTTACTTGCTAACTCACACTCGACTATTCGTCGCGCTCGCGAGTCTATTGTTCTCCATCCTGCTTGTTACGATGGATGACATTATCAATAAGGATGGCATTTTATACTTAGAGACTGCGACCATTTTTTTATCGAGCGGCATTAGTGCCGCCTTTGAACACTTTAATTGGCCTTTCTATTCGATCCTGATTGCCAGTCTCCACCAACTTACTGGCCTGCCTCTAGAAATGAGTGCTTATCTACTCACGACCGCCTTTTTCATATTGCTAACAGATAGTCTCTATTTGATCTGCCGCAAGATATTGCCGAGTCCGCAACATGTGTTTGTGGGTATGCTGATTTTTCTCGCTTTTTATAGCCTTAATGATTATCGAGATTTTATTATTCGTGATCCTGGCTATTGGGCTTTTAGCACGCTGGGCCTATTTTTCTTTATGTCATTTCTGGACAAACCACAGTGGCGCACTGCTCTTTATTGGCAACTCAGCATGTTTGCTGCCATTTTATTTCGGATCGAAGCAACCTTTTTATTACTCGCATTACCACTCTACGCCTTATGCCATTTTTCCACCCCAAGTAATAAAGCCAAACATTATGTCCAGCTGAGTGTATTACCTTTTTTTGGATTGCTGCTTGCCGTATTCAGCCAATCGCTTCAAGCTATCATGCACAGTTCAGACAGGCTTAATCACCTAATACGTCACAATCTATCCGAGCGATTGCAGCATTTTGATCAAAAAGCAGATCAGATAGTGCAGCTCCTGCCCTCTTTTACACACGATTATGGCTTTTTGATCTTGTTTACAGGCCTACTGGGTATGATCACTTTTCTAATTATTGAAGCTATTCATATTGGTTATTTTGGTTTATACATCGCTGCCCGCTGGCATAAACTGACGCCCCATTTCCCACATCGCTCACTTCTACATTATGCACTCACGCTAAATGGCCTTATTCTTATCGCCTTTAGCTTCCTGCAATTCTTTATGATTACCCGCTATTGTATTATGTTTGCATTGATTCTCTTACTGCTGATGTTACCCGCAATAACGCATTATATTGTAACCGCTTGGCATGCTAGGAATAAATTCACCCTGTTTTTATTTTCGGTCATTCTGCTAGTTTCGCTTTATGCCAACCTTTCTTATTCCGTCTCCAAATCCTATATTAAGGAAACGGCTATCTGGGCCAGTAAGCACTTACCACAAGATAGCCTCGTCGCAACTGATGATCCTTTTATCGCTTATTATTTTAATATTGCGGCTGTCCAATCAGGACACCGACCGATTACACTTCTTCAAACAAAGGAAGATACAGCCAGCTATGACCAACTTATTTATGTTATGAAGAAAAAGCGGGCAATAGCAAAAGAAAGGTTAACCGCCATTCAGTCTCACCAATCCATTTATAGTCAACAAAACCAACGCGGTGATAAGGCAAGCATCTATGAATAAAATTCGTTCCAAGCTTTCATCTATGTTGTTCTGCTACAGACGCCAATACAGTGTAAACACTCTCAGCTTTCCAATTCGCCATAAATCGCTGCCAATCTTTTTGTGCATAGGGTAAATAAGCCTTAACATTAGCATGTGTCTGCATCGCATCAAGATCAATCAAGCTAATTTTCCCTTTCTTACTTAATAGTATATTCCGCGCTTTTAGGTCACCATGACTAATCAATTCAATTTCCAACCGAGAAAATAATCGCCTTAACTGTTTCACTTCTTTTCGTCGAGGCAGACGCTTTTCATATACTGTCTGCATTTCTATTGCTGATTGGTATCGGCTAATAAAATAGGCCGTTGAGCGTAAATGGGCTACCCGCTGCTCTATAAATCCTAGTGGCGCAGGGGTGCGCACCCCAATAAATTCCAATAAATGTGCATTCCGCCAAGACACCGCAGCCCTACTCGCCCGGAAGCAACGTCGTAAGAAATGTTTTTTTCCTTTAATATTGTAACGTTTGATAACCACTGACTTGCCTGCCAGCTCTGTACGTACTACTGTTGCTGAATTACCATCTTTAAGTAATGCGCCTTTGGCCATATAATCATCAATCTGTGTTAGGAAGTCATCTGGCAAGGCATCCCAAAAATACCTCTTAAATGCATATTCTAATGCGGGAGTTTTATGATAGACCGTTGCCGTAGTACTTCGAAATTGCTTTGCTAAGAATTTTTGCTTTCGCTTTTGCCATGCCCGCTCCAGAATAACGCCAAACGCCTCCTTTTCCACAAGGTCAAAATCCCATTCTCTGGTTTGATAATAGCCTGACAAACCCGCCAGCAAAGCACCTTGTTTATTGGGTCTGAATTGTGCGATTAGTAGCGCTAGATTTTCTAAGCTTTTTTGCTTGCTTAGTCCCGTTCCTGTTTCCTCACAACGTACACTACCTAGGTCAATCAAATACAATTCACCCGCTTGTTGCAAGATATTATCCAGATGAATATCGGCCTGATACACACCATATTGGTGTAGCTGCGCCACCATTTTAAATAGCTGCCTGATTTTCTGTTGCTTACTCCGATATATCGATTTTTTTATTTTAAGCGTTTTTGCCTTCTCCAAAAAACCATACACAATGGCACTACAGCCTGACACATCATCATAGCTCGCAAGCAATGGCGGAACGTTAACGCCTGCTGCCAAGGCAAGTTCATGCCCTGTTTTTTCACGTGCCAATTCTCGTTGTCCCTTTTGGTCTAAGGCAAACAACTTAACCACGACTTGACCCCACTCCACTGTTTCAGCCGCAAACACAACCCGTTTTGCTGGCAATAAACGAAGCGTGTCGGTCATCGTAAAAATAGTTTTGCCTATCGAAAAATCAAACGGCAACGTGAGTTGTCGCTCCCCTTCAAAGAAAGACTGAATTTGGGAGGATTCAGCCATGTCTTTCTCGCTGCTGCAATTTTTGTGAACGACCTAAAACGCTATGCCATAACGACATGTCCTGCAAAACCTGACGAGCAGAGCCCCCTAAGTATGCCACCATAAACCGTAATAAATCACGCTGTGTTAACGGAACATTCACCGCTGAATAATAAAGGCTCCCCAAATCCTTCACTTTCCATCTTCTAGGTGTTTTTTTTCGGATCTGTGCACGATGCAAGTCAATTAAATGTAGTGCTGTCTCTGCTGTAATCGTATTGTCATCGGCAAATTTTTCATCCAATAAGAAATGGCATAAATAGAAGTCCCGATGATTCATTCCATTTTCATGCATCACTTTGGCAATATTTGCCAACTTTTCAATCAATATTTTCTTCGTTTGAAATGTCGGTGGTTTTGCGCGCCATTGCGTGCTTAGGTACTCAAGACTCATCGTCTTCGTGAGTGCATCTGTCACCAAAAATGAGTTTATCTTGGCTGGGTTCCAGCCTCGTTCACCATAAGCGGCAATTGACAAGGTTGCTAAGCCCTGCGCCTCTAAAAAGTGAATAGCCTGCCATTCGCTTTTTGCACTGATAATCGGGAGACGAAGTTGCAGTAAATTTTTAACAATTTCACCCCAGCCCACTCCCTCATGATATTTTAAGAAATAAGGTTTGTCTGCCAGCGTAAACTGTAATGTACGCCGCCCTTCTTTGCTGCGAAAAATATTGCCTTGCTGTGCTTTCACCTGTTCGAAGATGGCTGCTTCCGACCAGTGCGTGGCAATATCTTGTCGTCGGTAAATGGTCATGATACGCTGGTCCATTGTTCAATTTGGTTTGCACAAAATTCAGCACGCGATTGTGTACCGATCGCGGCGCTCCCCTTCCCACGTTGATTGGGCTTAAAAGTGACTGCCATCTGTTGTAAAAAGGTAGTGAGCCCAGCCACAGTATCATTTTGATCGATAATGGCCGATGCGGGATCTGCTACCGCTAAAAAGGCATAACCACAGACGTCGCTCACACAAACAGGCAATCGCGCTGCTAAGGCTTCAGCGATGACCATGCCTGCGGCTTCTTTCCGTGCAGGATGCAATAGGCAATCCGCGGCCAGATAAAATTGCGTTACTTCTGTTTGTCCGCCCCAAAACTGTGTCCGCACTGCCAATTTATCCAGTTTTGACTGGTATTGTGCTGCTTTGCCATCGCCCACCACCCATAAGATACATCGAGACTGTTCCGCTGCCGAGCATTGCGCCAATGCGGCAATAATTCGGTCTAACCCTTTGGTATGAAAATCAGCGGCCACCATAAGTAAGACAATATCTTCCTCACTCACTCCCTGCGCCTGCCGCCAAATCCGGGCGGCTTCAAATACTGCCGCTGAATAAAGATTTTCCTTCGCCACACTAACGGGTATCACAATGCTATTGTGCGCATTGATATCAATATCCGCATAGTTTGCATATTGCTGTTGTTGTGCTTCTATGAGAAATAGACTTTTCAAATCAGGATTTGCAAATAGTTCTCGCTCTGTTTCAGCTGCATGTTGATAACGGGGTAAATATTGTTTCAATCCACTCAATGCCCGCGCACGAAAACAGCCATCCGCAGCAAAGAAAACATCAATATGGTGTAGACGACTGAAGCCAATTACCACATCAAATCTATGCTGCTGTTTCAATGTACCAATTTTAGCTGATAATGCCTTCATCCGACCGTGATTACTGAAAGATCGCCTCGCCAAAGTATAACAATACCAATTATCAGGGCAATCCCCTTGCCACGCAGAGGTGATCACTGAAATAGTATGTCCGCGCGCCGCCAACGCGGTTGCCACCGCAAAAAAATCACGTTGTGCCCCACCCAGAGGAAAATATTCGCTGATCGCCAGTGCGTAATGCATTTCCCCTCCTTCACGTTAATTGCGCGCCATTCGTGGCATAATAGTAGCTTACTATTCTATCATTCTGAGATATTAAGAGGTAAGCCGTGTCATTTAAGTCCACACTCCATCGCCACCAGCAAATGCTGGATGACTTATTTGCCTTAGAGCCCGTCATCAACACGCTCTGCAAAACAGTACAAGATGCGCTTAATCAAGGCAATAAAGTGCTCTTCTTCGGTAATGGCGGCAGCGCCGCAGATAGCCAACATCTCGCGACTGAATTTGTGGTGCGATATCACAAACAACGCGCCCCGTTGGCTGCGATTGCGCTCACCACTGACACCTCTATTCTCACTGCCCACGGCAATGATTTTGGCTTTGAAACTATTTTTGATCGCCAAATTCAAGCGCTGGCTCGAGAAGGCGACATTGCTATCGGGCTATCTACTTCAGGCAATAGCGCCAATGTCATTAATGGCCTGCAAGTCGCCAAAGAAATGGGTTGTATTACGATTGCCTTCACAGGTCAAGATGGTGGAAAACTTGTCTCGTTAGCCGATCAAACTATCCAAATCCCCAGCGATGAAACCGCCCGCGTGCAAGAAGGGCACTTAATTGTTGGACATTATCTCTGCGAAGCACTCGACGGATAAGATGAGCCAATATCATACTGATGTACTCATCATCGGCGCCGGGATTGCAGGCCTATGGTTGCATAACCGCCTCAATCAGCAAGGCTACCATGCCACACTCATCGAAAAAAACGCCATCGGTGGTGCACAAACGCTCAGTTCACAAGGCATCATTCATGGTGGCAGTAAATATGCGCTTAATGGTTTACTGTCTAATGCCGCCGTTGCCATTAGCGAGATGCCAGATCGCTGGCGCGCCTGTCTTGGTGGTACAGGCGAAATAGATCTCTCTAATGCCACCATCCTAGCGGACCACCAGCTGCTCTGGTCAAAAAACCAACTTGCCTCCAAAATGATCTCCTTTTTTGCCAGCAAAGCCGTGCGCGGGAAAATGGAAACTATCTCCGCTGCTAACCGTCCGCCGCTATTCCAAAATGCAAAATTCAAAGGCGCCCTCTATCAGCTGAATGAACCTGTGCTCGATATTCCCAGTGTCTTAGATTGCTTGGTCTCACCTTGGCAACATCGGATGATCCAATGTGCTACGGATACTGAATTTGATTGGCAACAATCTACTGATGGCATCGCCAGTCTCAATATTGGCGAACTCACCATCTTACCCCAACATGTCGTACTCACTGCAGGCGAAGGCAATCAAGATTTGCTTGATGCGCTAGGGATAGGTTCCCCAAAAATGCAACGCCGCCCATTGCAAATGGTGCTCTGTAAATCAACCGATCCAAGCCAGACCCTACCCAAACTTCATGCCCACAGCTTAGGCGCAGGCACAAAACCGCTCGCCACCATTACCAGCCACACCACCCAACAAGGCGAAACTGTCTGGTATATCGGTGGCGATATTGCAGAAACAGGTGTTGAACGCACAGAATCCGAACAAGTCATCGCTGCTCAAGTATTATTATCAGACATCTTACCGTGGCTTGATTTACCGTCATTAGACTGGGCCACCCACCGCGTCAACCGCGCCGAACCCCAGCAATCAGAAGGCAGCCGACCCGATACCGTATTTGTTCGTTCGCAAGGGAATCTGCACATCACCTGGCCTACCAAACTCGCACTCGCGCCAGATTTAACAGATACCGTCATCAAGCAACTCACCCAAGCAGGATTAACGGCAAGCAAGCAACCCGACATTCCTTCACCGCTACCGATCCAAATCGGCACACCCCTGTGGGAGTCCGCCTTCACATGACACTCCCACGCAGTACAATCACAGATACGGGCTTAAGCGTCTCAGCGCTAGGATTAGGCACCGTGAAATTTGGCAGAAATACTGGCGTTAAATACCCCACCGCATTTGAATTGCCCAGCGATAAAGAAATATTAAATCTACTCGATCTCGCCTGGGATCTCGGCATCAACCTCATCGACACCGCACCTGCCTATGGCACCAGCGAACAACGCCTCGGCGAACTGCTCAAGCAAACAGGAAAAGATTGGATAATCGCCACCAAAGCAGGCGAGAGTTTCGATGCCAGTAATGCATCATCACACTATGATTTCACCCCAGAAGCACTCGCCACCAGCGTACATAACAGCCTAAAACAACTGCAACGCAACCAACTCGATATCGTCCTCATTCACTCTGATGGTAATGACACAGACATCATTCAACAACAAGCTGCCCTAGATACCTTAGCTGACCTAAAGCAACAAGGTCTGATTCGGGCGATTGGCATGTCCACCAAAACCGCCGACGGTGGCCTGCTCGCGCTCAAACAATCCGATATCGTCATGGTCATGCATAATGCGCACTATAAAGAAGAGCAAACTGTTATCGAACAAGCAGACAAACAAGGCAAAGCCATCTTTATCAAAAAAGCATTGGCTAGTGGTCATCTAGATAATAACGGTCCCGACCCCGTGCAAACTAACTTTAATGCGATTTATCAGTTTCCTGCGGTGGCGAGTGTGATTGTGGGGTCGCTTAATCCGAAGCACTTAATCGATAATGTGGAAAAGTCTTATCTCGCTGCTATAACCAAGAAATAAAGTACGGACTTCTGTAAAGTCTTACAAAAATCCAACTTAACTCAAAATATCTGCAGCGTAACGGCATTGTGGATAATTTGAACACCCATAAAATTTATTTCCTTTCTTTTCTCCCCGCGTGGCGGTTCTCAATACTAAATTTCCGCTACATCTCGGGCACTTCTTTCTTTAGTTAACGGGGCTTCTCTAGGATCGGGATAATCTAGTGAATTTTCATCGGGCTCCCCAGGAACAGCCTCAATAACTTCCGATCCAAGAACGTTTCTAACCTGTCGTTCAATATCACTGGATTGATAAGCATTAGAAACCTTAAACCTTACCAAGGGAAGTCTCGCCGCGGCTAAAGCCTTTTCTAAAAAGACATCCCGATCTTGTCGTTTTTTGTGTGTGTGTGATTTATCATCTAATTCGATAGCACAAAGAATTTCCGATGTAGTTTTATCACATAAAATAAAATCGATATGTTTAGCGTTAATTTTATTAAATGCTCTCGACCTTTTAGCTCTTTCCAATCCTTTTTGCACGGAGATCAAATCAGCCACACGTACTTTAGAAAATATGTCATATTGCTCTGAAACCGCTATTTTAAGTACGTGATAAAAGGACAACTCTGCGGGCGTTAAAAGTGCCGATATTTTAAAATAAGGAAAGGCGTCATCTTGTTCTGCTTCTGGTTGGTTTTTCTTCATTAAAAATATGAAGCCTAGAAAAAGCAACACCATAATAAAAAGTATAATTTCCATATCTATTTTCCCTAATAATTTCGCAAGTAAAGGTTATTTATCCTGCCGAATCTTATCCACAATCGCGGTGGTAGAACAATTATCAACAAAACTCATGACGTTGACTTTACCACCATAGCCTTCAACGATCTCCCAGCCCACCACGCCTTTTTTATCATAGTCACCGCCTTTAACAAGCACATCGGGCTGGATTAAACGCAGTAGGTTTTCTGGGGTATCACCATCAAAACGAGTGACCCAATCGACAGTGGATAAGCCTGCTAATACAGTTTGGCGGCGGGCAGCGGTATTGATTGGCCGGCCTTCGCCTTTTAGCCGCGTGACCGACGTATCTTCGTTGATGGCGACAATTAAGCGGTCCCCTAATGATCTGGCTTGTTCTAAATAGCTGACATGCCCCGCATGTAGAATATCGAAACAGCCATTGGTGAAAACGATTTTTTCGCCGCGCTGTTTGGCTAAATCAACGGCTAATTTAAGTTGCTCTGGCGTGAGCGCGCCGCGATGAGGATCGACATTATCTTGGTCTTGTTGATGATAGCGACGATATTCAGCATTCAATTCTGGCGCACTGACGACTGCGGTACCCAATTTACTGACGACAACACTGGCAGCGATATTAGCTAACGTAACCGCTGTTTCTAAGCTTTCTCCTGCGCCTAATGCAGCAGCTAAGGTAGAAATAACCGTATCCCCTGCGCCGGTGACATCCGCCACTTCTTTGGCAATCGCAGGTAAGTGAAATTCAGCTTGATCTCGACGGATCAGCGACATACCTTTTTCACTGCGCGTAATTAAAATGGCTGCAATATCCAGTTGTTCAATCAGATCTTGTGCTTTTGCAATCAAATCTGCTTCTGACGTTACGGCACCCACAACGGCTTCAAATTCGGTTAAATTTGGCGTAATTAAATCTGCACCGCAATATTTATCAAAATCCGTACCCTTAGGATCCACCAGCACAGGAATATTCTGTGATTTTGCCTGTGCGATCCATATTTTAGGATCGGCAAGCGTACCTTTATCGTAATCCGATAAAATTAACACATCGGCATCCTTCAAGGTGGCTTTGGCAAGCAATTTGGCGGCATCATCTGTCGTGAACCGCTGCTCAAAATCCATTCGCAAGAGTTGTTGCTGTGCGCTCATGATCCGTGATTTTACGATGGTATCGTGGCTGCTTTGATGAAACTCACAACGTACACCCACCGAATGTAAGCGTTGCTGCAATACTTCTGCCGCTTCATCTTGCCCTGTAATACCCGCTAATTGGCATTGTGCCCCTAAGGCCGCGATATTCATCGCCACATTGGCTGCCCCACCGGGAATATCTTCCAAACGCTCAATATTCACCACCGGTACCGGCGCTTCTGGTGAAATCCGTTCTGCCTTGCCATAATAAAAGCGGTCAAGCATAACATCGCCAACAATTATAATATTGGCTTGGTGGAAGGGCGGGAAAGTGGGTTGCGTCATGGCGGCCTAATTTTAATTCTTTTAATATAAAGTGAAATTATGCCTTTTTTAACGTCTGAGGTCTAACTTCGTCTGCATTTATACGCCTCTGACTATTGAGTTAACCCGTCATTCCCGCAGTCTTTTGAGCGGGAATCCATTTGTTTCAATATTATGGATCCCCGTATACACGAGGATGACATGCTTTTTCTGTCAGAAAGGCTTAACGGAATATCGCATCCCAAACCGCTTGCGGTTGCCATGCAGCCATACACACTGGTTCGCCTGCTACCGATTCAGTATGACTACATCGCCGCTGATAACAAGGTGCGCAATCAAAATTACTTTCTAGCTGCTGCTGACCTTCACCATGCGTACCAATCAACGCAATATCGGTTGGCCCATATAAGCTGACCGCAGGAATGCCCGCCACCGCCGCCAAATGTGCCAATCCCGTGTCGCTACACACTGCCGCTTGCGCACGAGACATAATAGCCGCTACCGCATCTAAGGATAACTTCGGCAAGGCATATGCAAGCGGTGAATCTGCTGCAATGGCTTGTGCACGCGCATATTCTGCATCATTGCCACAAGGCAATAATACGGATACACCTTGCGCCGTTGCGAGTTCAACTAAGGCTTTCCAATGTGCCACAGGCCAAAGCTTGGTTTCCCAGCTAGCATTATGCACGAACACCATAAACTTCTCAGGCAAAGCAAACGGCAATTCAGGCAAGGGAAAATCACTAAAATCAACACCATAATCGGGGGCTGTCGTTGGCAAAGAATAAGCCAATGATTTTGCCATCAATTGTCGCTGTCGCTCAATAGAATGTTGCTGTACGGAAATCGAAAATGAGTGTTTACATGCCCAATGTGCCGGTTTCTCACGGCAGCTTTCCGCATCGAATCCTGACACATCGCCCCGCCGCAACCTCCCCACCACCGCACTTTTAAGATTACCTTGCAGATCCACAATCGCATCATAATCGGCTACATTCAGCTGTGCTTTAAATGCTTCCAACCCGCCGCCAACGATAAACTTCAATGGCGTTTTTCGCCACTGTCGATGTGCTGTTTTAATCACTTTTTTTACATTGGCATGCCACAAAGGCACCTCTGCAAACGCCTTATCGACCACCCAATCAAATTCAATATCAGGATAAATTCTTGCCGCATCGGTTAATGCAGGCAAGGCATGCATTAAGTCGCCCATTGATGTGAGCTTAATTATGAGCACCTTCATATTAGAGCGCAGGAACACCTTTCCGATGTTGCGCTAAAATGGCCAAAAACTCTGCCGGATCTTTGGTTTGGGTTAATTCCCCTTCGCGTGGTGAATGCAGATCCAATAATCGTGACAAACAAAAACGAAACGCCGCCACGCGCAACACAATCTGCCATGCCGCTTGCTCTGTCGCTATTACCGACCGCTGTGTTTGATACGCTGCCATTAAAGCTTGATAACGCACCATATCCATTACACCACTCTCACCCATACACCAATCATTTACCGTTACCGCCAAGTCATATAATAAATATTCATCGCAAGCATAATAAAAATCAATAATACCCGCCAGCTTGTCACCATCAAATAAGGCATTATCACGGAATAAATCAGAATGGGTAACGCCACTTGGCAAATCCAAATCATCATATCCCGATTGCGCTGCCAATTCATCACGTAATAGGTCGGCTAAATCAGCATCCACCACAGGCAACAATTTTGCTACCGCATTTGCCCGCCATGCGCTGCCACGCGTTGTCTCGCGCCGCTCACCAAAGCCCAATCCAACCAATTGCATTCGCCCCAGAGTGTCGCCCAATATCTCACATTGTGCCAAGCTCGGTATCGCTTCAATCCCACGCCCTTGCAAGCGATTTACCAATGCCGCAGGTTTGCCGCATAATATTGATAAATAACCGTCTGACTTATCCGTAACAGGGCTAGCACATGGAATAGCATGATTAGCATAAAAGGCCATTAAATCGAGAAAATAGCCCAGTTCGTCTAATGCATGGTGTTCAAATAAAGTGAGCACATACTCACCTTCCGTGGTCGTCACAAAGTAATTCGTATTTTCAATCCCGCCACTGATACCTGCGTATGAAACTAACTCTCCAACGGTGTATTTCGCCAAAAAGGCAGTTAGGGCATCTTGCCCCACTTCTGTATAAACTGACATTAATTACGCTTGTTCCCTATAAATCAAAACCAACCATCCTGAGCCTGTCGAAGGGCTACCATTCAAGTAAAATCCAATGTGGGATCAAAAACCCACCTCCCAGTTCATACTGTGTGGTCTCCAACGAACCATCGCCATCCGTGTCCATCAAATAATAAACCCGGCCCACATTAGGCGTGACCTTAATGGCATACAGCTTATCACCATGGCGATATTCTTCAACAATCCGATCTTCATATTGAATAATGTTGATGTCTGGCTCAATCACTTCTCCATCCTGTATCCGCTCTGGCAATGGCGGCGGTTCCACTAATACAGATTCTCCTGCCCAACTGATTGACATGCTTAAGCCTATGGCAGTACATAAAATCATCAATTTGTGTAACATAACATCCCTCCGCTTTATCACGATATCGTTATAGCTTAAGATAGCACTTTCAGCCCTTGGATAGAAGAAAATAAATTTCAAACTTCCGCCAGAACAATCTACAAGAGTTTACAGAAATATAATGAGATACCAAACCGACGATATCACGCCATTATGGGCAACAATTCCTTCCTTTTTCTTGTTGCCACTCAAAGGGGCGGGATTGATCGCCTTATTGCTTTTTTCCTTTTTACTCTCTCTCATCCCAAGCATTTTTGTTGTTATCCTCATTAGCTTCGCTTGGATAAAATATGGCCTAGAAATCCTTCAAAACACCTCCGACGGGAATCTTGAAGCGCCCAAGCTTAACGAACAAACTCTGGGTGATGGCTATGAGCTGCCTTTTAAGCAGTTCTTTATTTTTGCCTTACCTGGTTTCCTGCTGTTCTCCCAAGACGTCTCTGGCTCTCCTTCTGTTTTTAATATAATTTTCACCATTTTTTATCTGTTTGTATTACCTGCCAGCATTATGACCTTGGCTTATACGCACAGTTTTCTTGCGGCGATCAACCCGGTCAACTTACTTTTTCTCATCAGAAGTGTGGGCTGGACTTATGCTGTGCTCTATGGATTTCTATTCCTACTCAATGGTTCTGCAGCGGCCCTTTTTTACTTTCTTGCACCTGATGACCCCGGTATCCTTTATGCCTTTCTAGGCATCTTCTTTGAAATATATTTTGCGTGGGTAATGTATGCCATGATGGGGTATGTAATGTATCAACATCACGACGATCTGGGATATGATGTTCCGGATGAAGATAAGGTTGAAGAAGCCCCCCAAGATGTTGTGTTAAACGAGCTTGATCAACTCATTGAAAATGACAAATATGATGCTGCAAAAGAATTATTGATTGCATCCATCAAAGAAGAGCCTGAGGACATTACCTTACGCCAAAAATTTCATAACCTTATCAAGATAATGGGCGAGACAAAACAACTCACCATCCATGGTAAAGAAATGATTACCCGTGCGATACCTGCAAACAAATTAAGAATCGCACTCAATGTCTATCTGGATTGCCTCAAGGCGGATCCAAGCTTTAAACCCAAAAATGCAACTGATTATTTTCCGCTTGCCACCGAAATGCGAAAAACACGCCACTTTAAAGAAGCCATATTATTAATCAACGGCTTCCATCAGAAGTATCCTAATAATACCGATACGCCTCCGCTCTATCTAATGGTGGCAAAAATATTTATTGAAGATTTATCTCAAGATGAAAAAGCAGCACCCATTTTATCGTTCCTAAGAAAAAATCATCCCGAACATGAGACAAGTTCTGACGTTAATGCCTTGATTCAATTTTTGGAAAAAACACAAACTACACCTCTGGCTTAATATACGATTGGTACTCTGCTGCTTTCTGCTTCTCACCAAAACGAGATAAATGATTAGAAAATACGGAGAGATTAGTCGATAGCAAAGGAAATTTATCGGGCTGCCGTCGCATAATGGTCAGTATTTTTTCAATTGTTTTGATTGCTTCAGGCTTGGCGACAAAGCGTCGAAATAAGGTATTCAATAGCGATACGGTCATTTTAGATTTTGGTACCTCAAGATAGTCACCCAATGTTTCAAGCATTAACCTCTCCGTTGCGGCATCCTTATCCACGAGGGTCAATATTTTTATCGCTGCGCGATGATATGCATCAGAACTTCTATCCAGTTTACTCGCCCGATAATATTGATATAAAACTTCTCTATTATGGGGGGCTTGCCAATCATTTTGTCCAAAATAGGCAAGGCCTTCTCATATTCTAAATCTCGCATATAGCCATTGGCCTTTTCCAATGATTGATCAAGCAAAGCTTGCTCGTCATTTTCATCTAAATAATCCTGATTAATTTTAGAAGCCATCAACTGCTGCATTGCGAATGCAATCAATCCACCCGATATCAAGCCTCCAATATGCGCGAGATAATTGACATTACTCTCAGCAGAATAAGCCAGTTGTTGGTAGATCTCAAAACCCAACCACAATGCTAACAAATAAATTGCTGGCAACTTAATATAATCAAAATATACAAAAATAAAGTAAAAAAACCGAATTTTTCGGACATTGAATAATACGGCATACATACCCATTAATCCTGCAATCGCACCCGATGCACCTAATGACGGTATGAGACTGGGTGTTACGAAGACCGTATAGAATGCGACAGATCCTATTCCACTGGTCAAATAAGCCAATAAATACATCCAGCGTTGCATCGTTAGTTCAACAATAAACCCCACCGCCATTAAAAATAGCATATTGCCTAAAAGATGCCCCAAACCAGCATGTAAAAACATATGGGTTATACTGGTGACAATAGTTGGCTCAGCTGTTTTATATGCATATTCGTGAGATACATTATTAACCAATCTCTGGTTGATCTCTGCTCTCTTTTCTTTCCACTCTTGGTAATCTATATTCGTTTTTTTTATAATTTGGTCTGCCTGCAGCTGATCCATAAATTCTTTATTTGATTGCATCGAAAAAAACCAAGGACTATATCGCTCCTCAAATTCACCTTCCCACTGCCGCACAAACTTCTGCTCGCCTTGCTCAATAAGCGCCTCTTTAAACCAAGGTAACTCTATTTTGGCCAGGCCGGAATCATAGTAATAGTCTATTGTTTCCCCATATTTCTGGTTATCTCCTGATTGAAATGCAAAAGTAATAACAGGCGGATTTTTCCAATCTAATTTTTTATCGAAGGGGATAATTATCACTGTGTGGCACCAAACGTTATAAACCAGTCAGGAATCATAGTTCACCTGAGTCATTGATGCAAAATATGATAGTCTTACCGCTTTCTAGCACAAATTTTAGTATTCCAAAAATATGACTCATAAATCACCGCCTTTTGTCCTTGTTGATGGCTCTTCCTATCTTTATCGTGCTTACCATGCGATGCCGCCACTGACGAATGCCGCAGGGCAAGCGACCGGGGCTATTTATGGTGTGGTGAATATGATGAAACGCTTGCTGCGAGATTATAATCCTGAGCATATTGCCGTCGTATTCGATGCCAAGGGCAAAACCTTTCGCAATGATTTATATCCTGAATATAAAGCGACTCGCCCACCGATGCCGGATGATTTGCGCGAGCAAATTGAACCACTGCATGCGGTTGTAAAAGCAATGGGATTCCCACTGCTCATGGTCGAAGGTGTTGAGGCCGATGATGTGATTGGTACGCTGGCTGCACAAGCGACTGCACTCAAAATGTCCACCCTCATCTCAACTGGCGACAAGGATATGGCGCAGCTGGTGAACGAGCATGTACACCTCATCAATACCATGAGCAACACCTATACCGACGAAACCGCGGTGCAAGAAAAATATGGCATTACGCCTGCCCGAATTATTGATTATCTCGCGCTGATGGGCGATAAAGTCGACAATATTCCAGGTGTGCCCAGTGTGGGCCCTAAAACAGCGACCAAGTTGCTACAGCAATATGACACTTTGGACGGTGTGATTGCCCATGCGAATGAAGTGAAAGGTAAGCTAGGGGAGAAATTACGTGATGCTGTGTCTAATTTGCCCTTGTCTTACGAGCTTGCTACGATTAAATGCGATGTGCCGTTAGACTATGCACCCGCTGAATTGCAGATGCAATCACCTGATACCGATGCGTTGAGTGATTTATTCCATGAACTGGAATTCAAAACTTGGCTAAAAGAATTAGGCGGCTCCATTGCTGAACCTGCCAAATCCAATGCGAACCCTCGCCACAGTGCGGATGACGATGTCGTCATCCCTGATAAAGTGGAAAAAATAGATTACGAAACCATTTTTACTCAGGAAAGACTGCAAGATTGGATCTCGCGCTTAACCGCTACCGATTTATTTGCATTCGACACCGAAACCACCAGCCTCAATTACCTTGAAGCCCACATTGTTGGGGTTTCTTTTGCCATTACAGCGGGCGAAGCCGCTTATGTACCGCTCACGCATAGCTATCCCGGCGCACCAGAGCAACTCGATCTGGATGACACGCTTGCCTTGCTTAAACCGCTACTTGAAGATCCTCAGCAATATAAAGTTGGCCAAAATCTAAAATATGATCGTCATATTCTGTTGAACCATAGCATTGATCTGCAAGGCATTAAACATGACACTATGTTGCAATCCTATGTGCTCAACAGCACGGCAACTCGCCATGACATGGATTCCCTCGCCGAACGTTATCTAGGCCGCAGCACTATTCATTTTGAAGATGTCGCGGGTAAAGGCAAAAAACAGCTGACTTTTGACCAAATTGATATCAATGTCGCCGCGCCTTATGCCGCTGAAGATGCGGATATTACATTGCAACTGCATCAAACCCTATGGCCGCAATTACAAGCCATTCCCAGCTTACTCGAAGTCTATCAAACGATTGATATGCCGCTGATCCCGGTGCTCAACACCTTAGAGCGTAATGGCGTGAATATCGATTTCTGGATGTTACAGCAACAAAGCGATGCACTGGCGATTCAAATTGCTGATCAAGAAAAGCAAGCCTTTGTTATCGCTGATAAAGAATTTAATTTAGGCTCGCCCAAGCAACTGCAAGACATTCTCTATGTGCAACTCGGCCTGCCAATTAAGAAAAAAACACCTAAAGGCCAACCTTCTACCGCAGAAGCCGTGCTCCAAGAACTGGCTGATGATGGCCATGAGTTGCCCACTATTATTATGGCGCACCGCAGCCTAAGCAAACTTAAATCAACCTACACCGATCGCTTGCCAGAGCAGGTGAGTCCAAAAACAGGGCGGGTGCATACCTCTTATCATCAAGCGGTCACCGCCACAGGTCGCTTATCCTCATCTGATCCCAATTTGCAAAACATCCCGATTCGCAGCGCTGAGGGTCGCAAGATCCGTGAAGCCTTTGTTGCGCCAGATGGCTATACAATTTTAGCCGCCGATTATTCTCAAATTGAACTCCGCATCATGGCGCATTTATCAGAAGATGACAGCCTACTCAAGGCATTTTCCAGCGGTGAAGATATTCACCGCCACACCGCTGCTGAGATTTTTGGGGTTGAGCTTGATGACGTGGATAATGATCAACGCCGCAGCGCCAAGGCGATTAACTTTGGGTTAATTTATGGCATGTCTGCTCACGGTTTATCCAAGCAGCTCGGTATTGAGCGCTTCCAAGCAGCCGAATATATGGAAACCTACTTTGCCCGCTATCCAGGTGTGCAACGCTATATGAACGATACCCGTGAGCAAGCTAAAATAGATGGTTATGTCGAAACCCTATTTGGTCGCCGGCTCTATCTACCTGAGATCAATGCCAGCAATGGGATGCGCCGCCAATATGCCGAACGCACGGCCATTAATGCGCCCATGCAAGGCACAGCAGCTGATATTATCAAGCGCGCCATGTGTGATATCCAAGTCTGGTTGCAAGAAGAGGCCAACAGCCAAATTCGAATGATTATGCAAGTGCATGATGAACTGGTATTTGAAATCCCAACAGACCAAGTCGATGATGCAGGTAAACAAATTAAACAACTAATGGAAAAAGCAGCATCGCTTGCTGTACCTCTCATCGTTGATGTGGGTGCTGGCGATAACTGGGAGGTGGCGCATTAACAAAAGACCGCGGCTCAAAATATCTTATTGACATCTCCTAAATAGAGGTTTAAAGTTGAATTGCTGCTTGAAAACATAGCAAAATGACTGGAGGAATCCATGAACAAGGCTATTCACAAAATAATATTATGCATTGCACTCTCATCCGTACTCTCTGGGTGCCATGATGAGATTGAATTAGCAAATAGTGCTGGCGAGGCTGGTTTATTGGTCGATGGGCAAGGTGCAAGCGGCCCAGTGAGCGAGCGAGGTTATGTTGCCAATAGTACAGCGGTCATTGACTTTAATGTCGGTGAACTATCAAATGCAACTTCTCCCAATAGAAATGAAGCCATTAGTTTTGGTGAAGATCGCGCGCCGCAACGTGCGCCGATGGCCTGGACGGGAGGTGATGACCGTTTTGCCATGAACTTAGGGGATCGATTATCTGTTCCCGTTACCGTCTGGATTGTTCAAGGTCCTTTTGCAGATCAGAGAATGCACGCTATTGATGCTTGCATTCGCACCGCTGCAATTTGGGATGCAGAAAGGATGGGGATTCGTTTCGGTGAATTCGAAATCCGAGATGCGACATCAGATCCAGACATTGATGATGCCATACTCAATTCCGTTGGTGGCGATACCCGTAATTGGGATGATTTTTCTAATGATATCGGCTTTATCAATGGCCGTATTAATATCTATTGGATCAATACGGTTGAAGGCGCAACCACGTGGGGCTGGTCAAATTTTGGCGACCGAATTGTGATGGGTCAAAATACAGGGAATGATTTGCTTTCTCATGAATTGGGCCATGCATTAAGCCTTCAACATTCAATCTCATGCAGCGGTACTTCTACAAATTTTGACAATACAAATATGATGGCGCAATGCTCTGATATACGGGGATTTATAACGGAAGGACAGGTATTCCGCGCACATTTTAATACTAGCTCATCAATTAATAGCCTCTACAACGCACGCCCAGGACAAGCTACCGTGAACTGTATTGGTGGAACAAATAATGCTGAATGCCCAAACCAAGCACGTCGTTTATGGGATGACGGTATATTTCTAGCAAACTAAATATTAAGAAGGTCTTTATGCGCCAGATACTCAATATGCTTCGACTTTTTATTATCTTTCTAGCGTTAAATATGGCGTCATTAGCACATGCCGTAGAAAAAAACGTTGATGCCCAACTAGCACCAAATATAAAATTTCAAATATTTCAGTTACTCGCAATGGACTGTGGTGCGAATAGTGCTTTGAATGATTTTCAACAGGCATTCGATAAACTAGAGGTTGATATTTCGCCCTTACTTATTAATATTTTACAGCGAGGAATCCCGGAAGAATTACAACGGGTTGCTCGTAAAAAAGCGAATGAGAACTATGAAATACGCCAAGCGTGGTTAAAAACCGATGGTGGCAATTTATTTGATGAACAAACGCTTGATCAGATATCTAAGCAAAATCGTGATGCTTACCTTAGCAATAACATGCGTAAATTAAATCTCGGTTATTTAGAAAATACGATTCGCGGTCTAGGACTAATTGGAAAACCCAACGCAATAGATAGCATAAATCAAGCCATAGCACAGGATCCTACGCTTGCCATTCTTGGCAAACAAGCCATTGAACAAATACAAAAATCATCGTTAGTAGACATTCAATAATAGATGACTAATCGGTTAACCTCTCTCACACGACTGTTTTAAAAAACCTAAGTCCTATTGATTTTATTATTGGATTTTATCCATAATAAACGATCTTATATTTCATTTCCAAATATAAGTATCTAAAAATAGAGTTAAACTTATCTGGGATAAGGCCGTATAATGCGTCGGTTCACTCCCCTATTTTTGGTAAATCCTTATGTTACGGCTTATCTCTCTATTTCTACTCTCTGCTATTTCCTTGCCAGCCCTCGCGACGAATGGTTATTTTGCCCACGGTTACGGTATTCAATCTCGGGCGATGGGTGGGGCAGGCATTGCATTGCCACAAGACACCTTAATCATGGCCACTAACCCTGCTGGATTAAGCCTAATTGAAGATCGTTTTGACGCAACGGCTGCATTATTCAGCCCACGCCGCAGCTATGAAGTATCAGGCAATCCTTCTCCACCACCTAATGCTGCTTTAGCACCAGGGAAAGTACGCAGTGACCGCAATTATTTTGTATTACCCGAAATGGGGATCAGCAAACGATTAAATGATCGTATTACCGTTGGCGCAGCTCTATTTGGCAATGGCGGTATGAACACATCGTATTCCAGCCATATTGCGCCAAATGGCACCTTTGGTGCAGGCAAAACAGGGGTTGATCTTGCTCAGCTTTTCATCACACCCAGCGTCGCTTATCAATTTGATAATGGTGCATCGATTGGTGCCTCAGCAATATTAGCTTATCAATGGTTCGAAATAAAAGGGATCAATAGCTTTGCAGGGTTCTCTACATCGCCTAGCAACCTATCTGATAATGGCCATGATTATGCATTTGGCGCGGGGGTGAATATCGGCTTTATGCTGCCTGTCGGTAATACAGTCACCTTGGGTGGGCATTATCGCTCAAAAGTCTATATGCAAGAGTTTGATGATTATCGTGGCCTATTTGCAGAGCAAGGTGATTTTGATGTGCCTGCCACCGCAACGATTGGAGTCGCTTGGAAAGCAAGCAATGCCGTAACGCTTGCCTTAGATGTGCAAAGAATATGGTATGGCGATATTGATGCTATTGGTAATGGCATTCTGCCTGCTTTTGGTCAATGTATGATGGGGCAGGTCTCCTCATGCCTCGGTGGTGATAATGGGGTCGGCTTTGGTTGGGATGATATAACCACCATTAAACTCGGCGCCAAATGGGAAGCGGCAAACGATTGGACTTGGCGCGTGGGCTATAGTGTCGGTGACCAACCTATCCCTTCTTCGGAAGTATTCTTTAATATCTTGGCGCCCGGCGTGATGAGAAAACATATCACAGCTGGCTTCACCAAAAAATTCGATAATGGCAAACAAGCCATTCATTTCGCCGCCATGTACGCGCCCAGCGAAAGCGTACGCGGCTTCATCAGCCCAACGCAATCGGTTGAGTTAGAAATGAAGCAATACCAACTTGAATTAGGTTGGACGAAACTATTCTAGACTAAAAAAAGTTTCAACTAAATTTTAAGCGAAAGGCCACTTTGTTGTTAGAACAAAGTGGCCTTCGCTTAGTTAAATAACACTTCAGTTTAATAATCCATTTTCATGCTCGCGGGCAAAACTCATTAATTTATGAGAGCCTTTTATGCCCAATTTTGCACTAATATTCGAACGATGGGTTTGTATCGTGCGATAACTGAGCCCCAACTCAAGCCCAATCTCTTTGCTTGTTTTAAATTTAGCCACCAAATAAAGTACTTTACGTTCAATACTCGATAACGTATTTAATAAATCCACATCCTGACCCAAAGAAGGAAGTTTCGGTGTGTGGCTGCCCAAAGTAGAACTAATATAGATACCCCCTTGATTAACTGTCTCTAGACACTTCACAATATTACCGCCTGCCCCGTCTTTCAATACATAAGCATTTGCACCCAATTCAATCGCCCTATCCAAATAGGCACGGTCATCATAGCTCGTAACAATAACAACGACTAATTGTGGCAATTCTAATTTTGCAAGTTCAAGTACCGTAAGCCCATCCATGCCTGGCATCGCTAAATCGAGAATAACAATATCAGGTTTAAGATGTTTTATCTGTGCTAAAGCGGCATCCCCGCTTTCAGCAGATGCGATAATTTTAATCCATTTTATGGGCGCCAAGATCTGCTCCATCCCTTGTCTGAATATGGGGTGATCATCAGCAATCAATAGTGTTTTTTGTTTTGTCATACTCTCAGTAGTCTATCGGGAAATCGGTCGCGCTTCAATCCGCATTAATACTTAGAAAAATACGTACTTATACGTAGGGCGCTTAATGCGGAGTGTCTTTTTTGCTATAGGCAAAAATATTCTCGAGTAAGGTTTCACTTAGTTTATTGGTATGCAAAATGCCACATGGGTGCCTGAATGTGGATGTGAATTAATTCTAAACCAACCACCAAACAAAGCGATCCTGCCTTTCATCGTATTTATTCCAAAATAATCATCCGCCTCTCTTTTTACCTCAAACCCTTGCCCATCATCCTTGATATCCACAATAATCTCATTTTTCTTAACATGTAATGACAACATCACCTCAGAAGCATCCGCATGCTTGAGAATATTATTCAACACTTCTTGAATAACGCGATAAACCGTAATTTCACGCTCGGCTTCAAAGTTATTGGGTAAATCATCAACATCTGCTTGCCATTCAATATCCTGAGAAGAAAAAGCACGCTCTAACGTTGATTCAATTGCTGTTTTCAACCCTAAACGTTTTAATAAGTGGGGATGTAAATCATGCGACATATGGCGCACATCATCTAATAACTCGGCACAATAATTTGCTTGTTCACACACTGCGGCAAAGTGTGCCACCTGTTCTGCATTGCTTCTATCGGGCTGACAACCATTCGTAATTTTCTCCAAATTCTGCTTTAACACTAAAAGACCATGGCCAATTGAATCATGCATGGTGTTAGAAAACACTTCCCGTTCCGCCTCCTGTGCCTGAATCAATCGTTTGGAGAATGATAATTGCGTATTTAAGGTTTCTTTTTCAATTTGTTCTTTTTCTTGGGTCAGCAAGTTAAACCTGTCTGCTAACGCAAATGATAACAATAAGCCCTCAATAACCATGCCTATTTCCAACATATGCATAATGAGCATACTGGGGGCGGCACCCTGATATACAAAAACCTGATACCAATAATAACCAAATGCAAAGGTGGAAAAGGCGACAATAACGAATCGAGCTTGTTTAATACCTTTCCGATAAGATGCAATGGCCACCGCGAAATAATAAATCATCGCAATATTAGTCAGCAATAATACAATGCCCGATAAAATACCGTTTATTACCCCCATATCCAAATACCCTAATAATTCAGGAATAGCGGGAGGAACAACCATTATCATCACAACAACTGATGCTATCCAAAGTCTTGGAAAATGCTGCCGCACATCTAGAAATCGATTGACGAATAACAGTCCAAATATCGTTGTGGCCGCGATGACGCTTAACAAGGAACGTGTGCTGATCCCTGGTGTGTCTGGCCAAAGGTATTGCTCGCCAATCCCTGCATTAATGGCATTAATCATCCCAAGACCAATGAGATACAAAATGTAATAAAGGTAACTGGTGTCTTTTAAAGAGAGAGATAAAAACAGATTATAGAAAATGAGTATCGCGATACTACCGAATAAAAAACCATGCCACATTTTCAGATTTTGTTGCTGCGCCTGCCAATGTGATTTCTCCCACGCAAAAACAGCAACGGTTAGCAAGGAATTTGTATTCACCGAAAAAATGACTTCAAGTGGATCATCATCTGATAGCGCAGGCACGGGGAAGGTGAAATTCACATCCTTTATCTCTCGTTCTACAAAAGGATATTGTGTGCCCGCCTGATAATGTTGTAGTTGCTTATCCGCCCCCCGAAACCAAATATTCACTTTATCTAATAAGGGATAGGGGATTTCTAATAGATAGGCTTCTGCCTCTCCGTTGTCTGGAAAAACTGTTTTTGGTAAGCTGGCTTTATACCAATATATTTTGTCTGTATCCCCAAATAAATGTTTTTCGGGTGGTTGTACAAAATCAGCTGATTGGGCGCCGTCCAACAACAATCTTGCATTCAATTCGGCTTCATTTAATTCAATTGAGGAAAATTGCGGTGTGATATCAAGACCTGTTCCGATGATATCCCGGTTATCAGAACATGCCGTCAAAAATATGACGGCGAACAGCAAAAGCAGTCTAAAAAAAGGCTTATCCTGCATTAGAAAGTTTTCGTTATGCCGATGCCAAACATATGTGCCGCGCCGTTATATTTTCCGTTATACAGATCGCTGCCATTGGGATCAACATTCGCACCAGCGCTACCCGCGACTTGGCCGATATAATCACGCCCCGTCACTCGTCTATCTTTGATCCAAGCATATTGATAGCCAAGCTTAACGGCCCAGCCTTTATTTAATTCCCTAGTCATGCCCACACTCAACATATAGGTATCATTCCCTGCAATGGTAGCATCAAAATGATGTTTTGGAATTGGCGTTTCTGAATAACCTGCTCCAAACAACAGTGCTGTTTGTGAGTTTAGCTGCCAAGTGAGTCCTAACCTGACATTTGTGGTGTCTTTCCAATCATTTGTGGTGGCGGATAAAATTGTATCCTCGGGAATAATGCTACCGCCTTTCGCATACAACACGGTTTGATCGTGTGCATGCCACCCCGTTCGCTCAATATCAAGTTCCGCAGCCCATTTTTCAGAAAACTGGTAATGGCCGCCCGCTTGGAAGCGATAAGGCAAGGTTAATGTGGCACGGCTGGGTACCTCTCCTAATCCAGCAATATCTACATCACCATCAATATCTATTGCTGTTTCCGAATGGAAACTAGCGCCCCATGTCCAATCTCCGGCGCGATACATCATGCTGATATTCCAGCCAAGCTCATCGCCGTCGCCCTTTAATTGTGACCCGATCTGATTCACTTCGACAGACTTAACTGTGTAATGATCCAAACCAGCGGCAAGACTAAGATGCTCATTAAGCTTCAAGCCAATACTGGGCGAGATATTAAATAATTGTAAATCGCTACCTGTTGGATGAAGCCCTGCAATGCTACCGCCCGTTCCTAGGATCGTATCCGCGGTGTCGAAATGCGAGAAGGTATTCATAGGCCAAGCTGTTTCCAAACCAAACGGCACCCCCACTTGCACACCCCATGACCATCTGTGATTAATCTGCTGCATAAAATAAAGCGAAGGCAAAAGTGCATCGTCTGATTCATTATCCACACGCCCTATTGCTGCATTCGGTGCTGACGGCGTGACACTTGAATCCGTGATAATTCCCATACCGCCTAGTGAAAGGGTGATTCCTTCATGGAACCCCATCACCGCATAGTTATAGGTAAAGGCATCTGTTAGTGTCGGATTGGCAACCAAGGCATTAGAAAGCGCAATGCCTTCCACTGAAGATTCGGGCACTCTGAATCCACCTGCGATACTTTGCTGAACATAAAATAGGGTTAAAAACACTGTTATTATTATTTGCTTTTGATACATTTTTTGTCCATGTTCATTATTTTATTTTATTTTTAGCTAGACTAACAGATTACGTTTGTTTTTTCCGTGCTCTTGGATGCGCTGCATCATAGACCTTTGCCAATTGCTGAAAATCAACATGGGTATAGATTTGCGTCGTACTAATATCCGCATGACCTAACAGTTCTTGCACTGCACGCAAATCACCACTCGATTCTAATACATGAGAAGCAAACGCATGCCGCAAGCGATGTGGATGAACTTGCTCAGACACACCTTGCTGTTTACCCCAATGTTGCAAGCGTTTTTGTATGGCACGCATACCAAGACGGTTGCCTTTTTGGCTGATGAATAGCGCTGTCTGCGCCTCAAAACCCAAAGCATCTCGATGTAGTTTCCATCGTTTTAATGCCGTGAGCGCCTTATCACCCACAGGGACGATCCGTTGTTTATTGCCTTTCCCTGTCACCTTGACCATCCCATCTGCCATATCAATATCGCCATGATCGAGACTTGCTAATTCCGCCAAGCGTAAACCAGAAGAATAGAGTAATTCCATCATCGCTTTATCACGATAACCACGCCAGTCAGTCTCATCATAAGCCAATAAGCTGTTCATTTGATCAACATCCAGTGTGGCCGGCAATCGTTGTTGTGCCTTAGGCGCTTGAACTGATTGTGCAGGATTCATCGTTGCTAAGCCTGTTCGAATCAGGTAACCATAAAATGAGCGTAACGTAGACAAAAGACGTTGGATAGACCGTCCACCTAATCCTTGTTGATGGCATTGCGCCATAAATTGACGGATATGTGGGCTTTTAATGGTATTCCAAGCCATAATATTTTTCTCTTCGCAAAAAGCGGTGAATCGCTTAAGGTCGCGCCGATAGTTATTAATCGTATGGGGTGACAAGCGGCGTTCTTGTGTTAGATATTGCAGAAAGTCATCTACATTGTCTTGTAAATCAACCATAGCTTCGGGTTGTATACGGCTGCAGTAGGCGCGCTAAAATGTCACCCAGAAAGGATAAATAAACCGTTCCCATCTCCGCATGAAAGCGATTTTCATCATAACTCCCTATCGCCAGCATACCCAATGTTGGTGATCCTAAAGAGACACAACCTGCTGACTGCACTCGAACGGCCTTATCGCCAAATAATACATTTTTCTGAACATCCGTTAATCGGCCACAAAGCGGTTCCCCATGTTCAATTAAATTGGAAAAGGCTGCTAAGTTCAACGCATCCATTGAGAGCTGCTGCACATTATCGGTCAACGGTGGCAAAACGGCTGGATTTTCACCCTGATAGAATAAACGTAAGGCCACTTCGTCCGCCCCAAACTCAATTCGTAATTGCTTGGATAAGATAGGTACAATTTTATCAATCGTTCTAGCATCCATTAATTCAAGGCATAAAAAATGTACCCTTGTTTGTAAATCGCTATTGGTTTCACCCACATCCATCAATGCATTCAATTGTGTTTGTAATGCCTTATTTTTCTGCCGTAAACGTTCGATTTGTCGCTGACTAAATGAAATGGTACCTTCCGGCACGGTCTCTGATGAAAATTGCTCGAGTAAATTCGGATGCTGATCAAAAAAGTCTGCATGTGTGGTTAAATAATCCGCCACTTGCTCTACCGTTATGAATTGATTTTCGTCCATTCTATCTCCCCATCAAATACATGCTCAGCAGGACCTATCATCCACACCGGTTCGCCTTCACCCGCCCACTCTATCTCTAATATTCCGCCTGCCAGTGTAACGCTCACACGCGATGCTAACCAACCATTTCTAATACCAACGGCGACTGCTGCACAAGCACCCGTACCGCACGCCAATGTTTCACCTACACCACGTTCGTATACGCGCAAACGAATTTCATTCCGATTTATAATCTGCATAAACCCCGCATTAACTCGCTCCGGGAAAATATCATGACCTTCTATCATGGGTCCCATACTTAAGGCTGCTGCATCATCAATATCGTCTACCCGCAATA
>VAPK010117635.1_pt1 | contig 72314 bp, 67 predicted proteins | sample 3395031 | NCBI WGS metagenome assembly VAPK01 (sample SAMN08290443, study PRJNA428436) | hydrothermal vent metagenome | isolation source: Deep-sea hydrothermal vent chimney 1 | place: Pacific Ocean: Juan De Fuca Ridge
GTCGTAGCAAATTTTCAGGCTACTTGAAGTTTATCCAATATACACCCACCACGTTCAGTTGTTGCATATACACAAAATTGCCTTGCTTGTTCCAAATAGTCGGTGAGTTTGAACGTTCTGATCGTGTCTTTACTATTTAGTTCAATTTATAATGATCTTGCCCTGATGCTATTCCCCAAAAAATAGCCGTAAAAACAGGCAGGCATTAGAAATCACTGATCTCACCTTTACCTTGGCGTAAGATTTCAACTTCCGTATTTTGCAGCCCCACCACTGTTGTCGGTTCGGTACCGAAATGGCCACCATCAATAACTAAATCAACCTCATGCTCCAGACGGTCTCGAATATCTTCTGTATCGGTCATGGGCATGTCTTCGCCGGGTAAAATCAGGGTACTGCTCATTAACGGCTCATTTAATTCCGACAACAAGGCCATCGCAATACGGTTGTCCGGCACCCGTATACCAATAGTGCGGCGTTTCGGATGTAATAAACGCCGTGGGACCTCGCGTGTTGCTTCTAATATAAAGGTATAAGGGCCCGGTGTGTGCGCATTGATAAAACGATAGGCCTGATTACCCACTTTTGCATAAGTCGAAATTTCAGACAGATCCCGACACACTAGGGTGAAATTATGTTTGTCATCCACCTGCCGAATACGCCGAATACGATCCAATGCCTTTTTGTCACCAAGATGACAACCAATGGCATAGGCAGAGTCCGTTGGATAGACTATCACAGCCCCTTGCCGTACCATTTCAACCGCTTGATGAATTAAACGGCCTTGGGGATTATCTGGGTGAATTTGAAAAAACTGACTCATTAAACTTTAAATCTCCGATTGACTACCATACTTGCCAAACAGGTGTTAAATCATTTGGCAAAGGCGGCAAAGTCCGCATGTTAATATAAGGTATAGCCGGATCATGAAAATCAGAACCACGAGATGCCAGTAAGTGATATTGTCGCGCCAATGCTGCTATCCGTTGTGATTCTTCCTGAGAATGACTACCGGATACCACTTCAATCCCTTGCCCTCCCGCTTGTATAAACTCATCAATCATCAATCGCATTTTAGTAGCCGATAATTTATATCGCGCCGGATGCGCAATCACACTAATACCACCGGCATCTTTTATCCATTCAAGTGCTTGTTCCATTTCAGCCCATTCGCCAGCCACATAACCCGGTTTGCCCGGCACAATAAAACGTTTAAAGACCTGTTTCATGTCTTTTGCATGACCTTGCGCAATTAGAATCCGAGCAAAATGGGTGCGAGTCACATTTTCATCATTGGCAATGGCCTTTGCGGCATCATAAATACCGGGAACGCCTGCTTTATCCAGCCGCCGCCCCATTTCCTGCGCACGCCATAGCCGTGCCAGCCTTATTTTGTCTAATCCTGTTAATAAAACCGAGTTATCCGGGTCAATATTTAACCCCAGAATATGCAACGTTTGCTTACGCCAGATAACTGAAATTTCAACACCGGCAATAATGCTCAAATCCAGAGCATCAGCTGCCTGTTTCGCTTCCGCAATGCCTGAGGTAATATCATGATCCGTCAAAGCCAAAACATCCACATCGTGCTGCTGAGCATATTGCACCAGTTCAGTCGGACTTAAGCTGCCATCAGATGCAGAGGAATGTGAATGTAAATCATAAGATAATGGCATAACGGACTATTTTACAGTATTAACCCTAAACTGTCTGATAAGTCTGTGCAAAACTCGCGTGGCCTCCTCTTTCCCATGAATGCCTCATTCAATACACATAATTGTGTTTAATGCCAACACAGATATGTTCTCCCAGAACAGGAAGACATAGTTAAGTACACAAATGATTGTAGCTACAAACTTTCGAAACAGTTGGTTTAGCCTGGTGGATGCGTGTCACTGATATGGAATAGACCGTATGCAATATAAAACACTTTATCAAGCAAAGAATACTATTTACTGACAACCTAGTAACATCACTTCATACGAAAGCGACAGGCAAAACAACTTTGGGGTAGTGACAAGTTGCCGGATGCAACACGCATTCTTTACCACACTGGCAATTACAACCAACCCAGCGCACGCCACCATAGGTAATCCAGAGGCAGCAGCACCAGAATGGTTACCATTGCCAGTAATAGACTCAGCTTGATCGCTGGGCGGGTTTTTTCACCCGCGAGCTGCATCGCAATCACCAGCGGTGGCGCCTGGTAAAGAAAAAATGTGGTGGAAAAACCCAGCACTTGTGTCATCAACACCGTTTTAATCGGCAGCCCGGAACTATGCGCCATTTGATCGGCCAGCGGCGTCAGCACTGCAGGCACACCCGGCAGCGTTGCGACAATGCCAGTCACAATAGAAACAAAACTCAACGAGGCGAAGTTGAGCAAGTTATGACCCGGTTCCAGCGGGAGTACGGCAGTCAGGTGTTCCGCAAGACTCACACCTAGACCAGAATGTGAAATCAACGCACCCAGGCCTAGAATCCCGGCGACGAAAAACAAAGGATTATAGTTAATCTCCCCGTTAAACTGTTTCGCACTGATTAAACCGATGCGCGGCATCAGCAGCACCAATGCCGCAGCCAGTGCAACCCACGCTGGCGAGATATGATGAATAAAATCGGTCAGCCAGAAAATTAACGACACTGCCAGTATCCAGGTCAGTTGCCACTCATGCCGTGACAACGGCGTGGTTGTCGCGACACTACGGGAGACCGGCTTTTGCTGGTCGGGATAAAGCCAGACGATCAGCGCCACGATCACCACCGACTTCAGCAAGCCGAGTACCGGGAAATGCAGCAATAAATATTCACCGTAGAGCGGCGCTATATCAAACTGGGTCTCGGCTGCCCCCACCAGCACCATATTCGGTATGTTGGCGGGCAAAATGGCAAAGGTGGGGACAAACGAGCCGAAAGCTGCCGCCAGTACCACGGCAGTACGGCCATTGGAACCGGGCTCAAAACCGAAGTAGTCCGCCAACGCCAGGGTGATGGGCATGAGCAACACCACCCGCCCCATGGACGAGGGCATTAAAAATCCGAGCAACAATCCCACCAGCAGCACGCCACTGATCAGGTACAGGTAATGACCGTCCAATCTCAGCGCAATGCTACGCGCGAGGCGCTCACCCAGGCCGGTGCTTTTCACTGCCAGGGCAATGACCAGCCCAGCAAAAATCATCCACAATGCCGCCGAGGAAAAACCGGAAAAAATCACACTCGAAGGTGCCACGCCCAGCAGCATGGCAAATAGGAAAAACAACAATGCGGTCAGGTGCTCTGGCAACTGCGCCGTCACCAAGAGCCCAACGGTGGCCAGTACCAGACCCGCAGCCCGGCCCTGCTCCGGAGAGAATGCCGCTGGCGTCCAAATCATCAGATAAATACCGGTAAACACGGTTACGATAGTGACCCACATAGGCAAGTGGATTTTAACCAGCCAGTGGGCACGGACAGGTTGATTCTGGGGCATTTGTTGTAAGGGCACAGTGGATCTCCAGCAATTGCTACTAAATATGGAAGCCCAATTATGCACCCACCTACAATGCCTGTTTTGCTATAATTTGCCAATGAATATCGCAAAACTGACAACCCTGGCCCCAACCTCAACCGGCTATCGGCTTGATCCCCATCTGCCCATTCTCGCCCGTGCATTGGAGATCCAGGGTGCACACCGGGTAGCCAGCCACCAACATCCGCGGGCACAACTGGTCTATGCCATTCGTGGGGTCATGCGCGTGCTTAGTATTGATGGCACCTGGATCGTTCCTCCCTCGCAGGCAGTCTGGGTACCCCCTGATATCCCACACGAAGTCATAGCCACCGACTCCATTTCTATTCGTACCCTGTTTGTCGATCCATCCACCACCGCCGCATTGCCACAAAGTTGCTGTGTGCTAAATGTCCCGCCACTATTGCAGCAGTTGATCCTCAAAGCGGTGGAAATTGGCGATGATTATTCCTCGGGCGATAGCGGATTCCGGATTATGCAGGTGATTTTGGATTTACTAGCGGAATTACAACCAGCACCGCTACACTTGCCTATGGGACGGGATAAACGTTTGCGACACGTTATGGATAAGTTACATGCGGATCCTGCAAATGAGTACAATTTAAAAGATTGGGCTAAAATTTGTGGCGCCAGTACACGCACCCTAGCTCGTTTGTTCATCAAAGAAACCGGGATGAACTTCGGTGACTGGCGTAAACAATTGCGTCTACTGGAAGCCATCGACCGGCTCGGACAAGGCCAGTCGGTTACCCGCATCGCGCTGGAACTCGGTTACCAAAGCCCGAGTGCCTTTATCGCTATGTTCCGACGCAGTCTCGGAATGCCACCGGGCACATATTTTCGTACAGGAGAATATAATAAAAAGTAAATACCCGCTCCCATGCCAGCACACCTTGCCGTTGGTACAATTGGCACGATCAACATCATTGCAATATTGTATCCATAAGAAATGATGTGTCTTAAAAAATAATTCATGATAATATCAAGATAAGTTAAACCTAATACATAAATTATTGTCTTTAAATGGCACCAATACTCAATATAGTTGTTAATACACCATGAAGTTCTTATTTGATTTTTTCCCTGTTCTCTTGTTTTTTATTATTTTCAAATCGTATGAAAATCAGGTTGATGGGATGATTACCGCAACAGCCGCTCTTATGGCTGCAACATTCCTACAAATTACATACAACTGGTTTCGTCACAAAAAAATTGAAAAGATGCACGTTATCACACTGGTTTTGGTTGTTATCTTTGGTGGTGCGACCATTTACTTTAAAGACCCTCTGTTTCTTATCTGGAAAGTCAGCATTGCTAACTGGCTTTTTGCTATTGTATTTTATGCTAGCCATTTTATTGGCAACAAAACACCCATTGTTAAACGAATGATGCAAGCAAATATAACCATGCCCGATGTGGCATGGCATCGCCTAAGCTTGTCGTGGGTTTTATTTTTTGTACTAACCGGTGTGATTAACTTACTGGTTGCTTACTTTTTTGATTTCGATACTTGGGTTGATTTTAAATTATTTGGTGTTTTGGGCTTAACCCTTGCCTTTGTTGTTATTCAGGGAATATTCCTTTCTAAATATATCAACGAAGATGATATAAAATCCAAACCCGGTCCATCAAAACCAGAATCCGTTCCTGTCGAATCAATACAAGCAGAAGAAAACAATTAATGCTATATGCCATCATTGCAGAAGATAAACCCAATAGTTTAGACAAAAGACTAGCGACTCGTCCTGAACATGTCGTGCGATTAGAAAAACTGAAAGAACAGGGGCAACTTATTTTAGCCGGCCCGCATCCTGCTATTGATAATGAAGATCCCGGTTCGGCAGGCTTTACCGGTTCGTTAATTATTGCTGAATTTAATTCTTTTGAAGATGCCCAATCATGGGCGAATGCCGACCCCTATATTAAAGCCGGCGTTTACGAACACGTCACAGTAAAACCCTTTAAGAAGGTACTACCATAAGTTAACCTATGGTTAATATATTCAGGTTAATCACTATTATTTAAGGATAAAATCATGTTACATAAAAAATCAACACCCAAAATAAACAAACTTTTAGTATTTCTGCTCAGCACAGCAATTACTTTTATTAGTTTTAATGCCTATTCTGCTGCTAAAGCAGTTGCAACGGTTAATGGTAAACCGATTACTGAAAAAACATTTAAAGCTTATATCGAGTTCAAGAAAAAACAGGACCCAAAGTTTGATGTTAAAAAGAACCATGAACTTCTTATCCAAGAATTAATTAATCGCCAATTAATGTATCAGGATGCTCTTCGACAAAAGATAGAAAAAAATAAAGATGTTATATTTCAACTTAAACAACATCGGATTGATTTGTTAATTAAATATGCCATTCGTAAAACAATGTTAGCAACCCCGATTACTGACACCGCATTAAAACTTGAATATGACCGTCGCATAAAGTCTGCCAATATCAAAGAATATAAAGCTCGGCATATTCTATTAAAAACAGAAGCCAAAGCGAAATCTGTTATTAAAGAACTGAATAACGGTAAAGACTTTATCAAACTGGCAAAGGCTTACTCCACTGGCCCAACGGGTAAAAATGGTGGTGATCTGGGTTGGTTTAACGCGCGTCAAATGGTGCCTGCATTTTCTAAAGCAGTTGCTGGGTTGAAAAAAGGTGCTTATACAAAAACACCCGTTAAAACAAAATTTGGCTGGCATGTTATTAAGTTAGAAGACACCCGCAAAATGGAACCACCTAAATTTAAAGACGTCAAACAGCAAGTACGTATTATTATGCAAAATAAAAAATTACAGGAATACATTATAAAGCTACGTAAAAAAGCAAAAATTAAAATTAATAAATAACAATTAAATTTAATCTCGCACAAAGAAAAAGCCATTGCTCTTATAAAGGGCAATGGCTTTTTTAATATAAACAGACTGCTTCGAATAACTTCGAATAAAATTATAAAAACCTAGAAACCGTTCCGATCATCCCAAATACTTTTAACTCGTCGATCTTTTCCTGAACGACGCGGTGTTTTGGTGGGTTCAAATCGCATAATATCACGACGATCATCATTCTTTCGACGTTGCTTAATACGTCTTTCTGGGCCTTTGTATGCTTCTTCCATTGGCATCACTCCTATCCTAAAAATTCAATAATATGGCTTAAATTATAGCTGAACGTGATGAATATCACATTTTTATAATAAATTGATATGATTCAATAACTTATACATTAAAAAGTGCCTTAAGCTGCGCCTCGGAAAGGATCTCAACACCCAGTTGCTGTGCTTTTGTCACTTTTGAGCCCGGGCTTTCACCGGCAACAACATAGTCTGTTTTCTTTGAAACACTGCCCGTCACCTTCGCACCTAGAGCTTGCAGTACCTGTTTTGCCTCCTCTCTCGACAGTTCAGAAAATGTGCCCGTAATCACAAAGATTTTACCCGCTAGCGTTTGAGCCTGTGACAATACTAATTCTTCTTTTGGCCAGTGAATACCTGTTTCTAATAATGCATCAATCACTTCACGATTATGCTTTTGTTTAAAAAATGTCATTACGTTATTTGCCACCACCGGCCCTACATCACGAATACTGACTAATTCATCAAAATTGGCCGATTCTAATTTTTCAAGTGAGTTAAAATGTGTCGCCAAGGTCTTAGCTGTTGTCTCTCCCACGTCATGGATGCCCAAAGAAAAAATAAAACGTGCCAGCGTTGTTTGTTTGGACTCCGTTAAGGCTTTTAATAATTTACTAGCCGATTTATCCCCCATGCGTTCTAAGCCTGCAATTTGCTCATGGGTTAAAGTATAAAGATCAGCACTGGTTTTAATTAAGCCTTCATCAACCAATAACTCAATCAACTTATCACCTAGGCCATCAATGTTCATCGCCTTACGTGAAGCAAAATGAATAATAGCCTGCTTACCCTGCGCTTCACAATACAATCCGCCACTGCAACGGGTGACCACTTCATTCTCGTTACGAATAACCAGTGAACCACAAACAGGACAATGACTTGGCATTTTATACTTACGTGGTTTGCCTTCACGCTTGCTTAACACCACATTCACGACTTGAGGAATGACATCACCCGCACGTCGAATCACAACCGTATCACTAACACGAATATCCAGCCGTTCAATCTCGTCTTGATTATGCAAAGTGGCATTACTCACCATGACCCCACCAACAAAAACAGGTTCCAATCTAGCAACCGGCGTTAACGCCCCGGTTCGTCCTACCTGAATATCAATGCCGAGTACTTTAGTCATTTCTTCATGGGCAGGAAATTTTCTTGCAATCGCCCAACGTGGAGCCCGTGCTACAAACCCGAGAATTTTCTGATATTCTAAACTGTCCACCTTATAAACAATGCCGTCAATTTCATACTCAAGTGACTCACGTTTATTTGATAAGTGATTATAATAATTTACCGCACCTGTCGCACCAGTCACCACCTGACTTTCAGGGTTAGTACGCATTCCCCATGATTTTAGCAGTGCCATAATCTCGCTGTGGGTGTTGGGTAACATCACGTCATCAGAAATAATACCAATGCCATAGCAGAAAAAAGATAAAGGGCGTGTTGCCGTTATTCTTGCATCAAGCTGCCGCAAAGAACCTGCTGCTGCATTTCGCGGATTGGCAAAAATTTTCTCGTTATTTTTTCGTTGATTCTGATTAAGTTGCTCAAAACCTTTTTTATCCATAATGACTTCGCCACGCACTTCCAAACGTGATGGAATTTTATTACCCAATAATTTTAATGGAATGGTTTCAATCGTTCGGATATTTTGAGTCACATCTTCACCAGTTAAGCCATCACCACGCGTTGCGCCCCGAATAAGAATACCCTTTTCATAAAGCAAACTGATAGCAAGCCCATCCAACTTGGGTTCTGCGGCATAGTGAATATCCTTACCGTTATAATGTTCTGCTTTAATTAATATATCAATAATACGCTGATTGAAATCATTAAACTCGTTGTCTGAAAAGGCATTCGCCAAAGAGAGCATCGGCATTTCATGTTTAGCACTGTTAAATTCCGTTAACGGTATTGCACCAACACGTTGTGTGGGTGAATCAGAGGTAATCAACTCAGGATGTTGTGCCTCTATTTCCTGTAGCTCACGTAATAACTTATCGTATCCACTATCTGATATTTCCGGATCATCCAATACATAGTACTGATAATTGTGATGATTTAATTCATCTTTTAATTGATTAATTTTGGTTACTAACGCTGACATTAAAGTGGTTACCTAACTAAATGAGGGGTGAAACATAAAAAATTAAACGACTTGAAGTTAATGATTTTGCAATGAAGCCATTTTTAATTTAAAACAATAATTTTCTACTTTTTCTTTTAAATGACTGATTGTTTGTGTCGTTAAAACACTACGCGAGTCATCACAAATAGTGGCATTCAGGTTAAGACTTAATTTTTCAGATACATCCATTAAAATAGAGAATGCTTCACGCCCGTCAACCGGCCCTGGTAATTGCATAAACAAGGATAGCCCTTCAGTTGAAAAATCGAGCATCGTATCCATGTCAAAATAACCCGGTTCAAATAAATTAACTAGACTGCAAACCGGTATTATCTGTACCTTGTCATTAACTAAAGCATAGCGATGGAAGATGTTAAATTCCCCTAACTGTAAGCCCGCAGATTGACATGCCGAAATAATTTCATTGCCACTAAAACAATGCCCCGATTTAGGGATAACCGTTAAAGTAATTAATAGTTCTTCACCTTTGGGAACCACCACAGCCTGAGTTTGCGCAGCTTCAATAGAAACATCCTTTGCTGTTACTTCATTCTGACGCACTTTATTTGCAACCATATTACTCATGCTTGCAAGCTGCTCTTTACTGAGTTGTTCAACGGAATGTTTAATCGAAGATGGCTCTCGTACACTTTCACTTTCTGGTGTGAATAATTTTTTTAGAAATATTTTTATATTTTGCAGGAATGGAACGCTTGAATCTATTTTTTTCTGAAAATAATATATTCCGATTATAAAAATAATGCCTGTAATTATTAATATAATACGCAATATATTCATTGTATTACCAACAGCCTAATATCTAGAAACCCCATGTTATTTAGAGACCTTGATTACATTCGAATAAAGGTCTCTATTTTAAAGACTATACTGCGGCTAGCTCAACGGCCTCTTCGACATCAACCGCAACCAGACGCGAAACGCCTGGTTCAGACATGGTAACACCCGTTAGATGATCGGCTATTTCCATTGTGACTTTATTATGGGTAATAAAAATAAACTGAATACGGTCAGACATATGCTTCACTAGTTCGGAGTAACGTCCTACATTGGCATCATCCAATGGCGCATCCACTTCGTCGAGCATACAAAATGGCGCAGGATTTAATTCGAAAATCGCAAACACCATTGCCACTGCCGTTAACGCTTTTTCACCACCGGACAATAAATGAATCGTACTATTTCGCTTGCCCGGTGGCCGCGCCATAACCGTTACACCTGCATCAAGAATATCATCACCGGTTAATTCAAGATAAGCATGACCGCCACCAAATAAACGTGGAAACAACTCTTTAAGTTTGACGTTAACCTGATCAAATGTATCACTAAAACGGGTACGAGTTTCACGGTCTATTTTACTAATAGCATCTTCCAAAGTTTCAAGTGCTTCAACCAAGTCTTCATTTTGCGCATCCAGATATTCTTTACGCTCGGACTCTTGTTCAAACTCATCGATAGCCGCCAGATTAATAGGCCCAAGTCGATTAATTTTACCTTCTAATTCTTCAACAATGGTTTGCCATGCGGCAATATTGGCTTCTTCAGGCATTTCCTGAATTAATACTTTTAATTCAAAGCCTGCTTCAATCACCTGTTCTTCAATAGTTTGTCGGCGAACTTTTTGTTCTTGCCAGTTAATACGGGTTTGTTCAAGCAGGTTACGTGCTTCTTCATGCTCTTGCTCTACTTGTGAACGCAATTCTTCAAGTTTTTGTAATTGTTGTTCAATCTCGGTCATAACTTCCCGAGCCTTTTTCATTTGACCTTCAACGTCAGCACGCTGGGCTAACTGCTGTTCAATTTCTTTTGCCATATCGACCAGTGGAGCTTCACCTTCATCAAATAATTTGGATAGCTCATCACGACGTGAGGTTAGCTGTTCCAGTTGTGACTCCATCCGCTCAAGTGTTTGTTGAGTCGATGACAGTTCAGTGCGCAGCGTTTCAACACGAATAGTCACTTTCTGTAATGCGTCTCTATCTTCATTGGACTTAATACGACTTTGCGCATGTTGTTCGGTTAACAAAGCACGTTGCTGACTCAATTCATTACGTTTTTTCTCTAACTCGGCCATTGAATCCAGTGCTTGTTGCAAGTGACCTCGCGCTTCGCGTGCATCATTCTGCGCCTGTATTATTTTTTCTTCAGCCTGTGCAAACTCAGTTTGTAAATTACCCTGACGTGACTCAACCTGCTGACGATTATTTTTCTTTGCATTTAACTGCGCTTGTACATCGGCAAGCTGTCTATTGGTTTGATTTAATGTTGCCTGCTGTGCATCACGTTCTGATTCAACGTTTTTTAATTGTTGCTGTTGTTCTTCCAGTTTTGCTTGCAACGCTTTCACATCAGCATCCAAACTGTCGATACCCTGATGGAGTGATTTAATTTCCTGTTCACGTTGCAATATACCAGATTCGGAATCGTCATTTTTCACATAACGGATCCAGTTCTGTCCTAACCAGATCCCTTCTGGTGTAATAACAGACTGATGCAAAGCAAGATTAGAACGAAGTGCCAATGCGTCATCCAATGTATTTGCCGCCAACACATTTCCTAAAACAGACTTCAGATCATAAGCTGAATTTACTTTTTCAAGTAAAGCATTACTCGCCAGCGTTCCGGTTGAAGCAACGGCCGTTGTATCAAACAGGGCTATGCTGCCATTTTCAAGTTGGGTTAACTGACTGGCAAGATTTGATGTGTCATTAATACAAACAGCCTGTAAATAATAGCCTAAAACACTTTCTACCGCACGCTCCCAACCGGATTCAACATTAAGTTCCTCGGCTAAACGAGGTGCATCACTTAAAGACTGCGCATTGAGCCATTGATTCAAATCTGAATCTTCTTTACCCAGTGCCGCTTGTTGCAATGCTTCAAGCGAACTGCAACGTCCACGAATAGATTGTAAGTCATCGCGTTTACTGTGTAGCGCATTATTCAGTGACACAATTTCTTCACGTGCTTGCGTAATTTGTTGTTGTGAACTTTCTACAGATTTTTTATGTGTTTCTGCATCCACGCTGGTGGTTTCAAGCTGCTGTTGTAGTCCATCAATTTCCTGATTAAATTTTTCAGGTGAAATGCTCTGTAATTCCTGTTCTAACTTTTCTTTACGTTGTAATAAATCAGCAATGGTTTTATCGAAATTTTCAATACGTGTACGTTGTACTTCGGCTGTTTGTGCCGGGGCCATGGCTTGCTTATTGACTTCATCCCATGAAGACTGCCACTGCTGCATAGCTTGTTCAGAATCACTGAATTTTTGTGCTGACTGTTTTGCAGCTTCATCTAACTGACTTAATTGCGGTTCAAGCTCAACACGTTCTTTTTCTAATGACTCTATACGCTGACGATCAATGTTTAATTGTGCCTGTGCCTGATTCCATTCATTTTCAGCTTGACGAATATCAGTTTGGATTTGCTGACGACGTTCTTTAGCATGTTGAATAGACTGCTCCAATCGTGCAATATCGGAACCCACACTGTAAAAGCGACTTTGGATCTGGTTAAACTTATCGGATGCTTCAGTATGATCCTGGCGTTGTTTTTCAATATCCGCTTCAACTGAACGTTGTTTCGCCACCACGCCTTCAGCAGCAATTTGTTGTTTTGAGATAGTAGATTCGGTTTCTTCATAATGCGTATTAATGTCTTGCCAACGCAGAGCCTGCAATTGTCCTTTGTTTAATCGTTCTTCTTCACGCAAAATTTTATAACGTTCAGCCGTACGCGACTGACGCTTTAAACGTGCAAGTTGCTTATCCAACTCTTCACGTAAATCATTTAAACGATCCAGATTATCGCGGGTGTGTTTAATCCGGTTAATCGTTTCACGACGGCGCTCTTTATATTTGGATATACCTGCTGCCTCTTCCAGAAATACCCGTAGTTCTTCTGGCTTGGCTTCAATAATACGAGAAATGGTGCCTTGTTCAATAATCGCATAACTGCGAGGGCCTAACCCCGTGCCCAGGAAAATATCCGTAATATCACGCCGGCGACACTTGGTGCCATTTAAATAATAAACAGACTGCCCGTCACGCGATACCGTGCGCTTAATGGATATTTCATTATAATTGGCATATTCGCCACCTAATGAGCCGTCGGTATTGTTAAATACCAACTCAACCGAGGCCTGCCCCACCGGTTTGCGTGAGGTTGAACCACTGAAAATAACATCGGCCATCGAGTCACCACGTAGGTGTTTAGCCGATGATTCTCCCATTACCCAACGTACCGCATCAATAATATTTGATTTTCCACAACCATTCGGCCCGACAACGCCAATTAATTTACTGGGGAAAGACACGGTGGTGGGGTCTACAAAGGACTTAAATCCTGATAATTTTAGTTTTGATAAATACATGCGCAGACGATACCGATCACTGGCCAAAGACACAAGATTGACAAGGCAGATTTTTTAAATAAATCACAAAAAATTGTCTGCTTTGGGCTTAAAAGGCAACACCCAAGATTAACTTATTTGAAAATATTGTTATAAGTAATTGATTTTTGGTTTATTGAGCAATAATCATTCAATTCTGGTTTAGCCTCTAAATTAATCAAACCTGACACTTGATGTTACTCGCTACCAACCGTAAACTTCGCGCTAATGCCCACAAACCGGCCTAGACCATAAAGCGACTATCAATGACAACCCAACCCACTCGAAATCTAGACACCTTTGAAAACCCAATGCATGAACGTGATTATACGATTCGCATTGATGTGCCCGAATTTACCTGCCTGTGCCCTAAAACCGGCCAGCCAGACTTTGCAACGCTACATATTGAGTATGTTCCCGACCGTCACTGTATTGAGCTTAAGTCTCTAAAATTATATGTTTGGGCTTTTCGTGAAGAAGGTGCCTTCCATGAGGCTGTCACCAACCAAATCTTAGATGACTTAGTACGAGCCTGTGGGCCACGCTTTATGCGCCTCACCGCCAAGTTCAACGTCCGAGGCGGGATATATACCAGTGTCGTTGTCGAACACCAACAACCGGGCTGGGAAAGCAGCCCACCGGTCCACCTTCCTTAAAACACAAGCTCACAGGAAAATGAAATGACTAACCTCCGATATTAGTCATGCAAAATACAAAACAAACAAGTTCAGCGGCTTTTTTAGGCATTGATGTCGGCACATCCGGCATCCGCGCCATTGTTATTGATGAGGGCTGTCAGGTTTTAGCATCCAATATGCAAGCCATGCCCGCCCCCAAGCAACCACAACCTCAATATTTTGAACAACAACCCGAAATTTGGTGGCAAACACTCCAATCGGTACTAACTGCCTTATCAAATCAGTTTGATTTTAAACAAATCGTGAGTGTGTCTCTCGATGCAACATCGGGAACGGTGTTGCTTATTAACCAACAAGGTAATCCCCTCTCAACGGGCTTAATGTATAACGACCAACGTGCTATTAAATTTGTTGAAAAGATAAAACAGTTTGCACCAGAAGATTCACCCACTTGTTCAGCAACATCCGGATTGGCTAAAGCAATGTGGTTATTAAAACATACCCCACAAACCGAACCCGCTTATCTCGCACACCAATCTGATTGGCTCGCAGGCCAGTTAACACAACAATTTCAACAAACCGACAGTAATAACGCATTAAAAACCGGTTACGATCCTGTCAACAAACAATGGCCAGACTGGTTGCCAGAACTGGGAATAAAAAAGACCCTGTTGCCCCACGTTACCCCGGCAGGCACACCACTGTGTCAATTAGACAAACAAATCATTCAGCAATTTGGTTTTAATACGCAAGTACAATTTGTAAGCGGCACCACCGACAGTACGGCGGCCTTACTCGCCACGGGCGCTAATCAAGTAGGTGATGCCGTCACCTCATTAGGTAGCACACTGGTTTTAAAAATTATTTCAGACAAACCTGTTTTTTCAAGTACAGACGGTATCTATAGCCAAACCTTTGGCAAACATTGGCTAGTGGGGGGGGCATCTAATTCTGGCGGTGCCGTTTTACGGCATTATTTTAGTGACTCACAAATGATCGAGCTGGAAGCACAACTTAATCCTGCTAAAAATACAGAACTTAACTATTACCCATTATTACAACCGGGTGAACGCTTTCCACACAATAACCCACAACTAACGCCCTGTCTCACGCCGCGTCCCGAGAGTCATGCTGTTTTTTTTCAGGGCATACTCGAAGGCATTAGCAACATTGAGTACGAGGGTTATCAAAAACTACAACAACGGGGTACGCCAACCGCTAAACGATTATTTAGTATCGGTGGTGGAACCGTTAACAAAGCTTGGACAAGTATACGCAATCAACTTTTAAAGATACCCATGCAAAACAGTTTAAATAAGCACGCGGCATTTGGTGCTGCACTGCTTGCCAAACGGGGTTATGATAGCCAAAACCATTGCAGCAAATAGCAAGAAATTAAAAACCATTGTTAAGGAATTCAGTTATGTCGAGTCAGCCTCGTTACAGTAATCCCGTTTCCGGTGTCCGGTATTTTTTACAAGGGATCCCAATGATATTTTCTTCGGAAGTAAAAAAATATGTTGTACTCCCTCTACTTATTAATATTGTTTTATTTGCCGGTGCAATTTATTTACTCTCTACCCAATATGAAACACTGATAAACTGGTTAACACCCGAAATGCCGAGTTGGATGCCCAATTTTATCCATCAAATATTTGAATGGTTTATTGGGCTGTTATGGATGCTATTTGCAGCAGTCGCACTGATTATTATATTTTTTGCTTTTACCATTGTCGCCAATATTATTGGCGCACCGTTTAACACTTACCTTGCCGCTGCGGTTGAATACAAATTAACGGGCGTGCAACCCATTGACCCTCGCACCAGCCTTATTAAAATTACTATTGAATCCATTGGAGGTGAAATTAAAAAAATAATCTACTTCCTTGTCTGGATGATTCCCTTATTAATTATATCCATTATCCCGGTGGTAAATATTATCAGCCCCATTCTATGGGCTTTATTTAGCGCATGGATGTTAACCCTGCAATACATTGACTACCCATTAGGTAATCGCGGATATAGCTTTTCTAAAATACGCTACACCTTATCAGAACACAAAGTACTATCACTCGGATTTGGTGGCTCGGCGACAGTAGCAACCATGATCCCATTGTTAAATTTTTTAGTGATGCCCGTTTCGGTTGCGGGTGCGACCATCATGGCTGTAGAATCTTTAAATAAGGATGATAGCCCACAAAATAAAACCGACCCTACACCGGTTATTGTTCGCTGACTATTGTAAACATTAACCGCAAACTTTTCCCGGATTACGCTGCGCTTCATCCGGGCTACACTTTAATTATTCACACAAGTAGCCTGGATGAAGCGCAGCGTAATCCGGGGTAATCCTCATACACCTCCGACCCATTAACAATCAACCTGCAATAAACCGTTCTAATCTGTCAACGGCTTCTTTTAAGTTATCTAGTGACGTTGTATAAGCAAAACGAATATATTTTTCAGCTTTGTTATTCCCAAAATCAATCCCCGGCGTTATCGCTACACCCACTTGCTCTAAACATTGTTCTGCAAATTCAAAACTGTTATCCGTTAAATTTTCGCAATTCGCATAAAGATAAAATGCGCCATCGGGTTTAACGGGTATTGTAAACCCAAGTTTAGGCAAGGCTGCTAACAAATAATCTCGTCGTAATTTAAATTCATCCCGGCGTTGTTCGAGTATTTTAATGGTGTCGGGTTTAAATGCCGCCAGTGCCGCATATTGTGCCGGCGTTGGCGCAGCCAGAAATATATTTTGCGCCAGATTATCCACCACCGAAATAAATGTCTCGGGTACGACTAGCCAACCAATTCGCCAGCCGGTCATTGAAAAGTATTTTGAAAAACTATTAATAATAAAAACATGATCGGAAAGGGATAAAGCCGTTGCCGGTGGTTGGTCATAAACCAGTCCCTGATAAATTTCATCCACTAATACTGCCATCTGCTTTTGTTCTGCGAACTGAATAATATCTGTTAAGGATTTTTCTGAAACCATCGTACCGGTTGGATTAGAGGGTGATGCTAATAGTACGGCAGCCGTTTTATTAGTCCAGTGTTGTTCAACTAATTCTTTATTTAACTGGAACTGCGTACCCGCATTAACATTAACAAGCTGGTTCCTGCCTTCTAATAAAGACACAAAATTGCGGTTACACGGATATCCCGGATCGGCCATTATCACCGACTGTCCCGGTTCAATAATGGCGGCCAAGGCTAACAACAAAGCACCGGATGCACCGGGGGTCACCACAATACGTTCAGCAGAAACCGTTAACTGAAATTTATCCTGATAAAACTGGGCAATGGCTTCACGTAAAGCGGGCAAGCCCATCGGTGACGTATAATGCACATCACCTTTTTTAATAGCAGCAATACCGGCATCCAAAATCGGTTGTGGGGTATTGAAGTCAGGCTCTCCCACTTCCATATGGATAATATGTTGGCCTTGTGCCTCAAGCTCTTTCGCCCGTGCCAGTAACTTCATCACATGAAAAGGTTGTATTGCCTGCGCACGTTTAGAAATTTTGGGGATCACGTTGACAAACTACGACGAGAATAAACTTTCGAGTACCGCGACCGAAATAAAAGTAGCGCCACCGAGGTCACCCTCAATACAATGGCACGGTTCATCCGGTTCACCTAAATGATCGAGTACCACTAATGCACCGCTAAAATCATTGGTTTCAGTATAATAGTTTTGCGTAATCACGGTTTTTATATTCGCACCCAATGATGACTTAATGCCGTTTAATGAATCTTCAAAAGCCAGACATTCTTCTGCTTTTAGCCCCATTTTGTCCAACGCATAGTTGTAAATATCCGCTGCAGGTTTTTTCTTGGGCACAATATCGCCTGCCGCAATCACTTCAAACCAGTCGAGTGACTCTTTACCTAAGGTACTTTCCAGTAAGCTGGTGACATTCGCAGGCGTTGTCGTTGTGGCAATAGCTAACCGATAACCTTGCTCACGCATTTCAAGTAATAACCGTTTTACTCCAGTACGTAGGGGTATCGCACCTTCTGATAATAACTGAGTATAAAAATATGTTTTACGCGCATGTAGCGTTTTGATTAAATCATCGAGCGTACCGGCTTGTTGCTGCTGCGCTAAAAATTCAGGATGCCTCAAGCTTAAAAAATAACGGGTACGTTCTTTCCCGCCGGTCACCGCTAATAGCTTGCCATATTCAGCAACCGACCAGTGCCAGTCCAGATTTGCTTCTTTAAAAGCACGATTAAATGCCACCCGATGACCGTCTTTTTCGGTATCGGCGAGCGTACCATCCACATCAAAAATAAATGCTTTTAACTTCAACATACCCAAAACCTCACTTTAAACCCAAAAAAACATAAAAGTCAATTATCCCATGAAATACAATAAGTTACACAAAATCGGTTGATTTATTTTATATATAATTTTACTATATGGATTGTTTTTGTTGCGTTGAATAGCACTTTCTGGTATTAAAAGCCTCGATTTCGCTTTTAGGCTCGCCTTAAATGGCTAAATAAAGTAAGTATTTTAAAATGTTGGAGAACTTGTCGCATGGCAGTGAAGAAAAAAACAGCTAAGAAAAAAGTGGCTAAAAAGAAAGTTGCAAAGAAAAAATCCGCAACTAAAAAAACAACGGCAAAGAAAACACCGGCTAAAAAAGTAGCTAAAAAGAAAACGACGGCGAAGAAAAAAGTGACCAAAAAGAAGGTCGCCGCGAAAAAAGCTGTCGCGAAAAAGACGCCCGCTAAAAAGAAGGTAACGGCGAAAAAGACAGCATCAAAAAAGAAAGTTGCTAAAAAAACATCGGTTCGTCGTCGCGCCTCCGTTGACGAAGTGCATAGTTTTACACCATATAAAATAGTTAAAGGTGAAGACTATATGAATGAAGAACAAACCGAGCATTTCCAGGAAATTTTAAATGAATGGAAGCAAGGTTTAATGCAGGAAGTGGACAGAACCGTTCACCATATGCAGGACGAAGCGGCTAACTTTCCTGATCCAAACGACCGAGCCAGCCAGGAATCTGAATTTGCAATGGAATTACGTACCCGTGACCGTGAACGCAAACTGATCAAAAAAATTGATGAGTCACTTGCTAATCTGGAAAGTGGAGATTACGGTTATTGTGAAGACTGCGGTATTGAAATTGGTGTTCGCCGTCTGGAAGCACGCCCCACTGCTAGTTTATGTATTGATTGTAAAAGTCTGGAAGAAATCCGCGAGCGTCAACGTGGCTAAATTTAACCAACATTAAATTATGCGTTGGCTTTAAGTGCCCGATCGTCTGCCCGACGGTCGGTCACAATTTGCAGCTTATTGCCTTTTGCAAAACCCATTACAAAATCATACATTTGTGGGTTTTTTGTTGATAAACCTCGCGCAACGACCAAACATTTTTCCCCATTAATCACGCACGGTTGTACGCATTCATTGTATTTTAAGCGTTGATCCTGACCAAAACTGGCTAAGGTTGATGATAATCTTTCAATCCAGTCACTCGGGCGCAACTTTGCACCATCTTCTTTTATTCCCTTAATAACGTGAACTTCTCCATTCAGTGCATTTGACACAATCAACCCTCCAATTCTTATGCTTATTTAACGGACAAAACCACAATAAACTTTAGATATTCGGTTATTTTTATTCCTCTACCCAAAAAATAATTGATAATATTCAACCATGTCGATGCATAACCACAACAAAGTCTACCGTGGCCGTTTTGCGCCCTCTCCATCAGGGCCACTACATTTTGGTTCGCTTTTAGCCGCAACAGCAAGCTATTTACAGGCTAAACAGCAACAGGGGGAATGGTGGTTGCGTATCGAAGATATTGACCCGCCACGCGAACTTAAAGGTGCTAGTCAACACATAATCGACACCCTCAAGCTTTACGGCTTTGAATGGGATAACCTCAGTTACCAAAGCCAACGACTCGATATTTATCAGCACTATCTAGAACAATTACTCCAGATGAATATAGCTTATGCTTGTGGTTGTTCACGCAAGGAAATACAGCAATTCAACCAACAACAACCTAAAACCATCGACCTTTACCCCGGCACCTGTCGAGAGGGCTTACACGGTAAACACGCACGCTCTATTCGAATCAAACTCACAAAGGAAGCCCCTCAACTGAGTATTCAGGATGCTATTCAGGGAACACAGACTCGGGATTTATCGCAAACAAGCGGTGATTTTATTATTAAACGTGCCGATGGTTTATTTTCCTACCACCTAGCCGTTGCCGTCGATGACAGCACCCAAAATATGACTCAAATCGTGCGAGGTGCTGACTTGCATGAATCCAGCTTTTGTCAGCGACACATTCAGCAAACATTAGGCCTGCATTCACCCGATTATGCCCATATTCCCCTTGCCATTAACCATAATGGTTTAAAATTAAGCAAACAATCCGCCGCTCAAGATATCGCCACCGAATTACCACAAAAGATGCTGTGGCTAGCACTCGACATTTTAGGCCAGCGACCGCCATCGAGCCTGATAACACAAAATTTAACTCAACTCTGGCAGTGGGGGTTTACAAACTGGAATTTAGCAAAGGTACCGCCAACACCGTCTGTTTTTAGCCCCATTTGAGCATAAATCAAAGCGGATAGATGGCATCAATGACGGTTTTCTATTAGTATTAATCGTATATAAAATTATGTTAAACATATGACTGACAATAACCCCGATAACACTTCAACCGGCTCGTCTAATGCACCCGACTCCTCCAATATTGAGTTAGACGGTATCACGGATATTGAAAAATATTTCCTTCACAGCAAAGGTGAAATTGTTCAAAAATTACGCTTATTGGCAAAAAGTAAGTCTTCCATCAGCGGTTATTTTAACCATGGAAATGATTTTTTCTTAACGTCGATTGTTGATGTGCTGCGCGATCAGAATATATTAGTACTTGATGTCAGTCCCGACCCTGAACTCAATCAAAAAATTACCGATGCGGATAATATTGTACTAAAAACAAAACACTTAGGTGTTACCGCACAATTTAAAACTCAATCTATCCAAACCGCAAAGTTTCAGGGGCAACATCTTTTTGCCTGTGCAATACCTGATGATTTATTATGGGTTCAACGCCGGGAACATTTTCGTGTACGTATTCCTCAAAGTAACAATGCCCTTTTCCAGATAAAAACAAATCAGGGCGACACGAATGAATACCGCATCATTGATGTGAGTGGTGGCGGTATTGCTATTGCCGATGAATCATTTTCACTAAAAGTAGAAGCTGGTGATGAATTTAATGACGTTGCCCTTATTTTTAATGATGAACTTAGTTGCTCAACCGACTTAACCGTGCAAAATACGTTACCCTTACACTTTGATAAACCAACCGCCGGGCAACGTATCGGCTGCCACTTTAGTGGCTTATTCACTGATTTTTCTGCCGATTTGCAACGTTATATTAATCAACTCGATAGCCACTACCGCAAAACACTTTCTGATTAATGCACGCATTGCTGATGCAAAAATACAATTGCGTATTGACCTCGGTGCAAAATACCGATTTAATAACACTATAATCCTTACAACTTAAATTAATATATTATTCAATGGGTTATAGTAGATTTTTATCCATGAAAAATAATAACCACGCCTTTTAAATTGAGGAGTCATCATGTCCGAGGCAAAAGTTTATCCAATCAAAGAAAATTTTGCAGCCACTGCCAATATTACCGAAGCGCAATACAAGGAAATGTATCAACGTTCAGTGAGTGACCCGGATGGTTTCTGGGCTGAACAAGCGACTGATTTTATCGACTGGTCTCGCCCTTGGGACAAAGTGCTTGATTGGGATTACAGCAAAGGACACATCCGCTGGTTTGAAGGTGCAAAACTGAATGTCAGTTATAACTGTATCGACCGGCATCTGGAAAAACGAGCCGATCAGGTTGCCATTATCTGGGAAGGTGATGATCCAAACGATGATAAAAAAATCACTTACAAAGAACTGCATCAGGAAGTCAGCAAACTGGCTAATGTCTTAAAAAAACGCGGGGTTAAAAAAGGCGACCGAGTTTGCATCTATATGCCCATGATCCCAGAAGCCGCCTATGCCATGCTAGCCTGTACCCGTATTGGTGCGGTACATTCGGTTGTCTTTGGTGGCTTTTCACCGGAGTCGCTTAAAGACCGAATACTGGATTCCGACTGCCAAATTGTGATTACCGCCGATGAAGGTCTTCGCGGCAGTAAAAAAATTCCACTCAAAGCCAATACCGATAAAGCGGTTGAACAATGCCCTAATGTGCATACCGTACTCACCGTTAAACGCACCGGCGGCAATATTAACTGGAATAATAAAATTGACGTTTGGTATCACGATTTGATGGCCGAGGCTTCTGCCGATTGCCCACCTGAACAAATGGATGCTGAAGATCCCTTATTTATTCTTTATACCTCGGGTTCTACTGGTAAACCAAAAGGTGTGTTGCACACCACTGGCGGCTATCTCCTTTATGCAGCCATCACCACTAAATATACCTTTGACTTACACGATGGCGACATTTTTTGGTGTACCGCCGATGTGGGCTGGGTAACCGGGCATAGTTACCTTGTATACGGACCATTGGCTATTGGCAGCACTACCATTTCATTCGAAGGTATACCAAACTATCCATCTGCTTCCCGTTTTTGGGAGGTGATTGATAAACACAAAGTGAGTGTTTTTTATACCGCACCCACAGCCATTCGCGCACTCATGCGTGAAGGTAATGATCCGGTTACTAAAACTAGCCGTGCCAGTTTGCGTTTACTCGGTAGTGTGGGCGAACCAATTAACCCTGAAGCATGGGAATGGTACTACCGTGTCGTAGGCGAAGAACGTTGCCCTATTGTCGATACTTGGTGGCAAACAGAAACCGGTGGCCATATGCTCACGCCCTTACCCGGCGCAACCCCACTTAAACCCGGTTCAGCAATGCGTCCTTTCTTTGGCGTGCAACCGGCGCTAATGGATACCGACGGTAAAATTGTCGAAGGCAATCCTGCCCAAGGCGCACTGGTAATAACCCATCCATGGCCCGGTCAAATGCGCAGTATTTATGGTGACCACGATCGTTTTATCCAAACCTATTTTTCGGATTACCCCGGCAATTATTTTAGTGGTGACGGTGCCCGCCGTGATAAAGACGGCGACTACTGGATTACCGGTCGTATGGATGACGTTTTAAATGTGTCTGGACATCGTATGGGTACTGCCGAAGTTGAAAGCGCGCTTGTTTTACACAAGGCCATTGCCGAAGCGGCGGTTGTCGGTTACCCGCATGAAATTAAAGGCCAAGGGATTTATGCCTATGTCACCCCCATTGCCGGTATTGAAACAACTGAAGAATTACGTAAAGAATTGATTCAATTAGTGCGCCATGAAATTGGTCCGATTGCCTCACCGGATATTATTCAATGGGCACCGGCGTTACCTAAAACCCGTTCAGGCAAAATTATGCGGCGTATTCTGCGTAAAATTGCCGCTAATGAAGTGGATGAATTAGGCGATACTAGTACATTGGCCGATCCAGCTGTCGTTGAAGAACTGCTTGAAAACCGGGCTAATAAATAATAAATTAAGAGTACCTCGTACATGTTAAAAAAATTAACTCTTGTTATTTTCTTATTCTCTTTATCTTTTTTTAGCCACGCAAAAGAAGATACACGTCAATTCGTTAAGCTACCCAGGATGATGCAACAACACATGATGACTAGTATGCGTGGTCATTTAGAATCAATCAATGAAATTTTATTCTTAATGAGCAATCAACAATTAGATAAAGCTGCCGATGTAGCAGAACAAACACTTGGTATGACTTCACTAACCTCACACAATGCAAGCCATATGGCAAAATTTATGCCAAAAGGAATGCGGCAAGCAGGTACAAACATGCATAAAACTGCAAGCCGCTTTGCACTTAAAGCACAAGAAGGTGATCGTGACGCTGCATATAAAGCTTTAAATAAGGTAACCGCTGCCTGTATTGCCTGCCACGCAGGATATCGTATTCATTAACTTAATAATGCAACACTCTTCACTTGTGCATAAACAGGCTTACCTTTCTTTAAACCAAGCTCATTGGCCGATTTGCGTGTAATACGACTTAATATAGGCACACCGTTCGCGGATAACCGTATTAAAACCTGAGCTGGACTTTCATCAATAATGTCGTCAACAGTGACCGGGATAATATTAAGAATACTGGTATCCAATTGATGAGCTAAGGTTAAGCTAACATCACGCGCGGCAAGTCGCAGCCTTGCAGGGTTCCCTACTTGTAAGGCCTTTTGAGTCACACTGATTGTTCCACCTGCAAATTCAAGATGGGTTAAATGGTATTGCTCATCATGGCCACTCACTCGTGCTTCGATAATTGCTGCGGCATCATGATCATGTGCGATGGTTAAATCAAGACGCGTCATCATCTCGTGAATATCGCCCGAAGCAACGACACGACCTGAATCCATTAATACCAAATGATCAGCTAACCGCGAAACTTCCATGCTTGAATGACTCACATAGATAACAGGGATATCCAATTCTTCATGTAACGCTTCAAGGTAAGGCATAAATTCATCTTTACGTTTTTGATCCAGTGCCGCGAGAGGTTCATCCATTAATAATAAACTGGGGCTAATCGCTAATGCACGCGCAATGGCCACTCGTTGCCTTTCCCCCCCCGAAAGCTTAAGCGGATCTCGTTGTAACAGATGCGAAATACCCAAAAGTTCAACCACCTTATCGACGGCAACTTTCTGATTAATAGCGCGAGAACGTTTAGCACCATATGCAATATTTTGTTCTACATTTAAATGTGCAAATAAACTTGATTCCTGAAAAATATAACCGATAGATCGTTTATAAGCAGGAAAAAATAAAGATGTATCCTGCCACAATGTATCCCCCACTTTTAAAAATCCATTGTTACAGTAATCCAACCCGGCTATTAGGCGTAATAAGGTTGTCTTGCCACAACCCGATGGGCCAAATACCGCCGTGATACCTTTGGAAGGAATAACAAAATCGACATCCAGAGAAAAGTCTTCTCGCACTAGATGGAACTGTGCATTAATGCTCATAGACGATAACCTTCGTTACGCGCTAATTTTTTATTAAAAGCATAAACGGAAATAAGTAAAATAAATGCCAGTAACACCAACATTGCGGACAACCAATGTGCATTGCTATATTCCAGACTTTCAACATGATCATAAATAGCAATAGATATAACCTGAGTCTTACCCGGTATATTTCCACCTATCATTAACACCACACCAAATTCACCAATCGTATGAGCAAACCCCAGAACGGCTGCGGTAAAAAACCCCGGGCGAGCTAATGGGATAACAATGGTAAAAAATCTGTCGAGTGATGAAGCACCTAAAGTTGCCGCCACATCTAATGGGCGTTGGCCAATCGCAGCAAACGTATTTTGTAGGGGTTGAATAACAAAAGGCATTGAATAAATAACAGAACCAATCACCAGCCCCGTGAAGGTAAAGGCGAGCGGTTCAAGGCCTAAAAACGTCATTGCCGCACCAACAGGCCCATTTGGCCCCAGAGCAACAAGAAGATAAAAACCCAATACGGTGGGGGGTAAAACTAAAGGCAAGGCAACAAGAGCTTCAGCTATAAATTTATATCGCCAACGAGATTTAGCTAACCACCATGCCACGGGAGTACCGATTAATAAAAGAATAATCGTTGTGATAACCGCTAATTTAACAGTAATGGCTAATGCAATCAGATCGGATTCAGCTAACATTAATGAATACCGTACCCATGATCACGGATCAGTTGTGATATTTTTTTACTTTGAACAAAGCTTATAAATGCGTGTGCTGCATTACTGTCTTTTAATAAAACAGCCTGTTGAACAATAGGCTGATAGTCCAACGGGGGAACAAGCCAATATGATCCACTAATCGGTTGTTGAGAATTTTTAACTTGGGAATAGGCAATAAAACCCAACTTTGCATTACCACTTTTAATAAATTGAAATGTTTGACCAATATTTTCACCACGAACAAGCCGACCGGCTAATGGCTTCCATACCCCATGTTTTAACAATACTTCTTTGGCCGCTTGACCATACGGTGCAAGTTTTGGGTTTGCAATAGCAAACCATCTGAATTTTAATTTCCCGGTTCGTATTAATAAAAAAATATCAGTATTCTTGTTAATATAATTTTTTTCAGGACTCCATAGAATTAATTGTCCCTTTGCATAGGTAAAACGAGTTCCGGCTATCGTTCGCTTTTCTTTTTCTAATAATTTCGGGCGACGAGAGTCTGCCGCAAAGAAAATATCATAGGGAGCCCCATTCTTTATTTGTGCATAAAGTTTTCCTGTCGAGCCAACAATTTGTTTTACTTTATAATTTGTTGCTGCTTCAAATTTTTGAATAATCGAAGCCATTGTACTAGAGAAGTTACTCGCCACCGCCACGCGAAGATCATCCGCCAGCAAGTTTTTACTGAACAACACAATAAAAACAAGTATGGGAAATAAAAATAACCGGGGATTATTTATTCGGCACATGCTTAAACCACAAGAACTAGTCAACAACCCAATACTATACTCTAATTTTAGTTAAAAAAAACTCAAATAATAAATAGAAACTTGCCAATAAATATATTACGCAATCTCACCGCTGGCAGAACTGGCCAAAACATCACCTAATTTATCACGTATCTCTATTATTTTTCTAGAAATTGATTCTATACGTTGCTTTTGAACATAATTCCAACCCACGGGTACAGGGCGAAAAATGCTATGACGAACTCGGGTGTTATAATTTAATGTATTCCGTAAACTCATTCCGGGGGACAACGTGTCCTCCAAATTTTTTAATATATTACTTATTACATTCCTTCGAATAAAAAAATGAAAAACAAACAAGGCTATCACAACCAAAGATACTATTAGTGATAAAAATATTGGGCGCTGTTTAATTAGTTCAATATAATTATTACTAGCAAAGCCTTCACCAGTCCAATAAAACCCTATTACTGTGGCTAATATTAAAGAAGCAAATAAAAGCAAATCCCATAACAAAACTTTTTTCATCCATAAATCTCGATACTGCTGTATTTTTATTACAACCTGCTCATTAAATGTCGTTGTTAATTCATCCAGATAATCCACTATTTTAACCAGATGAGATTGGCTCATCTTGTCCAAAGTTTGTTTATTATGATCCAGCTTTCCGATAATAGAACACCAGGATACAGCATCAGAAAAAGAGGATGTCTTGTCTAGCAGCCCTAAAGAAAAACCAATTTTATCCATTTTCTGGTATTGGCCCAATATATCCAGCATCAAATCACGAACATCGGTCATCTCCGTCTCAGATTTTTTAACATGCCTGAAAAGCTGCCGACTGGTTGACGACTTGTCATTGTTTTTATCATTACAAACACTCATAAGAACTGCCTCGTCTAAAATTCACCGGATGCACCACGCGCCATAATATTCTGAATTATCATTTTCACTTTTAATGCTTCTTGCTTCAGCTTTACAGGTAGTGGTGTTCCTCCATAAATCATTAAGTCCATATTTAAACTATATAGCCACAACTGTCCCTGCTTATCTTCAACTAACGTAATTCGACAAGGCAGGTATGCTGAGAACGAATCACTATAATCAACCATTTTCGCAGCCGTTAATGCATTACAAAACATAAATATCTTTAAGCAGCGAAAAGGCTTGCCACTCATGGCTTCGACCTGTTTAGATAAAGGTAATTCACCTACATTTTTTATATTGTACCCATTAGCAACTGAGCGCATAGTTTCTTCTACATCATCGGTTGTTAATCCATCTTGAACTTTTATTTTCCATACCGTTGCTTCTGCAGCATTACCCGTTTTCAGAATAGAGGTTGCCAATTTTTTATAGGTCGTTAATGCCATATCATCAAAGCCCATAAAGGTGTGGTAAGCAGGCTCCAACTTATAGATCAATACAAACAATACAACAACCACTGCGAATCCAATAAGAGAAAAAATATTTTTAATTATATTCATATATCCAGCCTTTAAGGGTTATTGGCATTTACTATATTAATACCATTGCCGGCCATTATAATAAGGCCTAGGGTAATTAGGCGGAACCTGATAATACGGAGGATTTGGCATATTATATGGATCTCGCCGCGATTGATTTACTCCATTAGACGAGCCTTGCATATGGCCCGATCTAAATGGGTAACCTCTTGCATAGTTAGGATTACGATTATAAGCTGTTCTATTTTCTTTACTCGCACCATATGTTTGTCTCAAAGCTTGCTGTTGCTTCAACCACTGCTGCCACGCTAGCCAATCCTTTTTACGTCGTTCTGTTACTTGTTTTCGCCATGCTTGTTGACGTATTTTTTGTTGTTCCCATGCCTGTTGCATTCTTTTTTGTTGGATTGCATTGTATTGTTCCCATGAAAATTTCTGATTATTCAGTGGTATTTTGTGCTCAGCTTGAGAACTGGGAATACTTAAATGTTCCGTTTGTTTAACCGATGTGCTTTCTTTAGCCATTTTTTTCACAGAATGGTCATCTTGATTCTTATATTCAGCCCAATAAGCAACAACCAATAGTGCCACAATAATAATTAAAAAATAGTTTCCATATTGTTTAAACCAGTTTTTCTTTGGCCTTTCAGAATCTTCTGAAACGCCCAAATCTTTGAGTCTTTGTTTAATATGTTCTTGCTTATCTTGAACATCACTTTCTTTTGAATTTGAATGGGATTCTGGTTCCATAATCGGATCCTCCAATATTATTTAAAAAATAAGTAACAATTAAATACCCTCACCATGGCATAAATGTATTCATAAACGACATAGGTCGAGATACACTATTATTTAATACAGAAAAATCATAGCGCATTTGATTGATAGATATATTCATACCGCGCACCTGATAGACCATATCCTTCATGCTCACTAACTGGCTATCCAGTGTTTGCGTCATCACAACCATGTTTTTTGAAATCGTATTTACCTGTGTAGATATCTGCGCCATATGTTGTGTAATTTCACCCATATCATCGGCAACACGCGCAATATCTTTCGTTAAACTAAATATAAGAAAAAACCCGTAAGCCGCCAGTAGAATAAAAGCAAATAATGCAGGATAAACTATCATTTCCCAGCGTTTTGCACTTGCCATAAAAGCAGAAGACAGTTGCTCGAGACTTTTACCAAGACAATCATCCATATTTTCATCTCCATCTTTTTTAGCAAAAGAGGAGTTCGCATGACACTCTTGTGGATCTTTCCCACAGTTATCAACATCACCATGGCAGCCGTCAACGCTACCATCACACGGTGTAGAACTATTTTTTTTATCATTCATTAACTTCTCTCTTATGTACTACAATTAAATTTATTGTCGCAAAGCAGCCTGATTAAGACTGCTTAATTGTTCAGCTAGTTTCTTTGCACGCTCCACATCAAGCCCCTGAATAACACGTTGCAAATAGGCAACTTGTGCAAACTTCTTTTCCTCAATTAAACGTGTTACAGCTTCATAATACGCAACCCCTGCTTTAGCCCATTTCCCCATCGCATAATAAACATTACCTAACTCGCCATAAAAATCAGCTTCATCATTTTCCAGCTCAATTAATTCAGTATATTTTTCTATTGAAACATCCAGTTTGCCTTTATGGAAAGCACTGCGGGCAGAACGCAACAAGTCATTCACACTTGCGGCTTCTTTATCGGTTGTCAGATTATTTTCGGTGTCGGCAGATTGAGCTACATCATCAGAAACCACAGAAGGAACGTCTGGTTTTAATTTTTCTGTTATGTCCTGTTGCTTAATTATGGGTTGTTGTGGTTTTTCTTCTTTCGCCATGGGAATGTCTAGATTTGTATTTGGAAGTATATTTTCAGTTTCAGAATTATTTATAGCTTGTTGTTCTGCTTGTTTCTTCTCTGGTGGTTGTTCTTTTTTTACCACTTGATCAACCATGACAGTTTCATTCGGCATTACTAATTTATCTTCCACTACAATTTCAGTTGGTGTGACTTCAATCACTTCAGATTCAACTGGTTGTTTTTCAGTTTTTTCCAACCCTTTATCCTTTAAAGGTTTTATGGCAGCCTGCCTAATATTAGAATTTTGTGGCTCAGTCTTAACAAATTTTCTTAATTTTGGATATATCTTTTCTGCATAGGCATCAATTTTTTGAGCATAGTTATTTGGTAAAACCTGATAACGGTAATAATATATTGCAACCAGCCCAAATAAGACGGTAATTAATAATAGGTGACTTAGAATATGTCGTATTAGTTTCATTTTATTTTTCCTCAAGCAAATTCAGGGAATACAAAACCAGCAAATGCATTAAATTCATCTGTTGCCTTGCTACGTTTAGACATTTCAAATACAGCCATCCCCTCGCTTAATGACCGCCTGAAAATAGTTCGTTGAAATAATCGTTTGGGTATTAAATTTATATTGGGTATTTGTTTAATCGCATCTTCAGTGTCATCAGACTCTCTAACGGCACAATGCGTATCGGCTCTATTTACAAACGCCCTCATTTTGGGTGGCCGTCCCATTGTTGCATCATCGACAATGTCCATAAAACGTTGTGTTGCCCAAACATCCGGCTGACTAGGCGGTACTGGAATGATAATTTGGTCTGATGTTTTAATTGCTTTTTTCATTGCATCAATATTCGCCGCACCCACATCAACTAATACATGAACATTCTTTGTGTGGTAATTCAAATCATCTAATAAACTTTCCCTAGGAGGATAAACCTGTAATGCAGGCACATAGCCTTCTTCTCGTCTAACTTCAGCAACATCCAGTAAAGTTTGTTGTGGATCAAGGTCATAAGCGACAACAGGTTGTCCTTTCATTTGTAACCACAAGGCAAGATTAAACACAACGGTGCTTTTTCCCGACCCACCTTTTAGATTTGCAACTACAGTTATCATTTTTTTACCGACTTAATGTCCTGATTGATTAAACTTATTTATGGTGTTACCTACCTTGTGGTAACCTTTTGGTAACTTGAATAAATTTTTATCCTGTTTACCTACCTTTATATTTCTTAATTCCCGCAAAAACCCACCGGGTAATTCTTCTTTAATAACCATTTTTAATTGTGTGTCATACCATTGATTTGATAAACGATTACGGCCTGAAGGCTGAGTGTAACGAGACTCCCATTTTTCAACTTTTCTTCCATTTAAAGTCGTTATACCCATTAGTTTAAGTTCTAACACACCACCATCATGAAACATTTCTTTAATTGCAAAATGTCGTTTGCTGTCAATCCAGTGCAAGCTTTTAAATACTTTGCCATTAACGGTGCGTTCAATTTGCCATTTATCCGTTTTAATATTATTAATTATTTCTTTACCTAACTTTTGACAATGAATATTTTTAATACCATCACACGGCGTTTTTGATAATTTCGATGACCATGGTGAAGACATTGCCAAACCTGTTTGTTGCGTGTATGTTTTTTGATCAGGATAAATAAGAATCCGTTTCCCTTTTTCAGGATAGGTAATATCAATAACATGATAACCATTCTGATTCATGTCAGTTCTTACTGCATGTTTACTTACATACATTTTGGATGTTAATGGCGGGCGCCCTGGTGAAACTTGCACTGCATCCGCCGAAAACTCAATATTAAGTGTGAAAGCATTGACACTTATTGATGTCAACAAAAGCACCATCATTATTCCAATGTTACCAAATCTTTTTATCACTTCTATCACCTGCTTCATTTAGCGTAGGTCCGGGATCCGATAACGATTATCGAATCCCTATACCCATTACTTACCTGATTTAGCCGCCGGTGCCTGTGCTGGTACAGGTGGACGACCCCATGGTGCAGGGCCACCATAATAACCAGGTGCTGGTGCATAGCCTCCACCGTAATATCCTTGTGGTGCAGGAGGAGGAGGTGGTGGTGCTTGACGATAACCATTATTAGGCACACCATAATATCTTGGTGCATAACCATTACCGTAACCGTTTCCATTACCGTAACCACTTCCATTACCGTAACCGTAGCCGTAGCCGTTTCCGTTTCCGTTTCCGTTTCCGTTACCATACATGTTGCTGTTACCACGGGTACTCATGCTGAAGTTCATATCCCCCCAACCACTTCCATTACCCCAACCGTTACCATTACCGTTGCCCCAGCCATTTCCATTACCCCAGCCGTTATTACCCCAACCATTATTCCATGGCGCACCACCGCCCCATGGACCCCATGCATTAGCTGAAGATAATGGCAACGCTAATGCCATTACAATTGCAGCCGCACCCATTGCAGTTTTTAATTTCATCATTACTGTTCTCCTAACTATTTTGGTTTGATATGAACAAACATATCTTTACACTCTGTTAAGTCTTCAAGATGATAACCAAGAGTGCGTAGTCATCATCCTATATTTTCGGGATCCCATACTCGACAAGATTCCGGAAACTTTTAATAAGGTTTAGCCAGCCTCGTTTAGTCCAATGCCATCATTAATTTTATTCACCATGGATAACCCATACGAGGATATAAACTTGGAGCCATATAAAATGGTGTAGCATAGGGTGAAACCATCCCCGGCAAACCTATACTAGAGGCACCTAAATTTGGATACATCACCGGATAAGCTGGAATCACATTTCCATAGTAATTGGGGTATGCACCATAATTAAACGACTCAGGTATTGCGTAACGTTGATTTAACGGAATAGCTTCATATCGATTATACAATCGATAGTTGTACTCAGGTGTACGGCTACGTTGATAGCGTTGTTTAGTTTGGTGTTGCCCCCACCACTGATAACGATCATCTCTAGACTGATTTACCTTTTTAAAATTATTTATTTTTGCAGGGGTAATATAGCCATTCATAGGTCGATAGTGCATGACACGTTCCCAACGTTTTGGCCACTGATCCGAAGAAAAAATAATGGGCTGAGCAAAAATATTGTTTAAAAATAAAAATATCAGGATAAAAGTTAAGCTCCTTAACTTAAAATGTTTAAATATTTTCATCATTACATCACTCCCTCAAATATCTGCATTTTTCAATATGAATAATTCAATAACGTCGGTATTGGGGATAAGGTGCACGCCCCCAAGCGGGTGGATAATTATAAAAATTAGGAGTAACGGCACGTTGTTGTCTCCACGGAAATGGACTTGATGGATAAACAGGTACTTGTCGACGTTGTTGCTGAACCCATGGAGGTGGAATAAGTGGATAATATTGCATTTGTCTATGTTGTGGTTGAGTCCATTGTGGTGAAACAGATGGATAAACTCGCATTTGTCTACGTTGTTGTACCCACTGAGGTGGAACAGGTTGTTGCATTTGTCTACGTTGCTGAACCCACTGAGGTGGGATAGGTGGACTCCATTGTTTATTCTTAAAGGGGCGTACTACCGCTTGTGTAGTTGGCATTGATTGTTGTAAAGGCGGTTTCTTATTTTTTATTTTGGTATCGTGTTGTGACACGGCAGAATGCTTTTGCTGTTGCACCCAATGCGATGGCGCAGGCGGTGTCCACTGCCTGCTATCTAATTGTTTTACTGATGAGGTCTTATTGAAATTATGTGTTGAACGATAAGGCCCTACGGGTGCGGATGGCATATCATTTATTCTATTTACATTTTTTCCTGTGTTATCAGCAGCTTGAGTTTGTGCCACTGCTATAAAACCCAGAATAAAAACAGGAAAAACCAATTTCAATAAAATATTACTGTCTTTTTTCATTACATTAACCTCTTCACTACTCATTATTTTTTCTTTAACTGAATACCACGACGTTTTTTCTTGACAACTTTTTTCTTGGTAGCCGATTTTTTCTCTATACTGTTTTCACCAGTTTTCACTTCTTTACTCTTTTTGTTAACTGACTTCTTCTTTATTGCTGATTTTCTAGATGTACTCGAGCTTTTAACAGAATTATTACTTACCTCTGATTTATTTTTTACACTTTCTTTTTTTTCTTTGTTTTGAGTTGCGTTATTTTTATATATTTTATTTTTAACATCAGAAAATTTATTTGATATTTTTTTGTTCAATATTTTAAATATTATTTTTACCTGTGTTTTAATCTTTAAAATAAATTCTTCTACATACTTATTAAAGAAATCTAATAAAATCATCTTAATCTTGCTTTCTTTAGCAGTAGAAGATTCATTTGATTCTTTTTTATCAACGACCACACCCGATGCAGGCACTTCTTTTTCTTCTGGGAAAGGCTGACCTGTTAATAAATAAAATTGTTTAGCTGTACTGATACAACCCAAAGGAATAACAACCAAAGTTAAAACCGTTGCTACTGCAGCACCAAACAAAAGGCTAACAGCCATACCCTGAAAAATAGGATCGTCAATAATCATCCATGCTCCTGCCATTAAGGTTAAAGCAGTGATTAATATAGGACGCATTCGGATCTGGCCAGCAGCAACAACCGCTTCGGTAATATCTTTACCCTGTGCAACTTCATTTTTTACAAACTCAACTAATAAAATAGAGTTTCGTACAACAATACCGGCTAAGGCGATAAAGCCAATCATTGACGTTGCTGTAAATTCAGCCCCCATTAACCAATGCCCAGGAATAATGCCAATTAACGTTAACGGAATAGGTGCCATGATCAGGCCGGCTAAAGTAAAATTTTTAAATTCCCAAACAATTAACCCATATATCAAAATCAGTGCAGCCATAAAGGCAAGCCCCATGTCACGAAAAGTTTCATAGGTGACAGTCCATTCACCGCCCCACTCAAAGCCTGACTTAATATCTTCGTCCGGCGGACCGATTAATCCCATTGGCATCCCGGTCATCGTGACACCATCGGGAGTTTTGTAATTAACTAGCAAGTCTTCCACATTAAACATGCCATAAATAGGCGCACCTAATCGGCCTTCCATTTCTCCTGTTACATATTCGACACCGCGTAAGTCTTTATGGAAAATAATTTGGTCTTCTTTAACTAAAATAAATCGCCCTAACTCACCTAAAGGAATCGTCTTGCCATCACTCGACATAATCGGTAAATCTTTTAAACGTTTAATTTGTGAACGTATTGATAAAGGAATTTGTAATACAATATAAGTAGGTTCACGCACTACCCTTCGCTTAATATCACCTAACCGATAACCACCCATAGCCATTGCAAGGTGTTGATTAATAGTGTCTACAGAAATTCCAAAACGTACTGCTTTTTCAGTATCGACTTCAAAATGCCAGTAGTTGTATGGGTTTGCCATATAGTTATCAACATCGACCACGCCCTCTGCTTTTTTAAACAGTCCAGTCATATCGCTGGCAACCTGACGTCGAGTATTTGCATCGGGGCCATAAATTTCAGCGACCACTGTTTGTAAAACAGGTGGGCCGGGGGGCATTTCAACGACCTGCGTACGTACTCCGGTCATTTTTAAAGAAGGTGTTTGATCAATAATTTTATTAATAACATGTCGGGCATCAACGGCTATATCATGACTCGCACGCTTCCTGTCATTTTTATCTAATAACATGACTTGAATATCAGCATCCCATGGCTGTTGACGAAGATAATAATGTCGTACCATGCCATTAAAGTTAAACGGGGATGCAGTGCCAACATAAGACTGCGCAGCTGTCACTTCTGGAATAGTGCGTAATTTTTCGGTAAGTTGTCGAGCAACATTTGCCGTGACTGGTAAGGCCGTTCCTTCTGGCATATTAATAACAACATTAAATTCTGGCTTGTTATCAAATGGCAACATTTTTACGGTGGCGGTATTGGTATAGAACAAACTACAAGCCAATAAAGTTGAAAATATCAATCCAAATAAAAAGATAAGCCCATACTTTCTGTTGTTACACAGTGGCAACATACAAGGCTTGTAATAGCGTCCAATAAAAGCACGGAATTTTTCTTCACGTATTTCTGCCTTTTTTAAGGCTTTAACTTGAGGGCGAAATCGCATTGCAAGCCAAGGGGCAAAAACAAAAGCGGCGATTAAAGAAAAAAACATTGCCGATGCACCCAACACAGGAATAGGTCGCATATACGGCCCCATTAAACCGCTCACCACCCCCATGGGTAATAGTGCAGAAATAATGGTTAATGTTGCAAGAATAGTTGGATTACCCACTTCACGAACCGCATCTATCGCGATACTTGCCGTTGTTTTACCGGCTTCTAACCAACGCCGGAAAATATTTTCAACAACAACCGTGGCATCATCAACTAAAATACCAATCGAAAAAACCAGAGCAAATAAACTTACTCGGTCAATGGTGTAATCAATAACCCATGCAGACCAGATTGTAACAAGAATAACAATGGGGATAATAATAACGACAACTGATGCCGCGCGTAAGCCTAAACCGATCAGGCAGAGAATGCTCACGGCAAGGGCCGCTTCTAATAATGCCGTTAATAATTCGTTTACTTTATCATTGGCGCTCTTGCCATAGTCTCTAGTTATTTCTACATGCACATTACTGGGAATTAATTTTCCTTTTAATGAATCCAGTTTTTTAATAATGGCATTTGCAACCGATACACCATTACTGCCAATTTTTTTTGCTATTGCAATAGTAACTGCAGGTTCACCTTGCGCTTTATTTAAACCGTGTTCACTAGCAACACCAGAATAATAATTAACAAGTTGTTTTGTTTCTTCCGGCGATTGAGAAACCTTGGCAACATCACGTACATAAATAGGTGAACCATCATGAATACCTATAACCAATCTAGAAATATCAGCTGCTGACTTAAGAAATGCCCCCGTGTAAACATTAAAAGCCAGATTGTTACTTTCAATATTGCCTGCTGCACGTTCTGCATTGGCGGTTCGAATTGTTTTGGCCAATTGTGCAATACTGATCCCGTAACCACTTAAGCGTTCAGGATATGCTTCAACACGTATTTGGTCTGCACGACCACCGACAATAAATCCATTACCTGTATTTGGTACTTCTTCTAGTTTTTGTAGAACATCAAATGATAACGTTCTTAACATATCGTCATTGATATCTTTCGACCACATGGTGACCGTTACAATAGGAACATCATCGATACCAATCGGTTTAACCAATGGCATTGCAACACCCGGTGGGATTTTATCTAAATTTGATTGCACTTTGTCATGCACTTTAACAATAGATTTTTCCAGTTCCTCTCCCACGATAAACTGCACGGTGACAACACTGCTGCCACGCTGTGTTGCGGAATAAACATGTCGTACACCGGGTATTTCACTCATTAAACGTTCTAGTGGATCCGTAACCAGACTGGTTACTTGTGCTGCTGATGCTCCCGGATATTGAACATAGATATCCACCATCGGTACTGATATTTTTGGATCTTCCTGACGTGGTGTAAAAATTAAACCTAGAACCCCAATAGCAAGAAATGCCAGCATTAATAATGGTGTTACGGGCGAATTAATAAATTGACGCGCAATACGACCCGCAATACCCAACTCTTGATCATGTTGAATATTTTCATCAAGTTCTTTTTTTATATTTTTATTATTATCATTCATTAAAACGACTCACGATATTTTATAAAGACTGATTACTTATTTTACTTGTAGTTACTTTTGCCATCCTGCTGCCATTCCTGGTGAAGGTTGTGCAAAAACTCTTTCGCCTGCACGCAAACCGGATAAAACAGCAACATTCCATTTATCAATAGATTCACCTAAACGAACTAAACGTAATTCTTTTTCATTCTTGTAGTTCATAATAAAGACTGCAGGCAAACTCCCGCGCCATATCACTGCACTAGCAGGAATAACAGGAAGGTTTTGAATAGGCATAGAAATATCGGGCACCATCACTTCGGCATACATACCCGGGCCACCGGGGACACCATCAGGTAAATCAAACTTGACGGTGACCGTATGACGATTATTATCAGCAACGGGATAAATTTGTGCTACGCGTACCTGAATATGTGTATTACCAACATCAAGAATAGCGGGTACCATCATGTCCTGACGGATGCCGGAAACAAGTCGTACTGGAACTTCTACTTTTAATTGTAAAGCATGACTATCGGCTAACTTTAACAATGGTTGTCCTGGTTGAACGGTTTGTCCAACCTCAACTAACCGTTTAACAATGATGGCATCAAACGGCACCACGGTACGAGTATCACGTAATCGCGCATCGACTTGTCTTAATTGTGATAAGGCACCAATTTGTTGACTACGTGCCTGACTCACATGAGTACCTTGTGCATATAAGTCAGCCTGCCTTTCTAGCATAGGATTACCATAACCCATGCCACTGGCCATTGGCCGAGTGAAGAACATATCAAACATGGAAGGCAATCCCATACCCGGCATACGCCCAACATCTCGTGAGCGTGGATCCCAAAATTCTTTAGAATATTGCACACGTGAATTTTGTAGTGCTTGTTGTTGAGCCGTAATATTTGCTAACGCTTGCGCACGTTTTGCTAACAAATCATCATCACCAATTGCAACCACAACATCACCGGCCTTAAAAGAATCACCTTCAATACCAGCGAGGTAATCGACCCTACCCGAAAGTTGTGCTGACAATGTTACTTCGCGTAACGGCACAACGGTACCACCTAAAACAACACTACTACCTGTTGATGCGATTACCACTGAAATAATTTGAGGTTGAATGGGATATGATCTTTGATTCTGCATCCTTGTTGGCATTGGAGCTTGAACATTGTTGTAATAAGGTGATGCCACAACCATAAAACTGCTAGCACTTAGCAACATGATTATTATTCGATTTAGTAATTGTTTTTTCATATAACCGACCACCCTCAAAATTTTTGTTATTTCTTAATATGTAAAACTAATATTTATTTTTAAACTTTGGCCATCACCGAAAAACTTTTAACAAATGGAGCTGCCATGCGCGGATCTTTAATCATCGCGGCATAATCCCCTTTTTTAAAAATTAGTTTTCGCGAGGTATATGCCATCCCCACTGCAATCATGCCGGGCGGGGTTTCAAACCAACATTGCCAGTCTTCCGGTTCGGCTCTTAAGTCCCAGTCCAGTGTCCAATCGCACAGATCCGCATCGTAATCAGTCGCCGAAGTCACTTTTCCTTTTATTACTTGAATAACGCCACGGGGCTGCGGCTCACCTTTAAAGCCATACGCTATATTTGAGTTAAATTTGATATGTGCCAAATCCCTCACAAGTTCAGGTTCTTCGTTCCATTCATTCTGGAAACACACCATCCACTCTTTCGAAAAGAGATTGACCATCATTGCCCACACCCTAAAACTTCTTATTTTCTATATACAAGTGCAACACCTATGCCAATACATAAACCATTGAATTTAAAAGATTATTTATTGCACGTTGCATTTAATAACCACCTAAAACACTCTGAAATTAAATATAAGTACTTGTATTAATAGCAATTACTATGCAAACTAATAGATGCAACATGTTGCACAATAGCAATTTCGTACAACAAACGATTAAATGGGAGATTTTATGGCTGAACTGAATTTTGCACCTATGATGGAAGCCATCATTTCCTATATTGAAGAAGGTGTTTTTATTGCGGATCACAAAGGCAATGTCATTTACCAAAACCCAACCGCAGGACAATTATTGGGCAGCCCAGATGCACCCATCACAAAACTACGGGATATTGGTGATTTCAACTTACAGCGCGCATTAATCAAAGCCGCTATTGATGCAGGTGAAATTGATGCCACAGGCCGACCAACCGGTCAATTTGTTAAATTTGAACATAAGGTTAAAACAACAGCAGGTTACCGTTATTTAGAATTTTACAGTGGGCTAGTCTCTAATTCCGGTTGGAAGGATCGCCTGCGTCTTATCCTCGTCCGCGACAGAACCGAACAACGACGACTCGAAGCCGTGTTTAAACCCGGCGTTGATGATTTTTCAACTAATGATCCTCGCATGATGGAAATTCTAAGCCGTATTCAACAAGTCGCACCGACTCAAGCGGCAGTATTGCTGCAAGGTGAATCTGGATCGGGTAAAACACAAATTGCTAGAATGATTCATCAACTCAGTGACCGGGCACATAAACCCTTTATCGAAGTGAATTGTGCCGCGATCCCTGAGAGCCTGATAGAATCAGAATTATTCGGCCATATTAAAGGCTCGTTTACTGGTGCGACACAAGATAGAGCCGGACGTTTCCAGGTAGCCGATGGCGGTACTCTTTTCCTCGATGAGGTCAGTGAAATTCCTTTTCATTTACAAGCCAAATTACTCAAGGCCGTACAAGATCAATGTTTTGAAATGGTCGGTTCAGATGAATCGGTTAATGTGAATGTACGCATTATTTCAGCCTCAAACCGAGACCTCCGCGAACAAGTTGACCAAAATATTTTTAGGGCTGATCTTTATTATCGGCTCGCCGTTATCCCATTAACCATCCCAGCCCTTCGAGAACGCCCTGGCGATATGCCCGTCCTTATCAAACATTTTTGTAACCGAATGGCTAAACGTGGCTATGATAATAATCAAATAGAATGTAACCCCGATGCAATGAAGCTTATGCTTAATTATCCTTGGCCCGGTAATGTTAGAGAGCTAGAAAATGCTGTTGAACATGGGATAATCTGTGCTCAAGGTAATAGTGTTGGCCCTGAAAGTTTACCCCAACATATTCAGGACTTTTCCCTGAGTCGTCGGCCCCACTCCCCTCATCAAAGCTCTTATTTAGCAACTGAATATATACAACGTAACCAAATAGAAAATGCCTTGCGAGAAACACAGGGGAATAAATCACAAGCCGCTCAATTACTTGGTGTTGACCGTTCGACTCTATGGCGTCGCATCCAGCGATTTGGTCTTGATGTATAAAAAATAAATCCCTTTACTGTCGCAATTCCTGCATACGGTGTTCGAGCATAGCTTGCCAGACGGTTCCTTGAGTTACATTAAACAAATGCCGAATAACCCGTCTTTCGCTAGGTTTGCGAGCCCGACGTACATCAAATTCGCCTTTATCCAATAAGCCTCTTTTTATATCCGTAATTCGGTAAGAGCCAATAAATTTGGCTTCACCCACACCAACATGAATAATATTTTGATAGGCCGTGCGCTTGGAGTTAACCAGTACAAAATCACTTTTTTTGGTATTAAAGGCAGAAATAATGTATTTACCGGGTTTTAAATTTTCAGCCATAAAGTTGCCATTGTTATATATAAGTACCCGTGGCGGTTTAACAAAAGGAGGAATATAAAACTTACCGTACTCTCGCAGTTCAACTTCAGTCACTTTTTCTGGTGCTTCAACATGCCCAAAAATCATACTACGGCTAGCATCTTTAATTTCAAGCGGTGGAGCAGGTGCCGCACAAGCCCCTAAGATGGCAACGGTAAGTAGCCCGTAAAAGATATAACGGATTGTTTGCATTGATATTATTCGCATGGAACGCCTCTTTCATTAAAGTCTATACAAGTAGACTCATTGAAAAATGCAACTACCATGCCATTATATAGGCAATCTACCCCCTAATTCCAAGCAAAAAAAGACCCGCAAAAGCGGGTCTTTTAAGCATATTGCTATTTAAAAGCTTATGCTTCAGCAGCAACCGCTTTCATACTTAAACGAATTCGACCTTGTTTATCGATTTCCAGTACTTTTACTTTAACGGTTTCGCCTTCAGTCAATTCATCACTGACTTTTTCAACACGTTCTTCGCTAATTTGCGAAACATGCACCAAGCCGTCTTTGCCTGGTAAAATTGTTACAAAGGCACCAAAGTCCATTAACTTAGCCACTTTGCCTTCGTAAATTTTACCGACTTCAACTTCTGCCGTGATTTGCTCAACCATGCGTTTGGCTTCTTCTGCTGCCGTACCGTCAGTTGAGGCAATTTTAACCACACCATCGTCAGTAATATCAATACTGGTACCGGTTTGCTCAGTAATAGAGCGAATAGTTGATCCACCTTTACCAATCACATCACGAATTTTATCAGGGTTAATTTTAAAGGTAACATAACGTGGAGCATGTTCAGACATTTCTGTACGAGGCTCAGAAATAACTTTGGCCATTTCACCTAAAATAAACAAACGCCCTTCTTTTGCCTGATCTAAAGCTATTTCCATAATTTCTTTGGTGATACCTTCGATTTTAATGTCCATTTGCAGAGCAGTAATACCGTCTTTGCTGCCCGCAACTTTAAAGTCCATATCACCTAGATGATCTTCATCGCCTAAGATGTCAGAAAGAATGGCAAATTTGTCACCTTCTTTGATTAAACCCATTGCGATACCCGCAACCGGTGCTTTAACCGGTACGCCAGCATCCATCATAGAAAGGCTTGCACCACAAACCGATGCCATCGAGCTTGAACCGTTGGATTCAGTAATTTCAGACACTACACGTAAGGAATATGGGAAATCTTCCATTGGTGGCATAATCGCTAAAACACCACGCTTGGCTAAACGACCATGACCAATTTCACGACGACCAGGAGAACCGGTACGCCCTGTTTCACCCACACTGAATGGAGGGAAGTTATACTGGAACATAAACGGTTCACGATAGCTGCCTTCTAAGGCATCAATCACTTGTGAGTCACGTTCTGTGCCTAAGGTTGTAACAACAATAGACTGCGTTTCGCCACGGGTGAATAAAGCAGAACCGTGTGCGCGAGGTAAAATACCAATTTTAACGGCAATAGGGCGAACAGTACGAGTATCACGGCCATCGATACGCGGTTGACCTTCTAAAACCTGACTACGAACGATACGCTTTTCGAGTGATTCCATTGCGTCACGCACATCTTCTTCATTGTTCGCATCATCGGCGCATAATTTCTCAATGGCTGCTTTGCGTACTTTCGATAACGCATCGTAACGATCTAGTTTTTCTTTAATCTGGTAGCCTGTTTTAAAGCCCGCTTCACATTCAGTTGCAACGACGTCAGCCACCGCCTGATTCTTTTCTTCAGATGTCCAGTCCCATGCCACTGTACCCGCCATTTTGGCGAACTCTTTAATGCCCGCAATAACACACTGAAAAGCATCGTGACCAAAGGTAACCGCACCGAGCATGACTTCTTCAGACAATAAATCGGCTTCGGATTCCACCATGAGTACCGCAGAATCTGTACCGGCAACAACAAGGTTAAGGTCTGACTCAGGAATAACCGATGTGGCCGGGTTTAAAATGTATTCACCGTCTTTATAACCAACACGCGCACAACCTACAGGGCCGTTAAACGGTGCGCCGGTTAATGTGAGTGCCGCTGATGCGCCAATTAAAGCAAGCATATCTGGCTCAACTTCCGGGTCACGAGACATAACGGTTGCAATCACTTGCACCTCGTTAGTAAAACCTTCTGGGAAAAGCGGACGGATCGGACGGTCAATTAAACGTGAGGTTAATGTTTCATGTTCACTGGGGCGTGCTTCGCGTTTAAGGAAACCACCGGGAATACGACCCACTGCATATGTTTTTTCGGTGTAGTTAACTGTTAATGGGAAAAAGTCACGACCGGGTGCAGCCGACTTTTCAGCAACAGCCGTTACCAGTAACTTGGTATCACCCATGCTAATGAATACAGCGCCGGTTGCTTGACGTGCAACTTCACCTGTTTCCAACGTTAAAGTATGTTCACCAAATTTAAATTCATGTTTTACAGGAGTCATCGAGTATCCTCGTTTCTTGTTTGTTGCTAGCGGTATGAACTCCGGCAGAGGACTGCCGGAGATATAGTTGTCTTTTATTATTCTTTGGCATTATTTGTCGCTGGCATAAACTAAAAGCTAGCAGCCAGCTTTTTGCCCGGTTTACTTACGTAAACCTAAAGAAGCAATTAAGTCACGGTAACGTTGCAAGTCTTTATTTCTTAAATAATCTAACAACTTACGACGTTGACTTACCATGCGTAATAAACCCTGACGTGAATGATGGTCGTGGATATGTTCTTTAAAATGACCTGATAAATCGTTGATACGATTTGACAATAAAGCTACCTGAACTTCAGGTGAACCGGTATCGCTCTCAGTACGAGCGTATTTACTAACAATATTGGCCTTTTCTTCAGCGCCTAAGGACATCACAAACTCCTGTTATTACACAAAAAATGTTACAAAATTAAAGGCGCGTATTGTACCCGCGCGCAGTAGTCTGACACAAGCAAAATCCGGCCTTTTATGATAATAATCGACTAAATTCGTCTATTTTCGATGATTTAATCGAGTCTAGCTAATTAAAGCTAAATCGTTAGATATTCACCAGACGTTTTGGTGCCACACGGCCATCATCCAGAATATGCCCGATGCCGATAAAGTCACCCGGCTTTTCACCCATTAATCGCACCCAACCATTACTCGGCGCTTTTGGCACCAGAACTGGCTGCCCCTGACGCACATAATAGGCCGAATTGTCGGACAAACTAATTTCTGGCCAGTCAGCCAATGCGGTGTGCATGGGAATTAAAAGGGTATCCAAGGCATCAAAACCTTCATCAGCCAACGCAGTCAATTTATCCAAACTCACGGTCTGACTAATATCGAAAGGACCTGCCGCAATGCGTCTTAATGATTTTAAGTGTGCGCCACATTCCAGTATTTCACCTAAATCTTCAACCAAAGTACGAATATAGGTTCCTTTGGAGCAGTGAACAAAAAGTTCTAATTCATCGTTGTCAAAAGCCAGTTTATTAAGCTCAAATATGGTGACATTGCGAGGTTGGCGCTCAACTTCAATGCCCTGCCGTGCTAATTTATACAGGGGTTTGCCATTGAGCTTTAAAGCCGAATGCATCGGGGGAATTTGAGAAATATCACCTCGAAAAGAATCCAACGCCATTTCGAGAGTACTGTCGGACAAAACAGGCACCGGACGCGTTTGTAAAATATCACCTTCGGCATCGGCTGTATTGGTGCGAACACCTAATTGAGCAGTACCCTGATATTTTTTGTCTGCATCTAAAAGATAACTGGTTATTTTGGTGGCCTCGCCCAAACATACGGGTAACAAGCCTGTTGCAAGTGGATCTAAACTGCCTGTATGGCCTGCTTTTTGCGCATTAAACAAACGTTTAACTTGTTGCAGTGCTGCATTCGATGAAATACCTGACGGTTTGTCTAATAATATAATGCCATGTACCGCTCGACCTTTACGTCTACGTGCCATTAGTTGTCACCATGCTTATTGTCTTCATGGGTACTGTCTTCATCTACATGCTTTGCTTTGTCTGATTCAATCACATCATCAATCAGGTTGGACAGGCTAGCGCCATAAGCAATACTTTTGTCGTAGACAAATCTTAAATTGGGCACAATTCTTAATGACATTCTTTTAGCTAATTGTTTGCGCATAAATCCACTGGCCTTGACCAAGGCTTGCTGTACATTATCAATATCCAGTGAATCGTCTAATAAAGTAAAAAATACTTTCGCATAGGCAAGATCACTCGCAACCTCAACGGCTGAGATGGTTAATAGCTTAAAGCGTGGATCTTTGGATTCACTGTGAAGCATATCAGCAATTTCTCGCTGAATTTGTTCACCGACTCGACGGGATCGACTAAAATCTTTTGGCATAAGGCTTAAATATTAAAAATGATAAGATAACAAGTTATAAAAAATTAAAGTTCACGCTTCACTTCAACACGTTCAAATACTTCGATCTGATCGCCTTCTTTTACATCATTGTAATTTTTAACGCCAATACCACATTCAGTGCCTTGTTTAACTTCGTTTACATCATCTTTAAAGCGACGTAAGGATTCAAGTTCACCTTCATAGATAACCACGTTATCGCGTAATACACGGATGGGATTACTCCGCTTAATAAGACCATCAACAACCATACAACCGGCAATCAAGCCAAATTTTGGTGAACGGAACACATCACGCACTTCGGCCAAACCAATGATTTCTTCTTTGAATTCCGGTGCCAGCATTCCTGTCATGGCACTTTTCACTTCATCGATTAAATCATAAATAACACTGTAATAACGTAAATCAATTTCTTCTTCATCTAAAATACGTTTTGCAACCACATCGGCTCGAACATTAAAACCAATCACAATTGCAGTCGATGCCACGGCTAAATTCGCATCAGACTCATTAATACCACCCACACCACTGGCAACAATTTTAACTTTTACCTCGTCAGTCGAGAGTTTTAATAATGCATCTACAATCGCTTCAACCGAACCTTGTACATCAGCTTTGAGTACAATATTCAGGGTACTCACATCACCTTCTTCCATTTGAGAGAACATGTTTTCGAGTTTAGCGGCTTGCTGACGTGCCAGTTTAATTTCGCGTGATTTACTTTGACGGAACACCGCCACTTCTCGCGCCTTACGTTCATTGTCAACCACGGTGGCTTCATCACCCGCCGACGGTGTGCCGGACAAACCTAAGACTTCAACCGGCATAGACGGACCGGCTGTGGCAAGCGACTCGCCTTTATCATTAATAATTGCTCGCACACGGCCATACTCTAAACCGGCCAGTAAAATATCACCTTTGTTTAACGTACCACGCTGTATCAAAATAGTTGAAACTGGGCCGCGACCTTTGTCGAGACGTGCTTCAACAACCACACCACGAGCTACACCTTCTACAACGGCTTTAAGCTCCAGCATTTCAGCTTGCAATACGATGGCATCTAATAACTCATCCACTCCTTCACCGGTATGAGCAGAGACGTTTAACATAATGGTATCGCCACCCCAGTCTTCAGGAATAACATCGTTTTGTGATAGCTCATTTTTAACCCGCTCGGGATCCGCTTCGGGTTTATCCATTTTATTAATCGCAACAATAATGGGTACTTCTGCCGCTCTCGCATGTTGAATGGCTTCTTTGGTTTGCGGCATCACACCATCGTCTGCAGCAACCACTAACACCACAATATCCGTTGATTTTGCACCGCGTGAACGCATCGCTGTAAAAGCGGCGTGTCCCGGAGTATCTAAAAAGGTAATGTCACCCGTTTTAGTGTGTACGCTATAAGCACCTATATGCTGAGTAATACCACCGGCTTCACCGGAAGTGACTTTTGTTTCTCGAATATAATCCAGTAACGATGTTTTACCATGATCAACATGCCCCATAATAGTGACAACCGGTGAACGTTTAACCGCATCGCCTGCATCATCTGTATCAAGAATTTGTTCTTCAATCGCATCATCGTTGATCAGTTTAGCACTATGCCCCATTTCTTCGACAACAATGGTTGCCGTTTCTTGATCAAGTACCTGGTTGATGGTAACCATTGAACCTAAGTTCATCATTGCTTTGATCACTTCGGCGGCCTTAACTGACATTTTCTGCGCTAAGATCGCAACTGTAATGGTTTCAGGGAGTTCAACTTCATAGATAACGGGATTAACTGGCTTCTGGAAACCATGTTCACCACCATCCGATTTTGCCGCACTTCGAGGCGCTTTATGTTTACGTTTTCTTTTCCCGATTCCTTCACTGGCAACGTGTAATTCTTTACGACCGTATTTTGTTTTACGATGATCGCCACCATCACGGCTACCCTGGTCTTTCTCTTTAGTGGTTTTTTCACGCTTTGCTTTAGCTTCAGTGCTGTCAGAAGGCTTGGTCGTTTCGGTCTGTTTTTCTGCCGCTTGCTTTTCAGCTTCCAGTTTTGCTTCTTCTTCACGTTTTTCTTTTTCTTCTTCCCGCTTTTGTTTTTCTTCTTCTGCGGCTAAACGTGACGATGCCTGTTCTTCTTTCAAACGTTGGTTGGCTTCATGCTGCTTTTGCTGATCAGCTTCAAGTTGTTCACGCTGCGCCTGAACTTCTGCAAGTTTATCCACACTGGCTTCATCCGGCTCGGCCGAAGCACGTTTAGCGTAGGTACGTTTTTTACGCACTTCAACCGTCACCGATTTAGCTGTCTTATTACGTGAGCCTGTCTGTTTTAGTTCAGAGGTGGAGCGCCGACTTAATGTTATCTTGGCTGCTTTTGGTTTTTCTACTTTCTTAGCTTCGGCTTCTTTACCGTGTTTAGTACGTAAAAAAGTAAGTAATTCCATTTTTTCCGCATCACTAACCATCGCATCAGCATCTAAAATTTTAATGCCAGCGTCCTTAAATTGCTCAAGCAATTTATCAATGCTTATTCCAACTACTTCAGCAAATTGTTTGACAGTTACATCAGCCATTTATTTTTTACCTTAATTAACTATTCTGTATTCAAAATCAGTTCTAAATTTATATTGAGTATTCAAGTATCATCAATATTAAAATTACGACTCGTTTTGTTCCGCTTCTTCAAACCAGGGTTTGCGTGCTGTCATGATTAACTGAGCAGCAAGTTCTTCATCCATGTCATCCACAACCATTAATTCATCCACCGATTGTTCTGCTAAATCTTCCATGGTAATCACACCCTGTTTTGCCAGTTTATAGGCCAGAGGTAATTCCATACCGTCCATTTCTTTCAGGTCATCAGCTGGTTCTACACTTAAATCTTCTTCTTTTGATATGGCACGCGTTAAAAGAACGTCATTCGCACGTCCGCGTAACTCATTTACCATATCATCATCAAATTCTTCAATTTCCCGCATTTCATCAACAGGGACATAGGCAATTTCATCAATAGTTGAAAAGCCTTCCTGTGCAAGAATAACGGCGACTTCTTCATCAACATCTAATTGATCCATAAATAATTTCTGGATACGTTCGGCTTCTGCTTCACCTTTTTCTTCTGCATCGGTTTCTGACATCACATTCAAAGTCCAGCCAGTGAGTTCACTTGCTAATTTAACATTCTGTCCACCACGGCCAATCGCTTGTGATAGTTGCTCTTCTGCGACAGCAATGTCCATGGATTCGGAATCTTCATCGACAACGATGGATAATACTTCAGCCGGTGACATGGCATTAATGACGAACTGCGCCTGATTGTCATCCCATAAAACGATATCAATTCTTTCGCCTGCAAGCTCATTCGATACTGCCTGCACACGCGAACCACGCATCCCTACGCAGGCACCGACTGGATCGATGCGTGCTTCGGTACTGTGAACCGCAATTTTTGCACGTGAACCTGGGTCACGTGAAGCGCCAATTAACTCAATTAAACCTTCACCAATTTCAGGGACTTCAATTTTAAACAATTCAATTAAAAATTCAGGTGCAGTTCGACTTACAAATAATTGTGGACCACGCACTTCTTTGTTTATTTCTTTCAAATAACCTCGAATGCGGTCACCCGGACGCACCGCTTCACGGGGGATCATATCTTCACGCGGAATAATTGCATCTGCATTTGCGCCTAAGTCCAGATAAACATTACCACGCTCAACACGCTTCACCACACCCATGACCAATTCACCGATACGACCTTCATATAGTTCGACAACCTGTGCGCGTTCCGCTTCTCGTACCTTTTGAACAATCACCTGTTTGGCTGTTTGTGCCGCGATACGACCAAATTCAACCGACTCAATTTGTTCTTCTATATAGTCGCCTTCCTGAAGATTTTCATCATCGTATTGTGCCGCACTTAAGGTGTATTCTCTTTCGGGTTGTTCAACTGCATCGTCGGCGACGATCAACCAACGTCTAAAGGTATCATAAGCACCGGTTTCTCTGTCGATGGCAACACGTACATCAATGTCAGCGTCATAACGCTTTTTAGTTGCCATGGCGAGTGCCGCTTCAATGGCTTCAAAAATAATATCTTTATCAACGCCTTTTTCATTTGAAACAGCATCAACAACCATTAAGATTTCTTTATTCATTACTTTGTCCTAGTTTTAACACTACGTTAAACTTACGCAGGGATTAAGTGCGCTTTATCAATATCATCAAAATCAATCACAAATTCCAGCTCAGTATCAAGTTCACTTATTGTGATCTTACTTTCCTCAACTGAAACGATATGCCCTTTTAATTTACGGCGCTTCTCAATCATGCCATAAAAACGCAAAAATACAGGCTGCCCTGTGAATTGCACATAATGTTCCAATGTAAATAAGGGCCGTTCTGTTCCTGGCGAAGAAACTTCTAAACTGTACTCACCAGTAATGGGATCTTCGACATCTAAAATACCACTCACCTGGCGACTGACCTTTTGGCAGTCATCTAAATTAATACCATTATCTGAGTCGATAAAGATTCGGATCACCGAATGTTTACCTTGTGATATATATTCAATGCCTAATAATTCATACCCCAGAGCAGAAACCGTTGGGGCAAACATTTCGACTAATTGTTGCTGTATTCGCGCCATAATATCCCGGTGTTCTTGATCCACCCCCCTAAAATACTAGGGAATGCTTCTTCTACCAATGTCCACAATCCAAAAAACTTAATCTTAAGAAACAAAAAGTGGGCTCGAAGCCCACTTTCAAAATTCAATTTACCTTTAATACAGGCAAATTATACCACTATAAAAGTTTATAACCAATAAATTTACAATGTTTTTGCTATTTCATGCTAAAAATCTCGATTTTAAAGAGGGTTTCTGAAAAACTAAACCATCAAGGCGCAAAAAAACTGACTTTTACAATGTCATCATAGATATTTTTTGTGCCGTGGCAACTAAACCGGTTAATTCACACAACTGTCATAGACAGTTTAAAAGTCTAGAATAATCTTTGAATACTGCGTATCACAAAATGTTTCAGCAATCGCGTCAGAAAAAGGCGTTGCTGAAGTATTAAAAATTTCCTCCCAAGGGATAAGCTCAAATTCATCTTTTGCCGTCAAAGCTTTGAGTTGAGAGCTTGTAAAAGGAGGATCACTCGAAAACACTCCATACGTTGCAATTAATAGCCAAAAAAGTGAGTACGGAATTTTAAGTATCCAAGTTTTTAAATGCTGTGCTTTCTTAATCTCACGGATAATATCAATATAATCTACTTGCTCCTTGCCTGAAATATTATAAATATTGCCATTGGGCTGTTGTTGCAAACAACTTTCAATAATTCGACAAAAATCAGCAACATACAGTGGCTGACGCATATAACGGCCATGCCCGGGAATAGGAAAAATAGGGATTCGCTGCATAAAACGGGAAAGCCAGCCCAAATGCTTTCGGTCAAACCAACCAAACATCAGGGTTGGGCGCAAGACACAATGCCCAATACCGGATGCTTTTACCATCTCTTCCTGTTTCTTTTTAGTTTCGGTATAGTCGTCATCAGCAACCGATTCAACAACCGATGAACTAATATGCACAATATAGGGAACCTGATATTTACTGGCCGCATCCAGCACCATTTGAGTTGAATTTATATTATTTGCAATAAACGGTGTGGATGATTTTGCCCCAATTTGAGCCTGTAGCATTACAATGGCGGCTGCTCCGTTCATATGCAATTGCCAAGCACCCTCTTCAACAAGATCTTCTTCAATACAGACAACATCGGGATGCAGTTGCTTTAAAATTTTTAAATTTGTTGAGTGTTTGTCAATAACAACCAGATTGCTATAACCCTGTTTTTTAAGTTGAACCACCAAATTCTGACCAACCAGCCCGGCACCACCCGGTAGAATCATTTTATCGTTCTTATTCATTATTGCGTTACTCTTGAATTTTTAATGCTATCTTTAAAAATTTAATTTCCTGAAAATAAAAGTAGGAATTATTTTTATAATACTCATAATTAGAAACCAGAAAGGCGGGACATAAACCACACTCTTCTTTTTGTTTATTGCTTTAACAATATAGCCAGCAGCCACATCCGTTGAAACCCACAATGCGCCTTTCGATAAATGTGTGGTCATAGGTGAGTCGACAAAACCTGGTTTAATTGTTACCACATGGATACCACTCTCATATAATTTATAACGCAGACCTTCCAGATAAGTGCTTAACCCGGCTTTTGCTGAACCATAAATATAATTACTTTTACGCCCACGATCACCGGCAACTGATGAGACAACCGCAATCGTGCCTGTCGTTTGTTTTTGCATCGACTGACTAAAAAGAACCAGTAATGAAATAACACTGGTATAATTAGAGCACACTTGTTCCAGTGCTTTTGTTACATCAACTTCACATTCATTTTGTGGATACATAATGCCATAACAAACAAATAGAGTATCAATGATACCGGCTTTATCGACAATATCCTGCACCACAACCGCATGTTGCGTAAGCATGTTAAAATCCAGTTGATAACAAATAACATTGCCACAACCGCGTGCTTTAAGGTCACTGGCAACAATGTTTAATTTTTTTTCATCGCGCGCAACCAGATGCAAGCACACATCATCAGCCAACATTTGTTTTGCAACCGCCTGTGAAATGCCGGAAGTGGCTCCAATAATAACGATGTTTTTCATAAAATTATAATTCTTGCTGTTGTGTGACTCTTCGCCATAAACTCGAAGAAAAACCCGGGTCAATATATCGTTTAAATTCTTCCAAATTAGGAAATGATGTGGCAAACATATCCGCAGACATTCTGGCATCTTTTGCCGGATAAATCGCACCATTAACCGAGCGAACCAGACTATCCAAATCATTCAGAAATGCCAGAGTCCGTTTTCCCTTATTTGGAAAGTCCAAAGCCAGAGTATACCCCTCTCGAGGGAAAGACATCATACCCACTGAGGGTATATTTCCAAATCGTTTTAATACGGATAAAAATGAGGCCATTCCTTTGTCTGAGACACGTTTTAATATTTCAGTTACCACTTCTTTGCCATTATCAAGTGGTACAACACATTGATGCTGAAAGAAACCTCGCTTGCCGTACATACGATTCCAATTTCGGATGTTATCCAGTGGATAAAAGAACGGTGCGTAATGAGTTAATGCTTGTTCCTTTGCATTTTTATTGGTATTAAAATAAAGCATATTAAATGCTTTAACAGTAAAATTATTCAGAAAAAAATTAGGGAAATTAATCGGTAAATTCAAGCTCTTTTTATTTTTGTGTTTATTGGTATACGCAACAGGATGCTCTTTCGCGTGCTCGCCTAAAAAATACAAACCCCGTCCAAGATTATTTAAACGAGCCGTCGTGTCTATCCATGCAACTGAGTATTCATGACTGCCTAGATATTGCTCATCTAATTCAAAGAATTCACCAATCGATGAAAATGTTTTTGTTGATGTTGTCACATATGAATTAATAATTTTTTTTAATTTAAATTCGACCCAAGTAATAAAGCCGGTCAAACCCAAGCCGCCGATACTCGCGTTAAAAAATGACTTATTCTCATTATCCTGAGTACAAAGTAATGTTTGCCCATTTGAACGTTTTAATTCAAAAGCAATAATATGATTACCAAAGCTACCCACAACATGATGGTTTTTGCCATGTACATCGTTAGCCAATGCACCTGCAACAGTAACAAAACGCGTTCCAGGGGTAACTGGTAAGAACCAGCCATTAGGGACAATGACTGATAACAGTTCGTCAAAAGTAACGCCTGCCTCACAACGAACAGTACCGTTGTCTTTATCAAAAACAAGGATATGATTAAGTTGGGAGGAATTAATGATTATGCCATTTTTATTTAAACAGCTATCACCATAGCTCCGCCCCACACCATAGGCTAAATAAGGTGAATCATCAAAATGAATGCTTGAATAAGACCAAGGGTAATGAATTACATCTTTAGGTGCATATTTAGGATAATTTCCCCATGAGAGGCAATTAAAATTAGCAGGATGATTTGAATGATGACGAGAAGACATTCGATAAATTATATCGCAACCAACACACTAACCAGACAAACAATAGCAACGACATAGCTTGCCTTATCTCGCAATGCGAACAAAACAGGGTCTTCATGTAATTCTCCTCGATTAGCGATAAGCCAAATACGACTGAGCCAATAAAGCATTGCTGGTATGACCAACCAGAGCCAAACAGGGCTTGAGTATTTTGCCGTCACTAATGGATCATGTATATAAAGTGCAATCACTAAAATAGCGATATAGCTAGACACAATACCCATTTTAGAAATTAAGTCTGCATCCCCAACAACATATCCGCGACGTGTCATTTTTTCTTCATTTCGATCTTCCATGTTTTTGAGTTCAATAAATCGTTTCAACATAGCCAGACTAATAAAAATAAATAATGAAAAGACTAACAGCCAAAAAGACATTTCTACATTAATGGCATAAATACCGGCAATAATACGCAGGGTATATAATCCACCCAATATTAGTACATCAATAATAGCCTGTTCTTTGAGCCCAAACGAGTAAGTAAAGGTCAAAATAAAGTACGCCGAAAAAACCGATACAAATTGTTGGTTAATCAATAAAGCAACGCCTAATGCAGCAATAAATAAAAATAAAGCCGCTATTTTGGCAACAAATGGCGATAGGATACCTGCCGCGATGGGTCTGAATTTTTTAATGGGATGTTTTCGATCCGAGTCAACATCGCATAGATCATTAATAATATAAACACTTGATGCACACAAACTAAAAGCAATAAAGGCGATTATAGACTCAGCAACGGCATCTAAATCTGTATATTGGTGTGATAACAATAAAGGAATAAAAATCAGCGTATTTTTCACCCACTGATAAACTCGCATTTCTTTAAGTATAGCTAACATCATTTTTAATTTTCTGGTTCTGATTTTGGAATGGAAAGTGGAATAAATACTTTAAGGTTTTAATTTAACAACTTTATCAGTACGCGGTTTTAATTTTGCTTGCTCCAACTCATGTTCAGCTTTAAACCATAAGGTATCCATTATTTCTTTACTTGGTGTGTATTCTAAAACAACCTGTGTCATTAGTTTAATAATAGACTCACAATTATAATGACTACAAGCCTTATCTAATTGCAGCATATAATCCTTGAGATTATCAAGTGAAACACTGTCTTCCTCTGCACGCTGAATTCGGGGATGCGATGTTTTAGTAACATTATTCCCTATTAATAATTCTTCGTATAATTTTTCGCCTGGGCGCAGGCCGGTAAATTTGATTTCAATGTCGGCATCCATATTTTCCTCATCCATCACATCTAAGCCCATTAATCGAATCATTCGATAAGCTAAATCCAATATTTTAACTGGCTCGCCCATATCAAGAACAAACACATCCCCACCCTGTCCCAACGAACTCGCTTGAATCACAAGTTGGGCTGCTTCAGGAATCGTCATAAAATAACGAATAATATCTGGGTGTGTTACCGTTACTGGGCCACCCGACAAAATCTGTTCACGAAATAAAGGCACCACTGAACCTGATGATCCCAACACATTACCAAAACGTACCATACAAAAACGTGTATTAATATTTCGCATTTTTGAATAAGCTTGTAAAATTAATTCGGCAAAACGCTTAGAGGCACCCATTAAGTTTGTTGGGCGCACGGCCTTATCCGTTGAAATAAGAATAAAGGTTTCAACATTATTTTCAAGTGCCGCCTCAGCAGCATAACATGTTCCAAAAATATTATTACGGATACCTTCTATAATATTATGTTCTACTAAAGGCACATGCTTATACGCAGCCGCATGATAAATTGTATTGACTTGACAAGCTTTAATGGACTGAGACAACCGAAATTTATTCTGCACCGAGCCAAGCACTGAAATTAATTTAACACGGGACTCCTGTCGGGAAGCCAATTGTTCCAACTGGCTGTTTAAATCTTTTTCGATTTTATAAAGTGCATATTCCGACTGTTCTAAAAGAACCAACGCATCTGGATTTAGTTTTATAATCTGCCGGCAAAGTTCAGAACCAATCGAACCACCTGCCCCCGTAACCATCACAACTTTATTTTCAATACAGGCTTTCAATAAATTTTCATTGGGTGGTACTGAATCACGGCCTAATAAGTCCAGAACATCCACATCCTGAATTTCTTCGACACTTGATTTACCTGATACCAAATCCTCCATTCCCGGTACAGTCCGCACACGTACCGCAAATTTTTCCAATGATTGTAATAATTTTCTACGTCTAGACTTACGTACCGAAGGCATCGCTAATAACACTTGCTTGATATTATATTTATCGATGAGTGCTTGGAGTTTATCTTTTTTAAATACTTTTATACCATGAATTAAATTACCCTGAATGGCTTTATCATCATCAATAAAAGCAACCACTTTAGAATCATTAGCATTCACTAAAGCAGTTGCTAGTTGCACCCCGGCCGAACCGGCACCATAAATAATCACCGCTTCTTTCGGGTTGTGCAACCGCAATACAGTCATCAGATAGGCGCGCATCAACACCCGACTACCTCCCATTAATAAAACACCAAAACTAAAATAAATGATAAAAACCGAACGCGGAAAACCTTGTGTTTGAGTAAAAAAAATTAATGCGGATAAAAGTAATGTAGACGTAGCCATCCCTTTGACTATTGACCAACCCACCTGTATTCCCATATAACGCAACATAGAACGATATAAACCAAAGGTATAAAAAACAGGAATACTCACCAACGGCGCAGCAACGACAATCCACCAGAAATCTTCTAGCCGTGGAACCATTTCACTCATTCGTAGAGCAAAGGCAGCCCAGAATGAAAAGGGAATAATGCACAAATCCACCAGGATTAAAATAAGTTGTTTAACCAGTCGTGACGTTGTATGCACATCAAATGCGTTATGCACCAAATCCATGTATTTTTTATATTTATATTCCATCCAGACCTATCTCCGACTTTTATTCTGTACTTGTTATTTTACAATTTTTAGTCTTTATATCAATATAGACTAATACCGTAGTAGATAACACTATAAATAAAGTAAGTACCAAAAATTGTACCATTCCATTACTATTTTCCAAAAGGGCGATGCTAACCAGAGAACAGCTCAGCATCCAAATATATTCCAGCATTAATGTTTTCTTATGCCCTAACCCTAATAATACTAACCGTTGATAGTAATGTGAACGATGCGCTTGCCAAACCTTTTCCTTTTTTAATACCCGCTTACAAAGTGTTACCGATGCATCAAGGAAAAAAGGCATAAAGACGATAACCCCCAACCATGCAGGAAAAACATGTGTAACATCCGCCCATAAAATAAATAAAGCAACTAATGTACCAAACAGCGTTGATCCAACATCACCTAAAAAAATTTTGGCTGGAGGCAAATTAAAAATTATAAAACCAAATGCTGCCGCCACAACAACCAAGTTTAGAATCGCAAAATTGGTATCACCTTGCATAACAGAAAGTATCGCGAAGGTACTAAAACCGATTATAGCCATACCACCCGCAAAACCATCCATTCCGTCCATAAAATTGTATAAATTAACCACCCAGACGATAAAAATAACCGTCACGGTACTTGCCATAAAATTATTTAAAGGTATATCCAGTCCCGGCAAACTCAGAATGTCTAAATTGAGCCCATTCAAGACAAACACAAGAGCCACCACTATTTGCAGAGTAAATCTCAATAATGCAGAAATAGAGTAGATATCATCAACAAAAGCGATAGCCAGAATGACTAAGCCATAAGGGAGCATCGATAACAATCCAATATTAATTTCATCATAAAAAATAAAAAAACCAACCGATACTGCAAATAAAACAGCTAACCCACCCGTTCGAGGTGTTGGAATAGTATGCAGCGACCGCTGATTGGGGATATCCATAATTCCCAATTTATGACTTGTCTTTATCAGCAAATAAGTCAACAGACAGGATAAAAAACTAATAGCTAAAAGTGTAAAGACAATATGTGAATTATCCACTTGTGTAAAAATATTGATGTTTTTATCCTAAAATATTAACACTAGGTAACACGTTCAAGAGTATCCATTTCAACCTTTACTGCTGTTTGATTACCCATCACATTCAGCAATACAATCACTCGTTCTTCCCCTGAGCGCGCCTTGAAAAAACCTTCATACCCGGCCAGAGCCCCATCGGTAATGCGGACACTTTCACCTGGTTTAAAACCAAAGTCCTCATCATACAGTCCCGTATCAGGATTTTCTTGTGACATCAATAAAGAGATTAAGTCATCTGAAACAATGCTTGGATATTGCGTAAAACGTACAATATTAGCCACTCCCAATGTTGAACGAATAGGAGACCAATTATCTGTTGTAGTATTCAACGAAATAAATAAATAACGCGGGAAAAAGGCTTCAACAGTAGCAGTACGCTTGCCATTGCGTTTTCGTTTCTTCTGAATAAGTGGGAGATACGTCATATATCCCTGACGTTCTAAATTTTCCTGAGCTAACTTTTCCTGACGCGGCTTTGTATAAACTAAATACCACGATTTATTTGAAAGTTGTTCAGCGTATTTCATTCTTGCTCGATCTCGGGTGTACTGACTGTAAGTCGTTCATATTAATTAAAATATATACATTAATCATAGCATAGTCGCAAGCACTCATCATAATAATGTATTAATATCATGTGCATTAATTGGAAATGACAAAATGGCATATAAAGGCAAAATTTCATTTAACTTGTCGACATATTTTCGTTCTTTTTTATCTACCAGAACAATCACTTTTGCAGCCGGCACATATTTTTGTAAGCTATACAACAGTACATCTAGGTTGCTAATATTGATTCCCGCATAATTATTGCCATAACCATAAAAAAACTCAGCTACGATAAAATCAGGTGGTGTTTTCTTTAAAGCCACTAACGCTTTACGCATTGAATTAAACTGGATTTCATTGATACTTTTATTATTATAAATTTCTGTCCATTTAGGATGCAGAGGTGATTCAATAATTGAGAATAAATTAGGCTTTACCATACTAAAACCACAAAATTTAATTTTAAAACAATAGATTACCAAATCATTGAACGAAAAATCAATATTTTATTTGTGATATTTTAGGGGTAACAACATGTAAAAAATAGCTCCCCCATTATAAGAGTTTTCTGCCCATACTTCCCCATGATGAATCTCTACAATTTCTTTACAAATAGCCAAACCTAAACCGGTACCACCCGCTCCCGTATTCGTTTGACTACTTTGAATGAATTTATCAAAAATAGTTTTTAATTCATTCTCAGGTATACCATGCCCCTGATCTTCTAGTGAAAGTAAAATAGCTTTATTGTTATTAATTTCACTGTCATCTAACACGACTTTAATGCAAGAGCTTTTCAATGTAAATTTAATGGCATTGGATAATAAATTAATAATAACTTGGCTTATTCGAGCATGATCCATCTCTACATTATCTTGTTTTGCATTATTACTGATCTGTATATGTATTTCTTTTGTTTCCGCTAGGGCTTGAACTTCAACAACACAGGATTCAATCAATGAATAAAGACTACTGATTGTGATTGTTAACTTCATTTTTCCCGCTTCTAATTTTGACATATCTAGTAAATCATTTAACAAAAGCAATAACCGCTTACCACTAACATTAATCCGCTGAAAATAATTTGATAATTTTTCACGTGTTGCCAGATCGATACGCTTAAGACCAAAATTTGAATAACTTAAAATAGCATGCATGGGTGTTCTTAATTCATGAGACATATTAGATAAAAATTCAGACTTACTCTGATTGGCTTTTTTAAGGTCATTTTCCACCTTTTTACGTTCAGTAATATCTCGTAAAATTGCTGTAAATAATTGTTCACCATTAGAAATAGATACTGACAAGGTTAACTCTACCAATAAATGTTTACCTTTTTTAGTAACGGCTGGCAACTCACGAATAGCATATTCATTTTTTACTTTACCTGACAACACAGCTTTTCTTAATTCGGCATCATGAGTGGCATGAAATTTTTCTGGAATAATACATCGTATGTTTTCATATAAAATTTCACCAACTGAATAACCAAATATTTTATTTGCTGATTTATTCCAAAATACAATTTTCCCTTCATCATTGATTACAATAATTGCATCATTGATTGACTGAGTAAAATCAAGTAAGCGTTTACTTTTTTCTTCTTCTAGTTTTCGTACTTCCTTTAATACCGTTGATAATTTGACTGTTTTCTTATTAAAAGCCGTTACTAGCTCAGCAATTTCCCCTTTACCTTTTACCTTTTACTGTCAACAAGCTTAAATCGCCCTCTTTTTCAATGACACTATTCTTTAGCTGGGATATCATTTGTTTTAAAGGCTTTACTATTAGCAGATACATTAACCAGACACCACTTAAAAACATTAAAGTAATGGCAATAGATTGAAACCAGCTTATATCTTTAGTAATTTCAGAAACAGCAAGTTCAGTAGGACGTTGAGGTAAAAATAGTATTAGTTTCCAGTTTGTTTCCGGCATATAAAAAACAAGTGCTGTTGAGCCTCCATCTAAAATAGGGTCATCTTTAATTTCAATTTGATCAATTAATTTATTTCTGGTGCCTGCTTCCAATAAAATCTTATTGGCCATATCAAAAGACAGTAAGTTTATATTCTTCTCTGATAACCCATTTAGATTTTTCAAAAAATAAGCCTTATTCTTATTAATAAGAACTTTCTGGTTTTTTTTGAATTGTTCTGATGATGTTTCTAAGCTTAAAATCTTATCCATAACTGGCTTATAGCTGGCACTCACTTCCAAAATGCCATCATATCCATAAAATATTTTACTCTTAGGTAACTTTATTTCTCGTGAATAAAAAACTACTTGATTGAATCGGTCTAAAACAAATCCATAGCCATGAAATTCAGAGACAACTTGTTGGATATTCTTCTGTAAGCCATCTAGTTTAATATCAATTGTTGCAACACCAAAAAATTTATTCTTAATGTAGATTGGGGTACTGCACGTAACCATGGATTGTAGGGTATAAGGATCAGTATATGCTTGTGACCAATAAACCGTATTCTTTGGCAACAATCTTACGGGTACATACCATTCCTCATGGTGATATCCGGTCCCTTCCATTTTATTATAATCATCAAAGTATTCTAAAATACCTGACTTGTTTCGTCCCCAGAAAAAACTACGACGCGCAGCATTTTTGTCAAAAGCATATGGCTCTGGCCAAATACCCCCACCGGCAATAAAATCTTCTTCCGATTTTAAATCAATCAGTATTGGTAAAGTGCGCTTATATAAAGAAGTGATCGGCTCTGCCTTCTCCGACCAGTTAGCAATAACTCTAGATAATGTTTTAGCCTTATAGAGATCGGTAGTGAAGTCCGCAAGAATCGTATCTCCTGCTTGACTTGCCATATTGCGAAAGCGGGATTCCAGTTGCGGCCTAACAATTATTTTTGTCACACTAATGGTGAAAATGACCAGAATAACAAGCGTTAAAATTGTAAATACATTTAAACGAAAGAATACGCTGTTTTTTATAGGATTTTTCTTGCTGTTCACAAAGCTCAGATCCCCATCATATGATTTTATCGTCTTAGCACGACAATAAAATACTCACCGAATCGTTAAATATAAGTAGTAGCCTAATCACCTGTCGGCAATACAACATTAGGCTTTAGAAATAATTGGTCATTGAAGGGGTGGTTACAAAGCTAAAAACAGCTTTTACAAATAAGCTTGCGTGACTCGGGAATGTAAAAGGATATAAGCTAAAAGGCTCAAATTTGCCACAATTAGGAAATACTAAAATAAAAAAGGGTTTCCAATAAGTTATAACCTACTGAAAACCCTAACTTTAATTTGGTAGCGGGGGCAAGATTTGAACTTACGACCTTCGGGTTATGAGCCCGACGAGCTACCAGGCTGCTCCACCCCGCATCAGAAGGAGCGCATTGTATCGATGTGTCGAAAAATTGACAAGTAGTTTTATGATTAATTTAGCTTTTATTTATATTTTCAGCGAACAAAAAGGAAGAAAACAGGACTAAAGCGCGATAACAGAATAAATAGTGCATTTTGCAAATAAATTAGGCTTAAAATTCAAGCAACTCATTAAAGAACTGCGTTTTTCAGCCGATATGATAAAGTGCAATATCAAAATATAATTACAACCCGTGACTATTCGCGTAGAGGAGTATAATTTATGAATACACAGCGTCGAACCTTTTTATCAGCCACTATGGCTGCAGGGACAGTCGCCGTTGCCGCTAGCGCAGGGCTTCTAACCCCTTCAACTGTTTTAGCTGCATGGCCGACCAAAGCATTTAAAGCTAAAAAAGTTGATGCGGCAATAAACGCTATCATTGGAAGCACTAAGGCCTCTGACAGCAAAGACATTGTTGTTGAAGCACCGGATATTGCAGAAAATGGTGCCGTTGTTTCTGTCACTGTCAAATCAAAAATCCCAAATACTGAATCAATTAGTCTTTTTGTACCCGTTAACCCATCACCATTATCCGCAAGCTATGACCTTGCTGCCAATACAGATGGATTTGTAACAACTCGACTTAAAATGGCAAAAACATCTGATATTTTGGTTTATATAAAAGCAGGTGGCAAAACATACAAAGCTAAAAAAGCCGTAAAAGTAACCCTAGGCGGTTGTGGCGGTTAATTCGCACATATCAATAAACGGCTAATACTATTTAGGAAATATAGGAAAAGATTATGGCTAAAAAGAAAATGAAAATACGTGCTTGGGTTAAAGACAATAAAGCAACCGTTAAAGCAATTATCTTCCATCCAATGGAAACAGGTCTACGCAAAGATAAAGCAACGGGGAAAAAGATTCCTGCACACTATATCACCGAAGTAAAATGTGAGCATAATGGACAACTTGTTTTAACATGCTACTGGGGGCCGGGCGTTTCCAAAAACCCTTTTATTTCATTCAGATTCAGTGGTGCGAAGAAGGGTGACACATTAAAAATTTCATGGGTCGATAACACTGGAGACAAAGGCGGGAAAGAAATTAAAATTAGTTAAAACCAACCTCCCTCCCCCATAAAAACACGCTATTATCGGCGTGTTTTTTTATACACTGAATTCTCTAGTAAAAAATTTAGGCCTAAAAAAACGAGTGCGATAGCACTCGTTTAATATCCTACAAAATTAAACCCGATTAAGGTTTAATATACAGGTAACCTTTTTGTTCAAGATCAGCAATTTGTGCTACACCTGAAGGTACAATTTCTGCATTTTCGTTGATTTTATTTTTATTGATATGCTTACCACGAATAGTGTTTGCACAAATTTGAAAGCGAACACCACGGTTAGCAAGAGCAGCAATCGTATCAGTAAAGTTATAAACTTTACCTTTCTTATTTTTCTTGCCCATAGAGCCATCAACTAAGGCAAAAGCGCCACTGCTGTGTGTAACAACAATAATATCAAGGTTTTTATCACCAACAGCATTTAAGTGATTTTTAACATTACGTAATGCACCTGTTGCTGTATGAATATTGTTAACGTGATAAACAACTTTTTGTTTGTTATAGCCATTTTTAGCATTACCTGCTTGAACCGCTGATACAGATAAACCGATTAATGCAGCCGCAAGAACCAGTGCTTTAGTTATTGATAATTTCATTTAATTCTCCTCTCAGGTTTTACAACCTATTTAATTTTGTGTTATTGACTAACACGTTAATTACAACAAAAATCTATCCATGATGTAAACAAGTTTGTCCATGTATTTCCATGCACTACCCCCTATAAAGATAAGTGCTTGAAATCTTTAGTTAATCCTAATCGTATAAGCGATGCAAAATGCACACTTAAGTTTATTAGCATTTAATGAATTAGATGTGCTCATCACTATTATCATAGCGTCTTAGCTTCCGCCATAGCGTGGTTTTATCAATCCCAAGGATTTTAGCAACCTTGGTTTTTTTGCCCTTAAAACAATTTAAAACATGGCTAATGTATTCATATTCAAGCTCAACGAGTGACACAAACTCATCACTTGAGAACTGCAAGATACCATTATCCTCAGGTAGCGTGTCTGCATCCGATTGCCATTTTAGTATTGGCCCATCAGCTAAAATAATACTACGCTCAACGGCATTACGTAATGCGCGTACGTTCCCGCTCCAGTTTGCTTGACAAAGGCGATGCAATGAAACGCTGTCATAACCCTGTACTTTACGGTTATAACGCTCGGCAAACTCAAGCACAAATGATTCAACTAAAGCAGGTATATCATCACGACGTTCATCTAATGATGGCACCATCACGCTAACAACACTTAAACGACTGTAAAAATCTGTTCTTATTTTTCCTTGCTGCACAAGCAAATCGATATCATCATGACTAGCCGAAATAACACGAATATCAATAGGAATTTGGGTGGTACTACCAACACGTTGGATATATTTATCGTCGAGTACTCGCAACAGTTTAACTTGTGTATCTTCAGAAAGGTTCCCAATATCATCCAAAAATAAGGTACCACCATTCGCTTGTTCTACCAAACCTTTCATATTCAAGGTGGCATCATTAACGCCATGCTGAACATGGCCAAATATTTGTCGATGAAAAACAGTTTCATTTATTTGGCTACAATCCACACTTACAAATGCTCCGGTTTTACGTGGACTATGTTCATGTAAAGCCCTGGCAACCTGTTCTTTGCCGGTGCCAGGTTCGCCTAAAATAACAGCACAACAGTCCACATCGGTGAGCTTGTCAATCGTATCAAACAGGCTTTTCATTGCTTGCGTGTCGCCAATTAATCCAAACCGATTACGCCTAGAACCTAAACGACGTTTTAATAATTTATTCTCATTATTAATCTGTGCCGCTTTCATGCTACGTTCAATCATTAACTGCAGTTCATTAAAGTCGAATGGTTTTTTAATAAAATCACTCGCTCCACGTTTCATCGCTTCAACTGCATTTTCAACAGATGAATATCCGGTCATTACGAGTACTGGAATATCAGCATCAATTTGACGTAACTCACTGAGTAAATCAAACCCTGTCATACCAGGCATTCGCAGATCAGTGATCACCAAATCGGCGCCCACTTGTGCAAATTTATTCAGGCAGCTCTCTGCATCGGTAAATACCTGACAAGCATAACCAGTATTATCACAATTACGTTTCATTACCTTACCGGTAATAACATCATCATCAACAAACATGACTCTTAATGGCTTATTTGACATAGACTGCCCCTGCTTTGTTCTTTACGTCAGCGATATGCGTCGCAATTGACCGACCTTCTTGAGTCGGATGAATTGGAGTTTTAACCTTACTTTTATTTTGATTACATGCTTTAATCGGTAGAACAATACTCACCTTCACCCCAGTTGGAACGACCTTTTCAATATTAATCGTACCGCCATGGCGTTTAACAATACCGTAACTGACTGATAGCCCAAGTCCAGTACCTTCACCTTCCTGCTTGGTTGTAAAAAACGGATCAAATATTTTTGATACATGATTATTATCAATACCTTTACCATTATCCAGTACTTCAATAAGAACAAATTCATTATTGATTGAACCTGAAATAAAAATATTACATTCTTCGGGCGATGCCTGTATTGCATTTAAAATAATATTCACTAAAACCTGTTGTAACATATTAGGATCACCCACCATGTTTAAAGGTGAATGAACTTGTGTCACTAAATGAATTTGTGCTGTTTCAATTCGATGATGCAGTAATGATAATGTTTCATTAACCAGCCCACTCATATCGAACTCTTTAAATTGAGGTTCATTTTCTTTAGCAAAGTTGAGGATACCCTGCACAATATTGGCACAGCGTTTTACTTCGGTTTGCAATAATTTTAAATCACTTGCCGCTTGAGGACTTTTATCCTTTATTTCATCTTCAACCAGACTAGCAAGTGATGTGATATTCATTAACGGATTATTAATTTCATGCCCAATACCCGCCGCCAACTGCCCTATAGAAGCAAGACGTTCAGACTGGCAAACGGCACGTTCAGCTTTATCTCGCTCATCTTCCGCTTTTTCCAAACAGGAGACCAAATAATTAAAAGCACGTCCTGCAAATCCTATTTCATCTTTCGCATTGGCATCATAGCGAATCGAATGTTCACCATCGGCGTAACGCGTAATAATACTAGCTAGTAATTGCACTGGTTTTGCAAGTTGGAATGCAGCCCACACAGCAAAAGCCAGACTAATCACGAGCAACAAGGCAAGTAACATCCAGATTGACTCACGCATATTTTTAATTGGTGCTAAAACAAAATCGGTTGCAACTTCAATAACGATCAACCATTGTGTATCTTTTTTAGGGTAGGGTTTAACTTTTCGAAAAAAGAACATCCGGCCGTCATTTTTATACAGTGAATCATATACATTAGAATTACGTACATTGTTCCATTCGGCCGGGGTGAGTTCGGTTGATAAACGATAACCACTACCGACCTGATTTGCAAATCGTTTTGCAGGATCCTTATTGTATAAATAAATACCATCACGTTGAGGGTCATCACTCACTTCAACGATATAAGCATTCCCCGGGTAACCACCCAATGCGGCTTCCATCGTTTTGTCCACACGTTGCCCCCACATGTTAACAACTAACACGCCCTCCACCTGATCAAGCTCATCTTTAATAGGAACCGAATAACGAACCATTGCCGGGCAAAAGTCAGCACCCGGCATCACTTGCCCAAGTTCAAAATTGGACATTACAACTTTCTGATCACCTTTTAAGGCATTCTGGAAAAATGGCCTTGAAGCCTGATTTGCCACATACATATGTTTAGATTTTTTATCAAAAAGTTTTGCCGCAATAGGCTTACCTTCTTTCACTTTAACCAACGTTTTGCCGCTGCTATCAAGGAATCGAAGAGCTTGAATACTGGTAACCGAATGTTGGTAATTGATAAAGAACTGCTCTAATACTTCTGCACGTTGTTTATACAAATTAGGGTTTTCTTGATACTCCTCTAAAGAATGACTGGCTGCAAACTCACGTACGGCAGGCACACGAGCTAAACCATTTGCAATGGACTTTTGGCTATTAAGGATCAACTCCACTTCACCTGCCATTTTGTCGAGCGTGGTTTGCAGTTCAGATTCGGTACGTTGCGTAATTTCAACTTCCATACGTTCGACCACGCCAAACAACAAAATAAGTAAGGGAATACTTGTTAGTAAGGAAAAGACGAGGAAAAATTTTAAACGTAGTGGCATCGAATAAGTAACTTTATTAATTGCATTTTGCAACAAGTTTAGCAACTCTTCAGATTTTTGCGAAGTTATGTGTCAAGTCAAACTATTAGTGGTGCAAACTGCAATAAATGATATAACAGTTTATTTTACAAAGACTTACGTTGTAGGAGATGTAAGATCAGATGTCGATAAATAAATGATGGGAATGCAAATACCACAAATAAACTCAAAAATATGGCGTAAAACTCCCAACTCTGGGAGTGAACAGTGCCGATTGTTTTTTGCTCAAGCCCCCATGCAAACAACACGGCAAAACAGGCAAAAACCAGCCATTCGAGTAATCTCATCCAAATGCACTTTTTTCCACCAAAAGGTGGATTAAAAATAATAAAGAAGCGTTCGCTTAACCAGGGAATATTGGCAACGACAAATGAAAAAATGAGTAATAAAAGAACACTGTTGCCCATAAGTACAAACTTTGCTAAAAATTAGCTAGCAGAAACTACCCTTAAGCAAAGGCTTAATAATTCACCCGGGAATATACCAATTAACAGTACCGCAATTGCATTAGCACTGATCAACCATGACATATCTTTAGAGCAATGAATTGGCTCACTGTTTTCCGTACTATCAAAATACATAATCTTAATAATACGAATATAATAAAAAGCACCAATGATTGAGAAAATGACACTAGCAACGGCTAACCATGTTAGGTCAACAGAAATAACGGCACTTAAAACTGATAATTTTGCCCAGAAACCCAAGAAGGGTGGAACTCCAGCCATTGAAAACATCAAGATCATCATTAAAAAAGCATACCAAGGACTACGTTGATTTAAACCTTTAAAATCATCGAGTTTTTCAGCTTCAAAACCTTTGTGGCTTAAAAGAATAATCATGCCAAAACTGCCTAACGACATCAGTGTGTAAGTAATCGCATAAAACATCGATGCAGAGACACCCTCTGCTGTTCCAGCTACCACACCTAGCATTAAGAAACCGATATGTGAAATGGTCGAATACGCCAACATGCGTTTAATATTAACCTGAGCAATCGCAACAATATTACCAACGGCGAGTGATAGCAGCACCAGTAAAATAAGTATATCTTGCCATTGCGCACTAACTGAACCCAAGCCATCGATTAATAAACGCATTAACATCGCAAATGCTGCTAATTTAGGTGCCGAACCAATAAAAATAGTCACTGCGGTAGGCGCACCATGGTAAACGTCAGGTACCCACATATGGAAAGGCACTGCACCCAATTTAAAAGCAATACCAATCATTAGGAAAACAATACCAAACACAAGCACAAGTTGATCGCTTACATGGGGAGCGTTAGCACTCACCACCGCTAAATCCAAGCTGCCGGTAATGCCATAGATCATCGACATACCATATAACAACATACCGGATGCAATGGCTCCAAGTACAAAATATTTCATTGCCGCTTCAGAAGCCTGTACCGAATCACGATGTAGCGCAACCAGGGCGTATAAGGATAATGAAAGTAGCTCTAAACCAAGATAAATAGTTAAAAAATTATGCGCAGAAATAAGAATCATCATACCCAAAACAGCGAACAGACCGAGTACGTAGAATTCACCTTTGAATAAACCGCGATCTTTTAAATAATCTTTGGCGTACAAAAAGGCCATAAAGGTAGCGATATAAACCGCTATTTTAAGTACATCAGCAATACCATCTCTTATAAAGGTATCGCTAAAGGATAAAACCGGTGTGTTGGTAAACGTTGCTACGGTTATTAGCACGGCAATAATCAATGTTGCCTGAGATAACATATAGGTCGCGCCGCGACTTGCTTGGCTTAAAAACAAATCAACCACCAAAATAATGCAAGCCATACTCAAAATGAATATTTCTGGCAATGCGGGCATTACATTAGGTATTTCAAAACTCATTATTTTTATCTCTTAAACAACAATTAATTTAATTTTGATTGCATAACATGCTGTAATAAATTTTCGACACTCGGCCCCATTACTTTAACGAGAGGTTCCGGGTATAAACCAAAAAACAAAACTACGACAGCTAAAATACTTAAAATCAGTATTTCACGCCCATTGGCATCTTTTAATTTTGCGACCTTATCATTTGCGATATCTCCGAAAATAACACGTTTCACCATCCATAAGGTATAGGCTGCGCCAATGATTAAAGTAAATGCAGCAAAAAAGGCATACCAGAAATTCGCTTTAAAGGCACTCAGTATCACCATAAATTCACCAACAAAACCGGATGTGCCGGGTAAACCTGCATTGGCCATAGAAAATAAAACCATAAATGCAGCAAAAACAGGCATGGTATTCACCACACCACCATAATCATTTATTTGCCGAGAATGCATGCGGTCATACATAACCCCCACACTGAAGAACATGGCTGCTGAAATAAAACCATGCGATATCATTTGCACGATGCCACCTTCAATTCCCATTACAGCACCGGCCATACTTGCATCCTTTCGAGCAATGGCAAAGATAATAAAAAATCCTAATGTAACAAAACCCATATGCGAAATAGATGAATACGCAATTAATTTTTTCATATCTTGCTGAGCCAATGCCACAAAACCAATATAAACAATGGCTATCAAGGATAGTCCAATGATTAGCCAGTCAAGCGTTGCGCTTGCATCCGGTGTAATGGGTAAAGAAAAACGTAAAAAACCGTAGGCACCCAGTTTTAACATGATGGCAGCCAGTACAATCGAACCACCGGTTGGAGCCTCAACATGCGCATCCGGCAACCATGTATGCACTGGAACCATTGGTATCTTAACGGCAAAGGCAAGTAAGAAAGCAATAAAGATTAATATTTGTTGATCCAGACTTAACTTAAGCGCGTGAAAATCCAGTATTTCAAAGCTGCCCGCCTGTATCGCAAGATACAGCAAGGCGATTAACATAAAGACTGAACCAAAAAAGGTGTATAGAAAAAACTTAATCGTTGCATAAACTCGGCGCGGCCCGCCCCATACACCAATGACTATAAACATGGGAATCAACATCGCTTCCCAAAACACGTAAAAAACCGCGGCATCTAAAGCAGCAAAGACGCCAATCATCAGTCCTTCCATAATAAGGAATGCCGCCATGTACTGAGCAACACGGGTTTTAATCACTTCCCAACCGGCAATAACAACAATCACAGTTATAAACGAGGTTAAGAGTATTAGCGGCATGGATATCCCATCAACGCCCAAATGGTAATTAATATTAAAACGTTCAATCCATGGGATATATTCAACAAATTGCATCGTTGAAACTTGAGTATTAAAATCAGTATACAACGGTAATGAAAGCAAGAACGTAGCAATAGACACTATCAGTGTTAACACTCTCGCTTCCATTGCATTTTTATCATTACCCGTTGCCAATACCAGTATGCCACCTACAACGGGTGTCCAAATCACTAAACTTAATAAGGGCCAATCCATAAACATTTAAAACAACCTTTATTTAAAATAACTTGTGTACAAATATTGCTAACAAGCCAACTAAACCTAAAATCATGGCAAAAGCATAAGTGTAAAGATAACCGGTTTGCATACGGCGTAATATTAACGAAACCCAACCCACTGTTTTAGCTGAACCATTAACAATAAAACTATCAATCAATTTTACATCAAGGTATCGCCAGAATATTTTACCGAGGCCACGACTACCACCAGCAAATACGATTTCATTAAATCGGTCAAAACCATATTTGTTGATAAAAATGCTGTACAGCAAAGACAATCGTTGTTGGATAACTGCCGGAAGATCCGGACGCTTCATATAAAGGAACCACGCAGTCACAACACCACTAACCGCAAGTAAAAATGGCAGTGTAGTCAACGAATGCAGCATCATAGATGCAGGGCCATGAAATTCTTTCGCTAATTCACCTAACACATCATGTTGGGGCAAAACGAAAATAGCATCACCAAAGAAATTACCAAAAGCCATGTCACTAACATAGATATAACCGGCAAAAATAGATGGAATGGCCAACAGAACTAACGGTAAGGTCACAACCCATGACGGCTCATGTAAGTGAGAGCGCGTATGTTCATCCATACGTTCTTTGCCATGAAATACCAAGAAGTACAAGCGGAAACTATACAGAGCCGTAATAAACACGCCCGCCAATACAGCAAAGTAAGCATACGATGCACCCGGCGTTGTTGAAAGTTCTACCGCTTCAATAATAGAGTCTTTTGAGAAAAAGCCGGCAAAACCCGGTGTACCAATTAATGCAAGTGAACCAATGAGTGAGGTAATCCAGGTAATGGGTAGATATTTCCGCAGGCCGCCCATTTTACGCATATCCTGTTCATGGTGCATCGCGATAATGACCGAGCCCGCAGCAAGAAATAACAAAGCTTTAAAGAATGCATGTGTCATTAAATGGAAGATAGCGGCACTATAGGCAGAAGCACCTAAAGCAACCGTCATATAACCAAGTTGCGATAAAGTTGAATAGGCAATCACACGCTTAATATCATTCTGAACCAAACCTAGGAAGCCCATAAACAATGCGGTTGTTGCGCCAATGATCATAACAAACGAAAGTGCAGTCGTTGAAAGCTCAAACAAGGGAGACATTCGCGCAACCATAAAAATACCCGCTGTGACCATGGTTGCCGCATGAATTAATGCAGAGATAGGCGTTGGGCCTTCCATTGAGTCAGGCAGCCAAACATGCAAAGGCACTTGCGCCGATTTACCCATAGCACCAATAAACAGCAGAATACTGATCACCGTGATAACAGACCATTGTTGATTAGGTAGAATGCTCATCGTTAAATTATTCACCTTGTCAACATTACTAAACACGGTTGCATAATCGAGGCTACCGAAGTACATCAACACGGCGGCAATACCCAGCAAGAAACCAAAATCACCAACACGATTCACTAAAAATGCTTTTAAGTTAGCGTAAATTGCAGTCGGCTTTTTATACCAGAAACCAATCAATAAATAAGAGACCAGACCAACGGCTTCCCAACCAAAGAATAACTGCATAAAGTTATTCGACATAACTAGCATAAGCATGGCAAAAGTAAACAAAGCGATATAACTGAAGAAACGTTGATAACCATCATCGTCTTTCATATAACCAATCGTGTAGATATGTACCATTAAAGAAACAAAACTCACAACAACCATCATCAGTGCGCTTAATTTGTCAATTAAAAAGCCCACTTCAAAATGAATACCATCGCTAACCATCCAAGTGTAAACGCTACCATTAAAAGTAGCAGCGCCATCAATAATGATATTTTTAAAAACAACCAGAGACAGAACAAAGGCAATAGTCACACCGGCAATGGCAGCCAGATGCGAACCGACACGGCCAACAACCTTACCGAACAAGCCAGCAACGATGGCACCTATCAGCGGTGCAAGTACTACCCATATATAAACTGTTTGCATATCTTCAAACACAATAAAGCCCTATCACTTTGACTATTTACCCGTGAAGAGAATCTAGCTCTTCAACATTAATTGTTCTCTTATTACGGAACAACACAACTAAAATGGCTAACCCGATTGCAGCTTCAGCAGCAGCAACCGTTAGAATAAAGAACACAAAAACTTGTCCTGCGA
>VAPK010799874.1_pt1 | contig 72177 bp, 74 predicted proteins | sample 3395031 | NCBI WGS metagenome assembly VAPK01 (sample SAMN08290443, study PRJNA428436) | hydrothermal vent metagenome | isolation source: Deep-sea hydrothermal vent chimney 1 | place: Pacific Ocean: Juan De Fuca Ridge
ATATGGGTAAACAAATACGGTCCACACACATCACCACAGGCATAAATATGTTTAGCCGATGTTCGCATACGACGATCGACCTTGATCCCCCGGTTGTTGTATTCCACACCGGCTGCTTCCAGATTGAGCCCATCCGTATTCGGCTGTCGGCCAGTTGCCACTAAAATTTGATCAGCTTCCAGTTTTAAACCGTTAGTACATTCAATCGTAATGATGCCATTGTCTTTTGAAACCTGTTTAGCTTCTGTTGAGGTATAAATGTTAATTCCCTCAGCGAGCAAAGTTTTTTCCAAAGCATCGGCCAGTTCAGGATCTTCTTGTGGCAAGATATTTTGTGCACGTTGTACAATCGTCACCTGACTCCCCAAGCGTGCAAAAGCTTGTCCCATTTCCAAACCAATGGGCCCGCCACCTAGCACGACTAAACGCTCGGGTAATTCACGCAAGGAAAATAAATCCATATTGGTCAGATAGCCGGTTTCTTCTAAGCCCGAAACAGACGGTATAAATGGCTTACTCCCTGTTGCCAACACAAAACGCTTTGCCTTTATCGTTTGATTGTTCACCCGCACCGAATGTGAATCAACAAATTCGACATGACCAAAAATGATTTCACAACCGTAGCTACGAAAACGTTCAGGGTCATCATGGTGCTGAATATGCTCAATCACCGACTGCACATGATCGCTAACTTTAGCCATATCGACTTTGGGATTAACCGACTCCAAACCAAACTCCGCACCACGTCGCATTAACGCTGCGACTTTGGCTGATTTGATCAAGGTTTTGCTCGGCACGCAACCATAATGTAAGCAATCTCCACCGAGTGTGTCTTCTTTTTCAATGAGGGTTACTTTTAATCCTAATTGTGCGGCGACACTGGCAACGATAAGTCCACCAGCTCCACCCCCAATAATCACGAGATCCTGTTGACTCATGGTACTTTTCCTTCTGTTTTTACAGCCAGTGAGATTTTTTTACGGAAAACATCATAGGCAATAGGTGTTTTGTTTTTATATTTAATTCTTTTACGGCGTTTTTCGTTCATCAAATGATAACGAATGCTCGCCTCAACGCTGACAGCTTTTTTCTTATCAATAATATCAATCGTGTAGGTACGCGGTTGCCAGCGTGCTAAGCGCGTGTCATTCAAGTCGATAATAAAAGGACGCCAAAGAACTGAACGGATTAAACTCTTAGTCTTTTCATTGAGCACATGGCCTTGTTGGTCGAACACTCGCAGTTGTACCGTTAAATAACGGTCAGGGGTGCCCGTGGGGAGATAATGGGCGGCTCCGGTGTTGGCTAAGGTCAAGGCAAAACGACGTTTCCCATCATTCGTTAATTTTTGTTCTGCAAATTTTACCGATAATGCTTTTTTGACCATGTCGGGATCATGCCCACCACGCCAGTAATGGTGCCGCGATTGGCGTATCTTGCCACCCTTAACTAAAGCGCGTTTAACCGCAGGCATATGGCACTGAACGCACCCCAACGAAGCAACATTCGCCACAACGCCTTCACCCGTACGACCTTTAACTGTTATATTCTGTTTCCCAAACTGTTGAATAATATCTGGATCTTTTTTCAGAGGCTTTAATTGGCCCAATAAACGTAAATCAGCCTTTGTGGGTGGATTAGATAAAGAACTGCCAATCTCAGCGACCGTACCACAAGGGGGAAAACGATAAAAGGTGTCCCAACGATCGCCACCAACAACATGGCAGCGCACACAAACCTGATTGGGATCTGCCAGTATTTTTACTGGGTGAGGTGCATGGGTATTTTTTATAACACCCACAATTTTGCCATCTCGATAATGGCAGGCCGCACAGGTGACACCTTCATGTTGTAATTTAGAATCAAAGTTGGGGTTATCTTCCAGTATCGGCTCCCACTTATCAGTATCCCGATAACCTAAAACCTTACGCGGCTGTTGGCTATCTAACGGCGTATGGCAGAGCCCGCAAGCCTGTTTTTTATTGTCAAAGTTCCAATCAGCCTGAAAATAAGGGCCTTTCCACGCCTGACTATGCATCGTTGTTTGCCACTCAGCATAAAAAGCCGTGTGACACGCTCCGCATTCTTTTGCGCTTAATTTACCTAAGACGGCTGGTGCTTGAGAGGTATCCACCGGCCATGCAAATTGGTCTTCAACAACAAAAATATTCATCGGCCGTATAAAACGCCAAACAAAAAAGCCAATGACAACAACAACTATCGTGCTAATGATTATTTTTTTCGTCATCAATACGCTGCCTCCTATCCATTAAGTGTAACTCAGATGGGGGGCGTAGCGGAATCAACGCTTACCTAACAACACATTCGCTATAACCTAAATATTGACTACTAACACATTGAAAATTAATCGATATCGGATTCTGCTGCAATTTTATGAATACTTAAATCTGCACCCAGATGTTCTTCTTCGGCACTCAAACGAATACCCACAAGCTTCTTAAGCGTGCCATAAACAACAAAACCACCTAATAATGCAACGGCAATGCCCATAAGTGTGCCAACGAGTTGCGACATAAAGGTAACGCCACCCAACCCACCAAAGGCTTTTAAGCCAAAAATACCGGCCGCAATGCCACCCCAAGCACCACACAGTCCGTGTAATGGCCAAACACCAAGGACATCATCAATTTTCCATTTGTTATGACATTGAGCAAACATCCAAACAAATAAAGCACCGGCAATCAACCCCGTTACAAGCGCACCTATCGGGTGCATCACATCAGAACCAGCACACACCGCAACCAAGCCGGCCAGGGGGCCATTATGTACAAAACCCGGGTCATTCTTACCCACAACAAGTGCGGCTAAAATCCCCCCCACCATCGCCATTAATGAATTCAGTGCCACCAAGCCGCTAATCGCATCAATGGTTTGCGCGGACATCACATTAAAACCAAACCAGCCCACGGTCAGAACCCACGCACCTAACGCCAAAAAAGGAATACTTGAAGGGGGATGAGATATAGAGTGGCTACCGCCTTTTGGTAAGCGACGTCCAAGCAACGTAACCGCAGCCAGAGCTATCCAACCGCCCATCGCATGAACAACAACAGAACCGGCAAAATCATGGAAATCGGCCCCAAAGCTTTTATTAATCCATGCTTGAACACCAAAGTTACCATTCCAAGCAATCCCCTCAAAAAACGGGTAAATAAACGCCACAATAACAAAAGTGGCTAGAAGTTGAGGGTAAAAACGTGCCCTTTCTGCAATACCACCCGAAATAATCGCTGGAATAGCCGCAGCAAAAGTCAATAAAAAGAAGAACTTAACCAGCTCATAGCCATTTTTATGAATTAGCACCTGCGCACTGTCGGTAAACCCAAGTCCATAAGCCACCATATAGCCGATAAAGAAGTAACCGATGGTTGAAACAGCAAAATCAACAATAATTTTAACGAGTGCATTCACCTGATTCTTCTTACGGACGGTTCCTACCTCTAAAAAGGCAAAACCTGAATGCATTGCCAGAACCATAATGGCTCCTAATAGAATAAAGAGCACATCGGCTGCTGTTTTAATTTCCATGAATCCTCCAGTTATCAAGCCAACAAGCTTTGACGAACATTATTATAGTGTGAGACGTTTTCGCTCTTATATTAAGATCGTCTCGCGTATTATTTTGGTGCAAAATAAAGGTGCGCATACGCACCAAAATTGCACATATTATGCTTTGGATGTATTAGTAAGTAAATCTAATAATATATTAAAAGAATGGGGGTAGGCTAACCGCACTAAGAAAGAGCGCGGGTATTCAGGTTATTATCGGGTGATGTTTATTTCATTGGCCATAATATCGCTGTTAACGCTAAAACTGGCTCAAAAATAGAAGGATTAATATGGACGACCGCGGGGCAAAATAGATTCGAGCGCATCAATAAATAATGGCCCCGCCTGCTTCAGAATGGGCTCAATCACTGATTCATCCAAACCCGTCATATCCCATGCAATTTGCTCAACCGGCTGAATATTCAATTCTACATCCACATCCAGTTCTTGCTCTGCTTGGCCCGTTATCACATTGGCCAGATGTATCAGAGAAACTTCCATCGCATAGTCATCGGCAGCAGCAGGATTATGGTGATAACGTAGCGCATATTCCAACGATGCGGGCATTTGCCATACTTTAATGAGTTCCCCGCCTACTTCAGCATGATCAAAACCCATAATGTCCTGTTCAACTTGATAATCGAATAACTGTTCAGATTGTATTTTTTCCATCACCATCCGTGACTCACTTGGCAAACGATGACATAGAATCAATTTACCAATATCATGCAATAAACCGGCAACAAACAAGCGCTCACTATGCAATACATGACAACGATCGGCTAATAATTGTGCCACCACCCCACAGTACACACTGTGCCGCCAGAATTGCACCATATTAAGAATATCATTAGGGATTTTTGAAAAGGTTTCAATCGCTGAAGCGGCGAGTACTAAACCACGTAACTCGCGCAAACCAATCACGGTGACTGCTCGCGTAACGGTTTCAATTTTAGACGGGAAACCATAAAACGCGCTATTCACAATTTTGAGGAGTCTGGCGGTTAAACCTGTATCTTGGCTAATAACCTTACCAATATCCGTAGCCGAGGTACTCGCCTCATCCATCATTTCATTAACACGAATACACACTTCCGGAAGGGAAACCAACCGAACAACGCCCGAGACCAAATCAGCCGCTTTTAAGGTATGGCCTTGCTGCGCCGGTGTAATACTTTGTTTCTTCTTCATGCTCTCAATTAACGACAAATACAGAGAAATCTTTAATGAATTTAGCTCTAAATAGCAGCAAAAGAATGATTAACCACAACGTTTCTTAGTTTTTAAAACGCTGTAATGCTTGTGCGGCAACGGCTTGAACATCCGGGTCTGGATCGTGTAATAATATTTTTAGTGTCCCCGGCAAAGTATTCATATTTTTGGCAACCTCCAAGCGAATATCAGCAGAACCATCGTTAGCTAGTACAGCAAGTACCCCGGGCGGTACATATTCAAAACGCGCCACGACACTTTTGACAGATGGATTATCGTCATGAGCTAATAGCAAAAAAGTTTTATTGTCGGTTGATAAGTTAGTCGCAACGGCAATACGCACGGCTTCACTGGGGTCAGAGGCCAGCTGGAACAAATCGGCTGGCTTTAATTTACGATTCCGCGCAAGTGCTTCACGAACGTCAATGGATGGGTCCAGAAATAATTTTTTAATTTGAGTGGGTTTAATCTGTGCAGAGCGAGCCTGTCTAAAACGTTGTTCGGTGTTATCCTCAGCCCAAACTGCACTACTTACAAATAAGAGAACACAGATTAAACTGTATATTATCTTATCTGGCATATTACTTTATTTGGCATATTACCTTATCTGGCGTCCGCAATAATATCTTCATAGGTTTTGACAACGGCGGCAACCGCTTTTCTAGATGCAATTGACGTTAATTTCGGTGGCTTACGATAACCAACATAAACCGTATTTTTTTCATGCGGCAAACTAAAAATATAAATAATATACGGGCAAAAAACAATATTCGCTGGATCTGCCTCCATCATATTACGTGATAAAGTTGCACTACAAAACTGTACCGCTTCAGCATGTTCATAAATCTTTTTCGTACGCCCTATGTCTTTGCCAGTACGCACTAACATTTTAGAAATATGTGAAATAGCATTAATCTTAATTCCTTGTCCAGTAATCGCGTAATCCAAATCAACCCGCACTTCATCATAACTGCCTTCAAATTTATAAAACTTATATTCTTTAGTTTCGAGTTTTATTCCGCTGGCTTGAGCAATACCCCCAGCTTGAGCAATACCCATGGAGGAAAAAATAGTAAAAACAACAAGGTAAAGATTAAATTTCTTGAACATATTGAAATTCCTGCGATAATTAGGTAATCAAAAGCAATATACCATAGTTCGCCGTAATTTATGACCATGGAAATAAATATTAGTTTAAATATTAAAAATTAAGGTTGCTTCAAACAAACATAAAAATTAAGAATCGTATAAATGAAAAATGCTAACAAGCCCCCTTTAGCTAAAATACTTGCTGTTGACGACTCACGTGTTATGCGTCGTGCTATTAGCAAAATATTATCGAAGCAATATACGGTAATTGAAGCTGAACACGGTGAAGACGCATGGTCGCTATTACAACATCATCATGATATTCAAGTCGTTTTTACCGATTTGTCCATGCCCTATCTGGATGGCTATGGGTTACTTGAACGTATCCGCACATCAAGCGACGAACATATTGCAGCTTTACCCGTTATTATTATTACCGGCGAAGAAGATGACGATGCCGCAAAAATGGAAGCACTGGACAAAGGTGCCAATGATTTTATTGGCAAACCTTTTGACAGGGCACAACTTTTTGCACGTGCACAATCCCATATAAAATTTGAACAGACCAGTAAAAAACTATCTGAAACAGCAGAAAAACTTGAAAAACAGGCGGCTGTTGATGAACTAACTGGTTTAGGCAGCCAACGCTATTTTCAAAAAGCTGCCGATGAACAACTTTCAGCTTTAATCCGACATAAAGGCCATTGCTGTGTACTGCGTATTGATATAGACAACTTTAATCAGCTATTTATAAAACACGGTAAACAGGTTGCTGATGAAATTATTCAAAATATTGGCCATTGCCTAAGCCAACATGTACGTAAAGAAGATATGGCTGCCCGTGTGGGACTGGCAAAATTTTCCTTATTTTTAGACCATACCCATTTAGATATGGCAATAAAATTAGCCCAACGTATTATTGATGAAATACCCACACGAAAATTAACCAGCAAAAATTTTTCATTTACCGCTAGCGCAGGAATTTATGAACCAGAGATAAATATAGATTCCAACTTTGAAAAAATTTATGCAAAAACCGAACAGTGCTTACAACAAGCCATTAGTAATGGTGGGAATACACTCGTAACAGAAAGTGGTTTACCTGATCAGGAAAAAGATTCCATTGAACCATTAACTATTGAACAAGCCGTACATTTACTGGAACAGGGAGAAGCTGATAAAGTTAAACCTCATTTAGACAATCTTTATTCACAATTAAAACCTTTACTACTATTGTTCACACAATTCCTCAAGAAATAAACACAGGTACGGAACCATGTTTCAACTCAAAGATATTAGTCGCAAAAAAGCTTTTTTTTCTCACCTTGGATTAAGTCTTATTATATTCTTAATCATTTTATACTTCATCATTTTCAAATGGTACCCGCAACCTTTTTTTACTACCGATGGAGGTTGGCAGGGGATACGCTTAATTGCTGCGGTTGATATTATTTTGGGGCCGTTACTTACTTTAATTGTATTCAAGCCGGGAAAACCGGGATTAAAACTAGATTTAAGTATTATTGCAGTCATTCAGCTAGCGGCGTTATTTTCGGGATTATACGTTGTACATAACGAACGGCCCGTTGCTAAAATATTTCAAGATGGTACTTTTTATATTGTCACCGGTTACGATATGGCAAAACAAAATATTTCAATTAAAGATCTTGAACACTACCGTGTTGGTGGCGCGGTCACCATCTTTTTAGACTTACCCGATAATTATCAAAAGTTTGCCCAACTTCAACATAAAGCTGTCGCCAAGAGACAACCTTTGTTTTTAGACACCCAACTGTACAAAAAAATTGACCCCCAAATTATAAAAAAAATGCAATTGTATTCCGTTGATGTAGAACGTTATATTAAAGATAAATACGGTGCCAAAGAAATGCAGGCTTTTCATGCTTTCTTAAAAAAACATCATGCAAAAGTAAATGATTTTTTATATATAGGACTTCATTCCCGTTATAAACATGCGGTAACAGCTCTTAATCCTAAAACACTTAAATTTGTTGGTATCATTCCAGATATCAATAAACCCGATATTGAAGTACTGCATAAATACATTCACTACGATCTTTATAGAATGAAATCATATAAAAAATACTTACTTAAGCAGCTTAAAAAGAAAACATCATAATGTTTAAACATACAAAAAACCCCCGCATTAAAGCGGGGGTTTTTGTGATACATCGTTTAGAGAAAAACTAACTGTATTTTTGCATGACCAAGCAAGCATTGGTTCCACCAAAACCAAAACTGTTCGACATAACGCAATTTAAATCTACATTTTCAATCAGTTCACGCACAATGGGGAATCCTTCTGCACCGGGATCAAGTTCGCTAATATTGGCCGAGGCACACAAAAAACTATTCTTCATCATTAATAGTGAATAAATAGCTTCATTCACACCTGCTGCACCTAATGCATGACCGGTTAATGATTTGGTTGAAGATACATAAGGAATTTTATCTCCGAATACTTCTTTCATTGCTTCGAGCTCTTTAATATCGCCAACGGGGGTACTGGTTCCATGTGCATTGATATAATCAATACTTACACCTTCGTCTACGGTTGCCAAAGCTTGCTGCATACAACGCACCGCTCCTTCACCTGAAGGTTGAACCATATCAGAACCATCCGAAGTGGCTCCATAGCCAACGACTTCTGCGTAAATTTTTGCACCGCGTGCTTTGGCATGTTCCAGCTCTTCGAGCACAAACATACCGCCACCACCGGAAATAACAAAACCATCACGGGTAGCATCATAAGCACGTGCCGCTGTTTGAGGTTTGTCGTTATATTTAGAAGATAATGCACCCATACCATCAAACAACACACTCATTGTCCAGTGCAGTTCTTCACCGCCACCGGCAAACACAATGTCCTGTTTACCCATTTGGATAAGCTCAACCCCGTGGCCAACACAATGTGCCGATGTTGAACAAGCGGAACTGATTGAATAGTTCACGCCTTTAATTTTAAACGGTGTGGCTAAACAGGCCGAGTTAGTACTCGACATGGTGCGCGTGACCATATAAGGGCCAACCCGACGAATACCTTTTTCACGCATCACATCGGCGGCATGGACAATATTCGATGTGGATGGACCACCCGAACCGACCACTAAACCAGAACGCACATTCGACACATCATTGTCGTCTAAACCTGCATCTTCAATCGCTTGCTGCATTGCAATATAGTTATACGCTGCACCGTCACCCATAAAACGTTTTAGTTTACGGTCAATTAAGCCATCTAGATCAATATCCAAATCACCATACACATGCGAACGGAAACCCATATCCGCGTATTCCTGTGAAAAACTTAAACCTGACTTGCCAGCTTTTAATGCGGCAGTCACTTCTTGTTGATTGTTACCAATACTGGAAACAACCCCTAACCCTGTAATAACAACTCGACGTAATGACATTGTTTTTAAAACCCATCAGTTGATGTAAATAATCCTACACGCAAATCGCTTGCTGTGTATATCTCGCGACCATCCACTGTCATATGTGCGTCCGCAATACCCATGGTTAACTTACGCATAATCACACGCTTTAACTCAATCCGGTAGGTAATGAGTTTATTTTTAGGCGTAACCTGACCGGTAAATTTCACTTCTCCCGACCCTAATGCACGACCATGCCCCGGGCCACCCAGCCAACCAAGATAAAAACCGACTAGTTGCCATAAAGCATCTAACCCTAGGCAGCCGGGCATAACTGGATCCCCCTGAAAATGGCAATCGAAGAACCATAAGTCAGGATTCACATCGAGTTCGGCAACCACTTCACCTTTGCCATACTGACCACCGTCTTCATTGATTTTGACGATACGATCAAACATTAACATTGGCGGTAAAGGTAATTGTGCATTGCCTTCACCAAATAATTCACCGCGGCCACATTGCAATAATTCATCGCGGTTAAAGCTTGATTTACTTTTTACTTCTGAAATAACGTCTACACCCATACTGTCTCAACTATATTTATATAAGAATATTTAGAATCGGCAATTCTAGCGGTAGGCTTGCTTGGAATAAAGCCCTGATTGCCTATTTATTACGTTTTGTTGCCGTAAATTAGGCTATTGAATTTTAAACACTTTTCTACAAATTGGCTTTATCTCGCTCAATTCGGTGAAATCCACGCTTTGACTGGCTTAAAAAACTAACTAACTCATTGATTATACTAGATTTTACATCATCGAGGGTAGATATTATTTGTTCCAATGAATTTGTTGAGCTAAAAATTAAATGATAAGCCTGTTTTAAGGCTGAAATATCCGATTTTTTAAAACCGGCTCGCTTTAAACCCACCACATTAATTCCTTTGACAAAAGCCGGGACACCATCAGTAATAAAAAAAGGTAATACGTCTTGGGTAATTTTCGCATTGCCACCAATCATGGCATATTGGCCAATTTTAACAAATTGATGCACCATCACGCCACCCGAAATAAAAGCACCCTTGTCCACACGCACATGCCCTGCAATACCCGAGCTAATCACCATCACAATATTATCAGCCAATACACAGTCATGACCAATATGTGCATGCGCCATTAAATAATTATGGTTACCAACAATAGTCACACCCTTTTCTTTTAAGCTGGCACGATTCACCGTGGTGTATTCACGAAATTCATTATGATTGCCTATTTCAAGCAACGTGGGTGCTTGCATATCAAAACTCACATCTTGCGGTAAACCGGCCATCACCGCATATTCATAAAAAATATTCTCATTGCCAATACGACAACCTTTTTTTAACACTACCCCCGTGTGAAGGTGATTATTGTCACCTAGCACAACATCGGCTTCAATAACCACATAAGCACCAATCGTATTGCCTGAACCCAGTTCAGCTTTAGAGTCAACGATAGCGGTAGGATGAATATTGTTCATAATTAAAATTTTTTAAGGCTGTATAATTTAAGATAAGGGGGGCTTAAAGTCGGCCGGACGAATAGCAACGGTACTTTTAATGTGGGTACATTCTACACCATCTGCACGATAAAAACCGTATTCAAACGTAGGGGTACTACGGCCCTTGTTTTTTAAATCATCCCGAATTTGTTGCTCGATTTGCGGGTCAAAATCAAAGCGTAATTCCAGGTTGGAATTACCCGTATAACGGAAATCCACTTCTTGGTAACGTGACCAAACATTGTATTTTCCATCTAACACCCGGTTGCAGGCTAACGCCGCAATGGGATCGGCAAGTGCCGTTTGGTAACCTCCAAACATGCTATCACCCAGATTACGGGATAGAAAATTTAAGGGTAATTGGACTTGAATATGCCGCCAGTCTGCACTCAACTTGATGACTTTAATGCGCATAAACCAGAAAGGGGGATACCATTCCAGACGTTTTTTATCCGAAAGAAATCGGCATTTGGACATCCATCTTAAAAAATTAGGTTTCATTATAATACTGTTCTTTTCCTGTAAGTGATCGCTCACATACATTAAAATTCCCGATTTTAAATTTTCGATTTGTAAGTTTTAACTGACAGACAATCGTCCTCAACTTGACTACAATTTTGACATTAAAGTCAGACTAATAAAACTTACAAAGACTATTTTTAATTCTATTCTTAAAAACAGGGCAGGGTCATGACAATTATACCAATGGCTAAACAAAATTCACATAATTTACCGCGTCAGGGCGAATCATCAAACATCCCAACTCGCTCAAAACGTTTCTATGCATTTGAAACATCATGGTATTTCAATACTCGAGAAGACGAAGTGCAAGGCCCTTTTAAAAATTTAGGTGAAGCTAAATTAGGATTACAAGTCTACCTTCGTCGTTGTGGCATTGTACATATGGATATCTAAACAAACTGACAAACACGTTCGTAGTCTAACCGCGCCAAGCGTGGGTGTAATTTTGATTTATCTCCATAGCCCAAGCTACAAATAAAATTCGATTTTACTTTTCCACTTGGAAAAAATTTAGCATCCAACATAACATTATCAAATCCCGACATCGGACCACAATCTAAACCAAGACTTCTCGCTGCCAACATTAAATACGCGGCTTGCAAACTGCTGTCTCGAAAAGCGGCTTGTTGAATTTTGGCATCATTACCAACATACCATGACTTTGCATCCGTATGAGGAAACAGGATATTAAACTCTTCGTAAAACTCCAGATCCATACCAATAATAACCACTACAGGCGCGGTCATTGATTTTTCAATGTTGCCCTCTTGCAGACAGGGTTTTAAACGTTGCTTGGCTACATCACTTTTAACAAACACCAATCGAGCGAGCAGGACAACTGTTTGCACTCGTTGGCCCCTTTTTCATTAGCTCATAAATTTGTTGCAACTGAGCATCGTTAACCGGTTTGTCTTGCCAGGTGCTATGGCTGCGAGCTTTACGAAATAAAATATCTAAAACGGCATCATCCAGTTTTAAATCCATCAAACTCTTGTCGTTTAACATACATACCCTCTTTTTTATTTAATCAATGGTAATTAACCCAGTTTCTTGCACATCAAGTCAACCTCAACTTGACGATACTCGACGGCTTCAACAAAGTGCCAACCATGATGCTGATAAAAATCAAGTTGGTCTTCTGTAAATAAATACAAATTTTTAAATTTACGTTGTTTAGCGTAGTCTACAACAAATTCAATTAGCTGCGATGCAACCCCTTTGTTACGTTGTTCCTGTTTCACAAACAAACTGGCTAACCAGGGGGTTAAAAATTTGCGTGTATCCATATCTTCTTTTTCCAGAGTCGCCGAACCGAATAATTGTGAACCACGGTGAGCTACAAAAATTTCTGGTAAAGCATCCGTTGTCAGGCTCTGCCGATAGCGTGCAAGCCGTTGTTTAAATATGGCTCCGGGATTTAAATGCAACCATTCCTGATGGTGCCAGCGTGCTAGTTGCTCAAGAAAAATATCAGTGTGATCACTGCAATCGCGTAATGCGGTAATGGTTACGTGCATAATTATTTTACTATTTGGCATAGTTGCTGCATATATTATACGAACAAGCTCAATCATGGAAACTAAAATGAAAACCCGTTCAACCAACACCCTTCCGTTACAGTTACTCACTATTCAAACAAAAAATGGTGAACGTTGGGTTTTTATTGGTAGCCCGGCTGTGCTACCCAATAACATGGATATAAGCAATGCCATTGTTGATGTCTGGTTTTCAAATATTCAGGACATTTCTCAAGACGCAACGATTCGAAGTTTAGTTGAAATAATGGACAAACAAAACTTATCGAGCAAGTCACAAACATCCATTTACACTCAGGGGACCGACACCTTGCAATAAACTAAACTTACACTGAATCGTTTAAAAAATGGTATGATACAAATTCAATCTCTTATTTTGTTACCATACATACCTAATGGACACGCATAGCTCTCAAAACTCTGATATTCAAACCACAGACTTACACACCTTTTATAATGTTAAACGCTACAACTGGCACTATATCCTGAATGTTGCGCGGGAACACAAGCGCTCTCTGATTATAGCCAATATTATTGCATTACTTGCCGTTGTAGCGATGGTACCCATCCCATTATTAATGCCTTTACTCGTTGATGAGGTATTATTACATAAGCCCGGTAAGCTGGTTGCATTTACTAATTTTTTTGCACCTGTGAGTTGGCATGGCCCCGCACTTTATATTTTAACCATACTCGGCATAACAATATTATTACGTGTTATTGGTTTATATTTTACTGTTTGGCAAACTCGACAATTTACACTTGTTTCCAAAGACGTCACTTACCGTATTCGTCACGCTTTATTGCATAAATTAAAACGTATCTCAATGTCCGAATATGAAACACTCGGCAGTGGTTCAGTCAGCTCACATTTTGTTACCGACATTAATGCGATTGATGAATTTATTGGCGCATCTATCAGTAAAGCGCTTATTGCCGTTCTGAGCCTAGTCGGTATTACGATTATTTTACTATTGATACACTGGCAACTCGCATTATTTATTCTATTTATGAACCCGATGGTAATTTATTTTACTGTTGTTCTCGGTAAAAAAGTTAAAACGCTTAAGAAAAAAGAAAATACGGCCTATGAAATATTTCAGCAGGCCTTGGTTGAAACACTCGATGGTATTCAACAAATACGTGCCAGCAATCGCGAAAAACATTATATTCAACGTGTTATTGAAAAAGCCCAATATATTAAAAAATACTCAGCATCATTCAGTTGGCGCAGTGATGCTGCCAACCGTCTTTCTTTCGGAATATTCCTGATTGGTTTTGATGTATTTCGTGCTTTAAGCATGTTGTTGGTTGTGTATTCTAATTTAACCATAGGTGAGATGATGGCAGTCTTTGGTTATTTATGGTTTATGATGTCTCCCGTACAAGAAATTTTAAATATCCAGTATGCTTATTTTTCTGCTAATGCCGCGCTCGCACGTATCAATAAATTATTAGCTCTGCAACAGGAACCTCAGTACCCACACATCAAAAACCCTTTCCAGAATAAAAAAACCGTTGCCATTAAAATTGAAAATATCAGTTTTGCCTATGGAGATAAAGAGCCCGTTTTAAACAGTGTTAATCTCAATATTAAAGCCGGTGAAAAAATAGCCTTGGTTGGTGCGAGTGGAGGAGGTAAATCAACTCTGGTTCAAGTATTACTTGGTATGTATCAACACCAACAGGGTATGATTTATTTTGATGGCATTCCCATTACAAAGATAGGGCTCGATGTTGTCAGAGACAATGTGGCGACCGTCTTGCAACGCCCAGCCATGTTTAACGAAAGCGTACGAGATAATATTACATTAGGTGTCGAAATTGACGATACAGAAATATGGCAAGCACTCAACGCTGCACAACTTACTGACACAATCAATAAACTGCCAGAAAAACTTGACACTCTAATCGGCCGTGGAGGTATCCGTCTCTCTGGCGGCCAGTTACAACGCCTCGCCATTGCACGTATGTTATTAAGCCAACCCAAAGTCATTATTCTTGATGAAGCCACTTCTGCGTTAGATACCCATACAGAAAATAATTTACATTCCGCACTGCATGAGTTTTTAAAAGATAAAACGACATTAATCATTGCACATCGACTCAGTGCCGTTAAACAAGCCGACCGTGTTTATGTTTTTGAAGATGGGCATATTATAGAACAGGGTTCACATGATGAGTTAATACAAAGCAAGGGCTTGTACAGCCGATTATATGGCAAACACCAGAATTAATTTAATGGATATTTAATAATGAAACAAACACAGCTATCCATAAAAACAACTGGCCGTGGCAGTTATAACATTACCCGAAAAATACAAGACATTGTGCTTGAGTCAAATATAACAACTGGCCTATGCAATATATTTGTACAACACACTAGCGCATCACTTATGCTCTGCGAAAATGCCGACCCGCAAGTACGCGATGATCTCGAAACCTTTATGGCTAAACTTGCCCCCGATGGTGATCCTATGTTTTTACACACCGACGAAGGTCCCGATGATATGTCCGCCCATGTTCGTACTGTTCTCACCGCTAGCAGCTTAACCATACCGATTAGTGAAAGACGTTGTGCGTTAGGAATATGGCAAGGGGTTTATTTGTGGGAGCATCGCACTTCTAGTTTTAATCGTAGGGTTATTATTACGATTCAAAAGTAAAATTATTTTAACTTAACCTCGAAATGCACCATCCGAATTCAAATAATCGATTTCAGCTTCGGTATTTTCACGACCTAAAATTTTATTCCGATGAGGAAACCGGCCAAACTGCTTAATAATTTCATAATGATGTTGTGCAAATCTATAATTATTTTCCAAACCTTCCTGATTAAATAAAATTAAAGACTGCTCCTGATCAGCCAATTTTTCACTGTGCATATAAGGCATATACAAAAAGGCTTTTTGTTCGGTGGCAAGTTCGGCATCGAAGCCCTGATTAACAGCCTGTGCCGCAATATCGCGGGATAATGCTTCGGTTTCAAAACTTTGTGGCTGACCACGAAACATGTTTAATGGAAATTGATCGAGAATAATCACTAATGCCAACGCACCTAATGGTTTCGTTTGCCAATCTCCTAACTTTAAATTTTTAGCGTCAGAATAAATGGTTAAATATTTTTCTTTTAGTAATGTGTCAAAATCACTCGTTGAATTAAACCATAATAATTTTGTCTGTTCATTAAACCAAAAATTAATAATATTTTGATAATCCACTTCCACTCCCCCCCTTTAAATAACATATTCAATATTAAGCCCACCCAAACCACAATAACCGTTCGGGTTCTTTGCTAAATATTGTTGATGGTAATCTTCTGCGTAATAAAATTCAGCTACATCGATAATTTCAGTTATAATTAAATTCAATCCATTTTTTTCTAATACTGTCTGAAATTTTTGTTTTGATATCATGGCCGCTTTAACTTGCTCGTCCGAATAACAATAAATGCCACTACGATACTGCGTACCACGGTCATTCCCCTGCCGCATACCTTGTGTCGGGTTATGTGATTCCCAGAATATTTTTAACAAGGCATCATATGAGATAATTGTGGGGTCATAAACAACCCGCACTACTTCATTATGCCCGGTCATACCGGAACAAACTTCATCATAGGTTGGGTTGGGCGTGATACCAGCCGCATAGCCTACCATCGTTGTATAAACACCATTCCGTTGCCAGAATTTTTGTTCAGCCCCCCAAAAACAGCCAAGGCCAAACATTGCATTTTGCATTTTTTCGGGGAAAGGGCTCACTAGGCTTGTGCCTAAAACAGCATGTTGTGTAGAGAAATCAGAGGCGGTTTCAATAGCCTGAGAACGGCCGGATAACGCTTCTTTTTGTGTCGGTAATACTATTTTATCCATACTCTTTTATTCTCTTTATATTAACTGGCGTTGGTTTAGTCAGCTAATATATACCATTTATCCAGCTAAACAGCATATCTTCTTTACAATAAACCCAAGCTCACCTATAAATTAGTATAAACCACCGTCTTAATTTAAGGCGGTTGCCAAAAAACAGGTGCCGAAAAAATGGAAATACTGAGAAAAGGTGAATCAGGTGTTATTCCATTTCGCTCTGGCCGATTCTTCAACGTTGAAACAAAATGGTATTTTTCATCCAGAGATGGAATTGATCATGGCCCTTTCGATTCGAAACAACAGGCCGAAGTGAGTCTGGATGTTTTTATCCAGAGCGTTATCCACGTTGAAAGAAAATTAAAAGCCTAAAACCCTCTTTTATCAAGTAATATCTTCCTTTTTTACTTCTGACTTTTTACATTTTACGGTGAGAAAGCTTATAATCAAACCCGCACAAATATAAATGAAGGTTACAGTTAATGTCAGAAAATAAAAATGAAGCCGAAAAAATTGCTCAGGACTGGTTAAATAATGTTATTAAAACTGTTGCAGATAAAAATTTAAATGCTCATCTTAATTTAATTTCTAAAAAAGTAAATTTAACCGGCGTACCCGGCTTTGAATCGATTGGTTATGACGATTGGGCAAACCAATGCACACATGAATTTGAGAATAACTTAATTAAAAATATATCTTACAGTGGTTTTAAACTTCGCGTTAATACAGCCAACAGCATTATGTTTAAAACCTATGAAACCGTTGAAGCAGCCGATAACACTATTAACGCTCAAGGTATTGAAGTAATTATCGAAAAAGAAGACGATGGGAAATGGCGTGTTATTCAAGAACGTATTTTACCCGAAGATGAAACCAAACATGATCAACTGCTAAATTCCTAATCACCTGACCAACTTGAGACCCACTGCGCATTATTTCATTAGTGCGCAAGATAATATCAACACTGAAATCACTTAAATATATAAAAGTGATCGTCATACCCCTCTTATCTATTAACTGCGGAGAATATGGAATGTTTGATATTAATGAGATTAAAAAAAACGTAAGTGACAAATTTAATAAAGTATCTGAAAGTAAAATTGAACCAAATCCTGCCTTAAAAAAAGGCGAACCCGTAAAAAAAACAATAACAGAAAATACAAGCATAAGCACACAACTTGCATCTATTGGGCCATCCATCCACTTTAAAGGTGAACTCACCGGGGAAGAAGGTTTAATTATTGATGGTCGTGTCGAAGGAACGATTGATTTAAAAGGTAACCAACTTATTATTGGTAATAACGGTAATATTAAAGCCGATGTATATGCTCAAACTATTATTGTTAATGGCTCACTTACTGGTGAGTTATACGGTAAAGAAAGAGTTCACATTAGCAAAACTGGGGAAGTACAAGGTAATATTTTTTCACCTCGTGTTTCACTGGAAGATGGAGCTAAATTTAAAGGCAGTATTGACATGAGTGAAACTAAACATGAAAAGCCCCAATCTGACTTACACGATAAACAACTTAAGCGCGCCTGATAGTCACCCTGAATGTTACCTCGACTACAACCTGCATTATCTGAATATTATTCCGATAATGCAGAACCACTGACAACCCGAATATTCAACTCAATATGGGAAACATTTAACCCACAGGCTTCACCTCACACCAACAAACCTAAAATACTTGATCTCGGCAAGGCGCAGCCCGAAAGTTTTAATTTTTATTCAGAACAGGTAGCTTACTTAACGATAGCCGATTGTATTCCAGCATTAACAACACTTAAGTGGCCTGATGAAAAAATCCAGCACAAAACATTATCAGAAAAAATAATAATAAGAAATATCGAAAAAATAATACCATCCCAAAATACACAGTATGATCTTATCCTTATTTGGGATAGTTTTAATTTTATCCACCCCAAAATATTACCCTACGTTCACAACCAGCTATTAAAAGTTTGTACCTCCAAAACTTTAATTTATGGGTTTTTATTTACCTCTGAAAACCGGCCAAAATATTCATCTACTTTTAAAATATTAAATTCCGATAAAATCCAACATTCAGTTACAACAGATAAAATAGTACGACATACACCTCTAACACCCTTGGCAATAAACACCTATATGCCAAACTTCAAGTATGCGCGTTCGGTACTTTTGCGAAGCGGATTACAAGAATTTGTATTAACCCGAAAATAAAGTATCAAAATACTGAATCCTTATAGAAATGTCTCTATAATTTTCAACAACTTACAAACTAAAAATATTTGTTTCCCGATTCAGGTTCTATTCAGCATTGCTCCTATAAACTATCCCCATTACTGAAACAAACACAGATTTAAACAGGAGACAAGTTATGAAAAATACAACTAAAAATATCATGGTAACAAGCTTGATGGCCATGTTCGCTGTAATACCTTTAGCTCAGGCTAATCACGACGATTATGCACGCAACACATCAGATTTTGATAACTTTGTCGTAAACGCAAAAGTGGTTAGCGTGACTCCCATTTTTAAATACGTCACCACTAACACGCCTATAGAACATTGCTATAGAAATCGTGTAATAAATACCGACTACCATGATGGTAATCGCAGCGGCAGAATGTTATTAGGGGGCTTAATCGGTGGCGTTATTGGAAATAACATCGGCCACGGAGGAGGACGCAAAGCTCGCGCAGTTGTGGGTGCATTAATTGGTTCACAAATTGGTAGCCGTATCGCTGACAAACATGCCTATACCGAACAACACGTCGGTTATCAACAACGTTGCAACACACAAAATGTAAGTGAAACCAGAAAACAAGTTGATGGTTACAATGTAAGTTATAAATTCCGTGGTCGTATGTTCACAACCATTATGCCCTATAATCCTGGACGTAGAATTAAATTAAGTGTAAATATATCGCCTGTTATTGATGATTAAGCAAAAATAAACAATCCCCGCCAGCATCAGGCGGGGATTTTCAACAAAAAATAATTTAAGCCCATATAAAGATTAAACTAAAACAAGATTATCCCGATGAATAATTTCATCTTCATTAATATAACCTAAAATATCTTTTATTTGGTTACTCGATTTTCCAAGAAGACGACGTATTTCATCGGCATTATAATTAACTAAACCACAAGCTATTTGCTTTCCAGCCAAAGAAACACAAGAGACCATTTCACCTCGGTTAAATTGGCCGTTCACATTCGTAATCCCCACTGAAAGTAAACTGCTGCCTGACTTGTTTAATACTTTTTCTGCTCCTTCATCTATTGTCAAGGTGCCGCGCATTTGTAAATGCCCGGCTAGCCATTGTTTATGGGCGCTGTCGGCTTTATTTTCGGTGTAGAGAAAACTGCCAATATCATCGGCAGCATAGATACGCGTTAAGTTATTCGCATCACGACCACTGGCAATAACGGTATTGGTTCCGGAACGTGCCGCAAGTCGTGCAGCTCGGAGCTTTGTTAACATGCCACCACTACCAAACTTACCACCGCTTGATTCAACCATGGCATCCAGTACGGTGTCACTTACGTTTGCCTGCTGAATAATTTTAGCATCTGAATAGCTGCGTGGATTTTTATCAAACAATCCATCCTGATCCGTTAAAATAATTAAATGATCCGCTTCGATTAGGTTGGCAACCAATGCAGCCAGCGTGTCGTTATCACCGAAACGAATTTCATCGGTCACAACAGTATCATTTTCATTAATAACAGGAATCACCTTTAAATCGAGCAAGCTACGAATGGTACTGCGCGCATTTAAATAACGCTGCCGGTTAGATAAGTCATCATGGGTTAATAAAACCTGTGCTGTGCGTAAACCATACTGGCTAAACTCGGACTCGTAAGCCTGTACCAACCCCATTTGACCAACAGCAGCGGCCGCTTGCAACTCATGTACGGCTGTTGGGCGCTCGGTAATACCTAAACGGCTCATGCCTTCAGCCACAGCACCGGATGAGACTAAAACAATTTCAAGTCCGGCTTTACGCAGTTTAGCAATTTGTTCGACCCAGATTTTTATATTTTTTTTATTTAAACCGGCACCATCATTGGTAAGCAAGGCACTACCAATTTTAATCACCCAACGGTGGGATGATTTTAGTTGTTCGCGGTAATTAGGCTGCGTATTCTTCACTTTAGTTATTAATAGTTTCTCTCTACTAACCGTCATTCCCGCGGAGGCAGGAATCTAGATCATATATAAACAGCTTTTTATGTTGTCTGGATTCCTCGGCAATTGCTCCTGCATTGCCCTACCTTCACACATCCATGTGTTTGCGCCTCCGCGGGAATGACGTGTACTATTACTATTATAAACTCTCTCTGACGATTTGCTTTTATTTATTTTCTTCTATATTGTTATCTTCTTCCAAATTCAAAGCCAGTTGTTGTTCCACATGCGCCATAATATCAAAACACAGCGCTTGTGTACCCTGTTTATTAATCGCTGATATTTTATAAACCGGCCCATTCCAATCTAAGCGTTTAAGAATATCATCACAATATTCCTGTTGCGTATCTTCCTGAATTAAATCCATTTTATTCAATACTAACCAACGCGTGTAATTTGATAAATCCTGACCGTATTTATCCAGTTCTTTTTCTATCACCCGAACACTGTCAACCGGATCCACTTCATGGTCAAACGGCACTGTGTCGACAATATGTAATAACAAACGTGTGCGCGAAATATGCTTTAAGAAGGTAATCCCTAAACCCGCACCTTCGGCTGCCCCTTCGATAATACCGGGAATATCCGCCACCACAAAACTGCGGTGTTCCTCAACACTGACGACGCCTAAATTTGGATGCAAGGTTGTAAAAGGATAATCGGCGACTTTAGGTTTAGCCGCAGAAACCGAGCGAATAAAAGTGGACTTGCCAGCATTGGGTAAACCCAACAAGCCCACATCGGCAAGTACCTTAAGTTCTAAACGTAACGCACGTTCCTCTCCTTCGGTTCCAGAGGTAAACTGACGCGGGGCGCGGTTAGTACTACTTTTAAAATGCACATTACCAATACCGTGTTCACCACCTCGGGCAACCACCACACATTGTTTATCTTTTACAATATCGCCAATCAGTTCATTGGTATCTTCATCAAAAATCTGCGTACCCAGTGGTACAAGAATCACTTTGTCTTCGCCACCACGCCCCGTCATTTTACGTCGGGCTCCGGGACGACCTTTTTCAGCCTGATAGTGGCGCACAAAACGAAAGTCGGCTAGCGTATTGGCATTAACATCGCCCTGCATAATGACATTGCCACCGTCACCACCATCACCACCGTCCGGGCCACCAAATTCAATATATTTTTCACGACGAAACGTAGCCGCACCGTTACCGCCTTTACCAGCTTTCACTTTAATGACTGCTTCATCTACAAATTTCATTGAATTACCTGATGCTTTAAATTTAGCCCTTTAAATTTTCTGAGCCAATAACAAAAAACCCCGTCATCGACGAGGTTCTTTGGGAATCTTAAATTAAAAAATCTTAAGCCGCCGCAATAATGCTCACTTGCTTGCGTCGTTTTGGACCTTTAATTTCAAATTGAACCGTACCGCTAACTTTTGCGAATAATGTATCATCTCCACCGCGACCCACGTTCACACCCGGGTGAACTTTAGTGCCACGTTGGCGAATAATAATACTACCTGCCGGTACAGATTCGCCACCATAACATTTAACGCCTAAACGTTTCGACTGGGAATCACGACCGTTACGAGTACTACCACCAGCTTTCTTATGAGCCATCTTCTTACTCCTTAAACCAGACTAGCTTGCGCTAATGCCAGTAATTTCGATTTCAGTATAATGTTGACGATGACCCTGCGTTTTACGCGAGTGCTTACGACGACGGAATTTAATAATTCGGATCTTGTCTCCACGACCATGGCTTTTCACTTTAACCGTTACTTTGCCACCAGCAACATAAGGCGCACCAATTTTAATGTCGTCGCCATCGGCAACCATTAAAACCTTCTCGATATCCAGACTGCCGCCTTCTTCAACATCCAGCTTTTCAACTTTTAAATATTGGCCTTGGGCAACTCGATATTGCTTACCGCCGCTTTCAATTACCGCGTACATTAAATCATCTCCAGTAAAGCCCTGTCAGATAAAAATATCAAAGAAAAGACACTCGACAAGGCTGGTGTTAATTGAGCCGGCAATTCTAACTGTTCAGCCTGTACGGGTCAAAGATTTTAAGGGGAATTTCACTAGTTTTTTCATCTTTTTTCATCCTGCCCATATATTTGTACAAACACTGAATAATGAACCTATTATAATTAAGGAAACTTGACAGCCAGTGGCTCGCCCCCTAGCATTCATGGGCTTTTAGCCCCCTAGCCAGAATAAAAAGACATTATATGAATATTGACTCTATTTACGACCTAATTGCCGACGACATGAAACAGGTCAATGCGACCATCTTAAAGCGTTTACAATCCGAAATCGTGCTGATTAATCAGGTAGGAACCCATATTATCAACAGTGGTGGTAAACGCTTACGCCCTGTTATCCACCTGCTTTGCGCTCGCGCAATTGGCTATTCTGGCTCACAACATATTGATATTGCAGCTATTATCGAATTTATTCATACCGCCACCCTGCTCCATGACGATGTGGTTGATGCCTCAGATTTACGCCGTGGGCAAGAAACAGCCAACAGCCTGTGGGGCAACGAAGCCAGTGTGCTAGTGGGTGATTTTCTCTATTCACGCGCTTTTCAGATGATGGTGGATGTGGGCGATATGCAGATCATGTCTATTTTAGCCAATGCCACTAATACCATTGCCGAAGGCGAAGTGCAGCAATTACTGAATGTACATGATCCTGAAACCACCGAACAACGTTACTTAGACGTAATCCACAACAAAACCGCCAAATTATTTGAATCAGCCTCCGAACTGGCCTCTATTTTAGGCCAACAAGACTTAAAAGCGCAGCAAGCGATGGCCAAATACGGTATGCACCTCGGCACCGCCTTCCAACTGATTGACGACGTGCTCGACTACAGTGCGTCCAGCGAAGAAATGGGTAAGAATATTGGTGACGACCTTGCCGAAGGCAAACCCACCCTGCCGTTGATTTACACCATTCAAAATGGCACCAAAGAACAAGCCGATATTGTATGCAAAGCCATTGAAGAAAATGGACTGGACTACATTGATGCGGTCACCGAAGCCATTCAGGCTACCGGTGCGATTGATTACACCGCTGATTGTGCCGAGAAAGAATCGCAACTGGCGATTGCGGCATTAGAGAATGTGACCGACTCGGAATATAAAACGGCGTTGATTGATCTGGCTGAATTTGCGGTGCATCGAACGTTTTAAACAAGCACCTCTTTCCAGCGTTCCCGCCTCTGCGGGAATGACGGTACAATTACAACCGTTGCTTAATAATATCCGCTACCCGAAACGCATTTGCATAAATCGTCCAAGTATACGGCACGCTGCCACCGGTTGGCATAAAGCTACCATCACTGACATATAAATTATCAACATCATGTGCCCGACAGTCGGCATTTAGAACTGATGTTTTTGGGTCATCACCAAAACGACAGCCTCCGGCTAGTAAATTTGTCGGTGGCGAACCGCTCACACTACTGCTGATGTTTTTTGCTTTCATTTGTTTTAAAACTGTTTCTGCCTTTTCGGTCAGATATTTGCCCACGACTAAATCATGGTCATGGTAACCCACCCGCACTTTAGCCACGGCCGACCCCCATTTATCTTTTACCCTTGAATCTAACGACACAAAACAATCATCCGTGGGCAACCAGTCATTAAAAACTTCGAAACGGAAACGCTGTTTTTCAGTAAAAGTGGTGTGTACCTTTTGCTTTAATGATTCACCCCAAATTAATTTACCGTTGTCATCCCATTTCATATCATCGGCTCGCGTAGTTGGGTTGGGATGAGATAATAAGTAATCAATCGTGCCACCTTTTATGGCTCCTTTATTAATATGGCTGAACTTTTTATCTTTAATCACATACCAATCCTGCAAACCACGATTAATAAACGGCCCACGTATTTTAAATTCATCGGCTTGCTGTGGAGACATATCTTTAAAATAAAACTCACCAGTGCCTGAACCACCTGCAGAAAAGAGTAAATTTTTACCCACTTGATAATACTTATTGGCCAAACCTTGTGGGTGCTTAGCACCCACCGAGGCAAGCAATAAACGTGACGTTTCAATCGCCTGGCAGGCCACAACAAAAATTCTTGCTGATATTTTTTGTTTCTGCTTATCACGATCAAAATAATGCGCTTGAGTGATATTACCTTTGGCATTAGTTTCGAGCTTATACACCGTTGCATGTGGAATAATTTTACAATGTCCAGTCGTTAACGCTTCATTTAACAATGCGGCTCGACCACTGCCTTTTGCACCAGTCGCACAACCATAACTGCCACAATAACCGGAATAGGCACACCCATGACGCTTACCAACGGCAAACGGTAAAATGGCGCGGGGTGTTTGTAAGGAATGATAATTCAATGCTTGGCAGGCGGTATCAAAATAACCTGAAATAGGATGTTCGATCGTGGGCGGATAAGGGAAGTCTTTTGTTGAGCGTGGTTCAGCAAAGGCATGTTCAATTGCATGTCCCGATACCCCAACCAGTCTTTCGACCTGTTCATAGTAAGGTTCTAAATCTTCATATTGTATTGGCCAGTCCGCTACGTTTGCGCCTTTAATTTTCCCGAACTCAGAACGCAAATGGAAATCAACAGGTTTTAACCGATAGAAATAACCACTCATAAAATTGGACGAGCCACCAACACAGTTACCATTCCAGAAACTCCAACCAGATTCAGACGTGGCTTCCACTGCCCATTTATAATGTCCATCTTTGTCTTTACCATCATAATCTTCAATAACATGTTGCTCATTTTTTAATTGCGGTGTGTAAACACTGCGCAAACAACAGGCCAATTCATCTTTATAAAATTTTTTTTCTGTAAACCAAGGACCTTTTTCCAGAACAACAACCGAAAAACCGGCCTTAGCCAACGTGTACGCCACCGGACTTGCTCCGGCACCACTCCCTACAATACAGACATCAACATCTTTCATTTTATGTGCCCGACTTTTCTGGAACGCGCATCTAACATCCAATATTTTTTATTCGCAGGTGGACGCGGGAAACCTGCCTGATGTTCAAGCCACTGCCATCCCGATTTTTTCGTATTGCCACCATAAATAGGATCGGTCAGTAAGGCTTCAAAAATATAACTCAATAAAGTTGATAACCAGTTTTCTCCAGAGGTACTGCTACTTATTTTTTTCAGCACCTGTTCACGTTCAGCTTTATTTAATTTTATAAACGGGTGACCCGCTAGGTTATTTGCGACTCCATCCAACCAGCTGACACCATTAATAATAAAATTACGTTCATCGTTGTCTGCATCCGGTGTGTTCAGCATTACCTGTAAATATTCAAGTGCATGGATATCCCTCGCACCCGGTGAAGCATGTTCACCACTGGTTCGTGGAAATAAATGTTCCTGTACGGCCGATACGGTTAACCAAGGCTCGGATAAAGTTGTTTGAACACCCGTAGTCGCAACTCTGGTTTTGGCCGACACTAATGTTGCTGTCGCAACCCCACCAATTAAAGCAACACTCTGGCCTAGAAATAATCGTCGTGACTGGCGTTGTTTTTGCTGCTGTAAAATAGACTCAGGGATTTCAGTGTCCCATTGGGCCAGAATTTTCTTAATATTCGTATTGGTTGGTTTAAATTTTTTCATTTATCATTGTCTTTGTTATTTAGACTTTTTAATTTCCATTTGTTTAGAAATGTCAGAAACTTTTGTTTTGAATATTTTAAATTTGTAAGAAATTTAGCTGTATCCTGTGAATGAATAACCTGACCATCCATGTCCGTCACATACATATGAGGATAGCCTAAGTTTTCAGGAAAAGCGGCTAAAAATTTCTCATTGGAATTTTCATCACTCACATTTACTTTTAGCACAACAAAGGTTTGATACAAAACCTGCTCAATCTGCTTGTCGCTTTTAATAAATTTATCCAATGCATGACACCATATACACCAGTCTCCACCCACTTCAATCAAAATTCGACGCCGGGTTGCTTTTGCCAGTGCGATCGCAGCCCGTCCGTCGGCAAAGGGATCACGTGCAGGATTATAATGTGTACTATAAGGTGGATAATTTATTTTTTCGGTAGCTTCAGCCTGCTCTGGCGCAATAGCTGGCCAGATAAATAGAATAGCCCATACTGGTATCGCTTTTAGCATCACTGTCTTAATTTTTAACATAAATAAATAGACACCCATTGTGCCAGTTAATTCTAATTTTTACGCTGTTATAGTACACTTTGATTAATATTAAAAATACATATTGAGAGACTTGAATGAAAATTGGCACTCCCCTTTCAGAAACAGCAACTAAAGTGATGTTACTCGGTTGTGGTGAACTGGGCAAAGAAGTGATTATTGCCTTGCAACGACTGGGCGTTGAAGTAATCGGGGTTGACCGTTATAAAGATGCCCCCGGCCATCAGGTGGCCCATCGTGCTTATGTGATTGATATGACCAATGCAGCAGAATTAAAAGCCCTTATCGAAAAAGAAAAACCTGATCTGGTCGTACCTGAGATTGAAGCTATAGCAACAGATATGTTGGCTGAAATTGAGACCGAAAAAATAGCAACGGTTATCCCCACTGCCCGTGCAACACAGTTGACCATGAATCGAGAAGGTATACGCTGCCTTGCGGCAGAAACACTCAATATCGCCACTTCAAACTATGCTTTTGCAGAATCATTCGACGAACTTAAAACTGCGATTAACAATGGTATTGGTTTCCCCTGTATTGTTAAACCGGTAATGTCATCCTCAGGTAAAGGCCAGTCCACCATTAATAATGCGAATGATATTCAGGTAGCATGGGACTATGCTATCAGTGGCGCGCGCGTTGCCACCAGCCGAATTATTATAGAAGAAAAAATTAACTTTGATTATGAAATAACCCTGCTCACCGTACGCGCACTGAACGAGACGGGTGAAGTGACCACTTATTTCTGCGAACCCATCGGTCATATTCAACAACAAGGTGATTATGTTGAAAGCTGGCAACCACAACAAATGAATACCACTGTTTTAGAAAAAGCACAGCATATCGCAAAAACGGTAACCGATAATTTAGGGGGGCGTGGTTTGTTTGGTGTTGAACTTTTTATAAAAGGTGATGATGTTTACTTTAGTGAAGTGAGTCCTCGCCCACATGACACCGGCATGGTCACCATGATTACCCAGTATCAGAATGAATTTGAACTCCACGCTCGTGCAATTTTAGGCTTACCTGTATCAACAACATTACGCACCGCAGGTGCCAGTGCTGTTATTTACGGTGGTGTTGATAAAAGTGGGATTGAATTCGAAAATATAGAAAAGGCACTTGCCATCCCTCAAACCGATATTCGCTTATTTGGTAAACCAGAAGCCTTTGTTAAACGTCGCATGGGGGTTGCGCTTGCTTATGCGAATTCAACTGATACGGCGCGTAAAAATGCTAAAAAAGCAGCCAATACAATCAAAACAAAATAATTCCAATTGGGATAAAGAATGTATTACTTATTCACAACACGTTGCTGAGCGGTGAATACATCCATACTATCAGTTACCCGTTGCACCAAACCGGATGCTGCCTGTTGTTCAGCTATTAATATAGCTTGTTGATAACAATCTAACGCCTGCTCTGGTTTGTCTTTATTTAATAACTCTGCTTTTAAACGTAATAATTCAGCCTGCCAGAAAACTTCACCCGTTTCGTCAACCGCCCGCAAACCATTGCTGACAATCTCAAGACCTTCCTCGATATTATCTTCACGCAAACAAATACTCGCATCAATTGCCATTTGTAATGTCTGGCCTAAACGCGCGCCGGGTTCTTTATAAGCATGAAAGCCATCTTTAATTAAATGATGGCCGCGTTTAATATCGTCTTCATCATCCGCCTGTGCAAGCGCCCAACCTAATAATAATTTACCTTTATGTATCCAGAAAAAAGCATGTTCTTCAGAAAGATTGATTTCTTCCTGCGCATAAATTTTTGTTTTCTCCGGCTTATCCTGCATGTAACTTAGCCATGCAGCAAAGTTAAGCGCATAGGCAAGACTAAAAGGATGATCTATTTCTCTTGCAAGTTGAATCGCTTGTTTTGAATATTGTTCTGCGTGTTGGTTATTACCTAATAGCCAACTGGTTAACGCGGCGAAGGCAAGGTTGCAAACACTGGCATCCTGGCCACTTTTAAAAGTAAAGGATCGATCTCTTAAAGTAGTATCAAGCTCTAATACTTTTTCGATATGTCGCATGGCTAATTGTGGCTGCCCGATAAAATAGTTGATTAACCCCAAAGCCTGATGAGATTCAATTTGCATGGCTTCATCTTGCAGCTTATTGGCGATATCAAGCATTTGCGTTGCGGCATCGAGCGCCTCCAAAAATTCTGAACGCACAACCGAGAAAGCATAAAAACCCCATAATACCGGAAATAAGTCTTCACCAACTCCCACCGTTTTACATAACTCATGCGCACGTTTATAAGCATTTTCAACTTCAGGTGCAGCATAACCTTTGGTTGCGGTTAATACGGGGCCTAATGTCATTTGTAAGTAAAGTTCACGGCGACGATTTCGTTCTGAATCAGAAACATGCTGCAATAAATTCAGGCCTTGTTTGGCATGTTCAATAGCTTCGACACTGGCTGATTGCTCAAGCGCATGTGAACCTGCCCTAATCCACCAATCTATTGCCGTTTCATAATTCGCAGCTGCGGTAAAGTGGTGTGCAATTTGTTCAGGACGGTTGTTTGCAACCCCAGGATATTCATCAATTAAGACCGTAGCAATGCGTTGATGCAGTACTTGCCGATGCGACTTTAATAACGAGGACGCAGCCGCATCCTGAATAAGAGCATGTTTAAAAATAAAATCCGCATTAGGTGGTAAACCACGTTGATAGAGTAATTCAGCGTCCACTAATTCCTGTAAAGCCGCATCCAGTTCATCTTGACCTTTAGATATAACCGAACGTAATAAAGTGTAACTAAACTCTCGCCCTAAAGCAGCCCCGAGTTGTGCCACTTCTTTTGCAGCACCCATACTGTCAAGCCGCGCGGTTAATGAATCTTGTAAGGTGGAGGGAATGGATTGTTCTAAAATTAAATTTTCGGATACCGTATCATTTAAAACAAATTTATTTCCCACAAAACGTAACAAATCGGATTCGAGTAACATCTTTGTTAATTCTTCCACAAACAAAGGAATACCATCTGTTTTGTTAACGATATGTTCAATAATTTCTATTGGTAAGTCCTTACCATTGGTTAACGATAAAAGCATAGACTCTATGTCAACTTGTTCTAAATTATCAACATGTAAAATATTGAGTGAATCCGATTCAGGCCAAGGAATATCAAAATTAGGGCGACAAGTAAAAACTACGAAAATATTATGTTCAGGAACAACGTCAATAAAGTTATTCAATAATTCAAGTGTAGATGGATCGACCCAGTGCAAATCTTCAACGATCAATAACATCGGTAATTGTTGTAATGAATAAACGAGTAGCTCTGTCACTAACTCAATCATCCGTATTTTTCGTTTTTGAGGAGAGATAATTATTTCTTTATCTCTTGCATTTAATGGTAAACCCAAGAAGGTTGCGAACAATGGGAAGGCTTCTTCTATGTCAAATTGGTTTCGTTCCAGAAAGCTACGTAGTTTATTCCGTTTTTCATCGACAGATAGACTAGAAGTTAAGCCGATAAGACGTTGCAATACATTAATAATCGGACTAAAAGTACTGGCTTCACCAAAAGCATGGCAACGCGCCACCACTAGCTGGTACTCATCACTGTTTAATTCATCACGGCAAGCTTTTAATAAACGGGATTTACCGATGCCTGCATCACCACTGACAATAGCAATACGGCCTTGCCCTTGTACTGATTCTTTCCAGAAACTCAATAATTTTTTAAGCTCGTACTCACGACCAATAATTTTTGAGCTGGTTTTACCACTGGATTCAATAATATTATTTTTGTTATCAATACTCTCAATAACCTGATAGGCCGTCACCGCGTTAGCAATACCTTTAATTTGCAATTTACCGCATGATGAAAAATTAAAGTCATCTTTAACCAACAGGTAACTGTCTTCGCTTATCAGGATCTGGTTTGCATCGGCAAGAGATTGTAAACGTGCCGCAACATTCGGAGTTTTCCCCAGCGCCAAATGTTCTTTTTTAACCCCAGAACCCAGTTCACTGGTAACGACCAAGCCGGTATTAATCCCAATCCGTACCGCAAGTGTGTGATTTTTAGGTAACGTGAACGCACGATTTAATGCCTTAATCGCGTTAATCATTTCAAGTGCACTGATTGCGGCGCGACGCGCATCATCTTCATGTGCATGTGGAAACCCAAAATACACCAGTAAACCATCACCTAAAAATTGTGCAATGTGTCCATCGTAACGGTGTACGATTTCACCACAGGCTTTTTGATAATGATGGATCACCTCACGTAAATCTTCTGGGTCAAGGTAATCGGAAAGCTGTGTCGAATCCACTAAATCGCAAAACATCACCGTTAATTGACGACGTTCTGCAATATTACCGTCAAGAGTTTCAATCGTAGAGATAGCTGGAGCAGAAATATTATCGGACGAACCAAAACGCGCATCAAATTTTGCGCCACATTCACCACAAAACTTAAATCCACCGGGATTTTCAAATCCACATGCTGGGCAAATCGTCTTCATCGTTAACCATTGTTTAATGTTTATTCTTTATGGCGAACTATATCTAATCAGTAGCCACATAAATAGTTTGTACATTTATGCCTTATAGGCCTCGTCGGGGAACGGTTCGCACGTTCGAATATACTGAATAATTAAAAAGGAGTATACGTGATCTGAAAATTTCGGTCATTTTTTAGGCAAAAAAATTTCAATATTTGCTATATTATAAATATAAGTACTATCTAATATAGATGCTCCTAACAGAAGTACTGTTTCATCTTTATCCACTTCTATGTTATTGGGAACAAAGCATTTATGTACTGTGAAGCACCTCAAGGATATCCATAAATGTCATCTTATTGTCATATTGAATTGATAAAGTTCCGCCGAAACAAATTTGAAATATTTAAATTCTTTCTTGTAATAAATATGTAACAACAATTAGGTGTGTCTATGAAAACGTTATTAACTCTCCTACTTATTATAGGTTTTTCTCAGTCTGGCTTTACGGCTGAAACAGAATATTTACGTATTCATGGCTCGAATACCATTGGTGCGACATTGGCTCCTGAGCTTGTAAAACTATGGCTCACTAATAAAGGACTAACTCTAATTACAGATAGGCCCACTGCCAAAGAAGAGCGTTTAATCATTGCGGGCAATAAAACACAGCGTATCGAAGTTGAAATTCAGGCCCACGGCTCAAGCACCTCGTTTAGAGATTTCGCTGCAGGTAAAACAGATGTCGGCATCGCCTCTCGACCAATAAAGGATAAAGAAGTCAGCAAGCTCTACCCATTGCTCGGTAATTTGCGCAGCAAGAAATCTGAATTTGTGATTGCTCTGGATGGCTTACCGGTTATTGTGCATCCATCTAACCCGCTTAAAAAATTAGATGTTAAAACCATACGTAAAATTTTTTCTGGGCAAATAAGATACTGGTCACAACTCGGTATTAACAAAGGAAAAATTAATATTTATGCTCGAGATCATAACTCTGGTACTTATGACACGTTTAAATCATTGGTGTTAAGTAAAAAAAGTCCCCTATCCAAAACTGCAAAACGTTTTGAGTCAAATACGTTGTTATCCGACAGTGTTTCAAACGATCCAAATGGTATCGGTTTTGTGGGTATGGCTTATATTCGTCAGGCCAAAGCATTGGCCATATCCGATGAGAAAACCGAGGCGATTAAACCCACAGCCTTTTCTGTTGCAACTGAAGATTATGCTTTAGCACGTCGACTTTATATGTATCTACCGGAAAAAAATCCACAACCTCTTGCAAAAGAATTTGTACATTTTGCCATCTCCGCCGCAGCCGACAAAGTGGTAACACAGGTGGGCTTTGTTTCACAAAAAATAAGTGGTTACGAGCCCATTATTTCTTCAAAAGCCCCAAAAGAATATCGCAAACTTATTAAAGGTGCAGAACGCTTATCGCTCAACATTCGTTTTAATTCTGGTAGTGTGTCATTGGATAACAAAGCACTGCACAACATTAAACGCCTGACAAACTATTTGTCGAAACCGGAAAACAAAAGACGCCAATTAATGTTATTTGGATTTGCGGATAGAAATGAGGTTGCACCTTTCTTCAGTTTAAGTGTTTCGGTGCAACGTTCAGATATTGTTGCGAATCATTTACTCCGACAACACATCGCACCGACCAGAGTTCGTGGTTACGGTCAGCAACTGCCTGTCGCCAATAATTCAACCAAACATGGGCGTTTTAAAAATCGACGAGTTGAAGTATGGTTATTGTAACCTTGAAGTACAATGACCACACTCGCTTAACTTAGGTGGCCTGACCTAATCAACCGATTGACTGCGCAGATAATCCTCGTAAGTGCCACTAAAGTTAACCAACTCATCGTGTTTCATTTCGATGATACGGGTTGCTAGTGACGATACAAACTCACGGTCATGGCTAACAAAAATTAATGTACCGGGATAATTCTCAAGTGCAATGTTCAACGATTCGATTGATTCCATATCGAGGTGATTAGTGGGTTCGTCCATTAATAAAATATTAGGCTTTAACAACATTAATTTGCCAAATAACATCCGTCCCTGTTCACCACCAGAAATTACTTTCACCGATTTGTTAATATCGTTTTGCGAGAACAGCATTTTACCTAAAATACCGCGGATCGCCTGTTCATCGTCACCTTCTTGTTGCCATTGGCTCATCCAGTCAAACAAAGTCAGATCTTCAGCAAAATCATCAGCATGATCTTGCGCAAAATAACCTAGGGTATGATTCTCAGATAACTTTACTAAACCACTATCGGGTTTAAGATCATTAGCAAGGGTTCGTAAAAGAGTTGTTTTACCAATGCCATTCGGACCGATAATCGCAATACGCTCACCCACTTCAACCAGCATATTTAAATCACTGAACAAGGGGGTATCATCAAAGCCTTTGGCTAAATTTTTCACTTCCAACGCTAAACGATATAATTTTTTAGCCTGTTCAAAACGAATAAAGGGGTTCACTCGACTAGACGGTTTAATGTCATCAAGTTTGATTTTTTCAATCTGTTTAGCTCGTGACGTTGCCTGTTTAGCCTTAGACGCGTTTGCCGAAAAACGACTGACAAACGTTTGCAATTCAGCAATTTGAGCTTTTTTCTTGGCGTTATCGGCTAACTGTCTGTTGCGTACTTCGGTTGAAGCCGTCATATAAGCATCATAATTACCCGGATAAATCCGGATTTCACCAAAATCCAGATCCGCCATATGTGTGCAAACGCTGTTTAAAAAATGGCGATCGTGCGAAATAATCACCATTGTACTATTACGCTCATTGATAATATCTTCTAACCAACGGATCGTATTAATGTCGAGGTTATTGGTCGGCTCGTCGAGTAATAAAATATCCGGATCAGAAAACAATGCCTGCGCCAATAACACACGTAACTTCCAGCCCGGTGCAACCGCACTCATTGGGCCGGTATGTTGCTCCAATGGAATATCCAGCCCCAGTAATAACTCACCGGCTCGTGACTCAGCCGTGTAACCATCCATTTCAGCAAATTCAACTTCGAGTCCTGCAACACGCATCCCTTCGTCTTCGCTCATTTCCGGTAGGGAATAAAGGCGATCGCGTTCTTCCTTTATTTTCCAGAGTTCTTCATGCCCCATAATTACGGTATCAACCACCGAAAATTCTTCAAACGCAAATTGATCCTGACCTAATTTACCCAAACGTTCATTCGCATCAACCGAATAAGTGCCGGATGTGGTATCGAGCTCACCACCCAAAATTTTCATAAAGGTCGATTTACCACAACCATTTGCGCCAATTAAACCGTAGCGATTGCCTTCGCCAAATTTTACAGATACGTTTTCAAATAAAGGTTTGTCACCAAATTGAATTGTGAGGTTTGCTGTTGAAATCAAAATATTTTACCGCTTGAAATTAAGAAGGGAGAGATACAATTTGGGCGCGATTGTACCAAATACGCCGTGACTTGCAAAAAACTAAATTAGGTATTTAGCCTATAAATAATAAAATAACCCGTTTATTATGCATCAACAACACCGTCCACATAAAACCACTCGCTGTTTTGTTTCATAAATCGACTTATTTCGTGTATTTGATGCTTTTTGCCTTGTAATTGATAATAAGCAATAAACTCGACTGTCCCTTGCTTATCAGCAGGTGTTCCCTGATTTGTCGCTAGCACCTCTAATTTTAACCATTCAATAGGCTCATCGCCTAAATCCAGTTGTCCGGGACGGGTTGAAATATGCCAGCTGTGTAACAAATAGGCTTCATGGCCTAAAACATAGGCACTATAGCGTGAACGCATCAGTGCTTCGGCTGTCGGACTAACAGTAGCATGTTCAATATATTGGCCGCAGCATTGCAAATAATTTATTTTGGAACCCCTTACAGTCCAACCACAGGGACACGACTTAGGTTTTCTTACAGACATTATTTAACCTTGTGTTTAACAATGCCATTCGGCATTTTTAATTGTCTAAATATTAACGAGAATCTGCTATTATAGCCGTTTAGTTGGGTGAGCATTTAATTTTTGGAACCATGTTATGAGATTATTTTTTAAATATTTTTTTCGAACCATTCGAATTATTCTTGGCCCTGTTATTTTACTGATGAATTTTATTACCTTGCCAAAAGGTATTGAACGCACAGAATCCGAACAACAACAAGTTGATACAGAAACAAAAGATTTAATTTTATATCATTTCAAGACCTGCCCCTTCTGTATCAAAGTAAAGCGCATGATAAAACATTTATCACTTAACATTGAAATGCGCGATGCACAATACGATAGTCAGGCGCGTGAAGAATTATTATCCCAAGGTGGCAAAATATCGGTGCCCTGTTTAAAAATTACAGACGAGCAAGGTGAAGTTATCTGGATGTATGAATCGTCCGACATTAATCAGTATTTAGAACAACGCTTTGCCTGAGAACAAACAACCTGTTGACCAAAATCAACTGCAAGGTTCATTATTATCAGATCCTCAGCAATTACTTAAACTGGCTAATTACCGGATGCCTTTTGGGAAATATAAAAACCAACTGCTCATCGACCTACCTGAACCCTATGTTGTTTGGTTTGCGGGTAAGGGTTTCCCTAAAGGTGAACTTGGAGCCATGTTGGGCATTGTTTATGAAGTGAAGGTCAATGGGCTGGAATACTTGTTTAAGCCTTTGCGAGATAAATAACATTTGTTTAAGCCCTAGAAATAAACTTTCCATCACTGGTATTAATTTTTATCACTTCTTCATTTTCTAAATACTCCGGCACTTGCACTTCAATCCCGGTTGATAATGTCGCAGGTTTAGTTCGTCCAGTTGCCGTTGCGCCTTTAATACCGGGAGCGGTATCGGTAATTTGTAAATTAACCGATTGTGGTAACTCAATTCCCAGAATTTCTCCATCAACCAATAAGGCTTTAATACCTTCCAGACCTTCAGTTAAGTAGCCTTGCTGCTCTTCAAACTCAGTCGCATTTAAACCGTACTGGCTATAATCTTCCATGTTCATAAAAATATAAGTATCGCCATCCATATACGAATATTGTACGGCAACGCGCGTACAGTCGATGTCTTTTAAAAAGTCATCCCCTTTGTAAGACTCGTCTAGTTTTTGCCCTGTTTTTAAATTAGTAAAACGAATTTTATACAAAGTTGCTGCGCCGCGAGAGGATGGACTTTTTGCTTCTACTTTTTTAACCGCATGTGGGGTGTCATTAATATCAACAATAACACCACGCTTTAAATCACTTGCCTTTGGCATATCAATTTTCCTTTATTTAAAATAATGACCGCTATCGTGATGAGAATGGGCTTTTATTCTTGGGTTTAGAACTATTTATATCAATAACATTAGAGTCGATGGTGACACCGTTGTGTTTTACCGTGTATCGGCCTGCTACGGGTTTTAGATCATCGGTTTCGGGCCGAAGAGTTTCAGGGTAAGCCGATAATTGTAACTTGAGCAATTGCTTACCTAACATAATAATTTCGGCATCAACTCGTCGAATACCATCACTGCTGAATTCAAATTTATATTCACGATAAAAAACCACTGTTCCACGCGGATTACGTTTTAAGCGAACTTTTTTAATCTCAACTGTTTGATCTAAGAAAGTTACCCCAGCATCTTTACACGCGTTTTTCCCGTGGATGACCGCAATTTCTTTTGCTCGAATAGTATCAATCCAGTAATAAATAACCGCTATCAAACTAAATAAAATAATAAATTCAGGCACTGTCATACTCCAATTATACGCTGTTATTCAAATAAGCTAAATGCTGTCCAGAGAAAATTCTAGTACAATAAGCCCATGAAACAGCTTGACGTTATTATTATCGGTGCCGGTGCAGCCGGATTGATGTGTGCGATTGAAGCCGGGAAACGAGGACGTAAGGTATTAATACTCGACCACGCCAATAAAGCCGGTAAAAAAATCCTAATGTCAGGTGGCGGCCGATGTAATTTTACAAATTATAATGTCGAAGCCGATAATTATATTTCAAATAATCCACATTTTTGTAAATCTGCCATTAGCCGTTATAACCAGTGGCAGTTTATTGAACTTGTAGAACAATATGGTATTGCCTATCACCAACGTGAACATGGACAATTGTTTTGTGACCATAGCTCCAAAGATATTTTATCGATGCTGTTAAATGAGGCCGATAAATATAATGTTAAAATCCTGTTAAACCGCTCAATACAACTTATTAGTAAAAAAACAGACAATGATTATCGAGTTAAATCATCCTGGCACCAATACCAATGTTGCTCACTGGTTATTGCTAGTGGTGGACTTTCGATTCCCAAAATGGGCGCTAGCCCCTTCGGCTATAAAATAGCAGAACAATTTGGGTTAGATATCATTTCAACTTCCGCCGGATTAGTACCCTTTACGCTACACCAGCACGATAAAGAACAATTCGAGAAATTGTCAGGAATTTCGGTTAACTGTATTGTTTCAAGCAATAACATGCAATTTAAAGAAAATATTTTATTTACCCATCGAGGTCTTAGTGGCCCGGCAATATTGCAAATCTCATCTTATTGGCAAGCGGGTGATGAAGTTACCATTAATTTTCTACCCGACACTTCATTAAAAGACTTGCTTAGCTCAACTATTTTGCAACATCCACAGCAAATCCTAAAGACAATACTCACACAGCTGTTACCGAAAAGATTGGTTACAACTTTATTTGACACTTCTATTTTAGAAACAAAATTAAAAACCTTGTCCACATTACAAATTAATTTTATCATTAATCAATTACATAATTGGACAATAAAACCAAATGGTACCGAAGGTTACAGAACGGCAGAGGTTACCCGAGGCGGTATAAACTGCAACCAACTATCGTCTAAGACCATGCAAGTTAATACCCACCAAGGGTTATATTTTATTGGTGAAGTACTGGATGTTACTGGCTGGTTAGGTGGGTATAATTTCCAATGGGCTTGGTCATCCGGTTGGTGTGCAGGTCAATATGTATAAACCCGTACTATAGGAAGCGACAAATGACCATAAACGAACTATTAACCTTAATAAAAACGCATTCTGAAAATATTAACTTTGACGATGTTATACAGGTCATCAATAATCACTACCAATACACACCAACACGCTTTAGTAACGGAAAAGGAGCGAATATTATTATAAATAAATCCGGCACTAACGAAGGATCTTGTAAAATTTTTGCTTTTGCAAAACGTCACCAGTTAACTAAACAACAAACTTTAGCCTGTTTTGGGAAATATTACCGCGAAGATGTTCTACAAAATTCGGATGGAAATAATCATGCTAATATCCGCACCTTAATGTCTTATAGTTTAGAAGACATTAATTTTGATAATCCAGTTTTAATTGATAAATAATTCCACTCTAAAAAAACAATATAAAAGAAGGAGCGGGTTACTTCTTCTTTATCATTGATATTTTATAACCATCCGTTAAGGTTTTCATAAAAGCGATAATGTCATCTACATCTTGTTCTGTTAGTTTTAAGTCGCCCATCTCATCTTTATTTATATTTTCATCCACTTCAGGTTTCGGCCATTTTTTTGTATCACGCGTGTTATAAAAGTTAACAACTTCTTTTAATGTTTTAAAAACACCGTTATGCATATAAGGTGCTGTAATCGCAATATTACGCAACGTTGGTACTCGAAATTTACCATTTTGTTTTTTATCCTTCACAATGGCACCGAGTCCTAAATCTATATAATATTTTCCAGTTGGGTTAAATTCTTCAGCCTGTGAATAATATGGATTATTCAGGTTGGCAGGAGCGCCTAAGTTATCGTAACTAAAATCGGTAAATAGCGGAGGTACATTTTTATCTTGGCTAGATTGATTGGGGTGACAAGCGACACAATTTCCTTTGTCTTCTGACTCATACAATTTTAAACCTCGGCGTTCAGCTTTTGTAAGCTGCACTTTTCCTTGGAGATATAAATCATACTTTGAAGAAAAAGGGCTAAGCTCTTTACTACGCTGATAAGCCGCAAGTGCAAGAGTAACTTGTATTAAAGCTTTTTCTGCATTCATTAAACCATTCTTGCCATAGGTTTTTTTAAAGTCATCAGCATACTTAGCTGCTTTTAATTTTTTTAATAGAACCTCTTTATTTGGAACCGCCATCTCGAGTGGATTAAAGAGTGGGCCACTTGCCTGAGATTCAAGGCTGTTCTCACGACCGTCGAGAAATAAACCCCCTATATACAATTTTTCTTTTTTGTCAAAATGAAGTCTAGGAATAAACGAAGCATAGCGAATAGTGGGGGTATTTCGGTTTCCAAAGCGATGTTTAATCGCTCCTGCTGAAACTGGCATTAAAGAATGTTGTTGAGGTAACGCAAAGCCCGCATCCGGGTGATGGCAGCTCGCACAGGCCAAACCGGTTGGTGCAGATAACTCAGTATCAAAAAATAAACGTTTACCTAAGGCCTGCTGAGGCGTTAACAGAGTATTCGCTTTGAGAGTTGTATTTTCAGTGGAATTAACATAACTATTTGTAATAAAAAGAGAAAATAGCACAACTAGAAAAAGATTTGGGATTTTCATCTTAAAATATCCAGTATTATAATATTGGATGCCAATACTAATGAGAATCATTCTCATTGTCAATAGTTTTGAGTCCACCACGAGCGTGCGGGAAATTTAGACTTAATCTTAAAGCGAGGCAATCTTTTTGAGTAATTTTAACCAGTCAATTGGGTTTGCCGATATAACCCGTTGCCTTTGTGGCAGGATATTGGGAGAGAATTTCTTCTTTAGTAATCCAGAAACAATTAAAATAGGAATGGCCTTACCTTGTTGCAAGACATGTATTTCACGGCAAGCTGTAAAACCATCAAGCTTAGGCATTAAACAAATTTAATCGTTACAATTGATAAACTACTTCCACTTCGTTTCCACTGCCTTTATATTCAACATGAAAACATAGCTCTCTAACCAAATTAATGCCACGCCCTGATAATTTCTTATTTTTTTCTAATCCTTGCGTGTCTTCATGTATGTCAAAACCATTACCTGAATCCTTAATTTTCATCTTTAAATATTCAGTATTATTAAAACTAATCTTTTCAATTGAAATTTTAACAACCTCATTTGTTAAATTTTGCAGGCCAAACTCTCTCTTTTCCAGATATTCAGAAAAACCATCCGGATCGGATTTCATCCTAGAATCAAGATGTAAAATGCCATGATCAAGTGCATTATTAAACAATTCAGACAGAATTAAAAAAAGATTCTGTCGATGTCCTTTAATGTCTTCAAGTTCTTGTATCTGGCTTAATAATACCGGTACAGGATCAATTCTACTTAAGCTGGTCGCATGTGCATTAAACTCCCATTGCCATTCCAAATTTACATTTTTATCATCTGTCTCCAAGAAATTAATAATACTATTTTCTAGATTATCTTCAGTTATAGCAGAATCTTTATTCTCCGTTACCCTTAACGCTTTGGTGCAAGGGATAATCACCATGCTAATATCATCATCCTGCACATGGCCATCGGTGAAACTGATCAAGTCCTTTTCAATATTAACAATAATATCATCTGTTGCAGAATTAAGAAGATGTTTTTCAAAGCGTTCTTCACCATACATATTCTTATTTATATCACAGGCTTCAATAACACCATCGGTGTACATGACCAGATCATCGCCTTCTTTTAAATCAATATGCAACGGTTTTTCATCATCTATTTCGTCAAGAATACCCAGTGCTAAATGTGTTGCCGGGAAATGATTTAAGATTTCATGGTTTGAATTCAAATGAACAATACTTGGAATACCCCCATTCCATATTTTAGCTGACTTGATATCGGCAGCTATGCTAATAGCACCCATCGCAAGAAACTTGTCAGCCGGAAGTAAATACTCTAATTTACTGTTCAGCTCTTTTAAAATTTTACTTAAAGCAAAACCTTTTTTTGTCATCGTACGAAAAACTTCTGCCGTTGGTAATGCACCAATCGCTGCAACAAGTCCATGGCCGGTAAAATCACCTAATATTATATATAACTCTCCAGAGGGGCTACGTGCACTCATCAGTATGTCACCACTAAAGGTAACCGCTGGGCGTAGCATAATGTGTAGTTTGTCTAGTTCGACGTTATCAGCCATCACAACGTCACTAAAAAGTTGTTCAGCAATTTCTTCATCACGTAAAATTTGCGCATGGTGACGAGTCACTTCGCGGTGTAGATCTCGCACTCGTTCCAGTGCATCTACTTTGGCTTTAAGTAAAATATGACTAAAGGGTTTAGTAAGAAAGTCATCACCCCCGACAGCAACACATTTAGCCAGCTCATCTTCATCCGTGATTGCAGTTAAGAAAATAACGGGAACAAATCGGTCACCACAAAGTGTTTTAATGCGCATAGCCGCTTCGTAACCATCCATTTCCGGCATCATCACATCCATAAAGATAATATCGGGTGATTCTTGCTTGAATTTTTCGACAGCATCTATACCATTAACAGCCGAGACAATATCGTAACCCTGTTTGGACAAATGCGCTTGTAAAATAAGACGATTAGTGGGCTCATCGTCAACAATAAGCGCCTTACCTTTTATGCCAGCATCAGCAACAACTAATTTTTCAGCAGTACTATTCATTGACAAACCTCACCATACAATATTATCTTTGGCTGCCGAATACAGGATTTTATTATTCGTATCATGAATAATAAAACTATTCAATAGTAAAAACTTTGTCAAAATTTGCAATGGTTAAAACTCGTTTAATTTCATTATTAGGTCTTTCAATAACGACTTTACTCTCTGCATGTTTCTTAAGAAGCAACAACATGCCTAGCGCAGAGCTATCCAAATATTCAGTACTACTTAAATTTACTCTATAATCTGTACCACCACTCTGTTCTTTATATGCGTTCCTAAAATCTTTATGTACCGAAAAATCAAATCGCCCATCTACTTTTATTGTTACAGTTTTTTCATTATCACTTTTTGATATTGTTACACTCATTACCTGTCTCCTTTATTGCTCTATACAAGAGCTGAATATCATTAAAATAAATCTACTTCACTTTCTTCTAAATTTACAGAACTCACAACACTACGATGTTGCTCTTGCCATGAATCTCTTAACCGATTAATACCTGCCCTAATATCATCAATATACTGTATGGATGAAACTGCTACGCCATCCATGTTCTGACTTGGTACATTGTGTATTTGATTATTAATATTACTGATGCGTTGGCTTCTATCCACTGCTTCGGTTAATACCTGCGTGGTTATATCTTCAAATTGCAATACCCGAACGGTATCACCGATGACATGTTCAATTTGTAATGTAACATCGGCCACTTCTTTTATTGTTTCAGAAAAATAATTATCCATTTTCTCAATTGTCGAAAGTGCAACTTTAATTTCTTCTTGTGATTCAATACTTGAATTCATATCTTGTGAAGCCATGTCATTGACAGTTGCATTAACAAGACCAATGGCAGACTTTGCACTATGAACTTTCTCGGCAATAAGATCATTAAAACTAGATGCGCGTGTTGATAAACTTCGGACTTCATCTGCGACCACCGCAAAACCTCGCCCCGCTTCACCCGCTCTAGCCGCTTCAATAGCTGCATTGAGTGCTAATAAGTTGGTTTGATCGGCGATCGTTTTAGATTCATCCAATAAACTAAAAATATCATCCAGTTGTGATTGCATTTCATCTAGGTTGTGCGCTGCCTCCATGCTCTGGGTACTCACTGTCATCAGAACCTCAATAAAACTGGCCATGATGTTTTCAGTTGTTTGCGCAAACTGATGTATATTTATAACATCGGGATCATCTTCCTCATTCTTTGAACGAGCCACAATGGATTTAACCATTTCATCTTCACGTTGCATTAACTGGTTCATCGATTCAAAACCATTGGCTAAATTACTTACCGCCTCAGCCAGAATATTCTTAACACGAACAACATCAGACTGAATAATATCGAATTCATCAGAATAGACTTTGTCAATATCATGAAATAAAGACTGTAATGACTGTTGTATTTCTTCATTTTTTGACAAGCAATTCAACTGTTCGTTATTCGTTGGGGGAAAACGCGCTTTAAATACTAAAAATAAACCACAAACCACTAAAATAATTTCCGATGACCAACGTAATTCTTGTCGATAATGCATTATAGAAAATATTTCAGAAATAATTAAACCCGCTATTGCTAGCAGCATATAAAATAATGGGCTTGCAAGGGGATTCCATCGCTTAAGCAAAATTTGACTACCTGTAAATTAGCATTAACTCTAAAGCTTTAACGGCTATAAACAGGCAAACTTTAATCGCTGATGACTTTATTACCCGACATTTAGTGCCCTCCCATACAGGAAAACCGGGGTGTGAAAGCTCACCATGCGCAAAGTGACATAAAAAAAGAATTTATTGTAACTTATTGATTTTATTGTAATATATAAGAGGGTAGAGTTTATTTGCTTCTTTTTAAGGATGATTCAATATAATGTATTAACGCTTCGCGGGCTTCATCAAATGTTGGATAAGGCCCTTGATCGAACCCTGAGCGTACCGAAAAGAACCATTCGTGGTTATTTTGGTAAAAACGTTCAGCAGAACGCGCAGGAATCACATTCTGTTCGCCAAAACGCGTTATTTGCAACACGGCGCTGCTCATAGACTTTGCTTCTTAGCAGGTAAATACAAAATAGTTTCTTGTACAGAAGTGGTTTTCAAACTACTCGATTGCCGTGTGGTATTGCCGTTAACCGGTAAGGACAGAACCACAATACCAATGATTAGCCAAAGGCTTAAAATTAAAACTATTTTAGACTTCAGAACTTGCACAAAAATCGCCTCAACATCACTATAGAGGACGATCATACTCACATATGGCTATTTTGTCTTGTAGGACAAGGATGATATTTATGTAGGGATTTTCCTACATACGTTTACCCAATAACAACGATTCTATAATTACAAGTCTTTATTAATAAGCCGCTTTAACTCCGGTACGCAGGAGCCACAATTCGTTCCAGCTTTTAAAGCCGTACCAATAGCATCAACCGTGGTTAAATGTTGCTGTTTAATCGCATCCATTAAGGTATTCACCCCAACACTAAAACAGGAACAAATAATTCGACCCACATCGTGCTGACCGGATAAGGGTTTACCCGTTAAAATACTGATGCGCTCATCATCTTCGAGAGAAGCCTTGGATATTAGCTGTGCCAACCAGTCACGTTCAGGTAAATCCTGATCCGGGCCAATAAAAATGCAACTTTCCAAATGACCATTTTCAATGCGTGCACCACGATAACGGCCTTGCGCTGAATCAAAATATTCGACCCATTCAACATTGTTTGCATTTTGACAAAGTAATTGCCTTGCACAGTTTGCCCAGTCTCCCGCCGCTTCATCGCCAGCGACTTCGTAGCACCATAAACCACGTCCTCTTGAAACTGACCAGTAACTTGCGTGGCTAATTATTAATTTTCGACGCGATAGAATAAAACCATACCAAGCGGGTAGCTTTTCTTTTATTGACACGGCAGTGTGTTTAAATTCTGGTTGACCTGAAATAGGATCCACAATGTTATCAATTAATTTCCCAACTACGCTGTTACCTGAGAATTGATCGTTCCAGTGCATAGGAATAAAAACGTAACCCGGCTGCTGACTGTCGCTTATATTTGCACGTACAATAATCTGGCCATTATCGTTGGATACCTGAACCAAGCTATCTTTATGAATATTATATTTTTTTGCGTCATCGCTATGCAGTGCAATAAAACTTTCCTGAATATGCCCCGATAAACGTGCCGACTTGCCTGTGCGTGTCATCGTATGCCATTGGTCACGAACTCTCCCAGTATTTAATATTAAAGGATAAGCCCCTGACGTTTCTGCAACAGGCTGATGATTTTTAACATTTATAAATTGTGCTTTCTTTGATGGCGTAAAGAACTGGCCATCGGTGAACATACGTGAGCTACCTTCTGGTTTCTCTTGCGTAACAGGCCATTGCAGAGGTTGCATTGTTTCGTAGCCAGTGTCGTCCATAGTTGCGTAACCACTAATATCAAAATCACGCGAACTATTATTTTTATAACCAGACAAAGCTGCATGTTCTTTAAAAACATCAACTGGGTGATCATAATCAAAGGCCTCGGTAAAGCCCATTTTCTGCGCGACTTTGGATATAATCCACCAGTCAGGTCTTGCCTGCCCCGGTGTGGGCAAAAAAGCCCGCTGCCGTGAAATTCGACGTTCACTATTGGTAACCGTACCATCACGTTCACCCCATGTTTGCGCGGGAAATAAAACATTGGCATAACGTGTGGTATCAGTATTACGCATACAATCTGATACCACCACAAATTTACATTTTTCTAAAGCCTCTCGTACAAAATTCGAGTTGGGTAAACTTACTGCCGGGTTCGTTGCCATGATCCATAAGGCTTTTATTTCGCCATTATGTACCGCCTTAAATAAATCAACTGCTTTTAAACCGGCTTTTTCAGGGATACGTGGAGCATTCCAGAATTTTTTTACAAGCTGACGATGCTTGCTATTTTCAATATCCATATGTGCAGCAAGTTGATTAGCTAAGCCCCCTACTTCCCGCCCTCCCATGGCATTAGGCTGCCCAGTAAAAGAGAAAGGCCCCATACCCGGCCGACCAATACGCCCAGTTACTAAATGACAATTTATAATCGCATTACCATTGTCCGTTCCATATGACCACTGGTTAATACCTTGAGAGAAAACCGTTACTACCCGTTCTGTTCGGGAAAACAGTTTATAAAAACGTTCAACATCTCTGGCTGACAAACCACATTCAACCGCAACAACACCAATACTTGCAGCAGAGTGTTTTGCATCATCAAGACAAGCATCTAAACCTTCGGTAAATTGCGAAACAAATAAATGATTGACTTCATCCTGTTGCACTAAATAGTTTAATAAACCTTTAAACAGAATATGATCTGTACCCGACTGGATAGCCAAATGTTGATCTGCTACATCACAACTTGCCGTTTGGCGCGGGTCGATGACCACCACCATAAGATCAGGGTTAAGTTTTTTGGCTTTAACAATACGCTGGTATAAAACGGGATGGCACCATGCCGTGTTGGAACCGGTCAATACAATTAGTTTGGCACGTTCTAAATCTTCATAGCTGCACGGCACCGTATCCGAACCAAAAGCCCGTTTATACGCGGCAACAGCTGACGACATACACAAGCGGGAATTAGTATCAATATTCGCTGTTCCAATAAAACCTTTCATTAATTTATTGGCAACATAATAGTCTTCAGTTAACAACTGGCCAGAAACATAAAAGGCAACTGCATTTGCACCATGTTCGTCAATAATAGAATTAAATTTTCGCGCAGTATAACCAAGTGCATGTTCCCAACTATACTCAACACCATCTACTTCAGGATAGAGCACTCGGCCATCCATGCCAATGGTATCGGCAAGTGCAGCTCCTTTGGAACAAAGTCGAGAGAAATTAGACGGATGGGTAGGATCACCTTTAACAGAAACCGAGCCTGCATCGTCAATCGTTGCGATGACACCGCAGCCAACACCACAATAAGGACAGGTTGTTTGGACTTTTAAAGACATTCAGTCAACACCTTAATATAAGAATGATTAAAAGTTTAACATGAGGTGAGCAAGAAACTAAAAATATTTTTCTTTACGAGCTATAGTATGACACTCTTGTTATTGTATACCGTATCAGCGAATAAGACTGTACATTCATATAGTTTCCGTATTATTTTATGATTTCGTTGCGTTCATTGTGGTTAATACCTTTCGAATAAATAATCGATTAATGCTCACCCTTGGTACGCATTAACCCAGCCAACCGGTTACCCTGCTTCTGTGGGCCACCACGAGGGAATATTTTATGCAAATAACTACTGTTGCCTCGCTCAGCACCCCATACCTGTTTAAAATACTTGATCATCTTACGCACTTCACACTGCACCCGATGTTCTTCGTAATAACCACGTAAAAATTCAACCACTTCCCAATGCTCATCAGTTAATTCCAACCCTTCAACTGCGGACTGTGCTTGAACAAAACCTTCACTCCATTCACCCATATCGACAATGTAACCTTCACTACAGGTTCTCACTTCCTTGTCATCCACCATCACGGTTCTGATTTGCATATTTGGATACATAAAATCGTACTCTCTTTAATCAACTTCAAATTTAAAATATTATAGTCTTAATGACTATCAGCCAGAACACCGGTTTGTGGCATATCAGCTAAACCTGTTTCACGTGCATGTTCTTCAAACCCCTTGTTGCGCCAGAAGAAAGCACCGGGCATGGTGGTTGGAATTACCAATACATAAAACAAGGCACGACCAAAAATAGCACTGGTTAAAATGGATAAGCTTAACGCCATACCCAATACCGCACCGAATAAACCTGATAAGCCATAAATATTAACTAACGCAACTGCAATAATATTTGTCACCAGTAAAATATTACGGAAAATATAGGACTTGCCATAGGTTGTTGTTTGCTCGTAATGAGAAACCGCTCCCTCACTGTGGCTACGCTTCATATCACGCGCATGAAATAATAAACCGATTACTTCAATTATTAATCCACTTAAAATAAATGTCGTAGTAAATTCAAGCGTCGCTGATGTTAATGTTAAGCCGTGCGTAATGCTGATAACGACAACAACCAACAAACCACCCAACGCTAATGCACTACCAATAAAACTGCTGCCTGTTTGCCAGTGGTTCCAATAAGGCCGCGCGGGGATCCGATACAACTTATACATATAATAAAACCCACCCACACCGCCCACAACGGCGACAATCGCTGACAAGGCTGCAAAAAATTGAGTTGCTTCATAATTAAAGTAGGCGAATAAAGCATAACCAGCGATACCGGCAAAGAATAAAGACACCCCAGCAATTTCACGACTCACTGGTGACATACGCCAATTATAAAAGCCACGATAAAAACGATGCGGTCGCCCAAGGTGTAAATTTAATTTCGCCATACCAAAACTTAATAACACTAATAACGTTGCCATCAGCGGAATATAAGTATTGGATATATTGGCCGACAAGTTCGCAAAGCCTGCATCATTGCCAAAATACTGTGCGAATAAAACCATAAAGAAAGCACCAATCACCGTTTGCGCGCTTAATGTGAATGCAATATGGGCATTTTCATGCGAGGTAAGTAATTTTTTCAGATTCCAGAATTTTTTATTCGACTTGCGTTGCTCGTCCACCATTGGCTCGTATTCACCAGTTTCATCATTACGGTGATACTTTAATGCGGTTGCATCGGTGCGAGACATATCCTGTGGTAGAGTTTTGGTTTGCTGAAAACGAATATTCGGATGGGTAATATCCGCCGTTGGGAAACCCGGAATGGATATTTTTAACTGGTCACGATTTTCTGGTGTGGTTTCGATAACACCAAAATCTAAAGCACCCGCTAAACAAGCAGAAGCACAAGCTGGTTTCAGTCCAGCTTCGAGTCTGTCCACACACATATTACATTTATGCACATGGCCCTTTTTCATATCGAGTTGCGGCGCATTATAAGGGCATACCCAAGTACAATAACCACAACCAAAACAAATATCCGGATCCTGTAGCACCGCACCGTACTCAGCATATTTTGTATAAGCACGCGTCGGACAACCTTTTAAACATACTGGGTTGTCACAATGGTTACACGCCATCGAAATATTTAAACGAGTATAGCTCGGGTAAGTACCACCTTCGACATAACCCACTGCGCGATAGGCAAGGTAAGGAGGTAGATCATTTTTTTCACTGCAAGCCGACTCGCAAGCATGGCAAGAAATACAGTTATCTGCATTAAAATAAAAACCGTGTTGCTTGTAGCGATCAGGATTATCACTAATACCACTGTCACCATTAATATTTAAACTTTTACCGATTAATTCGTTATGTTCTGCCGATAAATCAATATTTTTACCATAATGGTTAACACGCGGTGCTTTCGCATCTGGTAGGTAAGCGTAATCTGGTTCGTCTTTTCTTACTTTAAACATATTATAAAAAACCTAAATAAAAACTATGATTAATAGACTTAACTCTATTCGTCATTCCCGCGTAGAGCCTGTCCCGAGCGAAGGCGGGGATGGTAATCCAGAACAAAAATATAAACAGCCTCTTTTAATGTCTGGATACCCGCCTCCGCGGGTATGACGAGCAATTTATTTCTTACTAAAAAGCTCGCGCTTCTTTATTCCTTACAGCGGCCGCCTGTTGATCGACTACCGCTTCTATTTTAACTGCACACTGTTTAAAGGCCGGTTGTCTTGAATGTGGATCCAGTAAACCTAGCGTTAAACGATTGGCACATTCATGAAAATGGAATGGAATAAAAACCATGTTCGGTGGTACGCGTTGGGTGCATTGCACCATCACCACACCATCACCACGGCGCGAGGTTAAGCGCGCATAACCACCGTGTTGAATACCTAATTCTTTTGCCGAGTCTGGGTTCATTTCCATATACGGGGTCGGGCTAAATTTATTAATGTTACCAACTTTGCCGGTACGGGTACGGGTATGAAAATGTTCAACCACCCGCCCACTGTTCATCCAGAACGGATATTCATCGTCCGGTACTTCGTTATTATCAATAAACGGTAAGGCAAGTAATTTTGCCTTGCCATCGGGATACTGGAATTTACCATCGGTGTACAGCCGCGCACTGCCAGTTTCATCTCCCTCGGTACAAGGCCACTGCAAACCTTTTTGCGTTTCGAGTTTTTCATAACTCATACCTGAATAATCTAACATTCGGCCTTTTGATAACTGGCGCAATTCATCAAATACACCTTCGGCTGTTTCAGGAAATTTTATTTTTTTACCTTGATCGAAACGCTTCGCCATTTGGTTAAAAATCCATAAGTCCGGTTTGGATTCTCCATGCGGTTTAATCACATTACGAATTAAATTCACTCGTCGTTCGGTATTGGTAAAGCAACCTTCTTTTTCTGCCCACACACCCGCAGGAAAATAAACATTGGCATATTGGTTAGATTCGCAATCCTGATAGGCATCTTGTACGACCAGAAAATCGAGCTTCTCTAAAATTTTTCGGATACGTGCAGTATTGGTCATCGACGTCATTGGATTGGTTGCGATCAACCACATACCTTTTATCTGGCCTGTTTCTATTGCGGGGAAAATATCTGTCTGAAACAATCCACGCTTCTTCGGAAAAAATTCAGAATCAATTCCCCAGAATTTTGCGATGTCTTCCCTATCTTGTTCTTTTTCTAAAGCACGGTAACCGGGCAAACCGGAACAGCCAGACCATTCACGCGTCCCCATGGCATTGCACTGCCCAGTAATGGATAAACTGGTGCTACCGGGTTTGCCAATATTACCCGTCACCAAATTTAAATTATTGATACCACACACACCATCGGAACCGTGCGTACTTTGATTAATTCCCATCGTCCAAATAGACATGGCCGCACCGGCATTAGCATAGGTACGCGCAACGTTACGAATGGTGTCCTCATCAATACCGCATATTTTTGAGGCACTGACCGGATCGTAATGTTCGACTGTTTTAATAAACTCATCATAGCCCGTTGTGTTCGAATCAATATATGAGCGATCTTCTAACCCCTCATCTAAAATAACGTGTGCGAGTGAATTTAATAAGGCTAAGTCGGTGCCCGGTGTAACCGGCAAATGAATATCGGCCATTTGTGCAAACATCGTTACACGAGGATCCACAACTATCACAGGAAACTTTCGTTTTTCTAAGGCCTGTTTTAATCGCCAGTAAATAATCGGGTGCTGTTCGGGAAGGTTCGAACCAAATGCCATTAAACAATCGGTATGTTCAAAGTCGTCATAGCAGCCCGGCGGGCCATCAGAACCAAAAGAGCGTTTATAACCCGATACAGCCGAGGACATGCAAAGTGTTGTATTGCCATCGTAATTATTAGTACCGATTACACCTCGGGCAAGTTTGCCCAATGTATAAAATTCTTCGGTCATGATCTGGCCGGTAGAAACAATGGCAAAGGCATCCCGACCGTAAGTGGACTGGATACGTTTTATTTCATCGGCCACTTTATCAAGCGCGGTATCCCAGTTAGTTTGCTCAAAGGCATCGTAGAAATGGTCACGCATTAAAGGCTTATCACCACGACCAGGAATATTAAACAATTCGTGTTCAAAAATACCTTTTAAACAAAGTTTGCCCCGGTTCACATCCGCACCGGCAACGCCACGGGTTGCAACCGCTGCCCCTTCTTTATCCAAACCCACTTCAATTGAGCAGCCAGTAGAACAATAACCACAGGTGGTATATTTCCAGTCGACAACTTTCTTGTCTGCAAGTTTGATTGGATTTTTTTTGTTACGACCGAATAGCATTAACTAACTCCACTACGACACACAAATTTTCAATTTATAAAACAACACAACTGCGTCATTCCCGCGAAGACGGGAATCTATGCCATATGTAAATAGCCTTGTTTAATGCTGTCTGGATCCCCGCCTTCGCGGAAATGACGACTTACTCACTATTAGGAAAACTCTCTTTAGGCGTAAGCGATAACATAATTTTGTCTCCATCCATCTTTATCGGGTAAGTTGCTGCACAACCTTCATCCGGAGCAACAGCTGTACCGGAATCCAGATTAATCATCCAGTTGTGTAACGGGCAGGCAACCTTGGTGCCATAAACAATCCCTTGCGATAACTGTCCCTTCTTGTGAGGACATTCATCTTTTACCGCAAAAATCTCATCGCTGTCTGTACGAAATACCGCGATATCACCCTTATCTGTTCGCACGACACGCGCACCTTGTTTAGGTATATCGTTTAAACTACCTACTTCAATCCAGTCACTCATTTTATTACCCTCTGATTTCTTTTAATAGTGTGAATTCATGTTTTTCACCACCATCAACACGTTCTTTCCACGGATCATCCTGTGCCACGGATTGCGCAACATAAAAACGCTCGGCATACACTTTACGTTTTGCTGCATCATCAACAATTTCTTCTTTCACTCTATGCAGGCCAACCCGTTCAATCCACGGTGCAGTACGTTCCAGATAATGTGCATCTTCACGATAGAACTGCATATAAGCCGCTGCGTACTCTAAAACTTCTTCTTCGGTTTTAACTGCACACAAGAAATCGGTTGCACGTACTTTAATGCCACCATTACCACCCACATGAATTTCATAACCGGAATCCACGCACACCACACCAAGATCTTTAATCGTAGCTTCGGCACAGTTACGCGGACAACCCGATGCCGCCATTTTGAATTTATGCGGCGTCCAAGAACCCCAGCTTAACTCTTCAAGTTTAATCCCTAAGCCAGTGGAATCTTGTGTTCCAAAACGACACCACTCTTTACCTACGCAGGTTTTAACGGTTCGCAATGCTTTGCCATACGCATGACCTGATACCATGCCTGCATCGGTAAATTCTTTCCATACTTCAGGAAGCTGTTCTTTTTTAAGGCCGTATAAACCAATACGTTGACCACCAGTAACATGCACTGTTTTAACATCAAATTTCTCAGCAACATCGGCAACTGCACGCAATTCCTGTGGCGTAGTCATGCCACCCCACATACGTGGAATAACAGAGTAAGTACCATCGTGTTGAATATTGCCATGTGCGCGTTCGTTAATAAAACGCGACTGGCTGTCATCTTTATATTCGGTTGGCCATTGGCAGAGTAAGTAATAGTTCAATGCCATACGGCATTTAGGACAACCATCCGGTGTATCCCAACCCAATGCTTCACGTACCGCAGGCATTGTTTTTAATTCCTGTTTACGAATTTGCTCACGCACACCGTCATGGGTTTGTTCAGTACAGCCACATATTGGTTTTAAATGTGGCGCAACCGAATAGTCACCACCAACGGTATGTGCAATCAGTGCTTCCACTAAACCGGTACATGAACCACATGAACTGGATGCTTTAGTATGGGCGCGTACTTCATCGAGGGTAAATAATTTTTTATCGACAATGGCTGTCACAATGTCGCCTTTGCAAACACCGTTACAACCACAAATTTCGGCCGAGTCTGCCATAGCTGCAACACGGTTGTCATCACCATGACCAGAATCACCTAAGTGCGCCTGACCAAATAAAATGGTTGCACGAAAATCACTGATATCGGTTTCATCACGCATTAAGTCAAAATACCAAGTACCGTCGATGGTATCGCCGTACATAACAGCACCTTGCACAATGTTATCTTTGACAACAATTTTTCTGTATACACCGCGAGACTCATCTTTAAAGACTAAATCCTCGGTTGTGTCGTCACCAGTAAAGTCACCGGCCGAGAATAAATCAATCCCGGTTACTTTTAGTTTTGTGGATGTCATGGTTCCTTCGTATAAGCCGATGCCATGTTTCGCTAAATGGTTGGCACATACTTTTGCCATTTCAAATAACGGTGCAACTAAACCATAGGTCTGTCCACGATGTTGTACACATTCACCCACCGAATAAACAACCGGGTCAAACGTTTGCATGGTATCGTTTACCACAATACCGCGTTCACAATGAATACCGACCTGCTTCGCAAGTTCAAAGTTAGGACGAATACCCACGGCCATCACAACAATATCGGCATCCACTTCGGTGCCGTCTTTAAAACAAACTTTTTCTACTTTGCCGTTACCCTGAATAGATTCCGTTTGTGCACCCATTAAAAATTCCAGACCACGTTCTTCTAAATTTGCCTGCAACATTTTTGCAGCCGGTTCATCCAGTTGGCGTTCCATTAAGGTATCCATAATGTGAACCACTTTCACATTCATACCTTGTTCCATTAAACCGTTAGCCGCTTCAAGACCAAGCAAACCACCACCAATCACAATGGCATTTTTTCCGCTTTTGTCTGTACCAGACCGAGCTGCATCCAGCATGGTATCGACATCAGCAATATCACGGAAAGCAACCACGCCGGGTAAATCATGCCCGGGCAGAGGAATAATAAACGCGGTTGAACCGGTTGCAATCAATAAACGGTCATAGCTAACACTTTTGCCGTCATCACCGGTTACAGTTCGTTTTATACGATCAATTTCCGTTGCTTTTACACCTTTATATAGGGTGATGTTATTGTCGACGTACCACTGCAAATCATTGAGCATAATTTCGTCAATGGTTTTTTCACCTGCAAGTACGGGTGAAAGCATAATACGGTTATAGTTGCCGTAAGGTTCTTCGCCAAAAACGGAGATATCGTAAGTATCGGGCGCAATTTTAAGCAGCTCCTCAACGGTACGCATGCCCGCCATACCATTACCGATTACTACCAGTTTTTCTTTCATCCTAAAGCTCCGTTAAAGTGTTAGTGGTAAGCAAAGGCGGCTTCGGTACCGCTCCATTCTTTGCCCTTGTTCAATAAATCTCAATTACAGCAAGTGCCGTGCCATGTATTAGTAAATACTTAAATATATTCTAAGCACATGATAAATATATAAAATTTCCTATACCTGAGAAAAATATCAGTATAAAACAACTCTTTTATGCACCATAATAGTGCGCAACAGATATAATAGCGCATAATATAATAGCAAGCATCCAGAATGAAAATCTTGCCAGAAAGTCACTGCACATATTAAGTATTTAATTATACACTAATACTATATTTGCACTATAATAGTGCAAAAAGAATAAACTACTTTTAATTTTCCTTTAGATAACAAGGAGTTATATTATTGGCATGTCTCTTGCTGTACAAGATACATTACTATTAAAACTCAAGGAAATAACATGTCGATCTCATCAAGCAAACTTAATCTGTTTTCATTTAGTGGGAAAATGCGTATTTTGCATTTAAGCTGGCTTGCTTTCTTTATTAGCTTCTTTGTCTGGTTTAATCACGCACCATTACTCGCCATGATGCGTGATTCCATGGGCTTAAGCGCACAGCAAGTTAAAACCCTGCTCATCCTTAACGTTGCACTCACTATTCCTGCTCGTATTATTGTTGGTATGTTGGTGGATGCTTTTGGCCCTCGCCGGATTTATTCGATGCTACTGTTTGTATCGAGCTTTCTCTGCTTTGGCTTTGCCATGGCGAAGAGTTATGAACAACTGGCACTTATGCGCTTCCTGTTAGGCTTTGTTGGAGCCGGTTTTGTGATTGGTATTCGCATGATCAGCGAATGGTTTCCGGCAAAACAAACTGGATTGGCACAAGGTATTTACGGTGGTTGGGGTAACTTTGGTTCGGCAGGTGCAGCGGTGATTTTACCGACCGTTGCGTTAATGTTTGGTGGTGACGATGGTTGGCGTTGGGCGATTGGCTCAACCGGTGTTGTGGCACTGGTTTATTCAGCCGTTTATTTCTTTAGTGTAACCGATACACCCAAAGGCTCTACTTACTTTAAACCCAAGAAAAATGGTGCATTGGAAGTTACCTCCAGCTTTGATTTCTTTTTATATCTTGTAATGAATATTCCATTATTTGCCGCATTAGCGGTATTAACCTGGAAACTCAGCCCAGCTAATTTAGGCATGTTAAGCACAGGGGTTACCGATATTATTTACCTTATATTAGCTAGCTTATATGCTTTCCAGTCAATACGCATTTATCAAATTAATAAACATGTTTTTACTGAAACGGTTCCTGAGATCGAACGCTATAAATTTAAGCAAGTTGCCATACTCGACCTAGCTTATATGGTGACCTTTGGTTCTGAACTGGCTGTGGTTTCGATTTTGCCCTTATACTTTATGGATACTTTTCACCTTTCGGCTATTCAGGCTGGTCTAGTGGCTTCCATTTTTGCTGGCCTTAATTTAATTATGCGTCCGGCTGGTGGCTGGATCAGCGACAAGTTTGGGCGAAAGTTATCACTCACCGTCCTGATGGTGGGAGCGGCCATTGGCTATTATTTATTAAGTCTTATCACCAGTGAGTGGAGTATTTCATTGGCCGTGGCTGCCGTTATCTTCAGTTCAGTCTTTGTAAACGCGGGCAACGGTGCTGTCTTTGCCATTATCCCGCTGGTTAAACGTCGACTCACCGGGCAAATTGCCGGTATGGCAGGTGCTTATGGTAATGTTGGTGCAGTTATATTTTTAACCACACTTTCATTTGTCGCCACTAATGTATTCTTTATTGTAATTGCATCTTTCGCCATTACAGTATTTATTCTTATTGCTTTTTTCCTTGAGGATCCACAAGACCAGATGATTGAAGTTTTGCCAGATGGTACGGTACAAATGATTGAAGTTGAATAAATAGTGCAACTTGCGGTAACCTCAAAGGCCATAGATAGATTATCTATGGCCTTTTTAGTAGATTGATAATGAAAAAAACACTCACAATAGAATCAGCCCACCAATGTTTAGCCGGCGGCAAAGCAGAAAATGAAGATACCTGTGGCATTCAGGTTGCAAACGGTCAGCTATTGCAAACCAAAGGCATTGCGGCCGCCATTGCCGATGGTATGAGCGGCAGTGATGCCGGTAAAGAAGCTAGCCACGCCTGTGTAAAAGGTTTTCTAAATGATTACTTTAGTACGCCAGAAACATGGACTGCACAAACATCGGCACATAAAATTATTGCGGCACTCAATCACTGGCTGCATGGTAATGGGCAGCGCAAATATCAATCACACAAAGGCATGGTGACAACCTTAAGTGCATTAATATTAAAATCAAATACCGGTTTTATTTTTCATGTTGGGGACACGCGGATTTATCGCTTACGCGGCAATGAGTTTAAACAACTCACCCATGATCATCGTGTACAAATTAATGAGAATAAATCATTACTTTCACGCGCTGTGGGTATTGATGTTCGTCTGGATATAGATTATCGCAGTGTACCTTTAGAAGTTGGTGATACTTTTATCATGGTCAGTGATGGTGTTCATGAGTTTATTACCGACAATCGCATGTTGGATATTATTCAACAACGCCATGATGACCTGCAACTTGCCGCCAACGAGATTACTCAGGAAGCCATTAACAATAAAACCAATGACAATGTTACCTGCCAGATCATTCGTATCACTTCACTACCGGGCGAAAATGAAGATGAATTTTATCAAAAATTAACTGAACTGCCTTTCCCTCCAGTATTAGAGCCAGGTATGATTTTAGATGGCTATAAAATTCTACGACATTTATTTTCCAATAAAAGAACCGAGGTATATTTAGCACAAGATACCGAAACAGAAACAAATGTTGTATTAAAAGCTCCCTCGGTTAACTTCGATGATGATGCGGAATACATCAGTTTATTTCTTCATGAAGAATGGGCCGGTCGACGCATTAACAGCCCGCACGTAATGAAAGTACTGGAAATACCACGCAAACGAACCGCGCTTTATTATATTGCAGAACATATTCAGGGCAGAACCTTACGACAATGGATGGAAGATGAGCCCAGAGCCAATCTTAATACGGTACGAGACTTTGTAGAACAAATTGCACGAGGCTTGCGTGCATTTCACCGATTGGAGATGATTCATCAGGACTTAAAACCTGAAAATATCTTAATTGACGAAAATGGTACCTTAAAAATTATTGATTTTGGTTCGACTAAAATAGCGGGTATTAATGAAATCAGTGCGCCCATTCAATTTAATAATATTTTAGGTACAATCAATTATACTGCTCCGGAATATCATATTGGTAACACAGGTAGTAATCGATCTGATATTTTTTCCTTAGGCGTGATTGCCTATGAACTGCTCACAGGATATTTACCTTACGGAAAAGATCTCTCGGCTAAAAATATGTTAAAACTAAATTATATTTCCATTAAACGATATAATCCGGAAATACCGATATGGGTAGATAAAACCATAGAAAAAGCCGTAAGCATTAATCAAGAACAGCGTTTTATACGTTTGTCCGAATTTATTTATGCACTCAATCATGCTGATTCAAGATTAGTTAACACTGATTATGTTCCACTTCTTAAAAGAAACCCGGTGCGTGCGTGGCAGGCAATCAGTACTTTTCTGCTTGTTCTTAATATATTGTTACTCTATATAATGTATAAATAATAATTACTGTGTTCGTCCTTGCTCAGTTTTTATCAAAATAATTCGATACTATCTTCTGGCATCGTTATTGGTGACAATTCATTTTTACCATTTCAGCTACCTTAATTTAATATCCATACGTTCTTGCTTATTGATATAATATTTTCATGACAACAGCAGTATAGCTGCTAATAATTTTACGACGCTATAAAAAAAGCCCTGTTAAACAGGGCTTTATGGAACAAACATAAGTTAATAAAACTTTATATTTTTTCTAATTCTGATTTAAAACGGTATATCGTCATCAAAGTCTCCACCACTCATTGCCGGAGCCGATTGAGGAGCTGCTTGTTGTGGTGCTGCCGATTGATGTTGCGCTTGCGGTGCTGCTGCGCCTTGGTTGAAGTTTGCACTACCACCACCTTTTGAGTCTAACATTTGCATCTCGTTGGCAACGATTTCTGTTGTGTAACGATCCTGACCATTTTGATCCTGCCATTTACGCGTTTGTAATTTACCTTCAATAAAAACTTTTGAACCTTTCTTTAAGTATTCGCCAGCGACTTCGGCTAAACGACGGAAGAAGACCACACGATGCCATTCTGTTTTATCAACCTGCTCTCCAGTGTTTTTATCTTTCCATGACTCCGATGTTGCTAGAGTAATGGTTGTGACCGCACCACCATTCGGAGAATAACGCACTTCAGGATCTTTACCTAAATTGCCAATGAGTATTACTTTGTTTACACCTCGTGCCATAATTGTCTTCCTCTAGTTATCTTTGTTTATCGGGTTAATTTACTTTTTAAGTATTTTCTTTAGTTTTACAACCGTTGTTAGCAACATTCGGTCATTATTGATTGACCGAATATTGTGTTAAGTCTTCTTCGTTAACACACTGTTTGTCTACTTTAATATACGCAATGCCATCTTCGGCAATAACGGTAACATCCAGTACCCCTTCGATTTGACTCAATGTATCGGCTAATTCTGCTGCTTGTGAATTATCCAATGTTCCCACATTTAATAATATGCTGCTCGAATACTGTGGCTCGCGCATACTGATAATCAGTATTAACCAAATACTGATAACCACCACGTTAAACAACAATACGCTGTCGAGTCCCATATGTTGTTTTAACCAACCACCGGCAGCAGCACCAATAAATACACCAAAAAACTGAGAACTGGAATAGGCTCCCATGGCAGTACCTTTGTGTGCCGCTGGTGCCATTTTTGCCACTAACGACGGCATCGTGGCTTCGACCAGATTAAATGCCAGGAAAAAGAACAATAACATGGATGCCATGCCTGCAAAAGAATAGCCAAACAGCCAAAAACCAAGCTCAGCTAACGCTAAGACGATAATAGCAGTAATAAGCAATTGTTTTAGCTTGTGTTTTTTCTCACCAATAATAATCAGGGGGACCACACCGACCATCGAAAGAATTAAAACAGGTAAATAAATTTTCCAATGAGCTTCAACGGCTAAACCCAACTGGTCACGCAAAATGAAGGGCATCACTACAAAAGTCGACATAAGAACACAATGTAGGGTGAGAATACTGGCATCTAGCCGCAGTAATTGGGTATCTTTTAAGGCCGACTTAAACCAGCCGGTTTCAACCTGTGCATCCCGGTGAAAGCGGGACACAACTGGGGTGGGTACCCATACGATAACTATCAACATACCGCAAATTGCCAACAGCGCGGTTAGCCAGAAAATACCCGCTAAACCAAACCAATTGTTCACTAGTGGCCCAAGTACCAAAGCAACGGCGAAGGACAAACCAATACTCATGCCAATCGTCGCCATCACCTTCATACGGTGTTCTTCGCGAGTCAAATCAGCGGCCAATGCCATTACCGCACTGGCCACAGCACCTAAGCCTTGCATAGCACGCCCAATAGTCACCCAAAGTAAAGTATGAGCTGACGCAGCGACCACGCTGCCTAGCGCAAAAACAAGTAAACCACCGAGAATAACCGGTTTACGCCCTACTTTATCCGATAGAAGTCCCAGAGGAATTTGCAGTGTTGCCTGCGTCAGACCGTAAATACCAATCGCAATACCGGCCAGTGTGGCATTATAATCTGGCATTTTCTCAGCTAAAACTGAAAATACTGGCAGGATCATAAATAACCCTAGCATTCGAGTGGAAAAGACGGCCGCTAATGACACTGCCGTGCGCTTTTCGGCACGGCTCATATTTTCATTATCTACGGTCATACTGCGATTTCTTGGTCCAAACTCAATTTTGTGTGCCTTATTATATAGGGAATCACGCTCCAATGGTTGCTCATTTTATCATGCTACGAAAAAATATAATTTTGCGTCAATCCCAATAGCCACGTATATTAACAGGTTTGCATTCACCGAAAATCAATAGATGAACACAATTCATATTCGTGGGGCACGTACCCACAACCTAAAAAATATAGACCTCGACCTGCCGCGCGATAAGCTTATTGTGGTAACCGGTTTATCCGGCTCGGGCAAGTCGTCACTTGCTTTTGACACTATTTATGCAGAAGGCCAGCGCCGTTATGTCGAATCCTTATCGGCCTATGCGCGGCAATTTTTGTCGGTCATGGAAAAACCAGACGTTGATCATATTGAAGGCTTATCACCGGCAATATCCATCGAACAAAAATCGACTTCACATAACCCGCGTTCTACTGTTGGCACCATTACCGAAATTTATGATTATTTAAGACTGTTGTTTGCTCGTGCCGGTGAACCACGTTGCCCGGAACATAATACAACACTGGATGCACAAACGATCAGCCAAATGGTTGACCAGGTATTGGCTATGCCGGAAGGAACAAAGTTGATGTTGCTCGCGCCGGTTATTGATGGCCGTAAAGGTGAACACGAACATGCCTTAAACAGTTTACGTGCCGATGGTTACGTTCGTGCCCGTATCGATGGCTTAATCCATGAACTCGATCAACTCGATACACTGGATAAACGTAAAAAACATACGATTGAAGTCGTGATTGATCGCTTTAAAGTACGCGAAGATATTAAACAACGCTTAGCTGATTCTTTTGAAACAGCCATTAAACTTTCAAACGGATTAGCTCGTATTGCATATATGGACGAAGCGCAGGCTAAAACAAACGGCGACATTGTTTTTTCTGCACGCTATGCCTGTACTGAATGTGGTTATTCCATTAGCGAACTCGAACCGCGAATTTTTTCGTTTAACAACCCAGCAGGAGCTTGCCCAACCTGTGATGGTTTAGGGGTTAATCAATTTTTTGATCCGGAAAGAGTCGTTACCCACCCCGAACTCAGTTTAAGCAGTGGCGCAATACGTGGCTGGGATCGGCGTAATATCTATTATTTCCAAATGGTTGAGTCTCTCGCCGCGCATTATGGTTTTGATATGGATGCTGCTTTCGAAAAATTAACGGATGAAATTAAAACAACAATTTTATACGGCAGTGGTACAGAAAAAATTACGTTCCATTACTTCAATGACAATGGACGACAACATAAAAAAGTACAGGTCTTTGAAGGCATTATTAATAATATGCAACGTCGTTACCGAGAAACAGAATCCAATACGGTGCGTGAAGAACTGGGTAAATACGTTAGTCAACAACCCTGTCCAACCTGCAAAGGTGCGCGGCTTAATGAGGCGGCGCGACATGTTTATATTAAAGAAACCACTCTACCCGAAATAGCCACCTTAGCTATCGAAGATACACAACTGTTTTTTAAAAAATTAAAGTTAACCGGGCATAAAGGGAAAATAGCCGAAAAAATTGTTAAAGAGATCAGCCAACGATTAGATTTTTTAGTCAATGTTGGTCTGGAATATTTATCACTCGATCGAAAAGCAGACTCATTATCTGGAGGCGAAGCACAACGTATCCGTCTAGCCAGTCAGATTGGTGCGGGGTTAGTAGGCGTTATGTATGTACTCGATGAGCCGTCAATCGGTTTACATCAACGCGATAATACTCGTCTATTACATACTCTAAACTATCTACGTGACTTGGGTAATACGGTAATTGTCGTCGAACACGATGAAGAGGCAATCTTAAGTGCCGACTATGTTGTTGACATCGGTCCCGGGGCCGGTGTGCATGGTGGTAAAATAATAGCCGAAGGAACACCCAAACAAATTCTAAAAAACCCAAATTCAATTACTGGCCAATATCTTTCAGGGAAAAGGTCCATCACCGTTCCTAAACAACGCAGCTATAACGACCCAAAAAAACAACTTGAAATTCAAGGTGCATCTGGAAATAATCTACATAATGTATCTATCAGTATCCCCGTGGGCTTAATGACAACCATTACGGGGGTGTCAGGTTCAGGGAAATCGACTTTAATTAATGACACACTATATCGTTATGCCGCTAAAGAAATTAATAATGCCAGTGGTGAGGTTGCACCGGTAAAGAAGATAAAAGGCATGGAACAGTTTGATAAGATTGTTGATATTGATCAAAGCCCCATTGGGCGCACACCACGCTCGAACCCGGCCACCTATACTCAACTATTTACACCGCTAAGAGAGCTTTATGCACAAACACAAGATGCACGAACACGAGGTTATGCGCCCGGACGTTTTAGTTTTAATGTAAAAGGCGGCCGTTGTGAAGCCTGCCAGGGTGACGGTGTAATAAAGGTTGAAATGCACTTTCTACCAGATGTGTATGTTCCTTGCGATATATGCCACGGCAAACGTTATAACCGTGAAACACTGGAAATACGTTATAAAGGTAAAAATATTTACGAAATATTGGAAATGACCGTTGAAGATGCCGTGGTCTTTTTTGATGCTATTCCAGTGATTAAACGAAAACTACAAACACTGATGGATGTCGGCCTTTCATATATCACCCTAGGACAAAATGCGACCACACTTTCTGGTGGTGAAGCTCAACGCATCAAGCTATCTCGTGAACTCTCTAAACGTGACACGGGTAAAACACTGTATATATTAGACGAACCCACTACCGGTTTACATTTTCACGATATTGAACAACTGCTCGCAGTATTACATCGGTTACGCGATCACGGCAATACTGTGATTGTGATTGAACATAATCTGGATGTGATTAAAACAGCCGACTGGGTCATCGACCTTGGGCCAGAAGGTGGCCACAAAGGCGGTACGATTGTTGCCGAAGGGACACCGGAAACTATTAGCAAAATAAAAAAATCGTATACAGGCCAATACCTGAAAGCTTTACTAAAATAACAAACATCTTAGTGATCCATTAATTTATAACGCAACTTGCCCGAAAAAACATTTATAAAATTGTCGCGTGATAAAAATCCAAAAAAAGGTTTACGCCGTATTCCCATTTTCTTGCGTAATGCCTTTAATTTCATGTGACCCGGTTCAATCGCGAGTCCTTGAGAGATGGCCTTAAGTGCCATTCTGCGACGCTGCTTAATAATAGCGGCAGCGGCCAAATGTAAAAATACTTCTGGATTATTTAACTCCACCTCAGCCGCAACAACACATTTATTAAAACCTTCGTCACGATTGCCTAGCCGCATTAAACATAGGCCATAAAATGCCATATACTCATTTGAATGGAAATTATTCTTTGCCGTTCCTCGAATCGCATGTAGAAAAAATGGTATCGCACTACCGTATTCTCTTTTATTGTAGAGTTCAATGGCTCGAGAAAAGGCATCTTCAGCAGGAAGGTGGTTAAGCATAATAGGCGCATCCTTGTGCAAATCGTCATTTTTTTAATAACGAACTAATATTAACAAAGATTAATATGAAAAATCGTTAACTACGCCTCATTCGGTAACAGTAATAAGTGGCAATCGCTTCTGTTTTACCCGATTCAATCCATGATAAGAGATAGGACTCAACCTGAAGCTCAATCCAGTAAACGAAGTAAGCTTCCATCTTTTGTGATATTACGATCAACAATATGATTGAATAAATCCGCATGTTTAATCGAGCCACGGTCTTTTGTTGTCACCAGAATCGCTTTTATATTTTCACCTTGCGAAAGTCTCAGTGCGGAGACGGTTTAACGATTAAAACTTTACGTTGTCTGCTACCAATTGCCGAAAGTGATTCTGATTACCCCCAAGGATTTCATATTATAATATCGGCTATTTTCAATATTAATTAAGTCGAATTTATCTATAAATATCAACCAGTTAAAAGTTCTATTCTAATATATTGACAATATCCCCAATTTGGGAAGAATAGGCTTTCGCAGTATTTTGTTCTCGTAAAGCTATTTCGACAAGCTGGTTTGAATTAACATACCAGCACGGTTGATTCGTAGGCATCTCTGCGTATGTTTTTGCAAAATAAACTCGTCTACCTTTTAATTCAATAACGGTTTCCGTCGAAATAGCCGATGCAGCAATCCCTGTCATCAAATTACCGTAAGCATCAATATAAATAATTTCTGCTAAATTATTTTCCCAATCAAAGCGTAAAATATCATTTAAAGGCAGCTTATCAATACCTGAAAAATCCATCTGTGCAATCCTTGCTGCAATCACAGCAAAAATATCTCGACCATGAAAGGTGGCACTTAGTTGGGATGGTGCCCAAACTATTTTATAAGCTTGTGATTTATGACTTGAGCGAAGAATATACTCAAACAAACCATTATCCGGCCCAATAAGATATTGATTATTTATTTTTAGTACAATAGATTGTCGGGCACTTCCCACCCCAGGATCAATAACACAACAAAATACACTATCATCAGGAAAATACTCGATAAGACTATTTAGCAAACATGCCGAATATCTTATATTAAAGTTTGGAACATCATGCATTAAATCAATAATGTTGACACTCGGGTTTTGTTTGTAGATAGCTGCCTTTAATTGGCCAACATACGGGCCATGCAACGTAAAATCGGTATACAAAATTATCATTTTTCAAGCTTGATAGGACTAAAAAGAAAGTAGACTGGTTTATTCAGATTTATTTTAAAAAACATTAACTTTCTTATCCGTTGCATATTCATATCACGTTTAAGCGGTGCCCGTTTTACATCATTCAAGGCTATTCTTATTTTATTCCACCCTGAGGATAGTTGAATACGTTCGTTAAATCTATCCTGATAACGATATCCACTTTGTTCATGTAACTCATCATGTATTCGAATATTAAATGACGATGCGGGGTAAGGGCTAAACACATTGAAACTTAGGTACTTATAGCTTCTCCAATCCTGATCAGAATTATCAAGACCTGCTGTTGGGTATTTACCCGGATAAAAATCCATTCGTAATAACTTGTAATCAGACTGCTTGTTATTATCAGGAACAAGCTTTAAACCGACCTTATTTGTAATAAAGCGGGAAAGCTCTCTGTCGCTCTTATTGGAAACTAAAACAGGAAACTCTTTTCTTTGTTGAACATCATCAATAATAATATTCAACATTGGCCTAAGTACCACCAATGTAAAAGCAATCACCCCTAAGCCAAAACTGACTCGCACAAATCGATTCATTCCTGATAATGTTCTGGAAAAAATAACAAAACCAATACATCCACCCACTAAATCTAAAAGAACATCGTAGCCACTTTTATCTCTACCAGTAAATGTTTGTAGATATTCAATCAACATACCCAGTAAAACAGAGCCTATCGTGATTAAAATAAATTGTATGTAAACCGAGAATGACGAATCTTTAAAGAGATGCTTAATAACTAAATAACTCAGTCCAATAAAAAGAAAGACATGCCCAAAATTCCAAAGCTCTTGAATAGCTCGATACCGTGTTAAATCCGTCTTTAAAAAAAAGACAGAATAAATAACCGCTAAGCTTAAGAGAATACCAAAGATATAATTCAGCTTTTTTGATCTATTATTTTGGAAAGATCGAAACATACTTAATTAGACTCTATTATTTTATTCCCGACATAAAAAAACCGGGCAAAAGCCCGGCTTTTTAATACAAAACAAACCGTTATTCTTCAACAGCTTCTTCTTCATCTTCTACAATAGGACGGTCAACAAGTTCAACATAAGCCATCGGTGCTTTATCTCCGGTACGAAAACCGCATTTTAAAATACGCAAGTAACCACCTGGACGTTCGACATAACGTGGACCAAGTTCATTAAATAACTTTGTAACAATATCTCGATCGCCTAAACGTGCAAAGGCTAAACGACGATTGGCAACAGAGTCTTTTTTCGCTAATGTAATTAACGGTTCGGCTTTGCGACGTAATTCTTTTGCTTTTGCAAGTGTTGTGCGAATAAGTTCATGTTTAAATAATGATGATGACATATTTTTAAACATCGCTTTTCGATGTGAACTATTGCGATTAAGTTGTCGACCACTTTGACGATGACGCATGATACTACCCTATATTCAATTCTGTATTTACTTAAAAATTAAAACTAGCCCAACAATGTTGAAACTGGTTTATCTTCTTTGCTACCTACTAAACTGGCTGGTGGCCAGTTTTCCAAACGTAAACCTAATGATAGGCCACGTGAAGCAAGCACATCTTTAATTTCTGTTAACGACTTCTTACCTAAATTAGGTGTTTTCAGTAATTCAACTTCAGTACATTGAATTAAGTCACCAATATAGTAAATTTGTTCTGCTTTTAAGCAATTTGCTGAACGTACTGTTAATTCTAAATCATCAACTGGACGTAACAGGATTGGATCGATATCGGGTTCCTGTTCAGATGGCTCATCGGCTTCTTTACTACGTAAATCAACAAACGCGGCTAATTGTTCCTGCAAAATAGTGGCGGCATTGCGAATAGCTTGTTCTGGCTCAATTGTACCGTCCGTTTCTAACTCAATAATTAATTTATCAAGGTTAGTTCGCTGTTCAACTCGTGCACTTTCAACGTTATAGGAAACACGCGAGACAGGACTATAAGACGCATCTAACTGTAACCGCCCAATGGGACGATCTTCTTCTTCGTCAACAATGCGCAGGTTAGAAGCTTCATAACCACGACCCGCTGCAACTTTCATCACCATGTTCAGTTCACCAACATCGGTTAAATGTGCGATCACATGGTCAGGGTTAACGACTTCAATATTATGGTCAACAGCAATGTCACCTGCGGTAACAACACAAGGACCTTTTTTATTCAGTGTTAATCTTGCAGTGGATGTTTCTGCGTCATCCATTCTCAGAGCAACGCCCTTCAAATTAAGTAAGATGTTCATCACATCTTCCTGCACACCTTCAACCGTGGTGTACTCATGTAATACGCCATCAATTTCTACTTCAATAATAGAGTAGCCTGTCATTGATGACAGTAATATACGACGCAGTGCATTACCTAAAGTGTGGCCAAAACCACGTTCTAGGGGTTCCAAGGTGACTTTCGCCTGCGTGTCACTGACTTGATTTACATCAACAATTCGCGGGGTCAAAAATTCAGCTATACCTTGCATGTAATACCCTCTTTATCTAATTTTGAGAAATTAATAAAATTTAATTTGTGCTTAATTACTTGGAATACAATTCTACAACCAGATTTTCTTTAATATCTGATGGTAAATCACTGCGTTCAGGCACATTTTTATAAATGCCTTCCAACTTGGTTGTATCAACATCAACCCATTCAACGATGCCACGTGTTTGGGAAGCATCAACAGCACCCTTAATACGTAGCTGGCTTTTCGCTTTCGTTGAAATGGCAATCACATCACCTGCCACAATTTGTGCAGAAGGGATATTTAATTTTTTGCCATTAACCATAATTGCATTATGACGCACTAATTGACGTGCTTCACTCCGAGAGGCTCCAAAGCCCATACGAAAGACAACATTATCCAAGCGTGATTCTAAAAGTTGTAACAAGTTTTCACCCGTTGAACCTTTAATTCGATCCGCTTCTTTATAATAGCCTCGGAATTGTTTTTCTAAAATACCGTATACGCGGCGTAATTTCTGTTTCTCACGCAACTGTCCCGCATAGTCTGACATACGAGTCCGTTTTTGACCGTGTTGTCCGGGTGGGAATGGACGATTTTCCATCGCACATTTACTTGAAAAACATTTATCGCCTTTTAAAAACAATTTATCGCCTTCACGACGGCATTGACGACACTTGGGTCCAATATATTTAGCCAATGTACTACTCCTAAACTCGACGACGTTTCGGTGGACGACAACCATTATGTGGTATAGGTGTCACATCCGAAATATTTGTAATTTTAAAACCATTTGCGTGTAATGCACGTACTGCAGATTCACGACCAGGACCTGGGCCCTTTACATTCACTTCCAGGTTCTTCATGCCAAACTCTTTTGCCATCGTGCCCACACGTTCAGCCGCAACTTGTGCTGCAAAAGGGGTACTTTTACGTGAGCCACGGAAACCAGAGCCACCCGCAGTTGCCCAACATAAGGCATTGCCTTGTCGGTCAGTGATCATCACAATCGTATTATTAAAGGATGCGTGGATATGCGCGATACCGTCAGAGACGTCGCGTTTAACCTTTTTCTTGCGCGAATGAGTTTTTTTAGTTGCCATATTAATTACTTACCTAAAGACTTATCTTTTAATGGGTTTACGTGGACCTTTACGAGTCCGAGCATTTGTTTTAGTGCGTTGACCGCGAAGTGGAAGACCACGACGATGACGGATACCACGAAAAGTACCCAAATCCATCAAACGTTTGATGTTCATAGACACTTCACGACGCAGATCGCCTTCAACAGTGTATTTTGCAATTTCACCACGAATTTGTTCTAAAACATTTTCATCGATTGCGCTGATCTTGGTGCTAGGTTCAACACCGACTGCGGCACAAATCTGTTGTGCGCGCGTCCGACCCACACCATAAATGGCAGTCAAAGCAATAACAGCATGCTTATGATCGGGTACATTAATTCCGGCTATACGGGCCATGGATTACTTCCTCAAAATTTCAATAAATCATCACGCAGCCCGAAATTTTCGTGCCGCGCGAAACCGCTGATTGTACGCATTTCTAGTGAACTGAGCAAGACCTAACCTCGATTAAAGCCTTGAAAAACAGCTCGCTACACCCTTAACCCTGACGTTGCTTATGGCGTCCATTCTTACAAATGACACGCACAACACCGTGGCGACGGATAACTTTACAGTTTGAACACATTTTCTTTACTGATGCTCTCACTTTCATGCTAGTTACTCCTAAAAACTTGTTTAATAACCATTCTGAAACTTGCTGCCTAAATCAGGCCACTATTTCCAGAATTATGTTCTACCTTGACCTTTCGGATTGGCTTTTTTCATCAGCCCTTCATATTGATGCGACATCATATGCGCTTGAATTTGCGCCATAGAATCCATTACCACCACAACAATAATCAATAACGATGTTCCACCAAAATAAAATGGAACGTTCCATTCCAGAATCAAAAATTCAGGTAATAAACTTACCGCTGTAATATAGATGGCCCCGACTAATGTGAGACGACCTAAAATAGTATCAATATGTTTCGCTGTTTGTTCCCCTGGGCGCACACCGGGAATAATCGCATTTGCTTTTTTCAGGTTGTCGGCTGTTTCTTTCGGGTTATACATTAACGCTGTATAAAAGAAACAGAAGAAAACGATGGCAACCGCATATAACAATACATATAAAGGTTGCCCCGGTGATAACATCGTCCGTATATCAACCAACCAGCTTAAACTCGTGTCATTACCAAACCAACCGGCGATGGTAGCTGGAAACAAAATAATACTTGAAGCAAAAATAGGTGGAATAACGCCCGCCATATTAATCTTCAATGGCAAATGACTCGTTTGCCCCTGATACATGCCCCGCCCCTGTTGGCGTTGAGCATAATTAACCGTAATACGCCGTTGACCACGTTCCATGAAAACAACAAACGCGGTGACTGCAATAGCCAAAATAAATAAAATCAAAATAACGGCTGAACTCATTTCACCGGTACTACCGCGTTCGAGTGTACCCGCAACGGCTCTTGGCAAACCCGCTACAATCCCGGCAAAAATAATCAGTGAAATACCGTTACCAATACCACGTTCTGTAATTTGTTCACCTAACCACATTAAAAACATGGTACCCGTCACTAAGGTAATGACCGTTGTAAAATAAAATAAGTAAGCACTATCAATAATAACCAGACCATCTTGTCTGAATAAGGCAACCGCAATACCAAAAGACTGAAAGGTACCTAAAAACAACGTACCGTAACGTGTATATTGGGTAATCTTACGCCGACCTGAAGCACCTTCTTTGCTCAAGGCTTCAAGTGCAGGATGCACCTTGGTTAATAACTGAATAATAATTGACGAAGATATATAAGGCATAATACCTAATGCAAACAACGACAATCGTGATAACGCGCCACCGGAGAACATGTTAAACATGTCTAAAATGGTACCTTTTTGTTGCTCAACCATTTGAGCTAACTGAGCCGGGTCAATCCCCGGAACAGTAATAAATGAGCCAATTCGGAATACCAGTAATGCGCCAATAACAAAGAAAATTCTTTGACGCAATTCACCAAGCTTCCCGCTACTTGCTGAAGGAATGTTCTTACGCGTTGCCACTAGTCTTCTATCTTCCCGCCAGCCGCTTCAATTGCTGCGCGAGCACCTTTCGTTACACGTAAACCTTTAACTGTTACTGCTTTAGTAACTTCACCAGACAACATCACTTTGGCACGTAAAATGTCATTACGCACAAGGTTCGCCGCTTTTAATGCTGCTAAATCAACAACACCTTCAAAAAGATTAAGCTCGTGCGTTCTAATTTCGTCGGTCACAAAACCAATGCGTGAACTAAAACCACGTTTAGGTAAACGACGTTGCAAAGGCATTTGTCCGCCTTCAAAACCAACTTTGTGATAACCACCTGAACGTGATTTTTGACCTTTATGGCCACGTCCACAGGTTTTACCTAAACCAGAACCAATACCACGGCCAACACGCTTTGCTGTTTTATGTGAACCTTCAGCTGGTTTGAGTGTATTTAAACGCATGATTATTCCTCAACTTTAACCATATATGACACGGTATTGATCATGCCGCGAACTGAAGGTGTATCTTCAACTTCAACAGTATGATTGATACGACGTAAACCTAATCCGGCCACACATGCTTTATGGGCAGCCAAGCGACCAATCGTACTTTTAAACTGAGTCACTTTAATTTTCTTTTTACCAGCCATTATCTTATTCCGTAATATCTTCGACTTTTAAGCCGCGTTTCGCTGCAACTTGCTTCGGTGACAACATACTTGCCAGGCCATCAACGGTTGCACGAACAACATTAATTGCATTATTAGTTCCGACACATTTCGCTAATACGTTATGCACACCCACCACGTCAAAAACAGCACGCATTGGGCCACCCGCAATAACGCCGGTACCATCAGAAGCAGGCTGCATATATACCTTTGCCGCACCTTTGTGCGCCATAATAGGGTAATGCAGTGTGCCTTCATTCAATTCAACAGTTTTCATGTTTTTACGTGCGTCTTCCATCGCTTTTTGAATAGCAACCGGTACTTCACGTGCTTTACCGCGGCCATAACCTACTTTGCCATTTCCATCGCCAACCACTGTCAACGCAGAAAAACCAAAAATACGACCACCTTTTACAACTTTTGCAACACGGCGAATATCTAC